>Ga0207682_10000020_pt1 | contig 64537 bp, 66 predicted proteins | sample KBSM63metaG_FD_184332 | JGI IMG/M metagenome (GOLD analysis project Ga0207682, IMG submission 184332) | Miscanthus rhizosphere microbial communities from Kellogg Biological Station, Michigan, USA - KBS M6-3 metaG (SPAdes) (version 2) | ecosystem: Host-associated > Plants > Roots > Rhizosphere >... | reverse complement strand
AGCGGCGCGATGGTCTTCCAATCGACGATCCCGGTCGGCATCGGCCTCCTCTTCACCGATTGGCAGCTGAGCGGCAACGCGGCTATCTCGGTCGGCCTCGGCTTGGCCGGGGGTCTGCTTGCCTACGAGATGCTGCACCGCCGCGGCCGCTTCGAGCTACCCGCCGTGGTGGCGTGGTTTGCGCTCTATGCAAGCTTCATCGCCGTGGTCGCCGTCGGCTGACGATTTACGCGGTGGTGAGCTCGCCGAGGGCTTTCAGCACGACGTCGTCGTGCGTTTTGGGTGAGACCTTGGGAAAGACCTTGGCGATCTTGCCCTTCGGATCGATGATGAACGTCGCCCGCTGGACGCCCATGTACTTCTTGCCGTACATCGACTTCTCGACCCAGGTGCCGTACTTCTCGGCGACCTTGTGGTCGGCATCGGCGAGGAGGGTGAAGTCGAGGTCGAATTTGCCGGCGAACTTGTCCACGGCCTCGACCTCGTCGGGGGAGATGCCGATCACCCGCGCGCCGGCCGCTTTGTAATCGGCATTGCGATCACGCACGCCGCAGGCCTGGGTCGTGCAGCCCGGGGTGTCGGCCCGGGGGTAGAAGTAGAGGACGACCGTCTCGCCCTTGAGCTCGGAGGGCTTGACCTTTTCGCCGTTCCGATCGGGCAGGGTGAAGCTGGGCGCCTTGTCGCCGGCTTCGAGCACCGACCTACTCGAGGTCCTCGCGGCCAGGGTCCTGGCCGTTCTCGTCCTCGTCGAGCTCGTCGTCGCCCTGCTCGAGGGCGGTTTCGGAGACCGAGCCGGTCGAGCCGGGGTGGTAGCTGGTCTGGAAGCTCTCCAGCACCCGGTCGCGGCTGTCTTCGTCGACCGGGACCTCGTCGGAGATCCGCACCCAGTCGGCGCCCTCGTAGGCCTCCATGTTGAAGACCTCCTGGTCGAGCGAGGTCGAGTCGTCGACCACGACCAGGACCTCGGTCTGGGGGTTGAAGTAGGTACCAGGCTGCATCAGCAGCTCCTCGACCTCGTAGAGATTCTCCTCGGCGGCGCCTGCCATCAGGTGCCCAATCCTATGAAATCGGCGACCTGTCGCTCCACCTCGGCGTCGACGTCGAGCGGCTCCTCGCCGCGCCGCATGCGCCGTTCGTTGCGGGCGATCACCAGCTCGCGGACTTCCGCCCGCAGCTTTTCGTCGAGGCCGCGTTTCTTCCCCGTCCCGCTCAGCTCGGTATCGAGCAATGCGGCCACCTCGGCGTCGACGTCGAGCGGCTCCTCGCCGCGCCGTAAACGCCGGTAGGACTTCGCCTCCAGCATCTGCCGCGCCTCGGCCGCCTGAATCGCCAGGTCGATCTCCGGCGAGGGCTGGGCCAGGCGCGGCGGCGGCATCGATTGCATTACGCCAAAGCGGCCCTTGCCGATGCTGTCCCAGGCGGCCGCTCCCCCGCTGATGAACCAGAAGGCGGCCAGAGGCAGCACGAAGAGCGTGATCGCGGCCAGCACGTAGCCGCTCTGGAGGTAGGTCAATGCCAGGGGGCCGACCATGGCTCCAAGACTAGGGCTATCGCTCCGGCAGCGCTATCCGGTACCCTTCGCATGTGGTTGACTGACCAGTCAATCGGTGGTCGTCGCCCCTTGGCGAGGCCGCATCCGCAAAGGCTTACGCAACGATTAAGAAGGAGCCTCGACCAGTGGTTGACTTCACCCTGACCGACGAACAGAAGGACCTGCGCGAGCTCGCGCACAACTTCGCGGAGAAAGAGATCCGCAAGGTTGCCTGGGAGTACGACGTGGACGGCACGTGGCCTCAGGACATCATCGACAAGGCCTGGGACGTCGGCCTGATGAACACGCACATCCCCGAGACCTACGGCGGGCCCGGTCTCGACTACCTCTCCGGCTGTCTGATCGAGGAGGAGATCGGCTGGGGCTGCTCGGGCATCGGCACCTCGCTGATGGCCAACGGCCTCGCCTCCGCCCCCGTCACCATCGGCGGCTCGGAGGAGACGAAGAAGAAGTACCTCGGGATGCTGACCGAAACCAAAGCACTTGCCTCCTTCTGCCTGACCGAGCCCGATGCCGGCTCTGACGTGAGCGGCATGAAGACCCGCGCGGTCAAGCAGGGCGACAAGTACATCCTCAACGGCTCCAAGTGCTTCATCACCAACGGCACCTACGCCGACTGGTTCACGGTCTACGCCAAGACCGACCCGGAGGCCGGTCACCGCGGCATCTCCGCCTTCGTCGTCGACGCCAAAGTTCCCGGCGTCACCGTCGACAAGAAGGAGGACAAGATGGGTCAGCGGGCCTCCAATACCGCGACCATCTCCTTCAACGACGTCGAGGTCCCGGCCGAGAACCTCCTGGCCGAGGAGAACAAGGGCTTCAAGCTGGCGATGATGACCCTCGACCGCACCCGTCCCGGCGTCGCCGCGATGGCCACCGGGATCGCCCGCGCGGCTTTCGAGTTCGCCTGCGAGTACTCCAAGGAAAGGGTCCAGTTCGGCGTGCCGATCGCGATGCACCAGGCGATCCAGTTCATGATCGCCGACATGGCGACCAAGGTCGACGCCGCCCGGCTGTTGACCTGGAACTCGGCCGTCGCGCTCGACCAGGGCAAGCGCAACACGCTGGTCTCCTCCGAGGCCAAGCGCTTTGCCGCCGACTCGGCGATGGAGTGCACGGTCGACGCCGTGCAGGTCTACGGCGGCTACGGCTTCATCAAGGAGTACCCGGTCGAGAAGCTGATGCGCGACGCCAAGATCATGCAGCTCTACGAGGGCACGAGCCAGATCCAGCGCCTGGTCATCGCCCGCGAGGTGCTGTTGCCGCGCAACATCGACGAGAAGACCCCGGAGGCGGAAGCGCTCGCCGCCAAAGATTCGGAGAGCAGCCAGTCCGAGCAGGCTGCAGCAACGGTCTAGTCTCCCTCGCATCACTTAGGGCAGGGCCCTAGTCAAAGAGCCGCCGGGTTGTGCCCCCGGCGGCTCTTTTGCATATATGCGGCGGTTCGCAGGCTAAGGTGGACGGATGATGGATCGGCGCCTCATTCGCCTCGCCTCCGAACCCGTGAGGCTGCAGGCGCTGACCTTCCTCAACGAGCATGCGGCGGGGGTGAGCGAGGTGGCCGCGAAGCTGGATATCGACCCGGCCGACGCCGGCCGTCACCTCGACGCGCTGTACGACGAAGGCCTGATCGAGGTCGTCGGCGAGGTGCTCAACCGCGGCGCCGTCGAGCCCCGCTACCGAGCGTTGGTGCGCTCGCTCTTCGAAGACGAGGAGTGGGCGATGATCGACCTCGACGAACAGAAGCGGCTGACCGGCTGGATTCTCGGGATGATCGAGGCCGATGCGCACGAAGCCCTGGCCGGCGGCACCTTCAACGCTCGCCCCGATGCTCACATCAGCCGCACGACCCCGACGGTCGATGAGCAGGGATGGGAAGAACTCCGCCGCATCCTCGACGATGCCCTGCAGTCGGTCTTCGCGGTGGAAGCAGCGGCGGCGGAACGCCTCGCCGAGAACGGCGAAGACGGCTTCCCGACCTTGACGGCGCTGCTCTGCTGCGAGCTGCCGCGGCGCTCCGCGCCCTCGTCCTCCTAGGCGACGCGGGAGCCCTGGCGGGCGGCCTTCTGGCGTTTCAACTTGTCGAGCTCGACCTTGCGCAGGCGCACCGACTCGGGCGTGACTTCCACGCACTCGTCCTCGCGCAGGAACTCGACCGCCGCTTCGAGCGAGAGGCGTTTGGGCGGCGCCATCCGTTCCAGCACGTCGGCGGCGGCGGCACGCATGTTGGTCTGCTGCTTCTCCTTGGTGGCGTTCACGTCCATGTCCTCGGCGCGGGCGTTCTCGCCGATGATCATCCCTTCGTAGACCTCCTCGCCGGGACCGATGAAGAGGGTGCCGCGGTCCTGGAGGCCGATCAGGGCGTAGCCGGCGCTCTTGCCGCGACGGTCGGCGATGATCGAGCCGGTCGGGCGCAGGCGCAGGTCTCCCGCCCAGCGCTCCCAGCCCTCGAAGACGTGATGCATGACGCCGGTGCCGCGAGTCTCGGTGAGGAACTCGGTGCGCAGGCCGATCAGCCCGCGGGCCGGCACCAGATACTCCATCCGCACCCAGCCGGTTTCGTGGTTGACCATCTGCTCGAGCCGGCCCTTGCGGCCGGCGAGCAGCTGGGTGATCGCGCCGACGTGCTCCTCGGGAACGTCGATCGAGAGGCGTTCGACCGGCTCGCATTTCTTGCCGTCGATCTCGCGCGTGAGCACGCGCGGCTGGCCCGCGGTCAGCTCGAAGCCCTCGCGCCGCATCAGCTCGATCAGGACGACGAGCTGCAGCTCTCCACGGCCCTGCACCTCCCAGGCATCGGGGCGCTCGGTGTCCTCGACCCTGATCGCAACGTTGCCGACCAGCTCGGCGTCGAGGCGATCGCGCACCTGACGGGCGGTCAGCTTGCTGCCCTCGGTGCCGGCCAGCGGGGAAGTGTTGATTCCGAGCACGATCGAGAGCGAGGGCTCATCGACGGTGATCACCGGCAGCGGCCGAGGGTCGGCCGGGTCGGCCAGGGTCTCGCCGATCGTGATCTCTTCCATCCCGGCCACGGCGATGATCTCCCCTGGCCCGGCTTCCGCGGCCGGGACCCGCTCCAGTGCCTCTGTGATGTAGAGCTCTGAGACGGTGGCGCGCTCGACCGTGCCGTCGGCCCGACACCAGGCGACCTGCTGCCCGGCCCTGATCGTGCCGTGGCGGACGCGGCAGAGCGCCAGGCGACCGACGTAGGGCGAGGCGTCGAGGTTGGTCACGTGCGCCTGCAGCGGGTGCTCGGGGTCGTACTCGGGCGCCGGGATCTTCTCCAGCATCAGGTTCATCAGCGGCGCCAGGTCGCTGCCCTCGGCGCCTTCCTCGAGCGAGGCCCAGCCCGCCTTGGCGTTTGTATAGACGATCGGGAAGTCGATCTGCTCGTCGTCGGCGCCGAGGTCGAGGAAGAGTTCGTAGACCTCGTCGACGACCTCGCTGATGCGAGCGTCGGGTCGGTCGACCTTGTTGACGACGAGGATCACCGGCAGCCGCGCCTCGAGCGCCTTGCGCAGCACGAAGCGCGTCTGGGGGAGGGGCCCCTCCGAGGCGTCGACGAGCAAGAGGACCCCGTCGACCATGGTCAGGCCGCGCTCGACCTCGCCGCCGAAGTCGGCGTGGCCGGGTGTGTCGACGATGTTCAGCTTCACGCCCTCGTAGTTGACGGCGGTGTTCTTGGCGAGAATCGTGATCCCCTTCTCGCGCTCGAGGTCCATCGAGTCCATCACCCGCTCGGCAACGTCCTGGCCCTTGCGGAAGGCGCCGGATTGCCAGAGCATCGCGTCGACCAGCGTCGTCTTGCCGTGATCGACGTGGGCGACAATCGCGATATTTCTCAGATCGTTTCGAGTAGTCATAAAAAGGGAAGCATCAGGGGAGCGCAGTGCGCGATTCGCAGTTGCCTGGCACAAATGGGGCCCGCCGCAAGGCGGGCCCCACACTGCTCAAGTTCGGAACGCGACTACGAGGTCTGCTGGACGCTCGCTGCGGCCGGACCCTTGGGGCCTTCCTCGGACTCGTAGGTCACCTTGGCGCCCTCCGCAAGGGTCTTGAAGCCCTCGCCGAGAATCGCGCTGTGATGGACGAAGACGTCCTTCGAGCCGTCATCGGGCGTGATGAACCCGTAGCCCTTGTCGTCGCTGAACCACTTGACTGTTCCAGTCGGCATTTATTGCCTCCACTCAATGTGCTGCGAACGCGGAGGCTTCGGTAAAGCAACGACGCGAGCGCTAGACACGACTTTTGCCGGATATCTATCCGACCTAACGCGGGGACCGTAGCAAGGATGGAGGCCCGAACGCGGCGCTCGGATCGCCGTCCAGGCGTGTTTGAGGAAAGGAGGAGACCAGCCGATACGGTGACCCAGATGATGCGTGCGCAAAGCTTCCGCGGCCTGGTACGGGGCTCGGTCGTCGTCCTGCTCGCAGCGGCGATGCTGTTCCTGCCCGGCGCGGCGGTGGCGATGGACGCCGGCGGCGCTCTCTCCCCACGCCTCGCCAAGCTCGCCGGCCCGGCCCTGCGCGACGCCTCGCCACGGCAGCAGGCCCACGCCGTCGGGTTGACGGCGGACGGTCTTGCCCGCCGCGGCAAGCGCCTCCTGGCCACGGTCCGCTTTGACGACGGAGCGCTGGCGGCGCGCGAGGACCTGCGTCGGACCGGGGCGAAGACGCTGGCTTCCAGCGGTCCCAATCAGCTGGTCACCGTCGCCGCGACGCCGCCGCAGCTGCAGGCCGTCGCCAGGGTGCCCGGGGTCAAAGGGGTCACGCCGGTCCACGCCCCGGTCAGCTCAGAAGTGAAATGCCCCTCGGGTGCGATCGTCTCCGAGGGCGATACCCAGCTCGACGCGCAGGCGGCTCGCGAAGCCAACCCGGGCATCGATGGCAGCGGCGTCAAGGTGGGCATCCTCTCCGACTCTTTTGATCAGGCGACCGAAAGCGGGCAGGGTGGGGTGGTTGCGACGCACGCCCCGGAAGACGTCGAAAGCGGCGACCTGCCCGGCGCAAACGGCTGCGCGAACGCCACCCCGGTCGAAGTCTTGAGCGCGATGAGCGACGGCTCGGAAGCTTCCGACGAGGGCAGGGCGATGACGCAGATCGTCCACGACCTCGCGCCGGGCGCCGGCCTTGCCTTCGCTTCGGCCTTCAACGGTGAACTGGCTTTCGCCAACAACATCAAGGCCCTCGCCGCCGCCGGCGCCAAGGTGATCGCCGACGACGTCTTCTACCTCGAAGAGCCGTTCTTCCAGGACGGTCCGGTGGCGGTCGCCGTCGACGAAGTGGTCGAAGAAGACGGCGTCTCCTATTACTCCGCCGCCGGCAACAACAACCTGATCGACGAAGAGGGGCACGACATCGCCTCGTGGGAAACGGCGAAATTCCGAGACGCCGGGAGCTGCCCACCCGCCGTGCGGGCGGTTTCCGCCCTCAACCCCTTCCATTGTCTTGACTTCAACCCCGGCCTGGCCGTCGACAAGACCTTCGGGATCGAGGTGGAACCGGGCGAAACTCTGGCCATCGATCTGCAGTGGGACGAACCGTGGTTCGGAGTCGGGACCGACCTCGATGCCTTCCTCCTCAACGCGACCGGCAGCCGCATCGCCGAATCCCACGAAGACAACGTCGCCGTCACGCAGACGCCGGTCGAGATCCTCGAATGGACGAACTCGAGCAGCAGCCCGCGAACCGTGCAACTGGTCATCAACCGCTTTGCCGGGAGCAGCCCGCGCCTCAAGTTCGCCATGGTCGAGAACGGCGGCGGCGTCTCCTCCACCGAGTACCCGCAGTCGAGCGGCGAAGACGTGGTCGGGCCGACCATCTTCGGCCACAGCGGCGCCGCAAACGCGATTTCGGTGGGCGCTGTCTTCCGCCAGGAAATCGAAGGCAAAACGGTGCTGGAGCCCTACTCGTCACACGGTCCTGTGATTCATGACTTCGGCCCGGTCGAAGGGACCTCGCCGGCCGCCGCGATTCCTGAAGAAACGCTCTCCAAGCCGGACGTGGTCGCAACCGATTGCGTGCGGACGACGTTCTTTGCCTCCTTCCGGTCCGGCTTCTGGCGTTTCTGCGGCACCTCCGCGGCAGCCCCCCACGCGGCGGCGGTCGCCGCGCTGGCGCTGGACCGGGAACCAGCGGCCGAATCCGACGACCTTCGCAACGCTTTGACGGCAAGCGCGACGGCGCTCAGCGGCTATGAATCCTGCGAAATCGGCGTCGGCCTGATCGAAGCGGTGGGGGCACTGGAAGAAGTCGTCGCCAAAGCGGACGGGGTGGAACCGAACTGCGAAGCACCCGAATCCGAAGTCGACCCCGAAGAAGCGGCGGCTCCGGGGGAATGGGGGAGCGAAGCGCCGCCCCCGCCGCCCCCGACCCCACCAAGCGGTGGTGGCTCGACCCCCCCGAGCTCGAATCCGCCCGAAGAACTGCCGCCGGTCACCCCCCGGCCGCCTCGCACGAGCATCCTGCAGCACCCGCCGAAGCTGATTCACACCGCCCAGCGCCGGGCCCTTGCGATCTTCCGCTTCGGCTCGAACGAGAGCGACGTCTCCTTCGTCTGCCGCATCGACGGCGGCCTCTTCCGGCCCTGTCCCCAGCGGCTGGCCAGGCGCTTCCCCTCCGGCTGGCACGTGGTCGAAGTCGCGGCCAGGAATGCCGAAGGCCTCGGCGACCACTCGCCGGCGCGTTACCGCTTCAAGGTCAAAACAACCCGCTGAGCAGGTCGAGCTGGGTGCCGAAGTAGACGGAGATCGCCGTGATCGGCAGGTAGCCGACCGTGGTCGTCCAGATGAAGCGCCAGACCGGAACCCGGGCGGCCCCGGCCGCGTAGGAGACGATGCTGAAGGGGAAGATCGGGATCAGTCTCGCCCCGATCAGGACTTTCGCGCCGCCCCGCTCGATGCGTTCCTCGACGCGCTCGAAGCGCTCGACGCCGAACCAGCGGTCGAGCAAGGGTCGCGCCACCGAGCGGCCGATTGCGAAGCAGACGAGGCCGGAAAGCAGCCAGCCGCCCATCATCAGCAGCAATGCCGGGATGAAGCCGTAGACGAGCCCCGCCGCCGCGTCGACGATCTCGGCTGGATAGAAGACGACGGCGTGCATCAGCGCCAGCACCAAGATCAGCAGCGGCCCGGCGAGGCCGAGGCTCTCGATCTCGCTGCGGACCGTTTCGGTGTCGCCGTGGATCGCCGCGACCGCCGCTTCGTGCAGGGCCGGAACAGCGAGGACGAGCGCCGCCAGCAGCGCCACCCCGGCCAGGGTGATGCCGATCTCGATCAGGGGCGGGCGGTTATCCACGCAGGCGCGCGGCGAGGCCGGAGTGACGGCCGCCGCCGTCGTCGCGGCGCACCGCCGTGCCCAGGACCGCGCGATCGCCGACCAACACGCAGCTGTTGCGCGCTCGCGTGATCGCCGTGTAGAGCAGTGGCCTGGTCAGCATGCGGGCGTGGGAACGGTGGCAGACGCCGACCACCACCGGGACCTCGCAGCCCTGCGCCTTGTGCACCGAGATCGCGTAGGCGAGCCTCAGCGTCGCCGTCTCGCCGTAGGGGATGGTGAGCGTCTCGCCCTCGTCGGTCTCGACCACGATCTCCTGCTCGGTGGGATCGTCGCCACGCAGGAAGACGATCGAGCCGTTCATCAGGCCGAGCTCGTGCGAGTTGCGCGTCTGGATCAGGCGGTCGCCGAGGCGGAAGCGCTCGCCGACCGCCTTCTTGCCGTCCGGATTGAGCTCTTCTTGCAAACGTTCGTTGAGGGCGTCGATCCCGATCGACCCCCGGTACATCGGCGCCAGCACCTGCACCTCGCGGATCGGGTCGACGCCGAAGCGCTTCGGGGCCCGCTCGGCGACGATCTCGACCACGGTGTCCAAGGCCCGCTCCGCGTTCGGGCGATCGACGAAGAAGAAGTCGTGCTCCTGGTCCTCGCCGGGCGTCAAGTGTGGTTCGCGGCCGTGGTTGACCTCATGGGCGGCGGTGGTGATCATCGAGCGCGCCGCCTGGCGGAAGATCTGGGTCAGCCGCACCACCGGCGCGATCCCCGACTCGATCAGGTCCTCGAAGGGCTTGCCCGCACCGATCGGGGGCAGCTGGTCGGCGTCGCCGACGAAGACGACGTGGGTCGACTCCGCCAGCCCGCCGAGCAGGACCTCGATCAGGCGCAGGTTGAGCATCGAGGACTCGTCGACGATCACCAGGTCGGCGGGCAGGGGATGGCCGGGCTTGAAGGCCGGCTCGCGGCCGGGGCTCCACTCGAGCAGGCGGTGGATCGTCTGCGCCGAGTGTCCCGTCGCCTCCTCGAGACGGCGGGCGGCGCGCCCGGTCGGGGCGCAGAGGGCGATGCGCAGGTGGGCCAGTTCGGCCTCCTCGACCAGCGCCCGCGTGCAGGCCGTCTTGCCGACGCCGGGACCGCCGGTGAGCACCGAGATGCGCGAGCCGAAGGCACCGCGCACCGCTGACCACTGCTCATCGGTCAGCTCGGTTTCCGTCTCGTCGCCCGCCGGGGACTCGCCGGGATCGTGGTCGAGGTGCGGCGGGGCACTGCAGCGTGAGGCGAGCGTGCGGGCGACAGCCAGCTCGCTCGCGTGGGTGAGCTTGCGGTAGATCCGCTCCTCGTCGGCGACCAGTCCGTCGGCTTCGCAGAGCACCTCGGGATCGGCCCCGAGGCCGAGCAGCTTTGACGTGCGCGCGGTCAACTCGCCGATCGGCAGGAAGCTGTTGCCTTGCTGCTCGGCCTCACCGAGCACGTAGGCGGCGGCGGCCTGGGCGCGGCGGCTGGATTCCGGCGGAACGTCGGCCGCGAGGGCGATCTTGTCGGCCCGGACGAAGCCGACACCGTCGACCTCGGTCAGCCGGTATGGATCCTCGTGCAGGACCGCCATCGAGCTCTCACCGAAGCGGGCGTGGATCGGTGCCGCCAGATGGGCGAGGCCGTGGGGGGCGAGCTGTACGTGCAGGTCGCGCACGGCCCGGCTCGCGTGCCAGGACTCGGTCGCCTCGGCGGCCTGGTCGGCGCTGACGCCGCGCAGCGAGCCGAAGGCCGCCTGGGGGTCGGCGGCGATCGCGCCCAGCACCCCCTCACCGTGTTCGTCGACGAGCCGCTCGGCCCGGGAGGGGCCGATGTGGCGCAGCGTCGTCAGGTAGGCGATCTGACCCTCGCGGTCGGCCGGGTCGAGCGGCAGCGCCCCGCGCGCCCGCAGCTGGCGCCCGTAGCGGCTGTGGGTCTGCCACTCGCCGCTGACTTCCGCCCGGTCGCCTGCGCCGAGGTGGGCCACCGGACCTACAAGGGCGAATCCTTCGCCCGACTCGACCTCCTGTACCTCCAGCACCGCATAGCCGTCATCCTCGGCGCGAAAGATCACCCCCAGCACCTCGACCGTGGTGGAGTAGGCCGTGGCGTCGGAATCGAAGAGGGTGGCGGTGCCGTCCACAGGGCAAAGCTAGCCTGCGGTGAAGATGGGCAATCGACCGAAAGCCGGTCTCTGCGACAGCTGCGTGCACCAGCAGCTGGTGCCGAACACGCGCGGGTCGGTCTTCTCCCTCTGCCGGCGCTCGCGCACCGACCCGCGCTATCCGCGTTACCCGCGGCTTCCCGTGCTCGCCTGTCCCGGCCACGAGCGGCGCCGGGAGGACGAGGGGTCGGCGCTCAGCTCAAGCTGAGCCGGCCATCGGGTCGGGGACGCCGAGCTGGGAGATTTCGGGGGCCTCGTAAGCCCCGCCCGGCACGCCGCCGACGATCAGCAGGCGAATGCCGTCGGCGCCCGGCCAGACCTTTCTTTTGACGCCTGAGGCGACGCGGGCGATGTGGTCGGGATCGAGCGGGAAGCGCTCTCCGTCGATTTCGATCTCGCCGCTGCCCCGCAGGGCCGTGAAGACCTCCTCCTGGCCGTCTTCGGCGTGGTCGTGCTCAGGGTAGTTCTCGAAGTCGGGCGGCAGGTCGATCACCTGGATGCCGAAGGCCTCGACCTCCAATTCCGCCCGCACGCGCTTGAAGGCGCCGAGGTAGACGGCCTCCATGTCGTCGATCTTCTTCACCGCGTATCCCGCCATGCTCGAGCCTCCTGAAGTTGTTTTCGCGCCGGATTCGAGCGCGCTGCGCAGCGTAGCTCAAAAACGAACGTTCGTGCTTTTGTAGACTGCGGCTGTGGCAAAGGGCCTTGACACGCGGGCGGCGATTCTCGACCGCGCACTCGACCTGGCCTCCGTCGACGGGCTCGAGGGGCTGACGATCGGCCGCCTCTCCGGCGAGCTGGAGATGAGCAAGAGCGGCCTCTTCGCCCACTTCGGCTCCAAGCAGGAGCTGCAGCTGGCGACGGTGGGCGCGGCGGCGGAGCGCTTTCGCGCCGCGGTGATCGAGCCGGCGCTGGCGGCGCCCGAGGGGGCACCACGCCTGCGGGCGATCGCCGATGCCTACCTCGCTCACCTCGAGGACGACGACTATTACCCCGGGGGGTGCTTCTGGGCTGCCACCTCGGCGGAGTACGACGACCGGCCGGGGCCGGTGCACGATGCGATCGCCGGGGCGCTCGACGCCTGGCTCGGTGGGCTGGCGCGGCAGGCCGAGGTCGCCGGCTCACCCGATCCCGGTCGCTTCGCCTTCGAGCTCTACTCGGTCGTGATGGGGGCCAACTCGCGCTTCCGCATGAGCGGCGACCCGATCGTCTTCACCTACGCCCGCGATGCGATCGATCGCCTGCTGGCGGAGCTGCCGGATGAGCGCGACGGGTCGGGCGGATCGCTTCAGTCGAGCAGGCCGACCTGGCGCAGGATCGAGACCGAGTCCGAGTAGACGTCCTTGCGCTTGACCAGTCCGTTCTCGAAGGGGATCACGTCGACGCCGTCCCAGCTCACCGTACGGCCGCTCGGCGCAGCTTCGATATCGCCCCGGTGCAGCGCCTGCGAGTGCGTCGCCGTCGCCGTCCACTCCTGCGTGACCACTCCATCGCGCACGTAGAGCCTGCGGGTCTCGAAGCGCATGTCGGGCCAGGACTCGAAGATCCTGGCGATGTGGTCCCGCACCTCCTCACCCCCGGCGCTCTCGCCCGCGGTGTGGTTGGCGAAGACCATGTCCGGCGCGTGCATCGCCACGATCGCGTCGAGGTCCTGCGCGTTCCAGGCCTCGTTGTAGCGGCCGATCGCCTCGCTCAGGGCCTCGACTCCGTCGCGGTCGCTCATCGGCCTACCTTAATCCCGTAGAGCGCGCTTGCCTACGTGCCGCCGACCGGCGTCGCCGGCGGTGCTCCCGCTTCCAGCAGGGTGGCGATGTAGATCGTCACCGGCTTTGAGCCGTTGTCGGCCGCTCGGTGGATGTCAGACGGCTGCTCGACGATCCACTCCCCGGCCTTGATCCTGCCGGTCTGTCCCGCCTTGATCGTGCGCACCACGGTCGGGCTCGCGTCGGACTGGCCGCGGCGAACTACAACCGAGCCTTGTTCGACCGTGTAAGTGAGGACCCCCGATTCGACCCGGGCCACCTGCGTTCCGAGGTGATGGTGGAGGGCAAGCTTGGCGCCCGCCGGCACGATCACGCGGCTGAGCACCAGTTCGCGCCCGGGCGCCCCCCGCACCTTTGCGGTCTGTGCCATCGCGTCGCGCTTTGCTTCCGGCGCACCGGGGGCGCTTGTCGCCGAGTCGCCGCCGCCGAGGCCGGCCAGGACGGCCATCGCCACGGCAAGGATTGCCGCCGTCACCACCAATTGCGTTCTCGAACCCATCGCCGCGACAGGCTCGCAGGGGGCCCGGCGGAAGCCGGTCGGCCGACGCTCGGCGTTGGCTAAGGTCAACCGCGCCGAGCAGATCGCAAAACGAGGAGGCGGGATGGACGTCGGGATCGGATTGCCGAACGCAGTGCCGGGGACGAGTGGGGCGGAGCTGACCGGGTTCGCGCGACGAGCCGATGCCCGCGGCTTTTCCAGTCTGGGCACGATCGATCGCGTCGTCTACGGCAACTACGAGCCGCTCATCGCCCTCGCCGCCGCCGCGGCGGTGACCGAGCGGATCGGCCTCTGCACTTCGGTCCTGCTCGGGCCGCTGAGGCCCAACCCGACCGAGCTGGCCAAGCAGTCGTTGAGCCTCAACGCGCTCTCGGGCGGGCGCTTCACCCTTGGCATCGGCCTCGGCGCCCGCGACGACGACTACGAAGCGAGCGGCGTGCCTCTGAGCGGGCGGGGGAAGGCTCTCAGTGAGGCACTCGAGCGGATCAAGGAGGTCTGGGAGGGCGAGGAGGTCGGGCCTTCCGAGCAGGGAGCCCCGGACTTGGTGGTGGGCGGCAGCGTCGAGGCCTCATTTGCCCGCGCCGCCCGTTTCGGCGACGGTTGGATCGCCGGGGGAGCGCCGCCCGAGCAATACGCCGAAATGGCGGAGAAGGCGAAGGCCGCCTGGGCCGAGGCCGGCCGCGAGGGCGAGCCACGCCTGATGGGTCTCGCCTATTACTCGCTCGGCGACAACGCCGAGGCGGAGGCCGAGGCCTACCTGGGCGATTACTACGCATTCCTTGGCGAGGAAGTGGCCGGCTACATCGTTTCCAGTGCGGCCAAGGATGCCGAGACGGTCAAGCAGCGCATGGCCGCCTTCGAGGAGGCGGGTTGCGGTGAGCTGATCTTCTTCCCCTCTTCGAGCGACCCCGACCAGGTCGATCTGCTCGCCGACGCCGTCGGGCTGTAGGTCGGCGCGGCACGGTGGCGGACGACCTCCCGATCATCCCTTTCTCCTCTGCCGGGGAGATGGAGGCGTGGCTCGAGGGCAACCACGCCGACAGCGAGGGGATCTGGCTGAAGATCGCCAAGAAGGGGTCCGGGATCGCCGGCGTCACCTATGCCGAAGCGCTGGAGTTGGCGCTCTGCTTCGGCTGGATCGACAGCCAGAAGCGCGGCTTCGACGAGCGGTACTTCCTGCAGCGCTTCACGCCGCGGCGGCCGGGTGGCAAGTGGTCGCAGATCAATCGCGAGAAGGCGGAGGCGCTGATCGCCGCCGGGGCGATGCGCCCGGCCGGCCTGGCAGAGGTGGAGGCGGCCAAAGCGGACGGCCGCTGGGACGCCGCCTACGCCGGTCAGCGCACCGCCAAGGTGCCCGACGACCTACAGCGCGAGCTCGACCGCAGCAAGGCGGCAGCCGACTTCTTCGCCGAGCTCGACAGCGCCAACCGCTACGCGATCCTCTACAGGCTGGACGACGCGAAGAAGCCCGAGACGCGCGAGCGGCGCCTGCGCAAGTTCGTCGCGATGCTGGAGCGGGGCGAGAAGATCCACTAGCGCCCGCCGCGCCTCCGTACACTCGCCTCGATGGACCGCGCCCTGCTGCAAAGCACGCTCGCCACCGCGGGCGAGCCCGCCTACCGCTCCGCCCAGGTCTGGGAGTGGGTGGCGCGCGGGGCCCGCGACTACGGCGAGATGACGAACTTGCCGGCGGCGCTGCGCGAGCGGCTCGAGGCCTCGGTGCCGCTCTCGACGCTGGTGCCGGCGGCGGAGGCGAAGTCCGACGACGGCACGGTCAAGGCGCTCTTCCACACCGCTGACGGGCGGGCGATCGAGGCGGTGCTGATGCGCTATCGCGACGGGCGGCGTTCCGTCTGCCTCTCCTCGCAATCGGGCTGCCCGCTCACCTGCACCTTCTGCGCCACGGGGAAGATGAAGTTCGGCCGCAACCTCAGCGCCGACGAGATCCTCGACCAGGCGCTGCACTTCCGTCGCCAAGAGCAGATCGACCACGTCGTCTTCATGGGCATGGGCGAGCCGACGATGAACCTCGACGCCGTGCTCGGCGCCTGCGAGCGGTTGCCCGACCTCGGCGTCACCCACCGCCGCACGGCGATCTCCACCGTCGGCTGGGTGCCGGGAATCGACCGCCTCGCCGAGTGCGAGATGCCCGTAAGCCTGGCACTTTCCCTGCACGCTCCCAACGACGGCCTGCGCTCGCAGTTGATGCCGGTCAACGATCGCTACCCGCTGGCCGAGGTGCTGGCCGCCTGCGAGCGCTACCGAGCCCGGCGCCGGCGCAAGGTCTTCGTCGAGTACGTGATGCTCGACGGCGTCAACGATCACCCCGAGCACGCCCGCGAACTGGCCGCCCTGCTCGATTCCCGCGCCTACAAGGTCAACCTGATCCCCTACAACCCGACGGGCGCCTACGACGGCTCCCCGCCGGAGCAGATCGAGCGCTTCCGCGCGATCCTCGCCGAGCATCGCCTTACCGCCACCGTGCGCCTCACCCGCGGCCGCGACATCGACGCCGCCTGCGGCCAGCTCGCCGCCTCGCGCGCCTGACGGTTCGAGTTTGGCTGATCAGCCAGTTACGATTCGGCCGTGCCCGTCGGGACTGCCGCCAAGCCTGCTCCCCACGTCGAGCCGCCGAAGCAGCTGAGCGCCAATCCGATCGTGCGGGTGCTCGACGACGTGCGGGCCGAGGCGCGGGTCCGTTTCCGTGGTTCCTACCCGCCGGGGCCGCAGGACTTCAGCTTCGCGCGGACGCTGCAGGCAGCGCGCGATCCGCTGCCGCTGCTGCTCGGCCTCTACGAGGAGCACGGCCCGATCTTCAGCGTCCGTCTCCTGCACAGCCCGGTGATCTTCATGCTCGGGCCGGAGGCGAACCACTTCGTCACCGTCGCCCACCCGGAGAACTTCCACTGGCGTGAGTCGAGCTTCGGCGACCTGATCCCGCTGCTGGGCGACGGCCTGCTGACGATCGACGACGCCTACCACGACCGTGCCCGCGAGATCATGATGCCTGCCTTCCACCGCGAGCAGGTCTCGGCCTCGGTCAAGGCGATGGTCGCCGAGGCGACGCCGGCGATCGAGCGCCTGCGCCCCGGCGAGGTGGTCGACGTCTACGAGTGGATGCGGAACCTGGCGATGCGGATCGCGATGCGGGCCCTGCTCGGCCTCGATCCAGACGAAGCGGGCAAGGGGGCTGCCGCGGCCGAGCACTTCGAGCGGGCGCTCGGCTTCTACGGCATCGACTTCCACCTGCGCCTCTTGCGCGGGCCGGGTTCGCCCTGGTCGAAGATGGTGCGCTCGCGTTCGGTGCTCGACGAGATCGTCTACGGCGAGATCGCCCAGCGGCGCGCCGATCCCGACGAGAGCCGGATGGACATCCTCAGCCTGCTCGTCGGCGTCCGCGACGAGGCGGGGGAGGGGTTCACCGACAAGGAGATCCGCGACCAGGCGATGACCCTGATGTTCGCCGGTCACGACACCTCGACCTCGACCCTCACCTTCATGATGCACGAGCTGGCGCGCCACCCCGATGTGCTGGCCAGGCTCTGCGAGGAGCAGGACCGCGTGCTCGGCGGCGAGGCGCCGGACATCGAGCGGCTCGAGCGCGAGATGCCCTATCTGGACATGGTGCTCGACGAGGTCCTGCGCCTCTATCCGCCGGCCTGGATCGGGCCGCGGCGGGCGGTGCGCGACTTCGAATTCGGCGGTCACCGGGTCTCGCGCGGCGCCTACGTCAACTACTGCTCCTGGGCCAGCCACCGCATTCCCGCCGTCTTTCCCGAGCCGGAGGCCTTCGTCCCGGAGCGTTTCGAGCGCGAGCGCAAGGCGGCGCTGCCGCGCGGTGCCTACGTGCCCTTCGGTGGGGGACGGCGGATCTGCATCGGCAAGCGCTTCGGCCAGACCGAGGTGAAGCTGGTGGCGACGATGCTGCTGCAGCGCCTGCGGCTCGACGCGCTGCCGGGACGGACGATGACGGTGCGCCAGATGCCGACCCTCTCGCCTCGCGGCGGCCTGCGCATGCGCGTGCTGCCGCGCGGGTAGCCTGCCCCGCACGTATGCGGGCGCTGGTCATCTCCGACACCCACTTCGGGGCCTGGACCGGCCGCGACCTGCTCCGCGAGGAGTTCTTCCTCGAGCGGCTGGCGCCGCAGCTCGAGGGCATCGACGAGCTGATCTTCCTCGGTGACCTCTTCGACTTCCTCTTCGGCTTGGTCGGCGAGGCGGTCGACGCCTCGGCGGGGCTGCTCGACCTGATCGCGGCCAACTTGAGCGGCAAGCGGCTCGTCTTCCTCGCCGGCAACCACGATCACCACCTCGTCCACCGCGACGCGGAGAACCGGCTGGAGGCGCAGCTCGCCGCGGGGCGATCGCCCCTGCTCGGCGGCGAGCCCGAGGTCGCGGGGGCGAGCGGGCCGGGTTACTTCCGCTCCTTCCTTGCCCGCCGTTTGCCGGGGGTCGAGGTCGAGATCGCCTACCCGACCTACGAGTGCGCCGGCGTGCTCCTCACCCACGGCCATTACCTCGACCCCCATGCCCGCCTGACGGGCTCGCGCGGGGACCGGCTGCTGACCCGGGTGCTCTGGGGGATCGCCACCGGCGGACCGGAGGACCCGAAGACGATCGCCGACTACGAGTCGACGATCACCCTGCTGACCGAGTGGCTCTACATCGCCGCTCAGATGCCGCACGGCACCCACGCCCAGCAGAACGTCTTCCGCGCCGTGCAGCGGGTCGGGCGCATCGCCTCGACGCTGGGGACGCCCGTCCGCGGCGCCAAGCGGCTTGCCGCCGAGCTGCGCGAGCGCGGCGCCGATGGAGTCGCCCCGGAAGGTGGTGCGATGCCGAGCGAGGAGCACTTCGACGCGGTCGTGCGGGCCGAGGCGGCGCGCCGGCGCCGCGAGCAGCCGGCGCCGCAGGCCGCCTGGCCGCACCTGGCTTATCCGGCCGCTTCAGTGATCTCGCCCAGCGATCCCTCCGAGCACGCGCTCGAGGCGTTCGCCAAGGTCGTCTCGAATCTCGGCTGGGACCGGGACGCGGAGCGGATCGTCTTCGCCCACACCCACCAACCGCTGGCCGATGTCCGCTGCGGCAGCGGATCGCCCGTCCGCTACTGGAACAGCGGCTCCTGGATCTACGAGCCGGACCTCGGCTCGCGCCAGGCCTACGGGCGTTACCTGCGCTATGCCTGGCCCGGCACGGCGATCGTGATCGACGACGAAGAGCGCGATCCACGTCTGGTCGAGCTGCTCGCCGACCTCAACCCGCTGGCGGGTGGCCCCGGCCTGCCCGTCGCGACATGATCGGCGAGCTGCTCGCGCTCGCTGTGCTCCTGGTCCGGGCCGAAGAGGCCTGGGAGCCGGTCCTCTTCGGTGGCCTGATCCCTCTGTTCGGCGCTCTCGCCGTCGGCATCATCATCTGGCGAGCCGTGCGCGACACCGACGACGAAGACTGAGGAGCGCGGCTACGCCTGGAGCCGGCGCCAGGCCCAGGCTCCCGCCAGCGCCGCGCTGCCGCCCGAGACGAGGCCGCCGATCCCGGCGAGGCGCAGCTCGCTGTCTTTCTGACCGGCCAGCCCGAGGGTAAGGGCGTCGGCCGCGTCGAGGGAAGCTCCGGCCAGGACAAGCGCTCGCAACGCCGCCGTGTGGTCGCGGGCCGCCAGCGTCAGTGCGCCCAGGGCAAGATCCCTGCCTCCGGCGAGCCGCGCCAGGGCATGACCGGAGGTGTCGGTGCGGGGAAAGCCGAGAGCACGCAGTGCCGGCCGGGTAGCCATCAGGACGCCGACACCAAGCGCGATGCGCCCGGCGGCGATGCCGACCACGACTTTGCGGGCTGCCTCACGAGTGGCCATTCCCGCACGCTACCCGGCCTGGGTTGACGCATGCCTCCGACGGGTAGCGGCCGCGAAACCCAACCAAGGAGGGACGATGCGCAACCGTTCGACTTCGCCTCGCCGCGCGCTGCCACTGTTCATCGCGGCGTTGGTGGCGGTTCTCGGCGTCGCCGCCGTGGCAATGGCCGCGGGTGGCGTGGCAACCACCTCGAAGGCCGGCAAGGTCAAGGTCAAGTGCCCGACCAAAGTTCTCGCCGGCAAAAAGGTGACCTGCAAGCTCTTCGGCCGCCTGCCCGCCGGACCGCAGGGGCCGCAAGGACCCAAAGGCCCGAAGGGCTCAAAGGGCGACAAAGGACAGAAAGGCGAGAAAGGCGACAGGGGTGCGACGGGCCCGGCCGGCGTTTCTGGCTATGAGGTCGTCAACCAGACCTTCAAAGAAGTCTTCATCGAGAACAGCGGCGGCATGCGCGGCCTCAGTGAAGTCAAGACCGTCTCCTGCCCGGCCGGCAAGCGCGTCATCGCCGGTGGCACGAACCTCGGCACCAACGCCACCCAGAACGGCCAGCAGCGCAGCGTCTCAGTCTCGATGAGCGCCCCCGACGGCACCGGCACCGGCTGGTCCGCCCAGCTCTTCAACAACGAAACCACCGGAGGCGGAACCTCCATCGACCTCCAGATCTACGCCATCTGCGCGAATGTGAGTTAGAAGAGGAAATACAAGCTACGACGCGGCGGCTGTGGCCTCGTCGGCTGCGGCCGCTGGTCGTCAGCTGGAGGCTGAGGAAGGACGGGGCCGATAGGGGTGAAGCGTCTTGTACTTTTTCGGCGTTTCCTCGCGGCGACAGCGAGTGCGTCTTCACCGAAAAAGTTAAGCGGAACCCCTATCGGCACCGTCCGTCCGCTGCTACTTGATGAAGAGCATCTCCTCGTACTTGGGGAGAGGCCACAGATCGTCGGCGACGATCTTCTCCAGCTTGTCCGCCGCCTCGCGCACCGCGTCGCTCTTGGCGAGCTGCTCGTCGCGGGCGTGAATCGCGCCCTCGATGCCCTCCAGGTCGACCGGCTCGGCGTTGGCCGCCGCCAGCGCGTCGAGCGCGGTGGAGAGCTCGTCGATCGCGCCGCGGGCCTCGCTCTCCAGTGAGGAGACACCCGCCTCGGAGATCAGCGCCAGGTGGCGCAGAGCCGCCGGCAGGATCATCGTCTTGCCGATCGAGAAGGTGGTCTCCGCCTCGATGTTGGCCCGCAGCGCGTACTGCTCGGCCCAGACCTCGAAGCGCGACTCGAGCTCCCGTTTGGAGAGCACGTGGTATTTCTCGAAGGCCTCGATCGTCGCGTCGGCCATCACCTCGGGCAGCGCGTCGGGCGTCGTTTTGAGGTTCTTCAGTCCCCGCTGCTCGGCCTCCGCGTGCCACTCCTCGGAGTAGTTGTCGCCGCTGAAGCAGATCTGCTTGTTGGCGACGTAGGTCTCCTTGACCACCTCGATCGCCGCCTCGGCCGCGTCCATGCCGCCGTCGATCTTCGCCTCGAGCTTGTCGGACATCTCGTCGATCGCCTCGGCGACGATCGTGTTGAGCACGGTGTTGGGGAAGGCGAGCGACATGCTCGACCCCAGCGCCCGGAACTCGAACTTGTTGCCGGTGAAGGCAAAGGGCGAGGTGCGGTTGCGGTCGCCGCCGTCCTTGGGCAGCGGCGGCAGCACCGTCGCGCCGAGGTCGAGGAAGGAGGCCGGCGTGTGCGGATCCCCTTCGCCGGTGGCGATCGCCTCGAAGACCTTGTCCAGTTCGGCGCCGAGGAAGATCGAGATGATCGCCGGCGGCGCCTCGTTGGCACCGAGGCGATGGTCCTGGCCGATGTTGGCGGCCGAGGCGCGCAGCAGTCCCTGGTGCTTGTTGACGGCCTGGATCACGGCCGCGCAGAAGAAGAGGAAATGGACGTTGTCAGCGGGCGTATCGCCCGGGTTGAGCAGGTTGCTGCCCGTGTCGGTGCCCATCGACCAGTTGTTGTGCTTGCCCGAGCCGTTGACGCCGGCGAAGGGCTTCTCGTGAAGCAGGCAGACCAGGCCGTAACGGCGGGCGACGTTTTCGAGCACCCGCATAGTCAGCTGCTGGTGGTCGGAGCCGACGTTGGAGTTCTCGAAGACCGGCGCGATCTCGTACTGACCGGGCGCCACCTCGTTGTGACGGGTCTTGACCGGGATGCCGAGCATCCGCATCTCCAGCTCGGACTCCATCATGAAGGCGAGCACCCGCTCGGGGATCGTGCCGAAGTAGTGGTCGTCTAGTTCCTGGCCCTTGGGCGGCTTGGCACCGAAGAGCGTGCGGCCGGTGGAGATCAGGTCGGGACGCTCGAAGAAGTACTGCTCGTCGATCAGGAAGTACTCCTGCTCGGGCCCGACCGTGGTGAAGACGCGTTTGCTCTCGCTGTCGCCGAGGAGGCCGAGGGCCCTGATCGCCGAGCCCGAGAGCGCGTCCATCGAGCGCAGCAGCGGGATCTTGGCGTCGAGCGCCTCGCCGGTCCAGGAGGCGAAGGCGGTGGGGATGCAGAGCAGCGAGCCGTTGGGGTTCTCGAGGATGAAGGCGGGGCTGGTCGGGTCCCAGGCGGTGTAGCCGCGGGCCTCGAAGGTTTCGCGCACGCCGCCGGTCGGGAAGGACGAGGCGTCCGGCTCGCCCTGGATCAGCTCTTTGCCGGAGAAGCCGGCCAGTGCCCTGCCCTCGCCGCCCTTGGGCTCGAAGAAGGAGTCGTGCTTCTCGGCGGTCGAGCCGGTGAGCGGCTGGAAGACGTGGGTGAAGTGGGTGGCACCCTTCTCCAGCGCCCAGTCCTTCATCGCCGCGGCGACCGCGTCGGCGACCTCGAGGTCGATCGCCTTGCCCTCTTCGAGGCTGCCCTGCAGCTTCTCGAAGACGTCGCCGGGCAGCCGTTCGCGCTGCACCACCAGGGAGAAGACGTTGGCGCCGAAAGCTTCGTTCTCGGGCAGGGTCAGGTCGATTGCGCCGAGGGACTCCCCGTTGGAGCTCCACTGCGCTGCGGTCACGTTCTGCTGGCGGATACGGCTCATTGCTCTGGTCGTCCCTCGCTTGGCTCGCGCCCGCTCGGCGGGGCACGGTCGATTACCGATCTACTCCCTTTAGAAGAGCCAAAAGAGCCTAGTACTGATGACTCTGAAATGCCTTTGTACTCGCGTACAAGGATCGCCAAAACGGCTTGTCCCGGCTGTCAGCTCCGGGAGAGTGGGACCGCTCCGAGCAGGCCGAGCGGGTGGCGCAGGCGGAAGCCGCCCCCGGAGCGCATGTATTCGCTCCAGCCGGCGCCGGAGCGGTCGCCGTCTTCGGTCATCGAGGTGTCCCAGCGCAGGCCGGCGATGACGGCGAAGACGTGTTCGCGGTTGGCGTAGATCCGCACCCAGCCGCCCGCTCCGCCGCCGCCCCAGTGCATGAAGCCGGTCGAGTCGAGCGGCGATTCGAGCAGGCCGGCGGCGTGCATCACGTAGCTGACCGAGCCCGAGCAGTCATAGCCGCGCGAATTCCAGTCGCGATGGCCACCGCCCCAGACGTAGGGCCGGTGGTGGATCCGGTTCGCCGCTTCGATCATCGCCACCACCGCCGGTGGGGCGGAGGGTGGTGCGACCGCGCGCCCGCCCGGAAGCAGCGTCGCCCGCGGCACCGCCGCGCTCGCGCTTGACGAGATCGCCACCAAGCACGCGCAAGCCACCGACAGAATCGTCCCTCGCCTCGGCATGAACCCCCTCTATCGGCACGAAGGCCGCGTCCCTATAGCCTTCCGCCGCCCCCTAAACCTCCGGAGGAACCCAGCCAAATGTTCGTTTCGAAAGCCGCCGTCGTCGGCGGCGGCACCATGGGCGGCGAGATCGCGCAGGCGATCGCCGCGGCCGATATCCCCGTCGTCGTCAAGGACATCGACCAGAAGTTCGTCGACGCCGCGGTCGAGAAGGCGCGCGCCGTCACCGAGGGGCAGCTCTCGCGCCTGGTCAAGAAGGAGAAGCTGACCCAGGAGCAGGCCGACGCCCGCCTCGCCGAGGTGATGGGCCTGATCACCGGCACTACCTCCTACGCCGAGTTCGGCGACGTCGACTTCGTCGTCGAGGCGGTGCCGGAGCGGATGGAGATCAAGCAGGCGGTCTTCCGCGAGCTCGATGCCGCCACGCCCGGTCACGCGATCCTCTCCTCCAACACCTCCTCGCTCTCGATCACCGAGATCGGCGAAGCGACGCTGCGTCCCGACAAGGTCGTCGGCTTCCACTTCTTCTACCCGGCCTCGGTGATGCCGCTGGTCGAGATCATCGCCGGCGAGGACACCTCCGAGGAGACCGCCACCGTCGCCTACAACTTCGCCCAGGCGATCAAGAAGCAGCCGATCGTCTGCGGTGAGGTCCCCGGCTTCGTCGTCAACCGCATCCTGATGGCGACGATCGGTGAGATCTGGCGCGTCCAGGAGGAGCAGGGCCTTTCGCTGAAGGCGATCGACGAGGCGATCGCCGCCGCCCAGGTCGCGCCGATGGGCCCCTTCTTCCTCACCGACCTGCTCGGCCTCGACACCGTCCTGCACGTCGCCGAGCACCTTTCCGAGTCCTATGGCGAGACCTTCTACGTCCACAAAGGGCTGCAGCAGCTGGTCGCCGACGGCAAGCTCGGCGCCAAGTCCGGCGGCGAGGGCTTCTTCAAGGAGGGTGAGCAGAACATCCCCGGCGACGCGGACCCGGACGCCGAGGAGCTGGTCGCGCTCTTCACCTGCCGCGCCCTGATCGAGTCCTGCCTGCTGGTCGAGGAGGGCGTCTGCTCGGTGCGCGACATCGACCTCGGGATGATGGCCGGCGCCGGTCTCGACCCGCGCCGGGGCCTCTTGCCGCCGTTCTGGAAAGCCGACGTCGAGGGTCTCGACACGGTGCTGGAGCGGATGGAGGGACTGCAGGAGCGCCACGGCGACCGCTTTGCGCCGCCACTCCTCCTGCGGCGACTCGTCGCCCAGGGCCGCCTCGGCCTCGAGTCGGGCCAGGGCTTCTACCCCTACCCGCAGCCCGACGAGGGCGATCAGGCGGAGACGGTCAAGCTCGAGACCCGCGGCGACGTCGCGATCGCCTGGCTCGCCAACGCGCCGATGAACGCGGTCTCGCCCGACGTGATCCGTGACCTGAAGACGGTCTGGGAGCGGGTCAAGGCGGCCGACGGTGTGGGGGCGATGGTGATCGCCTCCTCGGTCCCGGTCGTCTTCTCGGCCGGCGCCGACATCAAGGCCTTCACGCAGATGGACGAGGCCGGCGGCGAGGAGCTGATCCACACCGCCCACGCCCTGCTGCGCGACTTCGGCCAGGCACCGGTGGCGACGATCGCCGCGGTCAACGCGATCGCCTTCGGCGGTGGCTGCGAGGTGGCGATGGCCTGTGACGTGCGGATCGCCGCCGAAGCGGCGGTCTTCGGCCAGCCCGAGATCAAGCTGGGGATCATCCCCGGCTTCGGCGGCACCCAGCGCCTGCCGCGCCTGGTCGGCCCAAACAAGGCCCTGGAGATGAACCTGATCGGCGACGCGATCCTCGCCGGCGAGGCGCTTGAAGCCGGTCTCGCCAACCGCGTCGTGCCCGATCACGAGCTCTTCGAGACGGCCCTGATGTGGGGCCGAAAGCTCGCCTCCCAGGCGCCGCTGGCGATCGAGCAGATCAAGCGCGTCTCCCACGCCGGCGATCTCGACGAGGGGATCGAGGCCGAGAAGCAGGGCTTTGCCACCGCCTTCCGCAGCGAGGACGCCAAAGAGGGCATCTCCGCCTTCCTCGGCAAGCGCACGCCGAAGTGGAGCGGCAAGTAGCGATCTCAGCAGCGGTGGAGCGACTCGCGGAGCTGATCCGCGAGTCGCGCTCCACCGTCGCGCTGACCGGGGCGGGGGTGTCGGTTCCCTCCGGGATCCCCGATTTCCGCACCCCGGAGACCGGGCTGTGGGCCGACGTCGACCCGATGGAGGTCGCTCACATCGACGTCTTCGAACGCGACCCGGCTCGCTTCTGGTCCTATTACCGGCCGCGCTTCCAGTCGCTCGGCGACAAGCGGCCCAACGCCGCCCACGAAGCGCTCGCCGAGCTCGAGCGGCGCCGGCTGCTCGACGGCGTGATCACCCAGAACATCGACCGCCTGCACGGCGCCGCGGGCTCGCGGGAGGTGGTCGAGGTGCACGGCTCGATCGAGACCTCCTCCTGCCGCGAGTGCGCCGCCTCCTATGGGCTCGACACGGTTGAAGAGCTCTTCGACGCCGATGGCGTCGCGATCTGCGCCACTTGCGGCGGGCCGGTCAAGCCCGACGTCGTCCTCTTCGGCGAGCTGCTGCCCGAGGCGGCGATGGCCCGTGCCCAGGAGCTGGCCGAAGGCGCCGAGTTGCTGCTCTGCATCGGCTCCTCGCTTGCCGTCTACCCGGTCGCCGGCCTGCCCGGGCTGACCCTCGAACGCGGCGGCCGCATCGCGATCGTCACCAAGGGGCCGACGCCCTATGACGGCGAGGCGGCGTTGAAGTTGGAAGGCGAGGTCGACGTGGAGCTGAGCGCCCTGGCCGCGGCGCTGCGCTAGGCAGCACCGCGGCTCAGGAGCTGCCTAGAACCTGACGCGCTGCTTTTCGCACTCGGCGACGACCGTCTCCGCCTGTGGCGAGTCGAAGCGGGCCGCGTGGGCGCACTTCTCCACCGCTTCGGCGCCGCAACCGCTGATCGTTTCGGCGCCGACGATCCCCGCTGTTTCGGCTCGAATGCAGCCGAGCGGCGTCGGCGGGTTGCTGTCGCCGACGGTCGCGAGGACGACGGCGAGCATCGCGGCCATGGTCACCAGGAAGGTGACCGAGGCGATCTTGATCTCGCGTGAACTGAGCTTGTAGAGCGGCGTTGTCTGCCGCGCGTAATGTCCTTCAAGTGGCATGGGCAGCAGGTTAGTCACGGCCGTTTGGCGCGCCTAGCGACAGCGTGGCGAAGATTTCGCGGCGATCTTTAGACACGTGTACGTAGTGGCGCCGCCGTTGCGGAGGGAGGGTTTAGCGGTCCGAGAAGCATCAAGTGCAGAAAGGAACTAACTCTTCTTATGGATTGGCTGAACGAAGGCGCCAACTCGTGGCAGATGACCGCCGCGACCCTAGTGGGCCTGATGAGCATCCCCGGACTGGTGGTGCTCTACGGCGGGGTTATGCAGAAGCGCTGGTCGGTGAACTCGATGATGATGGCGTTTGTCGCCTTCGCGATCGTGCTCGTCCTCTGGGTGCTTGTCGGTTTCAAGATGGGCTTCGGAGAGCCGATCCACGCAATCTCCGACAGCGGCTTCTTCGGGAACTTCCTGGGTAAGCCGGAATCGATCCTGGGCAGCAACGACCTGCTCCAGCAGGCGCACATCCCCGAGCTGGCGGAAGAAGAATTCCTCTTCCCGCAATCGACGCTCGCCTACTTCCAGATCGTCTTCGCGGCAATCACGCCGATCCTGATGCTGGGCTCCGTGCTCGGCCGGATCAACTTCAAGGCGTGGATCCCGTTCGTGGCCCTCTGGACGCTGCTCTGTTACCCGATCAACGCCTTCCTGATCTGGGGCGGTGGCTTCTTCGCCCAGCAGGGTGCGATCGACTACTCCGGCGGTTACGTGATCCACCTCGCTGCCGGCGTCTCTGGCTTCGTCGCCGCAGCCGTGATCGGACCGCGGCTGCAGCGCGACCGCGAGGTCGACGCCCCGAACAACCTGGCGATGGTCGCCGTCGGTGCCGGGCTGCTGTGGATGGGCTGGAACGGCTTCAACGGCGGTGACTGGTACAGCGCCGGCAACATCGCGTCCGCCTCGCTGCTCAACACCAACATCTGCACCGCGGTCGCTTTCCTGGTCTGGGTCGCCCTCGACTACATGACCGGCCGCAAGCCGAGCCTGATCGGGTCGGTCAACGGTATGATCGTCGGCCTCGTCGCGATCACCCCCGGCGCCGGCTTCGTCAACGGCTGGGGCGCGATCATCATCGGCGTTGCCGCCTCCACGCTCGTCTACCTGGCGCTCAACTACCTGAGCCGGGTGCGACCGTTCCGCAACGTCGACGACACGCTGGGCGTCGTCTACACCCACGCCTTTGCCGGCGTGGCGGGCGGCCTCCTGGTCGGGATCTTCGCCAACAACCTGATGGCGGGCGAACACGAAGGCCTGATCTCCGGCGGCGGACTGCACCTGCTCTGGGTCCAGGCCTACACGGCGGCCTGGGTGATCGTCTTCTCCGCGATCATGACCTTCATCCTGCTCAAGCTGGTGGGCCTGTTCGTGCCACTGCGGATGAGCGAGGCCGAAATGGAGGAAGGCGACATCGCCGTCCACGGCCACGAGGTCTACCCCTCCGACGTGCCATCGCTGGGCTACCCCGACGGGGTCGGCGCGCCGGCCGCCTCGGCAGCCCCCACGGGGGGAAGCGTCTAACCAGACGGCCGGGCCGTGGCTGGCGGCCCGGAGACGAGAAGAGACAGGAACCGCCCCCGCGCTCTCCCGGGGGCGGTTCCGTTTCCGGGCTCAGTCGGAGGGCTCGGTGTGGGAGCGGGCGACCTCGCGCAGCGTGTCCAGCAGGGTCGCCACCGCGGGCGTGACGGGAGCGCCGCGTCGTGTCGCGGCGAGCACCGTACGGACCGGGCTGCGGGGGTCCAGGGCGCGGATGCGGATGTCCTCGCGCACCGCCGAGAGCGCCAGTTGGGGGATCAGGCCGACGCCGACCCCGGCCGCGACCAGGCCCTGCACGGTCTGGTAATCGTCGCTCTCGAAGGAAACCCGGGGCTCGAAGCCTGCCGCGTGGCAGGAGCGCACCACGTGGCGGGCGCAGGGCCCGGAGATCGAGGTCTGCACCCACGATTCCTCGCGCAGGTCCTCGAGCCGTACCTGCCGGCGACGCGCCAGCTTGTGGCTCGCCGGCAGAGCGAGGTGAAGCGGGTCCTGGAGCAGCTCAAAGCGCCTGATCCCGGCGCCGAGTCGCTCGCCGACGCCCTCGAACTCATAAAGCAGGGCGAGGTCGAACTCGCCGGCGCGCAGTCGCGGTGCGATCTCCTCGGGCTCACCCTCGGCGAGGGTGACTTCGACCCCCGGGTGACCGGCGCGGAAGGCGGCGATCGCCTGCGGCATCAGGGTGGCGCCGGCGCTGGGGAAAGAGGCGATGCGCAGCCTCCCGGCCTCACCGCCGGCGATCGCGGCCAGCTCTGTCTCGGCCGCTTCCATGCGACCGAGAATGCCCTCGGCATGAGTGACGAGGGCGGCACCGGCCGCGGTCGGGCGCACGCCCCCGCGGTCGCGCTCGATCAGCGTCGTGCCGACCTCGCCCTCGAGCGTGGCGATCGCCTGTGAGACGGCGGATTGCGAATAGGAGAGGGCGTCGGCGGCGGCGGAGAAGGAACCGCTCCTCACCACCTCCCTGAGAACGTTGAGGCGGCTCGCATTGAGCATAAGTAAAGCTTATCGAGAGCATGAGCATTAACAGTTGTGATGATTCAAGGAGAATGCCAGGATCGGCGCGAACTTCGAATCACCGCCGACCACTTCAAGGAGAACCCAGAATGGCCACTCGCATCATCGTTTCCTACGACGACACCGATAACGACCGCGACGCGCTCGCGCTGGGACGCCTGCTTGCCTTTTCTGGTGCCGATCTCTCGCTTGCCTACGTTCGCCACTCGCAGGGCGGGGCGCTGGAAGAGAAGGAGGCCGAGGACCTGCTCGCCCGCGGCGCTGAATCGGTCGGAGCCCCGGACATGCCTCGCCACGTGGTGGTCAATCCCGGCACCAGCGTCGGCCTTGCCGAACTCGCCGAGAAAGAGAATGCCGACGTGATCGTCTTCGGCTCCGAGTACCGCACGGCGCCGGGCACGGTCAAGCCGGGCATCCCCGCCCACAAGCTGCTGCTCGGCGGCCCCGCGGCGATCGCCGTCGCCCCGGCCGCCCTGCGCGACAACCCTTCGGTCAGCATCAACACGATCGGGGTCATCGACGAAGGCGATCCGGCGGCGCGGGAGACCGCCGAGAGCCTCGCGGCCGCGCTGGGCGCGACCGTTGCCGAGCGTGCGGGCGGCGGCCACATCGATCTCCTGGTTGTCGGCTCCCGCCCCGAGTCCCCCGCGGGCAAGGTGACGCTGAGCGCGGCAAGTGACTACGCGGTCGAGACGGCGAGCTTCCCGGTGCTGGTCGTGCCGCGTGGCCGGCCGATCGAGTTCGCCCCGCTCTCCCCGGCTTCGCCCAACGACCCGGACGAGTCGGCGGGACCGGCGGAGCCGGCGATCGCCTAAGGCTTCGGCCTGACGACGAGGATTACGGCCGCGACCGCCTGGTCGCGGCCGACGATCCGCTCGCGGGCGTCGGACCAGGCGATCGGGGTCGCCGCCTGACCGCCGAGGATCTTGCCGACCGCCGCATCCGGCTGGTCGGTCTCGATCACGAACGCGTCGGGCAGCTCGGGCGTGGGAGCGGCCGCCAGCTCGCGCTGGGTGACGTTTTCGCCGGCGCGCTCGGCATTTGCCCAGCCCTGGCCGAAAGCGAGATCGGGGCCGTCCAGGTGTGGGCCCTCGAGGATCCTCAGCGTGCTCTCGACCGGCAACCAGGTCTGTTCGCCCAGCTCGACCGGCAGGTCCTCCAAACACGGCGCCACGACCTGGGCCATCAGCTGCTCGCGGCTCAGGTTGAAGGCGCGCGCGTGCTTGATGCCTGTGCTGAGCTCGACGTGGAAGGGCACCGAACAACCATATGCTGGGAACGATGGAGATGTCCCTGCCCGCCGCCGTCGTCTTCGACAACGACGGCCTCCTGCTCGACACGGAGTCGGTCTGGACGCGGGCGGAGCAGGATCTCTTCGAGCGCCGCGGGCTCGAGTTCACCCCGGCCGACAAGCGCGAGCTGGTCGGCACCTCGGCCGAGATCGCCGGCGGCATCCTCGAGCAGCGGCTGGGTGAGCCCGGACGCGCCGCCGAGCTGATCGAAGAGCTCAACGATCTTGTCGTGGCCGAGCTGGAGCATGGGGTCGAGGCGATGATCGGCGCCGGCGAGCTGCTCGAGCGGCTGCGCCGGCGAGGCACGCCGGTCGGACTCGTCTCCAACTCGCCGCTCGCCTTCGTGCGCCGCTCGCTCGAGATCGTCGGCTTCGTCGATCGCTTCGACGTCGTGATCAGCGCCCACGAAGTGGCCGCGCCGAAGCCCGCTCCCGATCCGTACCTCGAGGCCTGCCGGCGCCTCGGCGTCGAGCCGGGACCCGCCGTCGTCGCGCTCGAGGACTCGCCGACGGGCGTCGCCGCGGCGCGGGCCGCGGGCCTGACCGTGATCGGCGTTCCCTCCCTGGTCGGGATCGAGCTGGCCGAAGCCCACGCGATCGCCGAGTCGCTGCTCGACGCGGTCGTGGCGCGGCACCTCGCTCTCTAGCCGCTGAGGACGCGGCGGCGGCGCAGCACGCGCTCGCAGAGAGCCTGGATGTCTCCGAGCGCCTGAAGCTGTGTCGCATCGAGGTCGCCCTGCAGGGCGGCGTTGGCGAGCTCGCCGACCTCCTGGCGACGGCCGTCGATCGTCGCCATGTCCTCTTCGTGTCCGGGGTCGCTCAAGGCACCGCGCAGCTCGACCAACAAGGCCTCGAGGCCGACGCGGAGCTGCAGGGCCGCCTCGCGGTTGCGATCGGCATCCAGGTCGGCACGGGCGCGCAGGAGCAGCGTCTCGCAGGCGTCGAGGCGCTCGCGACCTCCCAATACGGCAGCGACGCGCTGCTGTGGGCGCATCTCCTCGTCGCGTTGGCGGCGACGGGACTCCGGCCTGAGTCCGGGGTCGACCCGCCGTGCTTCCGTGAAGAGTCCGTCCGCGAGCTGCTCGCCGCTGCCGAAGCCGATTCTCACCGCCACTGCCCCGGCCGGCGTCACCGCCTGCGGATAGGGGTCGGCGCCGGCGATCGCCTGGGCGTGCAGAGCGAGATTGAGATCGTCGACGCCTTCTTTAAGCAGGCCGTCAACCGTCTCTTCGTCCTCGCCGGCGGCGACGAGCCAGCTTTCGGCCGCGGCTTGATCGGCGAGCGGCTCGAAGGCCCGCACTACCGTGATTCGGGCCAGCGGCAGCTCAGCGGGCGTGTCGTCGGCCTGGGCGTCGCGCGGCTTGCGCCGTCGGCGGCCGGTGGGCGGGGGGGCGCCAAGCGTCTCGACCACGAGCACGCGCTCCCGCTCGCCGTCTCTGAGCACGTAGCGTCCGTCGGCAACCGCGAGCCGGCCGGCGAAGTCGAACTGGGCGAATCCGAAGAGGCGGGTCAAAGACCCAATTCTGATCGAGCCTCAGTCGCCGGCGTCGGGTCGGCTAGGGCCGGCCTTGTCGGGCTTGCCGTCCGGCAGCGCGTAGCGCGAGGGATGAGAAGAGACCCGCGGGTTGTCGATTTCGCCGAGGCGGTGCGTCAGGCGCTGCCACTGGTCGGGCTTGAGCAGGGCGTTGAACTGCTGGTCGAACGGACCGCTGAGCGGGTGGTAGCCGACGTGGACGTGGTCGTAGTGATCGGGCAGGGCGAAGCTGGTTTCGCCGGGCAGGTCCTCGAGCGAGATCACCTGGTGGGGATGCATCGTCCCCTGCAGCTGCAGGACGGTGCGGATCAGCTCGTCGGTGAGGGTGCCCGGGCCCTGGTGACCGGTGACGGGAACACCGTCGATCACGGCGATGTCGACCGCGTCGCCGGTGCTGTGCTCCGAGACGTAACCGGAGGCGGACATGATGCTGTGCCCGCACTTGAGCGAGGTGATCGTCAGACGGAAGCCTTTCGAGACCAGGTACTCGAGCATCGCCAGCACGCGCCGGTCGATCTGGCCGGTGGCGATGTCCTGGCGCCCGCATTCGTAGATGTCGAGGGCTTTGTCGGCCAGCACCCGCTGCTCCAGCTCCTCCTTGGAGAGCAGCAGCACGCCGGCGCCGCTGAGGTCCTGGGCGAGTGGGTTCTTGCCGTCGGCGCGGTAGATCGCGGTCGCCTCGAGCAGCTTCCAGCCGTCGAGGATCGGCTTCGGGTCGATCTCGGGGGCGCCGCGGCCGGCGGGCCGGATGGCGAAGTTGATGTGGGGGTCGACGCCGTCTTCGGATCCGCCGATCCGAGCCAGGACGGTTCCGGCTATAACCTTCGACCCGACCCTGAGGGTTCCGTCGTCCACCGTGGTCGGGCTGTCGACCTCTGGAGCGCGGTCGCCGCGGGGCTCCTCGCCCCGCTTGGGCAGCGCCCGCAGCCTCGGCCGCAGGTTCTCGCTTTCGAGCGGGAGACGGCGCTCCTTGCCGGTCGGCATCACGACGCTGCGGTGCTTGCGGACGATCTGGCCGAGCTCGGCGTAGGTGTAGCGATTGCCGTAGGCGTCCTGAAGGACGACGTAGTTGCCGAGCCGCGGTGAGTGACCCATCTTCTCGATCACGCCGTCGTTGACCGCCACCACCGGGGCTCCCTCGGCGGCGAAGATGTTGATGCCGCGCCGGGTGGGAGAGGAGGAGATCACTTCGGAGGCATCGCCGTAAGCCGCCTCGGCGCCGGGCGCTGAGCGCTTCAGCGCCTCGCGGGCGGAAAGATCGTCGGCGTAGCTGGCGTCGGCGGCGACCGGGAAGTGCGCTCCCTCGGTGAGTCCCGTCAGCGAGCCGACCAGATCGGTCGGCAGCTTGCCGTAGGCGCGGGCGTAGCCGAGCACCTCCTGCACGTACCAGTCGGCGTGGTTGTAGGAGTAGATCGCGTTGTAGAGATCCTTCGAGCCGCCGCCCAGCTTCAGGTAGTGAGCGGCGGAGCAGATCGCGTCGACCGGGTTGTAGGGGTCCTTCTTGCCGTCGCCGTTGGCGTCGAGGCCGAAGGCTTCCCAGCTCGAGGGCAGGAACTGCATCCAGCCGACCGCGCCGGCGCTCGACGGACCCATGTTTGTGCCGAAGCCGGACTCGATCTTGTTGATCGAGGCGAGGACCTCCCAGGGGATTCCGTACTCGGTGCCACACGCCTGGTAGATCGGCAGCAGGAAGGGCGGGATCTCGAAGGAGTCGATGACGAAGTTGGGGACGCCGATCGGGGCCGGGCCGAAGGGAGCGATCGTCGTGGTCGGATTGGCCGTCGTCGGGGTGCCGCCGCTCGAGTACTGGACGGCGCCGTCGTCGGCCTTCGTGTGTATCTGGACCCCGCCGGTGGCGCTCGGGGCGGTGGTGCCGGCACCGGAGTTGCCGTTGCCGCCGCTGACGTCTCCGAGGCTCTTGTTGTGGTGAACGTCGTTGCCTTCCGCGCCGATCGTCGTTCCGGTTTTGACTCCGCCGTGCTTTTCGACGGGCGCTTCCGCCGTCGGTGGCGCTTCGAGGCTGCTGTTGTCGGTCGCGCCGGGATTGCCGGCACCGGGAGACGAGGAGGGGGCTTCCGCCGTTTCTTCTTCCTCGCTTTCGTCGACCAGCGATTCGCAGTCCGGATCTTCGCTGTCGACCAGGCCGTCGCCGTCGTCGTCGATTTCGTTGGAGCAGGCGGGGGCCTGGGCCAAGGGGGCACTGGCGGGCGGCAGCGTTTCCGCCGCTTCCGTGGTCACTTCGTCAGCGCCGGCGAAGCCGACCCCCAAGGCGGTGACCAGGCCGAAGCCGGCCAGAGCGATGATCAGTGCAAGCTTGTTTCTCATACGACGGCGCTCGTGTACCCGCTGGCACGGCGATGCGTGCTTCCCTGAGTCCCTTCCCTGCGCAACAGGCACGACCAAGCTACTGGCTCGAACTGGGGTCCGCAACGGGTCGCCGCCGCCCCCAACAAGCCCTTAATCAAGGCTGCTCCTTCCGTGCATCGGCGCCAGGATTTCAACTGAGCCGGATGCGCCGGTTAAGCTGATGTCAAGGAAACGAAAACACGGCACCAGAGCGAAGAGGACGGCAAGGGATGAGCACTGAGTACGACGATCAGGACGGGCTGCGGGCCCGCAGCGAGCAGGCGATCGGCGAGTTCGCGCAGGCGCTGCTCGACAGCAACGTGCTCGAGAACGCCGTCTCCGCTGCCTTTGGCGCCCGCGAGCGGGCCTTGGAGGCCCAACACGCGGCGATGAGCGCGCTCAATCTGCCCTCCGCCGGAGACGTCGAACGGCTCGAGCGCCGGCTTCGCTCTCTCTCGCAGCGCCTTGAAGAGGTGGAGGACCAGATCGACCGGGTTTCTCGTGACGTCGGTGACGTGCGCCGCAAATTGATCGCCCGCGAGCGCTCCGAAGCCGAAGACTAACCCTCGACTTCAGGCTGAGAGTGCGAGCAATGCGGCTCGACCGGCGGCCCGCTCGCGGTCCTCGAGCAGCTCCTTTTCCAGCACCGTCGTCTCGCCGGCCGATTCGACCACGATCAGAGTCGTCGCGGTCGTGATCCCGTGCGCGCGAGCCTGGGCGAGCAGAGGTGCCGTCTGCATGTCGAGCGCGCGCGCTCCCGGTGGGGCCTCCGCCCGATCGGGATGGGCGTCGACGCTGGCGATCGCGCCGGCGCTGCCCTCCTCGCCGAGCGCGGACCGCAATCGCTCGGTCAACCCCATGTCGGGACGCAGCGCCTCGCCGGGTTTCGCCCCGAAAGCGCCTGCGCTGCCCCCGGCGGCGATTGCTTCCTCGACCAGCAGCAGGTCACCCTCCCTCAGCGCGGGGTCGACCGCCACGCATGTCCCCACGCGCACCGCCCGCCGCACACCCAGCTCGGCGAGGTCGGCGAGAACCAGGGCGGCGCTGGGTCCCCCGATCCCGGTCGATTGGACTGTCAGCGTCCGACCCGCGGCTTCGCTGCCGTGGTAGCCCCAGAGCCCCCGGGCATGGTTGCTCATCTTTGGTTGCTCGAGCAGCTCTTGGGCGAGCAGTAGCGCCCTGCCCGGATCGCCGACAAGGATCGCGTCGGGCGCGATCGGAGCGGTGGGACGCAGGTAGACCGGCACCAGCGGGACCCTAGCCCCACACGCGTCACCGCCACTGACGAGAAAGGCAGGGGCCAGATCTTCGCCATCTGTCCAATGCGGCGGTTGCCGCCTTCGGTGGAGGATGGTGTCGATGAAGAAGATCGAGGCCTTCATCCGCCACGAGGCATTCGACCCGATCCGGGCCGAGCTGCTCGACAAGGGCCTGCCCTCGCTCTCGATCTTCGAGGTGAAGGGCTCCGGTCGCCAGAAGGGCGAGGTCGAGCATTACCGCGGCTCGGCGCTGATGGTCAGCGTGCGACCGAAGTTGAAGCTCGAGGTGGTGGTCGAGGACAAGGACAAGGATTCCGTCGTCGAGGCGATCCTCCGCCACGCCCGTACCGGCGCGGTCGGCGACGGCAAGATCTTCGTGCTTCCGGTCGAGGAGGCGATTCGCATCCGCACAGGCGAGGCGGGCGAGTCGGTCCTGCAGGCGCACGAGGAGTCCGAGATCACCGCATAGCGCCGCTCGTCGTGCCGCTGTCGCGACTAGCCTCGGGGGCCGATGGCGGGCGAAGAACGGATATCCCTGAGTGAGGCCTCGCGCCGGGCGGGCGTCTCGGCCGCCACGCTGAAGCGCTGGGCCGACGAAAAAGTGCTGCCGGTGCGCAGGGGTCGCTGGACCGCGGCGGCCGCGGCGCAGGCGCGGGTGGTCGCGCGGATGCGCGAGCGCGGGCACTCGTTGGCGGAGTTGAAGCAGGCGGGGCGTGAGGGCCGCCTCGCCTTTGGCTTCGCCGAGGACCTCTTCCCCGAGCCCGAGCAGCAGACGACCGTGGAGGAAGTGGCCGAGGAGACGGGCCTTGAACCCGAACTGGTCGAGCGCATCCTGGTCATCCTCGGCACTCCCTTGGGAGGCGACCGCCTACTCGGCCCCGGGGACGTGAGCGCGCTGCGCCACTGCGCCAGGGTGTTGGCGGCGGGCTTCCCGCTCGTCGCCTTCCTTCAGCTCGTCCGTGTCTACGCCCAGTCACTGCGGCGGATAGCCGATGCCGAGGTGCGCCTCTTCCACCTCTACGTGCACGAACCGCTGATTCGTGACGGGGTACCGGAGCTGGAGATGGCCGAGGAGATGGGGGAGTTGGCGGGCGACCTGCTGCCACTTGCCTCGCCGATGATCGACTATCTGCACACGCGCTACCTGCGCTTCTTCCTCGAGCAGGACGTCGTCGGGCACATGGAGAGCGAGCTGGGCGCAGCGGGGTCCCAGGTTCATCACCTGCCGATCACGCTCTGCTTCATCGACCTCACCGGCTTCACCCGTTACACCGAGGAGGAGGGCGACCTCGAGGCGCTTGACGTGATCGAGAACTTCGTCGAAACGGTGGAGGCGACGATGCCGCCGGAGGCGACGATCGTGAAGACGATCGGCGACGAGGTGATGGTCGTCTCCCCCGATCCCGCTTCCCTCACCGAGTGGGCGACCGAGTTGATGGGACGGTTCCCGCTGCGGCCACAGCCACGCGTGGGCATTCACTACGGGCAGGCGGTCTATCGCGACGGCGATTACTTCGGGACCCACGTCAACCTCGCCCACCGTGTCGTCAGTCGCGCCCACGCCGGCGAGGTGATGGTCACCGACCGGGTGATCGAAGCGATCCGTGGACGCGAGGGGCTCGACTTCGAGGCGATCGGCGAGGTGACCCTGAAGGGCTTCCCGGCGCCGACCGCGCTCTTCGTGGTTCGGGCCGCAGGCTGAGTCGCGCCTACACTCAGCCAATGGACGCCGCCGCCATGCTCGAGCGGGTGCGCGAGGAGGGTCTGCTCGCTCCCGACAGGCCGTTGGTGGCGATGCTCTCCGGTGGCCGCGACTCCGTTTGCCTGCTCGATCTCTCGGTTCGCCTGCTCGGCGCGGCGGGGGTCACCGCCGTCCACGTCAACTACGGGCTTCGCGACGATTCCGACGCCGACGAGGCTCACTGTGCCCGCCTCTGCGAGCGGCTTGGCGTAGCGCTGGAGACGGATCGCCCCCGTCGCCCCGAGGGACCGGGCAACCTGCAGTCCTGGGCCCGCGACACCCGCTACGCCGCGGCGGCTCAGCTCGCGCTCGCCCGGGATGCGCTGATCGCCACCGGCCACACCGCCGACGACCAGGTCGAGACGATCCTCTACCGCCTCGCCTCATCGCCCGGTCGCCGCGCCCTGCTGGGGATGAAGCGGCGCGACGGCAGCCTGGTGCGGCCTCTGCTCGACTTCACCCGCGAGGAGACCACCGCCTATTGCGAAGAGCGGCGGCTCTCCTGGCGCGATGACCCGACCAACGCCGGGGAGTCCTACGCGCGCAACCGTGTTCGACATCGCCTCGCCCCGGCCCTGGCGGAGATACACCCGGCCGCTGCCCGCAACGTGCTGCGCACCGCCGAGCTGTTGCGCGACGAGGCCGAAGTGCTCGATTCGCTGGTCGACGCCGAGCTCGGCGCCGACGGATCGGAGCGCGGCACGATCGAGCTGGGTCGGCTGGCCGAGCTGCCGTCGCCGCTGCGGCGCCTCGTCGTGCAGCGTCTCGCCGACCGCGCCGCCGGCAGGCCCGTCCCGGGAGCGGCCAATCACGCCGATGAGGTCGCGGCCCTGCGCCGCACCGGCACGGCAATGCTCGACCTCGGCGGTGGCGTGCGCGCCGTGGTCGAGCGCGGCGTTCTCCGCGCCGAGCGCTGAGCGCCGCCGGGCGCCCCTATATCTAGACTGCGCGGCGATGACCGAGCCCGGGATCGGCGAGACCCTCGTCTCCAGCGAGGACCTGCAGCGGCGGGTCGCCGAGCTCGGCCGCCAGATCAGCGAAGAGTACGCAGGGCGTGACCTCTTCATGGTCGGCGTGCTCAAGGGCGCGGTCCTCTTCCTCGCCGACCTGATGCGCAGCATCGAGTTGCCCTGTGAGATCGACTTCATGGCGGTCTCCAGCTACGGCTCCCAGACCGACTCCTCTGGAGTGGTGCGCATCCTCAAGGACCTCGACGCGCCGATCGAAGGCCGCGACGTGCTGATCATCGAGGACATCATCGATTCCGGCCTCACCCTGCAGTACCTGATGCGCAACCTGAAGGCGCGCAACCCCGCCTCGCTGGAGGTCTGCTCCCTGCTCACCAAGCCGGAGCGCCTGCGCGTCGACCTCTCGCCCAAGTACGTCGGATTCGAGATTCCCAACCGCTTCGCGATCGGCTACGGACTCGATCACGCCCAGCGCTACCGCAACCTCTCCTACGTGGCCGCGTTGGACGACTAGATGCCGAATCCGCCCTGGTACGCTGATTTTTCCCTGTGAGGCGTTTTTTCAAGAGCGCAGCTTTCCCGATCCTGCTTGTGGTGATCCTTGCCTTCGTTGCCCAGAAGGTGATCAGTAGCCCCTCGGACAGCAAGGCGCCCTCCTACAACCAGCTCGTCGCCTCCAAGGAACACAAAGGCCTGATCGCGACCGGCCAGGTCGAAAAGATCACGGTCAACACCAAGGACAACACGCTCGACGTCACGCTCAAGGGCAAAGGCGGCGAAGACGGCGAAAGCTTCTCGACCGGCTATCCGCCCAACACCGAGCAGTCGCTGCTCAACCTGGTCGACGAAAACAACGTCGAGACCACTGTTCACGGCACGGGCGGCTCGAGCCTGCTCTCGCTGCTCACCTACATCCTGCCCTTCGTCCTCTTCTTCGGCTTCTGGATCTTCCTGATGAACCAGATGCAGGGCGGGGGAAGCCGCGTCATGAACTTCGGCAAATCAAAGGCGAAGCGGATGGCGGTCGATGCGCCCAAGATCACCTTCCGCGACGTCGCCGGGGTCGACGAGGCGGTGCAGGAGCTGCAGGAGATCAAGGAATTCCTCGAGAACCCGAAGAAGTTCCAGGCGCTCGGCGCCCGCATTCCCAAGGGTGTGCTGCTCTACGGGCCGCCCGGCACCGGCAAGACGCTGCTCGCCCGCGCCGTCGCCGGCGAGGCGGGCGTTCCCTTCTTCTCGATCTCGGGCTCGGACTTCGTCGAGATGTTCGTCGGCGTCGGCGCCAGCCGCGTCCGTGATCTCTTCGAGCAGGCCAAGCAGAACTCGCCCTGCATCATCTTCATGGACGAGATCGACGCCGTCGGCCGCCACCGCGGCGCCGGCATGGGCGGCGGTCACGATGAGCGTGAGCAGACGCTGAACCAGCTGCTGGTCGAGATGGACGGCTTCGAGATGAAGGACAACATCATCTTGATCGCGGCCACCAACCGGCCCGACATCCTCGACCCGGCGCTGCTGCGGCCCGGCCGCTTCGACCGCCAGGTCGTCGTCGACCGCCCCGACCGCAAGGGCCGCAAGCACATCCTCGAGGTCCACACCCGCGGCAAGCCGCTCGCCAAGGCGATCGACCTCGACGCGCTTGCCGGCCAGACCCCTGGCTTCACCGGTGCCGACCTGGCCAACCTGATCAACGAGGCGGCGCTGCTCACCGCCCGCGAGGGAAGCCGCGAGATCTCGATGCACCAGCTCGAGGAGGGGATCATGCGGGTGATCGCCGGTCCCGAGAAGAAGACCCGGGTGATGAGCGAGAAGGAGCGCCTGATCACCGCTTACCACGAGCTCGGCCACGCGATCGTCGGCCACCTGCTGCCCAACTGCGACCCGGTCCACAAGATCTCGATCATCAGCCGCGGCCAGGCGCTCGGCTACACGATCAGCCTGCCCACCGAGGACAAGTTCCTCACCTCGCGCGCCGAGCTGACCGACACGATGGCGATGACGTTGGGCGGTCGCGCCGCCGAGGAGATCGTCTTCGGCGAGATCACCACCGGGGCCTCCAACGATCTCGAAAAGGTGACCGAGACGGCGAAGCAGATGGTGATGCGCTTCGGCATGTCCGAGCGCCTCGGCCCACGCGTCTTCGGCCACGATCGCGGCCAGCCATTCCTCGGCCGCGAGTTCTCCTCCGAGCCGGACTACTCCGACGAGATCGCCCGCGAGATCGACGACGAGATCCGCCGCATCGTCGAGAGTGCCCACCAGACCGCCAAGGACCTGCTGACCGACAAGCGCAACGAGCTCGACACGATCTCCAAGATCCTGCTCGAGCGCGAGACGATCGACGCCGAGCAGTTCGTCGCCCTGCTCGACGGCAAGCCCGTCGACGAGGTCTTCGCCGACGAGGAAGAGCCGACACCACCGGTCGAGCCGGCACCGGAGCCCGAACGGGCGCAGCGCGAGGGCGCGCGGCCGATCCCGCGGCCCCGGCCGGGTTACGCCGGCGGCGACGCGAGCTGAGCTTCCGCGTCAAATTGATGGGGGTCGTCAACGTGACCCCCGACTCGTTTTCGGACGGCGGGCGTTACCTCGACGCGCGAGCCGCGATCGCGCACGGCGAAGAGCTCCGGCGAGACGGAGCGGAGATCCTCGACGTCGGCGGTGAATCGACCAGGCCGGGGGCTGAGCCCGTCGGTGAGGCCGAGGAGCTGCGCAGGGTGGTGCCGGTTGTCGAGGCGCTCGCCCGCGAGGGCCTGGTCTCGATCGACACTTCGAAGGCTGCTGTCGCGGCGGCGGCGATTTACGCCGGAGCGACGATGCTCAACGACGTGACCGCCTTGCGGGGCGATGCGGCGATGGCCGGATTGTGCGCGGAGCGGGAGGTGGGCGTGGTGCTGATGCACATGCCGGGAAACCCGCGGACGATGCAGGACGATCCCCGCTATGGCGACGTGGTCGACGACGTCAAGGCGTTTTTGGCAGAGCGCGTCGAATACGCCCTCGCCGCCGGCATCGGCGAGGAGCGGCTCTGGCTCGACCCGGGGATCGGCTTCGGCAAGACCTTGGAGCACAACCTGGAGTTGCTGCGGCGCCTCGGGGAGCTGCGAGAGCTGGGTCGGCCACTGGTGATCGGCGCCTCGCGCAAGAGCTTCATCGGCAAGGTCGACGGCTCCACCGTCGACGAGCGCATCGGTGGCTCGATCGCCTCCGCGGTGCTCGCCGCCGCCGAGGGCGCCGACGTCCTGCGCGTCCACGACGTCGCCGAGACGGCGCAGGCGCTCACCGTCACCAACGCGGTCCTTGGATAGGTTCTTCATATGGAGTCGCACGGCAACGGGCTGGAGTCGCGGGTCGAGGTCGAGCTGCGCGGGCTCTCGATCTACACCCACCACGGCGTCAGCGACTCCGAGCAGGAGGTCGGACAGCGACTCGAGTTCGACGTCTCCTTCGACGTTCCCGACTGCGACGCGGTGCTCACCGATCGGATCGAGGACACGGTCGACTACGCCGCGGTTTGCGACATCGTCGCCCTCGCCGCGACAGAGCGCAGCTACCGCACCCTGGAGCGCCTCGCGCAGGTAGTCGGCGAGCGCCTGATGGAGCGCTATGGCTGCGAATCGGTTCGGGTCCGTGCCGCCAAGCCGGAGCCGCCGCTGCCATTGGCGATTCAGGAGGTCGCGGTCGAGGTCGTCCACGAGCGTGCCGAAGAGGTCGACGAGGACGAAGCGGAAGAGGCCTGAGCCCGGCCGTGTCGGAGACGCGCAGCGGCTACCTAGGCCTTGGCTCGAACGTCGGCGAGCGTGAGTCGCACCTGCGGGCGGCGATCGAGCTTCTGCGCGAACGCGGGGTAGAGGTGGAGGCGGTCTCCTCGACCTATGAGACCGAGCCGGTCGGCGAGGTGCTCGATCAGGCCGACTTCCTCAACGCCGCGATCCGTATCCGCACCGCGCTCGGGCCGGAAGCGCTGCTCGATCTCTGCAAGGAGACCGAGGTCGCTCGCGGCCGCCGACTCGACGCCCCCCGCCACAGTCCCCGCCCGCTCGACGTCGATCTGCTCCTGCTCGGAGACATCGAGCTCTCCTCCGAGCGCCTCACGCTTCCTCACCCGGAGGTCACAAGCCGCCGCTTCGTCCTTGCCCCGCTGCTCGAGCTGGATCCGGAGTTGACATTGCCGGACGGGACCCGTCTCGCCGACGCCCTCGACTCGCTCGGTTCGGGACAGCGGGCCGAACGGGTCGGTTCGCTCAGCTAGTCGCGGCGGTGGTGGTGTCGCGCAACTGCTGCAGCCAGGCGGGCGGCAGGATGGGTGAGGCCTTGCCGGGATAGTTCGGGCAGACACGCCGGGCGAGCTTGCCGGCGGGCCGGTTCTCGATCGCTGGTCGCAGGTCGTCGAGGGTCATCGCCAGGCCGAGGCTGGTCGCAATCTGGAAGTCGGCGGCGTTGAGCTGCTCTCCCGCCAGCACACCCTCCTCGATCCAGGCGTCGACCTTGTCGAGCAGTGCCGGCAGGGCAGCGAGGTCGCGACGGACGTTCTCGTCGCTTGCGTCATTGATGCGGACCTCGAGCGCGATGATCGGCGCTGCCGTGCGCACCGCGAGGCCGATCGGTATGCCGAGCCTGGCTCCCTCGGAATAGCTGCGCAGCGAGGAGCCGTCGCGCTTGATCGCCCACCAGGAGATCTGTCGGATCGGGTGCTGCAGCTCCTCGTCGCCAAAGCGCTCGGCCTCCTCGACCGCGGCGCGCTTCTCGGGATCGGACGGGAACAGCGGCGGCTCGGGGCGAACCTCGTCCAGTGCGCGGGAGATTTCGCGCGAGCCCACAAGCTTTCGCCCGTCGATCTTCAGCGCCGGCACCGTTTTGCCGGGGAAGCCGAGCGCGGGCACGATCATCCTCGAGATCGCCGGAAAGAGGTCCCGGCGCTTATAGGCGATGCCCTTGTGCTCGAGCATCTGCGCCACGGCAAAGCTCGGGTGCGACGCCGGAACTCCGTACAGACGGGCCTCCACGGTCCGGATCCTACGGGCCGGCGCGCGAGCCTGCCGAGCGGCGAGGCCCCGATCCCGCGATAATCGCGCCGTGCTCCTCGCGGTCGACGTCGGCAACACGCAAACTCACCTCGGTGCTTTCGACGGCGAGAGCCTGGTCGAGCATTGGCGTTTCCAGACCCGCTCCGGCGCGACCGGCGACGAGCTGGCCGAGCGGATCGACGGCTTCTTCTCGCTCTCCGGGATGTCGTTCGGCGAGGTGGACGCCATCTGCGTCTCCTCGGTGGTGCCGCCGCTGGGCAGTCAATTCGAGGAGATGTCGCAGCGCTATCTGAAGGCCAAGTGCCTGACGATCGGTCCCGGCCTCAAGACCGGGATGCCGATCCGGATCGAGAACCCACTCGAGGTGGGTGCCGATCGCCTCGTCAACGCGATCGCCGCTTACGAGCGGGTCGGCGGGGCTTGCGTCTCCGTCGACTTCGGAACCGGCATCAACATCGACGCCGTCTCCGCCGAGGGCGAGTACCTGGGCGGCGCGATCGGTCCCGGCCTGGCGCCCTCGCTCAGCGCCCTGATCGAACGGGCGGCCCGGATCACCAGGATCGATCTCGAAGAGCCGCAGGAAGCGATCGGCCGCTCGACCCGGGCGGCTATCCACTCCGGCTTCATCTTCGGCTTCGCCGGCCTGATCGACGGCATCGTCGGCCGGATCGAAGAGGAGTTGCCGAACCCGCGGGTCCTCGCCACCGGTGGCTATGCCTCTACCGTCGTCCCCTTCACGGAGACGATCGACGAAGTAGACGACCTGCTTACCCTGAAGGGGCTGCGCCTGATCCATGAGAGGAACACCTGAACAGCCCCCGCTGACCGATCCCTTCCGGATCGGCGGCATCGAGATCCCCAACCGCGTCCTGCTCGCTCCCCTCGCCGGGATCGGCAACTGGTTCGTGCGCCTGCAAGCCAAGCGGCATGGGGCGGGGCTCGCGGTTTCCGAGATGGTCTCCAGCTTCGGCCTGCACCACCGCAACGAGCGCACCCTGCGCGAGCTGATGCGCATCCATCCAGACGAGCACCCCGTCTCGATTCAGCTTTTCGGCCACGACGCCGAGGTGATGCGCTCGGCGGCGGCAGTCGCCGCCGAGGCCGGCGCCGACCTGATCGACATCAACATGGGCTGTCCGGTGCGCAAGGTGCGCAAGACCGGCGCCGGCGCCGAGCTGCTGCGCGACCAGGAGCTTGCCCTGGCGCTGGCGCGAGGAGCGATCGAGGGAAGCGGACTGCCGGTCACGGTGAAGCTGCGCTCGGGAATCGAAGTCGGCGACCGCTCCGGCTTCGAGCTCGCCGTGCGCCTTGCCGAGGAGGCCGGCGTCGCCGCGATCGGCTTTCACCCGCGGGCCGCGACGGTCGGCCACAAAGGCAGCCCCGACTACGCGCTCACCCGCGAGCTGGCCGAGCGGATCGAGGTGCCGGTGATCGTCTCCGGTGGCCTGAAGAGCGCGGCGGCGGCCAAAGTCGCATACGAGGAGTCCGGCGCCGCCGCGGTGATGATTGCCCGCGGCTCGTTCGGCAACCCCTGGGTCTTCGAAGAACTGACCGGGCGGCGCCGGCGGCCGCCGGACCGCGAAGAGGTCGCTGCGGAGCTGCTCTGGGTCATCGACCGCGCCGAGGAGCATCTCGGCACTGAGCGGGCCGGTCGCTACCTGCGCAAGTTCTACCCCTGGTACATGGAGCCGCTAGGCGCTTCCCCCGAGCTCGCCGACGAGTTGCAGCGCCATGCCGACCTGGCCGGAGCACGTCGCCTGATCGCCGATTTGTCTGCCCCGGCGCCCGCCGGCGATCGAACCGGTTTGGCCGCGCAAAGCGGCTAGCTATAATCCCGCGACTTCCGGCCCTGGTGTGGTGACGCAAACGCGCCGCATCCGGGCGTTTTTGGGTCTAGGAGCCGTTTGCGGCCGTTCTCAATCCACTAAAGCGAGGTCAGTGTCCAGTGAGTCGCCAGTCCGTAATCACACCCGAGGGTCTCGAGAAGCTCAAGGACGAAGTCGAACACCTCTCGACCGTGAAGCGGCGCGAGGTCGCCGAGCGGATCAAGGAGGCGCGCGAGTTCGGCGATATCTCCGAGAACGCCGAGTACGACGACGCCAAGAACGAGCAGGCGCTGCTCGAGCAGCGGATCGCCCAGCTCGAAGAGCGGCTGCGCCGTGCGACGGTGATCGACGAGAAGGACATCAGCACCGACGAAGTCCAGTTCGGTTCGATCGTCCACGTCAAGGACCAGAAGACCGATGTCTCGCAGAAATTCCAGATAGTCGGCTCGACCGAGGCCGATCCGCTGGAGCACAAGCTCTCCAACGAGTCGCCGATCGGCAAAGCCCTGCTCGGTCACAAGCGCAACGACATCGTCACGGTCGAGGTGCCGCGCGGGCCGAAGAAGAAACTGAAGATCACCAAGATCGAGACCGCCTGACGCGGCTCCCGAGTAGGCTCGCGCTCGCATGAGCGGTGAGGCCGAACAACCGAAGCTCTCCGACGTTCTTCGCGATCGGCGCGAGAAGCTCGAGCGGCTGCGGGAGGCGGGGATCGATCCGTTTCCGCCGGAGTTCTCCGGGCGCGAGGAGATCGGCGAGGTCCGCGCCGCCCACGAAGGGTTGGCGCCGGGAGTGGAGACCGATTCTCGCCACCGGGTGGCGGGGCGGTTGGTCGGGCGGCGGGGGCACGGCAAGGCCTGCTTCCTCGACCTGCGTGACGGCGGCGGTCAGATCCAGCTGCACGCGCGCGAGGACCTGTTGGGAGCTGAGGCCTACGAGGTGCTCGTCGACCTCGACCTCGGCGACATCATCGGCGTCGAGGGGACGGCGATGGCGACCCGTCGTGGCGGCGAGCTTTCGCTGGCGATCGACCACTGGAAGCTGTTGGCGAAGAGCCTGCGACCGCCGCCGGACAAGTTCCACGGCCTCGAGGACGTCGAGACACGCTACCGCCAGCGTGAGCTCGACCTGATCGCCAACGAGGAGAGCCGCAAGCTCTTCACCCAGCGGGCCCGCACGGTCAGCGAGGTGCGTCGGTACCTCGATGAACACGGCTTCGTCGAGGTGGAGACGCCGGTCTTGCAGCCGCTCTACGGCGGCGCCTTGGCGCGTCCCTTCACCACTCACCACAACGCGCTCGATCGCGACCTCTACCTGCGCATCGCCACCGAGCTCTACCTCAAGCGGCTCGTCGTCGGCGGCATCGACCGGGTCTACGAGCTGGGCAAGGACTTCCGCAACGAGGGGATCTCGCACAAGCACAACCCCGAGTTCACGATGCTCGAGTGGTATGAGGCCTGCGCCGACTACGCCTCGACCGCGCACCGGGTCGAGCAGATGGTCGCCGAGGTCGCCGAGCGGGTCCTCGGCACGACCGTGGTCCAGCGCGGCGACGCCGCGATCGACTTCGCGCCGCCCTGGAACCGGGTCAGCTTCCGCGAGGCGATTCGCGAGGCGAGCGGCATCGACATCGCCGAGCACCCCACCCGCGAGGCGCTTGCCGCGGCGATCGGCAGCGAGCCCGACCCCGAGGAGGGCTGGGGGAAGCTGGTCGACGGCCTGCTCTCCAAGCACGTCGAGCCGGGGTTGATCCAGCCCACCTTCGTCCTCGATTACCCGGTCGAGCTCTCGCCCTTCGCCAAGTCCCATCGTTCCGAGGAGGGTCTGGTCGAGCGCTTCGAGGCCTTCGCCGGCGGCATGGAGATCGCCAACGGCTTCACCGAGCTCAACGACCCCGACGAGCAGCGGCGGCGCTTCGAGCAGCAGGCCGAGGAGCTGGCCCGCGGCGACGAAGAGGCGCAGCCCTACGACGAGGATTTCGTCGCCGCGCTGGAACAGGGAATGCCGCCGACGGGCGGCGTCGGCATCGGCATCGACCGCCTGGTGATGCTGCTGACCGGGGCAAAGAGCGTGCGCGAGGTCGTGCTCTTTCCCGCGATGCGTACCTAGTTCGGACCAAATCGCCCAAAAGCTCGCTCTGAGCGCTTTTTTGCGTCAGGGGGCCGGGCCGGCCCGCTCGGTATCCTCTAAGGACGACATAGGCGCTTACCGATAACCGAAGGGCGCCCACCGAGACTTACTCAGCCGCGCCGCGTTGAGTAGATAGAGAGGCTTTTTGTTCGAGCGATTTACAGAGCGAGCCCGCCAAGTAGTGGTCCTAGCCCAGGAAGAGGCGCGCACGCTGAAGCACAATTACATCGGCACCGAGCACATTCTGCTCGGCCTGCTGCGCGAGGAGGAGGGTCTCGCCGCGCGGGTGCTCGAGTCCCTCGACATCACCACCGAGCGCGTCCGCTCGCAGGTGGTTCGCATCGTCGGCTCCGGCGAGGAGGTCACCTCCGGCCAGATCCCCTTCACCCCGCGTGCCAAGAAGGTGCTTGAGCTCGCCCTGCGCGAGGCGCTCTCGCTTGGCCACAACTACATCGGCACCGAGCACATCCTGCTCGGCCTCGTGCGCGAGAACGAGGGCGTCGCCGCCCGCATCCTGCTCGACTTCGACGCCGACTCGGACAAGATCCGCAACGAGGTCATCCGCATGCTCTCCGGTCCCGGTGGCCGCCGTCAGGGCGCCGGTGCCGGCGCCGGTTCGGGCGAGGGTAAAAAGTCTTCGAAGCTGCTCGACCAGTTCGGCCGCAACCTGACCAAGCTCGCCGAGGAGGGCAAGCTCGACCCGGTGATCGGTCGCGAAACCGAGATCGAGCGGATCATGCAGATCCTCTCCCGCCGCACCAAGAACAACCCGGTGCTGCTGGGCGAGCCAGGGGTCGGCAAGACCGCCGTGGTCGAGGGACTGGCCGCCCGCATCAACAAGGGCGAAGTCCCCGAGCTGCTCAAGAACAAGCAGATCTACACGCTCGATCTGGCCGCCCTGGTGGCCGGCTCGAAGTACCGCGGCGAGTTCGAGGAGCGCCTCAAGAAGGTGATGAAAGAGATCACCCAGCGCGGCGACATCATCCTCTTCATCGACGAGCTCCACAACCTGGTCGGCGCCGGTGCCGCCGAGGGCGCGATCGACGCCGCCTCGATCCTCAAGCCGGCCCTGGCCCGCGGCGAGCTGCAGACGATCGGCGCGACGACGCTCGACGAGTACCGCAAGTACCTCGAGCGCGACTCGGCGCTGGAGCGTCGCTTCGCCCAGATCAAGGTCGACCAGCCCTCGGTCGAGGACACCGTGAAGATCCTCGAAGGACTTCGCGAGCGCTACGAACAGCACCACCGCGTCAACATCACCGACGACGCGCTGGAAGCCGCCGCCGAGCTCGCCGACCGCTACATCTCCGACCGCTTCCTGCCCGACAAGGCGATCGACCTGATCGACGAGGCCGCCTCGCGGATGCGCATCAAGAGCATGTCGGCGCCACCGGTCTACCGCGACCTCGAGGAGGAAATCGAGACGACGCGGCGCGACAAGGAGGCGGCGATCGAAGCGCAGGAGTTCGAGAAAGCGGCGAACCTGCGCGACACCGAGCGCCAGCTGACCACCCGCAAGCGCCAGCTCGAAGACGAGTGGGCCGAGGGTGAGAACGGCGACCGTCCCGACGTGGGCGAAGAGGAGATCGCCGACATCGTCTCGATGTGGACCGGCATCCCGGTCTTCAAACTGACCGAGGCCGAGACGCAGAAGCTGATCCGCATGGAGGAGGAGCTGCACAAGCGGGTGATCGGCCAGGAGGTCGCGATTACCGCCGTCTCCAAGGCGATCCGCCGCTCGCGCGCCGGGATCAAGGATCCCAAGCGCCCGGCGGGCTCGTTCATCTTCCTCGGTCCCTCCGGGGTCGGCAAGACCGAGCTCGCCCGCACTCTGGCCGAGTTCCTCTTCGGCGACGAGGAGGCAATGGTCCGCATCGACATGTCCGAGTACATGGAGAAGCACGCGGTCAGCCGCCTGGTCGGCTCGCCGCCGGGCTACATCGGCTACGACGAGGGCGGTCAGCTGACCGAGGCCGTGCGGCGCAAGCCCTACAGCGTGCTGCTGCTCGACGAGATCGAGAAGGCGCACCCTGACGTCTTCAACATCCTGCTGCAGATCCTCGAGGACGGGCGCCTCACCGACGCCCAGGGCCGCACGGTCGACTTCCGCAACGCGATCGTGATCATGACCTCGAACATCGGCGCCTCGGAGATCTCGAAGAACACCTCGATCGGCTTCACCGTCGCCGATGAGACCGGCATGTCCTACGACGACATGAAGAACCGGATCATGAGCGACCTGAAGAAAGTCTTCAGGCCCGAGTTCCTCAACCGGATCGACGAGGTGATCGTCTTCCACAAGCTGGCCAAGGCCGAGGTCAAGGAGATCATCGACCTGATGATCAACCGCGTCCGCGTCCAGGTGGCCGAGCACGAGCTGCAGTTGGAGCTGACCGACGAGGCCAAGGACCTGCTGGTCGACAAGGGCTGGGATCCCTCGATGGGCGCCCGGCCGCTGCGCCGCGCGATCCAGCGCTACATCGAGGACCCGCTGGCCGACGAAGTGCTGCGCCAGGGCACCGAGATGCCGGCGGGCTCGACGGTGATGGTCAAGCGCGATCCCTCCGGGGACGAGGAGGACCGCCCGCTCAGCCTGACGATCGTCAAGCCGAAGAAGCAGGTGCGGTCGAAGAAGGCCAAACCCGAGCCCGAGAAGGTCGGCGTCGGCGCCAAGCAGGTCGACGGCGACGCGAGCGGCGAGGGCGAGCCGGACCAGGGCGGCGAGCAGCCGTCCGGCGACGGCGACGCTGCCTAGTTTCAGCGTCGCCGTGCGTCAGCCTGGTCGCAGCGCTGTCGGAGCCTGGAGCGGCGGTCGCTTCCTGCGCTTCGGCGAGACGATCGAGGCGGAGCGGTTGGAAGCGCTGCTGAGGTCGGGCGAGGGCATCGATACGGTGCTCACCGCCGACACCTACGGCCAGGGCGAGGCCGATTCGCTGGTCGGGCGCTCGCTCTCCGGCGTGCCGCGCGAGGACTACTGCCTGGTCGGCGCGGTCGGGCACGACTTCTACGTGGGCGAGCGCGACGGCCCGCGCGGTTTCCCGCGCTTCACCAGCCCGGCGCTGCGCGGCGAAGGGGAGTACGCGGACTACCTGCAGATGGCCGCCGAGAAGAGCCTCGAGCGCCTCGGCGCGAGCGCCTTCGACCTGCTGCTGCTGCACAACCCCGATCGCATCGGCTATTCAAGCGAGGCAGTCTGGGATGGGATGGCGGCGCTGCGCGAGGCGGGCTTGGCGGGCCAGATCGGCGTCGCGCCCGGTCCGGCCAACGGCTTCACGCTGGACGTCATCAGCTGTCTGGAGCGCTTCGGCGATCGGATCGACTGGGCGATGATCATCCTCAACCCATTCGAGCCCTGGCCGGGCGAGCTCTGCCTCGAGGCGGCGGCGCGCCACGACGTCAAAGTGATCACCCGCGTCGTCGATTACGGCGGCCTCTTCTGGGGTGACCTGCGTCCCGGCATGGAGCTGGCCAAAGGCGACCACCGCGCCTTCCGCCCCGAAGGTTGGATCGAGGCCGGGCTGGAGAAGCTCGACCGCGTCCTTCCTTACGGCGAGCGCGCCGGCCTGTCGCCGATCCAGCTCGCCTGCCAATGGAACCTCGCCCACCCAGCGGTCGAGTGCGTCGTTCCCACCCTGATCCAGGAGACCGGCCCCGAAGCCCGCCCGATCGAGGCCCAGCGCGCCGAGCTCGCCGCCCTCCCCGCCGAGCAGCGCCTCAGCTCCGACGACGTCGCCGCGATCCGAGCGATCGGCGACAACACAGGCTGCATGGTCCTCAAGGGGGCAAACCCCGACCACGAAGGCGAAGAGCGCCCAGATCGCTGGGCGCTCGATGACGAGCTTGCGGCCGTGGGCACTCGCTGGGGCATCGACCCCGCCCGAGACCTGGTCGTCTCTCACTAGCTGTCAACCCGTGGCCGCAGGGCATCGGGAGCCCCTCTCCTGAAGGCCGTTGCGCAGCAGATCGCACCCGAGCTTCGGGGCGTGGTCCCTGAGCCTTCCGGAGAGGGGCTCCCGATGCCCTCCCGTCACCGATGTCTGCCGTCCTTGAAGAGCCCGGCGTCGGAGAGGAGCTTGGTGCCCCTCCACCAGAGGCTCAGGGACCACGCTTCGAAGCGCCGATTCGATCTGCTGCGCAACGGTCTCTGGGGGAGGGGTACCAAGCTCCTCTGGGTCCCAGTCTCGTCGAAGAACTGCATCCGCGATTACGGATAGCGTCGCGGCCGATGTTGGGGATCGATAAGAACAACAGGCCTTGGTGGACGTTGGCGGGGACCTGCGCGGGGCTCTTTCTGCTGATGCTGGACTCGACTGTGGTGGCCCTGGCGCTGCCGAGCATTCGCCATGACGTGGGGGCGACGGCGGAGGGGCTGCAGTGGGTGATGAACGGCTATCTGCTGGCGATCGCCGTGTTCGTCGTCACCGCGGGCCGCCTGGGGGACATGTTCGGACGCAAGCGGCTCTTCCTCGCCGGGATGGTCGTCTTCGCGCTCGGGTCGGTGGTCTCCGGGGCCGCCGGGAGTCAGGAGACGTTGATCGTCGGACGGATCCTGCAGGGGGTCGGCGCGGCGCCGATGCTGCCGCTCTCGCTGGCGATCGTCTGCAACGCCTTTCCGGCGTCAGAACAAGCACGCGCGCTCGGGGTTTGGGCCGGCGTCTCGGCGCTGGCCTTGGCGATCGGACCGCTCGCCGGCGGCCTGCTGGTCGAAATCGATTGGCGGGTGATCTTCTGGATCAATCTGCCTGTCGCCCTGGTCGGGATCGCGATCACGAGCGTCGCCGCGCCCGAGTCGACCGATCCCGGTGCCGGGCGGCGGATCGACTTCGAGGGCCTGGTCGCGCTCGGCATCGGCCTGGCGGCGGTCGTCTTGGCGCTGGTGCAGAGTCGCGCCTGGAACGGCGCAACGACCGCCGTGGTCGCGGTGGTGGGCCTGGCGGCGCTGGCCGCCTTCTGGAGGCTGGAGCACCGCGTGCGGGAGCCGATTGTCGACTTCGCCCTCTTTCGCAACCGGCCCTACTTCGGCGCCAGCGCAGCCGCCTTTGCCCTTGTCGGTTCCTACTGGGTCGTGATGTTCTTCCAGCCGCAGTATCTGCAGGACGTTCTCGGCCACTCCGCGATTCTCAGCGGCGTGATGATCCTCCCGGTAACGGCGCCGATGGTGGTGATCTCGCCGCTCTCGGCTCGCCTGATCGCCCGCTTCGGAGCGCGACGGCTGATGACCGCCGGCATGGCCTGCGGCACCGTCGGACTCCTCGTCCTGACTCAGTTGGACGCCGGTAGTGGCTACGGCCTCCTGCTGGTCGGCTACCTGCTCTTCGGCGTCGCGCTGGGCCTTGTCTACGCGCCGATGTCGACCGCGGCGATGGCGGCGATGCCTGCGGAGAAGGTCGGCATCGCCTCGGGCGTGCTGGCGATGGATCGGGTAATGGCCGGGGCGATCGCGCTGGCCGCGGTGGGCGCCGTCTTCCACGCGCTGCTCGAGGGCGGCAGCTCCTTCGCCGCCGGTATCGCCGGCTCGATCTGGGTGGTGGTCGCGCTTTGCGCCGTCGGCACGGGGCTCACCTGGGCCTTTGTCCGCGACCCCGAGCGCCCGGGCCCGGATCCCAACGTCGCCGGCAAGCCCCATCCCAACGCGCTCAGACACCATTTTCACCACCGCCGCTTCCATCTTTGAGGGCGGGATTCGCGCCTCTAGGCGTGATTTGCGCGGTTTAGTTTCCTTAGGTGATCGCTATCCTTGACAATTACTATCTCGACCTGTCCACTGGGGATTAGCCACACCGCATTCCAAAGCGGTTTTTGGCATCCTAAAAGGTGATGTCAGCGCTTCCAGGGGATGAGCTTCATGAGCTCTCTGAACGCCAAGATCCCCGACTACTGAGGGCCCTCGATGTCGTCGCGCCCGGCAGCGCGCTGCGTGAGGGTCTCGACAACATCGTCCACTCCCGCACCGGCGGTTTGATCGTCGTCGGCGACCCGGGGGACATCTCCCATCTGCTCTCCGGCGGGATCAAGCTCGACATCGACTACACGCCGGCGATGCTCTACCAGGTGGCAAAGATGGACGGGGCGATCGTGCTCAATCCCGAGGCGACCAAAATCGCCTGGGCCAACGTGCAGCTGATGCCCGACCCGACGATTCTCTCCTCGGAGACCGGCACCCGCCACCGCACCGCCGAGCGCGTCTCCAAACAGACCGAGGCGTTGGTGATCGCGATCTCCCAGCGCCGCGACGTCGTCTCGCTCTACGTCGAGGGGACCAAGTACATCCTGCAGGACATCCCCGCGGTGCTGGCCAAGGCCAACCAGGGCCTGGCGACGCTGGACAAGTACCGCGCTCGACTCGACCAGGTCTCCAACCGCCTCACCGTGCTCGAGTTCGAGGGCGGCGGCGTCCTCTACGACGCGCTCGCCGTGCTGCAGCGGGCCGAGCTGGTCACCCGCATGGCGGTCGAGGTCGAGCGCTACATCGTCGAGCTCGGCACCGAGGGCCGCCTGATCGAGATGCAGCTGGAGGAGACGATGGTCGGCGTCGCCGCCGACAAGACCGCGCTGGTGCGCGACTACTCGGTCGAGGACTCCGAGCAGAACCTGGCCACGGTGCTGCAGTCGCTGGCTCGCCTCCCACACGAGGACGTGCTCGACTTCGGCCGCCTCGGCGAGCTGCTCGGCTATGACCGCAAGCTCAACACCCTCGACTTCCCGGTGGCCCCGCGCGGCTACCGCGTGCTCGGCCGCGTGCCGCGCATACCCAAACTTGTCGTCCAGAAGATCATCCAGGAACTGGGTGGGTTGGAGGAGGTACTCGCTGCCTCTGACGCCGACCTGGAGGCCGTCGACGGAGTTGGCTCTACCCGAGCCAAGGACATCCGTGAGGGTCTGCGCAGGCTCCAGGAGGTCGACTTGGTCGATCGGTACCTACAAAGCTGAAACGGCGAATGGCGCCGTTGACGAGAGAAAGGAGCATTCCGATTTCTGATCTAGCAGAGGAGGCCATGGAGGCGGGCTTCGAAGCGGACGTCGAGATCCCATACGTCTGTGACTTCGAAGAGGGGGACAAGGTCGTCTACCCCCATCACGGTGCTGGCCTCGTGCTGAAGAAGGAGACCCGGGAGCTGATGGGGGAGAAGCGTGAATACCTCACGATCAAGATCCTCCACAACGAGCTCACGGTAATGGTCCCCTGCGAGAACGCCGGCGTTGCTGGCTTGCGCCGCGTTATCGACGAGGAAGAAATCAAGAAGGTCACCGACGTTCTCACCGACGACGTCTCGGACATGCCGAAGAACTGGAACCGGCGCTTCAAGTACAACCGCGAGAAGATCAAGACCGGGGACGTTTTCGAGCTGGCTGAGGTAGTTCGTAACCTTGCCATCCGCGAGATGGAAAAGGGCCTCTCAACCGGTGAGAAGCAGATGTACACGCGGGCGAAGAAGATTCTCGCCTCGGAGTTCATGTACGCGCTCGACAAGGACGAGGAAGGCGCGGAGGAGTACCTCGACGGGCTGCTGGAGGAGCGCTTCGCCGCCACGGCGTAGCTCCGCAGCGTCCGTTACGGCCGTGATCGCGGCCGCCGGCTCTGGGCAGAGGCTCGGAGCCGGCGGCCCGAAGGCCTTCGTGCCGGTGGCCGGCAGGGCGCTGGTCGAGTGGTCGCTGGCGGCGTTTCGTGCCGCCCCTTCGGTGGGCGCGATCGTTATCGCCTGTCCGCCGGGGCACGCCCCCGAGCTCGACGGAGACGATGTCCGAGTGGTCGACGGCGGCGCCACTCGGGCCGAATCGGTCTCGAACGCGCTCGCGGCGGTCGGCACCGAGCTGGTCGCGATCCACGATGCGGCTCGGCCGCTGGTCACTCCCGAGCTGATCGAGGGCGTGATCGCGACGCTCGCGGACGATCCAGACGCCGCGGGCGCAATTGCCGCCACGCCGGTCACCGACACGATCAAGCAAGTAGGGGCCACCGACGCCGACCCTCAAGTGCAGTGCAACGCTTTTCGGTCCCCTGAGGCACGAAAAGCGTTGCAGTGCGTCGAGCGGACGCTGGACAGGCGGCGACTGTGGGCTGCGCAGACGCCTCAGGTCTTCCGGATCGAAGCGCTGCGCGAGGCGCTGGCGGCCGATCCTGAGGCGATCGCTGCCGCGACCGACGAGGCAATGATTGTCGAGACGATAGGCGGGAAGGTTCTGATCCACCCATCCCCACCCGAGAACCTCAAGGTGACGACGCCCTTCGACCTCCGCGTAGCCGAGCTCCTATTGCGTCAGTAGAGCCCAGACCAGGGTCGCGGCGAAGCAGACCTGTCCGACCCCGAGCGCGACGCCGAAGCTGACCGCGCCAAGCGCGGCGGCGATCGCCGTGCCCAGTACGAAAGCGCCGAGCATCAGGCCGAGCTGGGTCGCGCGGGGCTCGCTAGGCATGGCGTTCGTCGAGGTGCCGCCTGCGACGACGCTCGAAGAGTCGGCGCTGGACGAAGAGGGTGGTGACGCCGGCGAGCACGATCGCGACGAGGTTGATGCTGAGCTGCAGCATCGCGCCGCGCCAATCGCCCCAGTTGCCGAGCGCGGCGGCGAGCCCGATGTTCGCCGCTGCCGGGATTGTCGTCACCGAGATCAGGACGCCGACCAGCGCTCCCGACTTTGCCGAGGTGAGCGAGAGCATTCCCGCCGCGCCGGCGAAGACGGCGACGATGAAGGAGAAGTCGTCGGGCTTGGTGATGAACTGGGTGAGCAGGTTGTCGGTGCTGTGGAAGTTCGAGTCGACCAGCCCCACGGCGACGCAGAACAAGGTGAAGAGGAAGGCGGCGGTGATGCCGACCGGGAAGCCGACGAGGAGCGCCTTCAGCGAGCGCACGCCGACCTCGGGTCGGCGCTCGACCGCGGCGACGCAGAGGCCCGCCAGCGGCCCGAACTCTGGCCCGACCACCATCGCGCCGATGATCAGGATCGGCGAGCCGGTGAAGATCCCGACCGAGGCGATCAGGCAGGCGAGGACCATGAAGATGAGGAAGTTGCCGCCCAGCTCCGTGGTCTCCGAGGTGCGCGACTCGACCTCCTCCCAGACGACCGCGTCGGAGGGCACGCCGCGAGCCGCCCGTTCTGCCTTGTCTGCAGCCTTCGACAGTTGCGAATCGATCTGCTCCAGCGATATCGAGCCGTCGCGGGCGACGCCGAGCTTCTTCAGGTCATCGATCAACACGCTGGCTTCCTCGCGGGCGATGTCGCAGAGGACGACATCCCCCTTTGGCTGGCGGGCGGCGCCGGCGAGGAAGACCAGGTTGGTCGTCGAGGGCGCCGCCTCGAGCAGGTCGAGCACCTCGCGACAGCGCGATTGCGGCACGACGATCCGCAGGTGGACCATGGCTCCAGCGTATCCGCGGCCCGGGTCGCCTAATCTCCCCGCTCCGCCGTGCCCTTCCAGCGCATGACACGGCAAGGAACAACGCGATGCTGACCGACTATCACCTGCACCTGAGGCCCGACGAGCCCGATACGCCCGCCGAGCGCTTCTTCACCGGCGAGAACGTCGAGCGCTATCTCGCCGCCGCCGAGGCGGCCGGGATCGCCGAGCTCGGCGTCTCCGAGCACGTCTACCGCTTCACTCAGGCGCTTGACCTCTGGCGGCACCCGCTCTGGGAGCAGGAGGCGCGCGACGACCTCGATTCCTACTGCGAGTTCGTGCGCACGACGCCGCTGCGACTCGGGATCGAGTGCGACTACATCCCCGCCGCCGAAGACCGCACGGCGAACCTGCTCGAGGCGCGCGACTTCGATTACGTCGTCGGCTCCGTCCACTTCATCGGCGACGCCGCAGTCGACCACCCCGGCTGGGACGTCTGGGAGGACCGCAGCGACCCCGACGAGGTCTGGCGCCGCTATTTCGAGGCGCTTGCCGAATGCGCCCGCTCCGGCCTCTTCGACATTCTCGCCCACCCCGACCTGGTCAAGGTCTGGGGCAGCTCGCGGCCGATGCCCGACCGCGACCCGCGCTTCTTCTACGAGCCCGCGATCGAGGCGATCGCCGAGAGCGGCATCGCGGTCGAGGTCTCGACCGCGGGCATGCGCAAGCCGGTCGGCGAGCTCTACCCGGCGCGGGCGTTCGCCGAGATGTGCGTCGAGGCCGGAGCAGCCTTTGCCCTTTCCTCCGATGCGCACTTGCCCGAGCAGGTCGGCTACGGCTACGACAAGGCGATCGACTTTCTTGCCGACCTCGGGGTAGATGAGATCTGTGTCTTCGACCGCCGCCACCGCCGGCTCGAGCCATTGCCCGACCGAGTGCGGGAGGATTCCTAGGTGGAGGCGGGGGCGAGGCGCGTGAGTGTCGGCATCGGCTATGACAGCCACCGCTTCGAGGAGGGCCGCAAGCTGATCCTGGGCGGGGTCGAGATCGACCACCCGCGCGGCCTCGCCGGGCACTCCGACGCCGATGTGCTCACCCACGCGGTGATCGACGCTCTGCTGGGCGCCGCCGGGGCGGGGGACATCGGCACCCACTTCCCCGACGACGAAGAGATCTGGCGCGGCGCCGACTCGATCGACCTGCTGCGCACCGCCGTCGGGATCGTCGCGGGCCGGATCGCCAACGTCGACGCGACGCTGATCTGCGAGGTGCCCCGCATCGGTCCGTATCGGCCCGAGATGGAACGGATCCTCGGCGAGGCGACCTCGGCTCGCGTCAGCGTCAAGGCGACCAGCAACGAGGGGATGGGCTGGATCGGGCGGGGCGAGGGGATCGCCTGCATAGCGGTAGCTTCGATCGAGAGCGAATAACCTTCGCCGCTCCGATGGGAACGTTCAGCTCGATAGCAGCACGCGCTCGCCAGTCGGCCTCCGACTCGATCTTCGAGGCGAAGGTCCTGCGCGAGGCGGGCATCGTCGGACTGGTCCGCCCCGACAAGGCGGCGAAGGTCGCCACCACCTTCCTGCGCTGGGGAGCCTCGCCGGCGACCGGCGTGGCTACGGCGGCGCACAAATATCCGCACGAGACGATGATCGTCGACGAACGGGGCTCGCTCAGCTTCGAGCGTGTGCATCGGCGCTCCAACGCTCTCGCCCACGCTTTCGCCGGCATGGGCATCGGCCCCGGCGACGGGATCGGGATCATGTGCCGCAACCACCGCGGCTTCATCGAGACGACGCTGGCCGCGGCCAAGCTCGGTGCCAGCGCGCTCTACCTGAACACGATGTTCGCCGGGCCGCAGCTGGTCGAGGTGACCAAGCGCGAGGAGCCGAAGGCGCTCGTCTACGACGAAGAGTTCGCCGGCCTGCTCGACGGGGTCGACGAGAGCGTCGCCCGCATCGTCGCCTGGACCGACGGCGAGCCGGAGGACCGGACGCTGGACTCGTTGATCGCCGCCAACCACGACGGCGATCTCAAGCCGCCGCCCGACAAACCGCGCTTCGTGATCCTCACCTCGGGCACCACCGGCACGCCGAAGGGAGCCCAGCGCTCCAGCCCCGACGGGCTGATGGCGATGGCTTCGCTGATCGACAAGATCCCCTTCCGCGCCCGCGAGACGATGATGATCGCGGCGCCGCTCTTCCATTCCTGGGGCTTCTTTCACTTCGTGATGAGCCTGCCGACCGCCTCGACGATGGTGCTGCGGCGCAAGTTCGACGAGGAGGAGACGCTGCGCGCGATCCAGGACCACCGCGCGCAGGTCCTCGGCGTCGTCCCGGTGATGCTGCAGCGCATCCTGCGCCTGCCACCGGAGACGCTCGAGGCCTACGACCTCTCTTCGCTGCGCATCACCTCCGCCTCCGGCTCGGCGCTGCCGGGCGAGCTGGCGATCGAGTGGATGGACCGCTTCGGGGACACCATCTACAACCTCTACGGCTCGACCGAGGTCGCCTACGCCACGGTTGCCACCCCCGAGGACCTGCGGGCGGCGCCGGGGACCGCCGGGCGGCCACCGCGCGGCACGATCGTGCGCCTCTTCGACGAGGCCGGCCAGGAGGTCCCCCGCGGTGAGGTCGGGCGGATCTTCGTCGGCAACGAGATGTCCTTCGAGGGCTACACCGGCGGCGGCGGCAAGGAGGTGATCGACGGCCTGCTGAGCAGCGGCGACGTCGGCCACATCGACGCCGACGGGCGCCTCTTCATCGACGGGCGAGACGACGAGATGATCGTCTCCGGTGGCGAGAACGTCTTCCCACGCGAGGTCGAGGACCTGCTGGCCGATTGCGAGGGCGTGGTCGAGGTCGCCGTGATCGGCGTCGAGGACGAGGAGTTCGGCCAGCGGCTGAAGGCCTTCGTGGTTGCCAACGGCGAGTCCCAGGTCTCCGAAGAAGAGCTCAAGGCGCACGTCAAGGCCCACCTCGCCGGCTACAAGGCGCCGCGCGAAATCGAGTTCCTCGACGAGCTGCCGCGCAACGCCACCGGCAAGATCCTCAAGCGCGAGCTGCACGCGCGCGAGACCCAGAGCCGGTCCCGGTAAGGACACCTCGCTAAATGCGCGTTTTGCGCGGAGGGTGGGGGTAGATAGGCCTCCGGCCCGGATAGTAGGTTGCGCCAATGGGTGATCCAGCGGCGCAACTGAAGGTGGTCGGCGAGGCGAATCGGGAGTTGCACGAGACGGCCAAGCAGGCCCTCGAGTGGGTCCGGGTCAGCGAGGAGCGCGTGGCCAAGGCCGAGGCGCGCAACGAGGAGCTGCGCGGTGAGCTGAAGCAGCGGGCGATGGCGACGCTGAACAAGTTGAGCGCCGAAGGACGTGAGCGGATCGCCGCCGAACGCGACAAGCGCAAGCAGGCGGAGGCACGCGCGGTTCGGGCCGAGGCGGCCCGCGATCGCGCCGAGAAGAGCTTCGAGCAGGTTCGCCGGCAGGCGCAAACCGACCGCGAGTCCCTCGCGACCGAACTGAGCGCGGCGCGGGAGGAGTCGAAGCGTGAGATTGCCGCCGCCGTCAAGCAGGTTGAAGAGCGCGCCGCTCAGCGGCACAAAGAGGCTCTCGACCGGGCCGAGCTCGAGGCCGATCAGCGCGTGGCCGCGGCCGAGCAGCGTGCGGTTGAAGCGCAGGCAGCCGCGGAAGAGGCGCACCAGCTTGCGGTCAAGCTCGAGACCGAGATCGAGGAGCGGGTGATGCAAGGGACCGAGGACGTGCGCCGCGAGGCCGAGGAGCGCGTCCGCTCGCTGGTCGAGAAGGTCGAGGGCGAGGCGACGGAGAAGGCGCGGGTGCGCGCCGAGGAAGCACTCAAGGCCGAGTCCGAGCGGATCCGCGCCCAGGCCGAGCAGCGCGAGGAGCGCGTCAGGCAGGCAGCGGAGGAGGAGATCAAGGCGAGCGCTTCACGGGCTCGTCGCGAGGTTCTCGCCGCCGCCGACCAGACGGCGCCGTCGTGGTCACGCCGCGACCCCGCTCCTTCCGGCTCCGGCTACCGCACGTTCTAGCCCCTCCAGTTCTCTCTAGCATCCGCCCGATGCGAGAGGTGCGGATCAAGGACACGCTGTCGGGCGAGCTCGTTCGCCTCGATCCCGAGGCCGAGGTCGGCATCTACGCCTGCGGTCCGACCGTCTACAGCCGCATCCACATCGGCAACGCGCGGCCGTTCGTGATCTTCTCGCTGCTGCGGCGCTTCCTGGCCTCGGAGGGATACCAGGCAAAGCTCGTCGTCAACGTCACCGACATCAACGACAAGATCTACGTCGCCGCGCGCGAAGCGGGGAGTGGCTCCGCCGAGTTCGCCGAGCGGATGACCAAGGCCTATTTCGAGGACACCGGTCGCCTCGGCCTCGGCCGACCCGACGTCGAGCCGCTGGCGACGGAGACGATCGAGGAGATCGTCGCGCTGATCGGCGACCTGATCGAGTCCGGCCACGCCTATGAGTCGGGCGGCGACGTCTACTTCCGGGTGCGCAGCTTCGACGGCTACGGCAAGCTCTCCAACCGCCGCACCGAGGACATGGACCAGGGTGAGGAGGCCGGCTCGGCTTCGCTCAAGGAGGATCCGCTCGACTTCGCGCTCTGGAAGGCGCACAAGCCTGACGAGGACACCTCCTGGGACTCGCCCTGGGGAGCGGGCCGCCCGGGCTGGCACATCGAGTGCTCAGCGATGGCCGAGGCTGAGCTCGGCCCCTCATTTGCGATCCACGGCGGCGGCTCCGACCTTGTCTTTCCCCATCACGAGAACGAGATCGCCCAGTCAGAGGGCGCCGGGCGACCGTTCGCCCGCGCCTGGATGCACAACGGCATGGTCCAGACCGACGCGGAGAAGATGTCGAAGTCCGAGGGGAACATCTTCCAACTGCATGAGGCGCTCGATCAGTACGGGGCGGAGGCGGTCGTCGCCTACTTGATCTCGGGCCACTACCGGCAACCCTTGGCATTTGGACCTGGGCCGATGGAAGAAGCGGTGGCGCAAGTGGAGCGGCTAAGGAACTTCTTCAGGGAGCACCCGGTCAGCGATGCCTTTATGACCCTATGGGGTCATAAATCGATCAGAAAAGAGTCCGGGGAGGGTGTGGCAGAGCAAGAGCGGGGAGGCCCCTCCCCGGACTCTTCGCGCAGCGCGGCGGCTACCCGAGTTGAGAGCTTCCGCAACGCACTTGCGGACGATTTCAACACCCCGCGGGCGATGGCGGAGGCCTTTGAGCTCATGGGTGAAGCAAACCGTGACGACATCCCAGCGAGCGAAGCGGCTCAGGCTTTGGCGGAGATGCTTGCGCTCGTCGGCCTCAGCTCCCTTACTCAGCCGGATGAGGGTGCTGAGGCCGACGAGGAGGCAGAGAAACTCCTCGTAGACCGTCAGGAGGCTCGCGCGGCTAAGGACTTTGTGCGCGCCGATGAGATTCGGGATCGCTTGGCCGAGCTGGGCTGGGAAGTCAGAGACTCGGCAGAGGGCGCGAAGCTCGTGCCCAAGGGTTAGATGGCCTCGCAGGTCATCTACGGCAAGCAGCCCGTCGCCGAGGCCGAGCGGGGGAGGCGGTCGGTGCTGCGGATTTGGAGGGCGCCGGAGACCTCCGACGCGGAGCTAGAGCAGCTTTGCGGTTCGCCCGATCATCAGGGGGTGGTGGCGGAGGTCGAGCCTTATCCCTACGCCGGCGCAAGCGAGCTGCTGCGCGTCGAGGGTGCTCTCCTCGTCGCGCTCGACCAAGTCCAAGACCCACGCAACCTGGGCGCCGTCGCGCGTTCGGCCGAGGCGGCGGGAGCGACGGGGCTGATCATTCCCGAGCGGCGTTCGGCGGGCGTAACCGCGGTGGCCTGCAAGGCGTCGGCGGGGGCCGTCGAGCACCTGCCGATTGCCCACGCACGCAACCTCGCCGACTGGCTGGGAGAAGCAAAGGAGGCGGGGTTCTGGATCTGGGGCGCCGATGCCGACGCGAAGCAGGCGCCTTGGCAGATCGACCTGTCCGGCCCGACCGTGCTTGTCCTCGGTGGGGAGGGGAAGGGCCTGAGACCTCGTGTCGCCTCCACCTGCGACGGCCTCGTCGCCCTGCCTCAACGAGGCAAGATCGACTCGCTCAACGTCTCGGCGGCCGCCACGGCGCTCCTTTTTGAGGCGGTTCGGCAGCGGGCATGACGAGGACTACGAAGCTCGCCGCTTAAAGAAGCAGGTCGTCAGCTCTCCCTTGTTCGCCCCTGTGATGCCGCCTTTCACGGTTACCTCTGCCTGGGTGACAAGCTCCCATCCCTCCGCGCCGATCGCGTTGAGACGAGCTATGAACTTCTGGAGCTCCTCGGCTTGTCGCCTTGATCCCCATCGTTCGGTCAGGTTGAAAGTCTCGACGTAATATTCCCACCGAGCTTCAGGCATCGATCAAATCTCCTCAATTTCTTAGGAAGAATTGATCACGAACCTCCGCTAGTCAAGGTCGCGCCGTCCCAATTTGGGCCCAAAGACGCTCGATCCCCTTCCGGGTTTGCATGGGAGGGATGCAACGCCAGTTGCACGAATTGTCGACCTGGGGTTGACAGAACACCGCGCGGCCGTAAACTAACGCGCCAATAAGGTTGAACCTCAGCTTGAGTCTGAGGTGACCAGTCCATACAGGGCGCCACCAGGGGAGGTAAGGCGCCACGACCCTTCATTCAAGGAGAAGGATCTGTGGCTCTATCTTCGCCGACCCAGGAAATGCAGCTCCCTTCGGGCCGTCTCAACGGTTCCCTCAGGCCCGTCGAGACTAACCTTCAACCTGAGCTTGATGACCATTATCTGGTCGCCCTCGCCAAGGAGGGCCGCGCCGACGCCTATGACGCGATCGTCCGCCGCTACCGCGGCTTCGTCCGGCTCAAGGCGTCCTCGTACTTCCTGCTCGGGGGAGAGGCCGACGATCTGATCCAGGAAGGCCTGCTCGGCCTCTACAAGGCGGTCCGCGACTACCGCACCGATCGTGAGTCGAGCTTCCGCAACTTCGCCGAGCTCTGCATCACCCGCCAGATCATTACCGCCGTGAAGACGGCGACCCGCAACAAGCACACGCCGCTCAACCAGTATGTCTCCTTCAGTCAGACTCCCGCGGCGGCCGGGGACTCCGACACGACCCTTGACGAGATCCTGCCCGGCCCGACCGTGCACGACCCCGTCAACCAGGTGATCGCTTCCGAAGAGTTGGAGAGTCTCGTCTCCTGCCTCTCGGGCATCTCCGGCGTTCTCTCGGACTTGGAGAGCCGTGTGCTCTCGCTCTACCTCGACGGTCACTCCTACGAGGCGACGGCCGAGCGGCTCGAGTGCGACACCAAGACGGTCGACAACGCCCTGCAGCGGGTCAAGCGCAAGGTCGGGGCCCACCTGGCCTCGCGTGAGACGCTGAACTAGGGCAGGTCGGCAAGGACGTACTCGAGCAGCTCCCGGCCGTGCTCGGAGGCGACGGAGACGTCGTCGGCCTTGATCCGGGCACGATGCAGGGACTGCATACGCAATACGTCGCCATTGCAGTGGCTGTTGGGGAAGATCCCCGAGTAGGAGACGCCGAGGCGCTCCAGGTGGTCGGCGACCAGCGCCGTGGCCGGGGTCTCCAGCGGTAGGTCGATGTAGACGGCGTCGAGGCAGGCGTGGTGGAAGAGGTGGTGGCGCTCGGCGGCGACCACGGCCTCGAGGTCGGCACCGGGCGTGTGCACTGTGATCAGCGCCAGGTTGTGGTCGGCCTCGACCGCGACGTGCAGCTCGGTCTTCTCGGCAAGCTCCGCGCCGGCGGGCGGCTCAGCCAACGTGCCGCGCAGCTCGCACAGCTCCAAGGTGCGGCCGACGATCTCGCGGTGGCGCTCCGGCGCGTAGACCAGCCGCTCGTGACCGTCATTGAGCTTGGTGTAGAAGAGTGCGGCCGATTGCCGACCGCGCCGTCGCCCGCCGGCCGCGTCATTCGAGACAGAGGCCGGGATCCAGCCGAGCAGAAAGCCGGTCTCGTGCGCCCCGAGCTCGATGTTTGCCCGCTGGCTGTAGGGGTGAGCCGCAGTCGCCTCGCTATACATCCCCGCCAGGCCCTGCTCGGTGGCCCAATCCATCAGGAAGCGCTTTGTCCGGGTGAAGATGTGCTGTCCCCGCGCCGCCGGCATCGTCACCGCCTGCCCGGTATGCGCGACCGCATCCCCCGCCGCCGCCAGGCTCATCCCCTCATGACAGAGCAGCTCACCGTCGACGGTCTCGGCAACACAGGAGACGTAGGTGCCCTCACCCAGCCGCCTCGACACCTCCGCCGCGTCATAGACCCATCGCACGTCATAGCTGTCCCCATAAGCAGCCTCGATCGCCCGCACCAACACAGCACCCTCGTCCGGGGCGAGAAAGCGAAACGTCACATCCACGGGATGACGATTACACAGTGGGCGTGACCAGCGGGTGCCCCTCACCTGAAGGCCCGTTGCGCAGCAGATCGCCCCCGAAGCTTCGAAGCGTGGTCCCTGAGCCTTCCGGAGAGGGGCACCCGCTGGCCATCCCCGATGCGCCCCCGGCACTT
>Ga0207682_10000019_pt1 | contig 64989 bp, 65 predicted proteins | sample KBSM63metaG_FD_184332 | JGI IMG/M metagenome (GOLD analysis project Ga0207682, IMG submission 184332) | Miscanthus rhizosphere microbial communities from Kellogg Biological Station, Michigan, USA - KBS M6-3 metaG (SPAdes) (version 2) | ecosystem: Host-associated > Plants > Roots > Rhizosphere >... | reverse complement strand
TCAGGCCCTCCGGTGGGTCGCCGTCGATGCCCATGTGGCCGTGTATCGCCTCGTACTGGTCCTGAGTGCCGCCCTCGAACTTCAACCGCAGGCCGATGGCCATCGCTTCCTCCTCCGTAGAACCCTGAGTACCGGAGCGAGCATAGCCCGCCCGGGCACAATGGGGCCGCATTGGGCGTGGATATGCTCACCGCGTGGAGGACCTGGGCCCACAGATCTCCTACATGGTGCTGGGCCGGGGCGTGCCTGTCTTCGCCGGCGACGGGACGCACCTCGGCAAGGTGGTCCGTGTCGACCGCGACTCGGGCACCGACATATTCGACGGCATCGTCTTCGAGGCCAAGGTGGGTCCCGGCGGGCGCCGCTTCGTCGATGCACCAGAGGTGGGGGAGATTCACGAGCGCGGCGTGATCCTGAAGATCGACGCGCGCGAGGCCGAGGCACTGCCGAGCCCCCGGCGAACCCGGTGGGGGCGCTGAGGCGGGAGACCCGCATCGGGATCGTCGCGTAGGATCCGCCGCCGTGAAGCGCCTTGCCCTGATCCTTGTCGCCTGCCTCGCTCTCTTCGCGGCGGGCTGCGGTGGCAGCGACGACTCCTCGAGCTCCAGCGAAAGCACCGCCTCGACGGAAGCGACGACAACGGAATCGAGCGCGCCGAAGGAAGAATCGAAGTCCGGCGGCGGTGAAAAGTCCGCTGGTGGCGAAAAGACGAAGCCGAAGGTCACCGTGCCCAGCGGCCCGCCGCCGAAGAAGCTCGAGATCAAGGAAATCGAAAAGGGAACGGGCGCTACCGCAAAGCCTGGTGACGAAGTGACCGTTCAGTACGTCGGAGTCGGTTATGACAGCGAAGAAGAATTCGATTCGTCCTGGAGCCGCAACGAACCCTTCGCCTTCCAGCTAGGCGCCGGTCAGGTGATCCCGGGTTGGGATCAGGGTGTCGCAGGGATGAAGGTCGGTGGTCGACGCGAGCTGATCGTCCCCTCGAACCTCGCTTACGGGCCGGCGGGTTCGCCGCCGGTGATCGGTCCCGACGAAACGCTGATCTTCGTCATCGACCTGCTCGCGGTCGAATAGCGATCGCTCAACCGAGTGCGCGTCGTCGCCTCGCGCGATCATCCCGGCGTGCCGACCGCGTCGATCTACGCCGAGCGCTTCTTCTCGCAGGGCCTATCGGGGCCGCCGGCCCGTGATCCGGTAGGAGTCGCCGAGCGCCTGCTCGCCGTGCAGGGACAGGACCCACGCGGCGCGCGGCTGGCCGTGCGGGCGCGTACCGAGGGCCTGACCGTCGCCGACTTCGACCGGGCGCTGACCGAGGAGCGCTCGCTGCTGATCACCTGGCTCAATCGCGGCACGCTGCACCTGGTGCGCAGCGAGGACTATCCCTGGCTGCAGGCGCTGACCACGCCGCCCTTGCGCACTTCTTGCACGCGGCGGCTGCGCCAGGAGGGCGTGCCGGTGGAGCAAGGGGAGCGCGCCGTCAAGGCGATCGAGAAGGCGCTGAAGAAGGAGGGCGCGCTGACGCGGCACCAGCTGCGGGAGCGGCTCGACGCGGCCGGCGTGCCCACCGCGGGCCAGGCGTTGATCCACCTGCTCTTCCTCGCCGCCGTCGAGGGCGTGGTCGTGCGCGGGCCGATGGTCGGCAAAGACCACGCCTATGTGCTCGTCCGCGACTGGCTTGGCAAGCAGCCGAAAGTCGATCGCGACGCGGCTCTCGCCGAGCTCGCCCGGCGTTACCTCCTCGGCCACGCGCCGGCTGACGATCGTGACCTCGCCCGCTGGGCGGGACTGCCGCTGCGCGACGCACGCGCTGGTTTGGCGGCGATCTCCGGCGAGCTGGTCGAGCGCGACGACGGCCTCGTCCACCTCGCCAAGGCACCGCCCGAGCCCGACGTGCCCGGCCCGCGCCTGCTCGGCGCCTTCGATCCGCTGCTGCTCGGCTGGACCTCGCGCGAGCTGATCCTCGGCCCCCACACCCACCTGGTGACGATGAACGGCATCTTCCGGCCCTTCTCCCTGGTCAAGGGACGGGCGGCCGGCACCTGGCGGCTCAATCGGGGCAAGGTCACGATCGAGCCACTGGGCAAGGTCTCAAAGGCGGCCACCACCGCGCTCGCCGCCGACGCCGCCGATGTGGAACGGTTCATGGCAGGCGCCTGAGAGCGCATCGCCAAGCAAGGAGGAGACATGGGACAGCCAGTGGTCCACTTCGAGGTCGTCGGTCAGGACGGCGAGAAGCTGCAGAGCTACTACGCCGAGCTATTCGACTGGAACGTCAACGCCGACAACGAGATGAAATACGGCCTGGTCGACCGCGAGGCCAACAGCAACTCCGAAGGCATCGGCCTCGGCGGCGGCATCGGCCAGGGCCCCGAGGGCTATGAGGGCCACGTCACTTTCTACGTCGAAGTCCCCTCCGTCGAGGAGGCCCTGAGCAAGGCCGAGTCGCTAGGCGGCAGCCGCGTGATGGGCCCCGAGACGATCATGGGCCGCATGGTCCTCGGCCAGTTCAAGGACCCCGAGGGCAACGTGATCGGCCTGATCGAGGGCAGCTGAGCCCGGAGGTTGTGCCCGAGGCCGGCTAGCCCAGCTTCGGGCTGCGCCAGGGCTGGGTAAGGCGGGCGGCGAGGTCGTCGGCGAGGCCGGCGATCGGGACTCTGACTTGCTCGAGGGAGTCGCGGTCGCGGAGGGTGACGGTGTCGTCCTCCATGGTCTGGTGGTCGACGGTGATGCCCCAGGGGGTGCCGATCTCGTCCTGGCGGCGGTAGCGCTTGCCGATCGAGCCGCCCTCGTCGAACTCGGCGGGCATGCGGGTGCGCAGCTCTTCGAAGATCGGGCGGGCCTTCTCGGGCAGGCCGTCCTTGGAGACGAGCGGGAGGACGGCGGCCTTGACCGGGGCGAGGCGCGGGTGCAGGCGCAGCACGGTGCGCTGGCGGCCCTCGACTTCCTCGACCTCGTAGGCATCGACGAGGAAGGCGAGCGTGGCGCGGTCGGCGCCGGCGGCGGGCTCGATCACGTGGGGCACGTAGCGATCTTTGGTCTGCTGATCGAAGTACTCGAGCTTCTCGCCGCTGAACTTGGCGTGCTGGGTGAGGTCGAAGTTGCCGCGGTTGGCGATGCCCTCCAGCTCCGACCAGCCGATCGGGAAGAGGTACTCGACGTCGCTGGTGCCCGATGAGTAGTGCGAGAGCTCGTCGGCGTCGTGGGCGCGGACGCGGAGGAAGTCCGGGCGGATGCCGAGCTCGGTGTACCAGCGCTCGCGCAACTCGATCCACTCGCGGTACCAGCGCTCCGCTTCGGCCGGCGGCACGAAGAACTCCATCTCCATCTGCTCGAACTCGCGGGTGCGGAAGATGAAGTTGCCCGGGGTGATCTCGTTGCGGAAGGACTTGCCGATCTGGGCGATGCCGAAGGGCGGCTTCTTGCGGGCGAACGCCATCACGTTCTTGAAGTTGATGAAGATGCCCTGGGCTGTCTCCGGCCGCAGGTAGACCTCCGAGCCCTCGCCGGCCACCGGGCCGATGTGGGTCTCGAACATCAGGTTGAACTGGCGCGGCTCCGACAGCTCTCCGCCGCACTCGGGGCAGCGCAGCTCGGCGCCGGGGTCGTCGCCCTCGGCTTCGACCGCCTCGCGCAGGTGGTCCTCGCGCCAGCGCTTCTTGCACTTGCCGAGGCACTGGACGAGCGGGTCGGTAAAGCCTTCGAGATGGCCCGAGGCCTCCCAGACCCGCGGGTGCTGGAGGATCGCCGAGTCGAGCGCGACGATGTCATCGCGTTCCTGCAACATCGCCCGCCACCACTCGCCCTTGACGTTGTTCTTGAGCAGCACGCCGTAGTGGCCGTAGTCGTAGGTCGAGCCGAGGCCGCCGTAGATCTCCGAGGAGGGGAAGACGAAACCACGTCGCTTGCAGAGGGCGACGATCTCCTCCATCGAGACCTCGGTGGGGCGCTTCTCCTCGGTTGCGGACACGGCCTAACCGTATAGAGACTCCATGCTCAGGCGCGCCTGGCAAGCTGCTTCGCCCTGCGGGGCTGCGATAATCGCGTGCCCTAATGCCGATCTACGAGTACAAGTGCGAGAACGGTCACGTCTTCGACGTGATCCAGAAGATGAGCGACGAGCCGCTCAGCGAGTGCCAGGAGTGCGGCGCTCCGGCGGTGCGCGTCCTCCATCCGGTCGCCGTCCACTTCAAGGGCTCCGGCTTCTACAACACCGACTACGGCAAGAAGAAGAAGGGCGCTGCCGCCAACGGCGGCTCCGATTCCTCGAGCGAGTCGAAGAGCGGCGGCGAGTCCAGCTCCGGTTCGAGCGACTCCAAGTCCTCCGGCGACTCCAAGCCCAAGGCCTCGACCACCAGCGACTGATCGATTATCTGATGCCTTTATGACCCTATGGGGTCATAAATCGATCAGAACAGCTCAGCCGTCGAGCAGGCGGTGGACAGCGCGGCGGCGGGCTGACTCGGGAACTTCCTGGCTGCCCCCGGGGCCTTCACTGCATTCGCCTTTGGAGCAGAGCACGTCGGTGTCGCCGCTGCTGCCGATCGCGGCGGAGAGGATCAGCTGCGGCATCGTGAAGAAGCCCATATCGCTGACGAAGGCTTTCGGCGCGTCCCAACCGATGATCGGGCCGTGGATGAAGTTGTAGGGGAGGCGCAGGGGATCGGTGAGGCGATCCTTGATTCCGTTGATCACCCGCTGCTGGGCCTGGGCGCGGTCGAAGTCGTTGTAGCCGAGCGAGAAGGCGCTCTTGCCGGGACCGGGGCATTCGCTCGGCTCGCGCACCCGCGAATAGGCGAGCGCCTTTTCGCCGTCGAGGGTGTTCTCGCCCTTGTGCAGGCGCAGGGTGACGCCGCCCTGGCCGCCGCCGGCGCCGCCCGAGATGTCGGCGCAGAGCTTGTGCGGGACGTCGACCTTGACCCCGCCGACCGCGTTGATCAGGTCTTCGAAGCCGGTGAAGTCGACGATCGCGACGTGGTCGATTTCGATGTCGAGGAAGTTTTCGACCGCTTCGATCTGCGCCTTGGCGCCGCCGAAGGCGAAGGCGCCGTTGATTTTCTGCGGGCTCTGGCCGGGGATTTCGGCGTAGCTGTCGCGCGGGATCGAGAGTTTGCGGAAGGCGCCGCCGCCGGCCCGGATCAGCATCAGCGTGTCGGCGCGGTATTCGCCGGCTTCACAACCGTCGTGCGGGGCGTCGCCGTGCGATTGCTGTTCGAAGCACTTCTGTTTGTGCGGGGCGCCGGGCTCCTTGGTGTCGGGCGGCCGCGCGTCGGTTCCCATGACGAGGATCGTCTGGGCGCTGGGGAGGAGGATGGGGTTGCCGTGCAGCGCGTCCTTGGCTTCGCCGGAGAGCTTGAAGGACTGCAGCTGTGCCGAGACGGCGAAAGCGAGGAAGCTGAGCAGGATCCAGCCCAGGGCCGCGATCCCGATCCACTTGAGCACCCGCCTGCCGGTCCAGCGGCGGCGCGGGCGCGGCTCGCCCGGCAGCTCCGGCTCGGACCCCTTGTCCCGCCGCCACCACTTCGGCGCGCGCGGCGTCCGCTCTCGCAGGCCGGAGAGATCGGGGGACCGCAGCCTCGACACCAGGCCTTTCCGGGACCGGTAGACCTTGTACTCGGGCGGCCCGGAGGGCTGCTGCTCGCCATTGTCGGCCATGAAAGACTGCCGGGAATCATGCCGATGCCCGCGGTCGCCCGTCTCTACCCTGCTTCGAAGCGCGTATGAATGCAGGGGAAATCATCGGGGTGGACCTGGGCGGCACGAAGATGCTGCTCGGCGTCCTCGATCCCGACTCGAAAGTTCTTTGGGAGAGTCGCGAGGCCTCGACCGGGCAGACCGAGGACGAGCTGGTCGAGCTGCTGGTCCGGGAGATCGAGGAGGCGCGGGGCAAATGCCCGGGCGTCGCCGCGGCCGGGCTCGGGATCCCCGCCACGGTCGACCACGACAAAGGCATCGCCCGCTCGGCGGTCAACCTGCCGCTGGAGAACCTGCCGATCCGCGACCTGATCGGCGAGCGCACCGGGCTGCCGGTCTTCGTCGACAACGACGCGACCGTGGCGGCGCTGGCCGAGCACCTCTACGGGGCTGCGCGCGGCGCTGAAAACGCGGTGATGCTGACGATCGGCACCGGGATCGGCGGCGGCCTGATCTTGAACGGCGAGATCTATCGCGGCTCATCCGGCGCCGGATCCGAGCTCGGCCACACCGTGATCGAGGCGGACGGGCCGCCCTGCCAGGGCAACTGCCCGGGGCGCGGCTGCGTCGAGACGCTCGCCTCGGGCACGGCGCTCGGCCGCGAGGGGCGCGCCGCCGCCGAGCGCGAGCCCGAATCGGCCCTCGGCGCGATGCTCGCCGACGGCGAGACGATCGACGGCAAGGCGGTTACCGAGGCGGCGCTCTCGGGCGATCAGACCGCCCGCGGCGTCTTCGACCTGATCGGTTCGCGCCTCGGCGTCGCCCTGACCAGCTTCGCCAACATCTTCGAGCCCGAAGTCTTCGTCATCGGGGGCGGGGTGATCGCCGCCGGCGACCTCCTGCTCGACCCCGCCCGGCGCGAGCTGGCGGCGCGAGCGCTGCCGCCGATGAAGCAGATCCCGGTGGTTGCCGCCGAGCTGGGCTCGGACGCGGGCATGATCGGCGCCGCCGCGATGGCGCGGATCGAGTCGGAGCAGGGCGCGGGCTGATGCCGGGCGAGCTGATCGTCTGCCCGACCCCGATCGGCAACCTCGACGACGTCACCCCCCGGGTGCGCGAAGCGCTGGTCAGCGCCGACTGGATCGCCTGCGAGGACACGCGCCGCACCGGCGGTCTGCTCGACAAGCTCGGCATCCGTCCGGCGCCGCCGCTGGTCTCCAACCACGAGGGCAACGAAGGACCGCGGGCGACCGAGCTGGCGCAGCGGATCGAGCGCGGCGACATCGTCGCCCTCGTCTCCGACGCCGGCATGCCGGCCATCTCGGACCCCGGCTACAAGCTGATCCGCCGCTGCATCGAACGCGCGCTTGACATCACGGTGCTGCCCGGTCCCTCGGTGGTCCCGGTGGCGCTCGTCGCCTCCGGCCTGCCGACCGACCGCTGGCGCTTCGAGGGCTTCCTGCCCAAGCGCTCCGGCGAGATGGAGCGGGTGCTGCGCTCGGCCGAGACCGTCGTCGCCTTCGAGAGCCCCCGCCGCGTCGGCGAGTCGCTGGCGGCACTGGCGGCGATCGCGCCCGACCGACCCGCGGCCGTCTGCCGCGAGATGACCAAGCTGCACGAGGAAGTCGCCCGCGGCTCGCTGGCCGAACTGGCGCGGCGCTTCCGCGGTGACGTCAAGGGCGAGATCGTCCTCGTTATCGCCCCGGCCGCAGCCGAAGAGCACGACCGCGACGTCGGCTTCGCCGTCGACGCCCTGCGCCACCTGGTCCAGTCCGGCGCCCGCCCCCGCGCCGCGGCCAGCGTCGTCGCCGCCCTCACCGGCACCCGGGCCAACGACCTCTACCGAGCGCTGACCGGCCGCGAGCCCCGCGTCTGACCTGCGCTCACCTTGTAGCGTCCTGAAGCCAATGAGTTCCGGCAGCTACTACGTCACAACCCCGATCTACTACGTCAACGCCGAGCCGCATCTCGGCCACGCGTACTCGACCTTGGCCGCCGACGTGCTGGCTCGCCACATGCGTCAGCGGGGGGCGGACGTCTTCTTCCTCACCGGTACCGATGAGCACGGGGAGCCGATCGAGACGGCGGCCGAGAGGGAGGGGATCTCGCCGCAGGAGCTGGCCGATCGCAACGCCGAGAAGTTCCGCCAGATGATGCCGGTGATCGACTCGACCAATGACTTCTTCATCCGCACTTCCGACCCGCGCCACAAGGCGAAGGTCGCCGAGATCATGCAGCGGGTCTACGACAACGGCTGGGTCGACAAGGGCACCTACGAAGGCTGGTACTGCCCGCGCTGCGCCGACTTCAAGACCGAGCGCGAGCTCGGCCCCGGCCAGACTTGCGCGATCCACGAGATTCCGCTCGAGCGGGTCAAGGAGGAGAACTGGTTCTTCCGCCTCTCCGCCTTCCAGGAGCGACTGGAAGAGCTCTACGAGGGGCAACCCGATTTCGTCGTCCCTGAGTTCCGCCGCAACGAGGCCGTCTCTTTCATCAAGCAGGGGCTCGAAGACGTCTCGCTCTCGCGGCCGAAGCTGAAGTGGGGAATGGAGCTGCCCTGGGACCCGGAGCAGCGCATGTACGTCTGGTTCGACGCCCTGCTCAACTACGTCACCGCGCTCAGCTTCGCCCGCGAGGGCGAGGACCTGACCGAGCGCTACTGGCCCGCCTCTCTGCACGTGCTGGGCAAGGACATCCTCAAGTTCCACGCGGTGATCTGGCCGGCGCTGCTCTGGGCCGCCGACCTCGAGCCACCGCAGCGGATGACGATCCACGGCTACCTGCTGATGGGCGAGAAGAAGATGTCGAAGAGCCTCGGCAACGTGCTCGATCCCTTCGAGGTGATCGACCGCTTCGGCGCCGACGCGCTGCGCTTCTACTGCTTCCGCGAGGTCAGCTTCGGCCAGGACGGCTCGATCTCGACTGCCGGCTTCGAGGCCCGCTACGAGACCGAGCTGGCCAACGACTTCGGCAACCTCGCCAGCCGCGTGCTGGCGATGGTCGACCGCTACCGCGCCGGCACCGTGCCCGAGGCGGCGGTCGACGCCGTGCTCGCCGAGGACTTCGAAGGGGCGGTCGGCCGCTTCAGCGAGCTGCTCGACCGGGCCGAGCTGAGCCAGGCGCTGGAGGAAGCCTGGAAGCTGGTGCGGCGGCTCAACCGCTACGTCGAGGAGACCCGGCCCTGGGAGCTGGCCAAGGACGAGGCCGACCCCGAGCGCCTCGACGAGGTCCTCTACAACCTCGTCGAGGGAGTGCGGGTGACGACGCTCCTGCTCGCGCCCTACCTGCCGCAGACGAGCGAGCAGCTGCTCGCCGCGCTCGCGGAGGACTCGCGGGAGCTCGCCGAGCTGGGTTCCCGTCCCGGCGGCCAGTCGGTCGAGCGCGTCCCGCCGCTCTTTCCCAAGATCGAGGCGCCGGGCTAGTGGCGGCGGTCCTTGCCGCCCGCGCCCTGCGCAAGTCCTACCGCGGCAAGGAAGCGCTGGTCGGGGTCGACCTCGAGGTCGGCGCGGGCGAGCTGCTCGGCCTGCTCGGGCCAAACGGGGCCGGCAAGTCGACCTTGACCAAGATCGCCTGCGGGCTGGTCCGGCCAAGCGGCGGCAGCGTCGAGGTGCTGGGCAAGCCCGCCGGCTCGGCACCGGCGCGGGCCGCGATCGGCTACCTCGCCGAGCTCTTCCGCTTCCCCGGTTGGTGCTCTGCCGATGAGCTGCTGCAGCTGCACCAGCGACTTTGCGGCTCGCGGGGCGGAGCGGGGGAGCGCGCCGAGCTGCTCGAGCTGGTCGAGCTCGGCCACGCCGCCGGCAACCGGGTGGAGACGATGTCGAAGGGGATGCAGCAGCGACTCGGCATCGCCCAGGCGCTGGTCGGGTCGCCGCGCCTGCTCCTGCTCGACGAGCCGACCAGCGCCCTCGACCCGGTCGGCAGGCGGATCGTCCGCGGTCTGCTCGAAGAGCTGCGCCGCCGCGAGGTCGCGGTGCTGCTCAACTCGCACCTGCTCAGCGAGGTCGAGCTGGTCTGCGACCGGGTGGCGATCATCGACCAGGGCAGGCTGGTCCGCGAGGGCCGCCCCGCTGATCTGGAGCGCTCGCGCGGGGTCGAGGTCGAGACCGCGAACGGGGTGAGGCTCTTCGAGGGCGCCGGCCACGGCGAGGCGCCGGAGATCGTCGCCCGCCTGGTCGCGGAGGGCGAGCGCATCCACCGAGTCGAGGTCCTGAACAGCACGCTCGAGGACGTCTATCTCGAGGCTGTGCGGGGACGGACCGGCTGAGCATGGCGCGCTCGGTCGCCACGGTGGTGGGCTACGCCCTTCGCGAGGGCCTGCGCCGGCGCGTCTTCCTCGCCGTGCTGCTGCTCTCGCTCGCCTTCCTGGCGCTGTATGCGGTGGGCGCCCACTTCGCCTTCCGCGACGCCAGCGGCTTCGCGGGCTCGGAAGGCTCGGAACCGATCCTCGACCCGAAGGCCTTCACCGGCGCGACGATCTTCGGCCTGGCGATGTTCACCTCGCTCTTCCTCGGTTCGGTTCTCGCTGTCTTCCTCACCCTCGGCATCGTGCGCGGGGACGCCGAGAGCGGCCTGCTGCAACCGCTGGTCGTGCGCCCGATCGGCCGCACGACGCTGCTGCTCTCGCGCTTCCTCGCCGCGGCCTGCCTCGCCGCTGCTTACGTGCTCGTCATCTACGCGGCGGCGGCGGCGATCACCTGGCAGGCCGGGCACTGGGCGCCGGACCACCTGCTGGGGCCCGGGCTCGCCCTGGCCCTCGCCGTCGCGATCGTCGCGGCGCTCTCCCTGCTTGCCTCGACCTTCCTCTCGGTAACGGCCCAGGGGATAGTCGTCTTCATGGTCTACGGCGCCGGCCTCACCGCCGGGCTGCTGGCGCAGATCGGCCACGCGATCCGCTCGGACACCCTGCACTCGATCGGCCACACGGCCAGCTGGGCCCTGCCCTTCGAGGGCCTCTACGCCGCGAGCCTGCACGCCTTGATCTCGAATACCTCCGGACTCACCGGCGTCGTCCTGCAGCTCGGGCCGTTCGGCGGCTCCGAAGCGGCGGGGCCGGGGCTGATCCTCTGGGCGTTCGTCTACGCGGCGATCGTGCTGGCGCTGGCGGCCGCGGCCTTCGGGCGACGGGACCTCTAGCGAAGCATTACCTGGGCCATAACCCGGGTAATGCTTCATCGAGCCGTCCGGCTAGGCGGGGGCGAGCGCGTCCGGGCCGAGCTGATCGGGCCGCGTATAGCCGCAGAGCGCCATCGTCAGGTCGAGCTCGGCGAGGACCATCCGCAGCACCGCCTCGACGCCCTGCTCGCCCTCCATCGCCAGGCCCCATATGTAAGGTCGGCCGAGGCAGACCGCGTCGGCGCCGAGGGCCAGCGCCACGATCGCGTCGCTGCCGCTGCGCACGCCGCTGTCAAAGAGGATCGCCAGCTCGTCTCCGGCGACCTCGACGATCGGCGGCAGCGCGTCGAGCGCGGCGATCGCCCCGTCGACCTGGCGGCCGCCGTGGTTGGAGACGACGATGCCGTCGATGCCACGGCGGGCAGCCTCGAGCGCGTCGTCGGGGTGCTGGATGCCCTTGATCACGATCGGCAACTCGGTCTGTTCACGCAGCCACTCGAGGTCGCCCCAGGAGAGCGAGGGATTTGCCTGCACGCCGAGAAAGTGGCCGGTCGCGGCGCCAGGATCCTCCTCCGGCGTCTGCGCGAGCGCCGCGCGGAAGACCGGATCCTGGAAGTAGTTGGCGACCCCCATGCCGTTGAGGAACGGCAGCCAGGCCTGCTGTAGGTCGCGCGGCTTCCAGCCCGGGATGAAGGTGTCGACGGTGAGCACGATCGCCCCGTAGCCCGCCGCCTCGGCGCGGCCGACGAAGCTGGCGGCGAGCTCGCGGTCATTGGGCCAGTAGAGCTGGAACCAGCGGGGAGCGTCGCCACCCGCCTCGGCGATCTCCTCCAACGAGAAGTGGGACGCCGTGCTGGCGATCATCGGCACCCCGAGGGTGGCGGCGGCGCGCGCGGTGGCGAGCTCGCCGTCGGGGTGAACGACCTTCTGCACCCCGATCGGGGCCAGCATCAGGGGCGCCGGCATCTCGGTGCCGAGCAGCGTGGTGGAGAGGTCCCGGGTGGCGACGTCGCGCAGCATCCGCGGCACGATCCGGCGCTGCTGGAAGGCGGCGCGGTTGGCGTCCATCGTGCCCTCGCTGCCTGCCCCGGCGAAGACGTAGTTGGCGGCGCGCTCGTCCATCGCGTCGTGGGAGAGCCGCTCCAGCTCGGCCACGGCGACCGGGATCGACGGCGTCTCGCCGCCCAGTCCGAGGGCGTAGATCTGGCGGTAGTAGTCGGCGAAGTCGGTCATGGCGCGAAGCCTATGGCGTAACGCTCGGGACCTGGTCGGCAGCCCTCTGCGGGTCGTCTTCGACCTGGGAGGGATTAGCCTGGGCGGCGTGATCGATTCGCACACGCACCTCTTCCTCTGCGAGCGGCCCGAGGGCGAGGTAGTCGCCGCCGCCCGCGAGGCGGGGGTGGAGCGGATGCTCAACGTCGGCCTCGACGCCGAGACCAACGCGGCGGCGCTGGCCGCGGCCGGGCGCTACGACAGCGTCTTCGCCACCGTCGGCTGCCACCCGACCGAGGCGACGGGCTTTGACGACGCGCGGGCCGAGGAGATCGCCCGCCTCGCCGCCGAGAACGAGAAGGTGCGGGCGATCGGCGAGACCGGCATCGACTACTACCGCGAGACCGCAAGCAAGGCCGACCAGCACCGCGCCTTCGAAGCCCAGATCGAGATCGCCCGCGAGCGCGAGCTGCCGATCGTGATCCACGCCCGCGATCCCGAGGAGGAGACCGGTGCGGTCGACGACGTCTTCGCGATCCTCGACGCGCGCGGCCAGGGGGTCAAAGTCATCCTGCATTGCTTCCTCGCCCCCTGGCGGGTCGAGGACGCGATCGAGCGCGGTTGGTACTGCTCTTTCTCGGGGATCGTCACCTTCCCCAGCGCCGAGGAGCTGCGGGAGGCTGCCGCCAAGCTGCCCGACGAGCTGGTCCTGGTCGAGACCGACGCTCCCTACCTGGCGCCGCAGCCGGTGCGCGGCAAGCCGAACGAGCCCCGCCACGTCGTCTCCACGGCCGAGACGGTGGCGGCGGTGCGCGGCGTCACCTACGCCGAGCTGGAGCGCACGGTCGAGGCCAACGCCCGCGCTCTCTTCGGCTGGTAGCCCGCGTGGTCAGGCTCGGCCAGAACTTCCTCGCCGATCCGAACCTGCTCGACGCGATCGTCCGCGACGCCGAGCTGCAAGGCGACGAGGTGGTGCTCGAGGTGGGTGCCGGCGAAGGGGTGCTGAGCGAGCGCCTCGCCGACGCGGTCGCCCACCTGCACGTGGTCGAGATCGACCGCCGCCTCGAGGACACCCTGGCCGATCTCATCGCGCGGCCGAACGTGAGCCTGCACTGGGGAGACGCGATGCAGCTCGACCTCGCCGCGCTCGCCCCGGCACCCACCGCCGTAGTCGCCAACCTTCCCTACGCGGTCGCCACGCCGCTGATCCTGCGCACGATCGAGGAGCTGCCCTCACTCGAGCGCTGGACGGTGATGGTGCAGCGGGAGATCGCCGATCGCCTGCGGGCCGACCCGGGTAACAAGACCTACGGCTCTCCGAGCGTGCTCGCCCAGCTCGCCTGCGAGGTGCGGATGCTGCGCACGGTCGACCCCGCCGTGTTCAAGCCGCGGCCGCGGGTCGAGTCGGCGATCCTCTCCCTGCGCCGCACCGGCCCCGCCGCCGACCCGGAGACGCGAGCGCTGGTCCGCGCCGCCTTCGCACACCGCCGCAAGGCGTTGGCGCGCTCGGTCGACCTCATCCGCCCCGGCTCCCTCGCGACGGTCCGCGCCGCGCTCACCAAGCTGGGCCTGCCGGAAAGCGCCCGCGCCGAGCAGCTCTCACCGGAGGAGTTCCGCGCCCTCGGGGAGGGGCTGTCCCGGTAGGGGCGGAGCGGCTTGTACTTTTTCTGCGCCAAGGTCGGCGGACAGCCGACAACTGTCTTCAGAAAAAGTTGAGCGAGCCCCTACCGGGACAGCCCCTCTGCCGAATGCACGTTCTCGCCCCCGCCAAGCTAAACCTCTGCCTCTACCTGGGGCCCCGTCGCGACGACGGCCTGCACGAGCTCTGCTCGCTCTTCGAGCCGCTGGCGCTGGCGGATCGGCTCGAGGTCAGCGAGGCCGAGCGCGACGAGGTCATCTGCCCCGGTGTCGAGGGGGAGAACCTGGCGGCGCGGGCGCTGGCGGCGCTGCGCGAGCGCGGCTGGACACGATCGCCGCTGCGAATCGAGATCGAGAAGCGCACGCCGGTGGCGGCGGGCCTCGGCGGCGGCAGCGCCGACGCGGCCGCGGTGCTGCGCCTGGCCGCGGGCGAAGTCGGCGACCTGGAGCAGATCGCCGCCGGGCTGGGCGCCGACGTGCCCTCGCAGTTGACCCCGGCCCTGGCGCTGGTGAGTGGCGCGGGGGAGGGAGTCGAGCTGCTGCCCGAGCCGGTCGAGCACGCCGTCGTCCTGCTGCCGGACGGGGGAGGCCTCAGCACCGCTGCGGTCTTTGCCGAGGCGGACCGGCTCGGCCTCGGTCGTCCCACCGCCGAGCTGGATGAGCTCGCCGGGCAACTGCGCGAGGCTGCGGGCGCGGGCTCTTCGCCACTCGACTACGCCGAGCTGCTCGCCAACGACCTCGAGCCGGCGGCGCGCTCGCTGCGCCCCGGGATCGGCCTCGCCCTCGACGCCCTGCGCGCCGCCGGGGCGCCACTCGCCCTTATGACCGGCTCCGGCCCGACCGTCTTCGGCCTCTTCGCGAGCCTCGCCCCGGCGCGCGAAGCGGCGGCGGCGCTCGACCGCGACGACGCGATCGTCTGCGCGGCGGGCTCGGCCGGCTCGCTGAACTCGGAGCCGGCGCCGTGAAGCTGCCGGGCGAGGGCGGGGGCAACCGCAAAAAGCTGGTGATCGCGCTCGTTGCCGCGGCGGTGGCGGTCGGCTACTACCTGATCAGCCGCCAGCTCGGCCACCTCGACCTGCAGGGCCTGCTCGAAGACCTCTCCAACGCGCTCGGCGCCTGGACTTACCTGATCGTCGGCGCCTTCGCCTTCGCGGAGACCGGCGCCTTCGTCGGCCTCGTCGTGCCCGGCGAGACGGTGATGCTGCTCGGCGGTGCCGTCGCCGGACAGGGCGCGATCGACATCTACCTGCTGATCGCGATCGCCTGGTTCTCGGCCTGGGCGGGCGATACGACCAGCTTCTTCATCGGCCGCCGGCTCGGTCGCGAGTTCGTGCTCAAGAACGGGCCGCGCTTCGGGATCGGCCACGAGCGCTTCGAAAAGGTCGAGGACTACTTCTCCCGCCACGGCGGCAAGACGATCTTCATCGGTCGCTTCATCAGTCTCGTGCGCGCCTTCGCCCCCTTCATCGCCGGCAGCTCGGGGATGCGCTACCGCGCCTTCGTCCCCTACAGCATCCTCGGCACCGGGCTCTGGGCCAGCGCCCACATCCTCGTCGGCTATTTCTTCTCGCGCAGCATCGAGAGCGCCGCCAAGTACGCCGGACGCGGCGCCTTCGTGCTGGCGACGACGATCGTGGTCATCGTCGGCGTGGTCGTCGCGGTCCGCTACCTGCGGGTCGAGGCGAACCGGCGCGCGATCGTGACCTGGATGGAGGGGCACGGGGCAACGCGTTGGCTCGTCTCCCTGACCCGCCGCTTCCGCCCCCAGCTGCAGTTCCTCTGGGAGCGGGTGACGCCGGGAGGGACCTTCGGCCTCGAGTTCACCTCGCTGATGGCGGTCTTCGCGGTCGCCACCTTCGTCCTCGTCTCCTACACGGTGATCATCAACGGCGACATCGGTCCGACCCCGGGGGACACAACCGCGATCGAAATTGCCGAACGGCTGCAGGCGGAATGGCTGACCAGCGTCGCCAAGGTCGTCACCCACCTCGGCTCCTCCGGGATCACCGGTGTGCTCGCCTTCATCAGTGCCGTTCTGCTCGTCGCCCGCCGCCGCTGGGCCGAGCTCGGCGTGCTCCTCGGCGGCGTCGTCCTGATCTTCGTCGGCGTGCACGAGATCAAGGATGCGGTCGATCGGCCGCGGCCGGGGGGCGGTCTGATCGACGTCTCAGGCTCCTCCTTCCCCAGCGCCCACGCCGCCTACTCGACCTTCTACGTCTGGCTGGCGGTGACCATCGTGATGCGATTGCGACCCGGGATGGCCGGCGGTGCCCTAGTCGTCGTAGCCGGCATCGCGCTGACCGCTCTGGTCGGACTCTCGCGGGTCTATCTCAACGTTCACTACCTCAGCGACGTCAGCGCCGGTTGGGCGCTGGGAGCGGCCTCGTTCTCACTTTGCGCCGCCGTCGCGCTCACCATCACCACGGTGCGACAGAATGGACGCGGTGCTGCCGCTCGCCCTGCAGAAGATTGAGAACGAGTACCTGCTCTTCGGCATTGCCGGAGTGATCAGCCTGGTCGCCTTCGTCGGCCTGATCCTGGTGCCGGCGGTGAGCGCCTACGGGCGGATCTGGGAGAAGGCCGCGGCCGGCGTCCTCTCGCTCTTCGTCCTCGCCGCCCTGGTCCTTGTCGGCGTAGTCGCCGGCCTGGCGATCGTCTACTACTACAACGACCTCGCCAATCTCGCTTAAGCGGGCTGACGGCCGATAATGGCCGGGTGACGACGTCTTCCAAAGAGAGCGGGACCCTTGACGCGCTCGCCGAGGCGGTCGAATCGGGCGCAGGCCTGCCCGCGGTGGCGCGGGCGGCGGCGAAAGTGCTCGAGGCCAGCGTCGCCCTGATCGACCGCTCCAGCGCTGTCCTGGCCGTTGCCGGCGCTTCGCCGGACCAGGAGAAGAAGCTGCTTGCCGGGGGTGAGGACGTGACCCGGGTCGAGCTGCGCGTCGCCGATGCCGCGGTGGGCGAGCTGCGCTACCGCGGGGCTGAGCCGCCCGATCCGATGATCGCGCGGATGGTGACGACGCTGCTGGCGCTCGAGCTCGAGCGCTCGCGCTCACCCGAGTGGGAGAGCGAGGAGGTGGCCGGCGCTTTCGTCGCCGCCGTGCTCGCCCGCGAGGTGACCGACCGCGGCGACATCCTCGCCCGCGGGGCCGAGCTCGGCGCTGAGCTCGGCAAGGGAGCCGGGGTGCTGATCCTGCACGCGGCCCCCCGGGCCGCGCAGAGCGGCGAGTGGCGGGCTCGCGTGCTGACCCTGGCCCAGCGGGCGCTGCGCTCGCTGGCTCCCGGTTCGCTGGCCAGTCCCGGCGGCGAGGAGGTGGCCGAGATCGCGGTGATCGTTCCCGCCGAAGACGACGCCCGGGTCGAGCGGGCGGCGGCGGGGCTGGCGCGCGAGCTGGAAGACAGCCTCTCCGGCTTTCACTTGACGATCGGGCACAGTCGCCACGCGGGTGATCCGGTCGACCTCTTCCGCGCCGGCAACGAGGCGCGGCTGGCGGTCAACGTCGGCGAGGCCGAGGGGCGGCCACTGCTCGCCTTCGAGGACACCGGCTCCTACCGCCTGCTGCTGCCGGCGATGAGCGAGGACCCGCGCGAGTTGGAGCGCTTCTACGCCGAGACGATCGCGCCCCTCGCCGCCTACGACGAGCAGTACGAGACCGAGCTGGTCACCACCGTCGAGGCCTACCTCGACAACGACGGCAACGTCGCCGCCACCGCCAAACAGCTCTTCACCCACCGTCACACGATCCGCTACCGCCTCGAGCGCGTCAAAGAGCTATGCGGCCACGACGTCTCCGCCACCGAGGGCCGCGAGAAGCTCGGCCTCGGGCTCAAAACGATGCGCGTGCTCGGCATCGCCTCGCCCCGCGGCCCGGCGATGGAGCCCGGCGCCGAAGCCGGCAAGGTGCCGCGCGGCAGCGAGGAGTAGCGCCGCAGTTCCGGGAGGAGGGCTCGAACCCCCGCTTCCAGGACCAAAACCTGGCGTGCTACCGATTACACCATCCCGGAACGCGCCCCGAGCGTAGCGCCGGCGGGAGTTGATCGCGTCCGCCGCGGCGCTTAGGGTCGTCTCATGGAGATGGGGACTCCCGCGCTCGATCCGGAGATTCGCGCCGGGCTGCAGCGCAGCTGGAAGGCGCTGATGGCGATCGGCATCCTCGCCATCTTCATCGGCTGCATCGCGATCCTCGTTCCGGCCGTGGCCTCGGTCGGCACCGCCATCTTCATCGGCTGGATCCTCGTCATCGCCGGTGCCTTCCTCGTTGCCGGCGCCTTCATGGCGCACTCGATCGGCAGCGTCATCCTGCGCTTGATCTGGGCGCTGCTGACCGTGATCGTCGGCCTCTGGCTGATCGTCGAACCGCACAACGGCACGCTCACTCTGACCCTGGTGCTCGGCATCTACTTCCTCTTCATGGGCTTGACCCGGATCGCCGTCGCCTTCGCCGCCCGCGGCAAAGAAGGGGCCGGCCTGGTCGGGCTCAGCGGCGTCGCCGGCCTGCTGATCGGGATCCTCGTGCTCGCCAAGTTCCCCAGCAGTGCGGATTGGGCGATCGGGTTGCTGGTCGGGATCGATCTGATCTTCGCCGGGTGGACGCTGGTTTCCGTTGCGCTGGTCGGCAAAGACCTGGCTCGCGAAACCCGATGACGTGAAGGGGCACATGACCCCCTTCACGACTACGATCCTGGGGTGAGTTCGCCACTCGTCCTCGTGATGGCGGCGGGGCAAGGGACGCGGATGCGTTCCAGCCTGCCGAAGGTCCTTCATCCCGTCTGTGGGCGGGCGATGGTTGGCTGGCCGATCGCCGCCGCGCGGGAAGCCGGCGCGGGACGGGTCGCGGTCATCGTTTCGCCGGGGCAGGAAGTGGCTGCCGGGCTGCCCGATGGGGTCGAGACCGTCACCCAGCCTGAGGCCGATGGAACGGGTGGGGCGGTTCGCGCCGCACTGGCGTTGATCGAGGAGGCCGAGACGGTTTTGGTCCTCTCCGGGGACGTGCCGCTGATCTCGGCGGAGACGATTTCGGCGTTGCTGGCGACCCACGAGAGCTCCGGGGCGGCGGCGACGATGTTGACGATCGAGCTCGATGAGCCCGGGTCCTACGGCCGCGTCGTTCGCGACGCGGACGGGAGAGTGGGGCGGGTGGTCGAGGCGAAGGGCGGCCGGGACGCGACTGCCGAGCAGCTGGCGATTCGCGAGATCAACGCGGGTACCTACGTCTTCCAAGCAGCGCCCCTGGTCGAGGCGCTTGGCGGAATCTCCAACGACAACGCCCAGGGCGAGTACTACCTGCCGGACGTGCTGCCGGCACTGCGAGGGGCCGGTCACACGGTCGCCGCTCACTTGGCCGACGACATCGCGGTGACGATGGGGGTCAACAACCGCGCCGACCTCGCCGCGGTCGAGGCCGAGGCGCGGCGCCGCCTGCTCGAACGCCACATGCTGAGTGGCGTCACCGTCGTCGATCCGGCCTCGACCTGGATCGAGGTCGGGGTCGAGATCGAGCCCGACGCCCGGATCGAGCCCGGCACCAGCCTGCGCGGCGCAACCCGGATCGGTGGCGGCACCACGGTCGGCCCGCTCACCACGCTGATCGACACGGATCTCGGTGCCAACGTCTCCGTGCCCCACTCCTACCTGGTCGAATGCAGGGTGGCCGACAACGCCAACGTCGGCCCCTTCGCCTACCTGCGCCCCGGCGCCGAGCTCGAGGCCGGTGCCAAGGCGGGGACCTTCGTCGAGGTCAAGAACTCGCGCATCGGCGCGGGCGCCAAGGTGCCGCACCTCGCCTACGTCGGCGACGCCGATGTAGGCGCCGGCAGCAATCTCGGCGCCGGCACGATCACCGCAAACTACGACGGTTTTCGCAAGAACCGGACCGAGATCGGCGAGAACGTGCGGATCGGCGTTGACACGATGCTGATTGCGCCGGTAGAAGTCGGCGACGGTGCTTACACTGGCGCCGGGGCAGTGATCAAGAGCGACGTGCCCGAGGGGGCACTCGCCGTCAGCGACAACGAGCAACGAAATATCGAGGGCTACGCCGCCCGCAAGGCCGCCAAGATGCAGGAGGAGCAGCAGACCCCGTGAGCACGATCGAGGAGCGACCCGAAACGGTGCCGGCAAGCGCCATCACCCACGACTACTCGAAGCGGTTGATGGTCTTCGGCGGCCGCAGCTCGATGGAGCTGGCCGCCAAGGTCGCCGGCAAGCTCGACGTCGACCTCGGCCAGGTGACGCTGAAGACCTTCGCCAACGGCGAGGTCTACTGCCGCTACGAGGAGTCGATCCGCGGCGCCGACGTCTTCCTCGTCCAGTCGACCTCGGCCAACGAGCAGACCGAGATGACTCCCAACGACGCGCTGATCGAGCTGCTGACGATGATCGACGCCGCCCAGGGCGCCTCCGCCCACCGGATCATCGCCGTTATGCCCTGGTACGGCTACGCCCGCCAGGACAAGAAGTCCGCTCCGCGCGAGCCGATCTCGGCCCGCATCGTCGCCAAGTGCCTGGAGGGCGTCGGCGTCGACCGCGTCCTCACCATGGACCTCCACGCCGGTCAGGTGCAGGGCTTCTTCCACGTCCCGGTCGACCACATGACGGCGATGCCGATGCTGACCCAATGGTTCGCCGACCAGTACCCGGCCGAGGACCTGGTGATCGTCTCCCCGGACGCCGGCCGGGTGAAGACGGCGCGCAACTTCGCCCGCCGCATCGGCACCCACTGGGCGGTGATGGAGAAGGAGCGTCCGGCACAGCAGGTGGCCGAGATCGGCTACGTGGTCGGCGACGTCAAAGGCAAGACCGCGGTCCTGGTCGACGACATGATCGACACCGCCGGCACCCTCTGCGCCGCCGCCCAGACCGTGCTCGACGAGGGCGCGGCACGGGTCATCGCCTGCGCCACCCACGGCGTCTTCTCCGGCCCCGCCTACGAACGGCTCGCCTACGAGAAATCCGGCATCGAGAAGATCGTTGTCAGCGACACGATCCCGCTGCGTCCCGGCGCCCCGGACAACATCAAAGTGCTCTCCACCGCCGGCACCTTCGCCGATTCGATCCGCCGCATCTTCACCGACGACTCGGTCTCCGAGATCTTCGCCGGCGAGAACCAGCTCTTCTAGTGCCACCCGAGGGCCTGCGCCTGGTCGGCCACAAGGGGGCCGACCTGATCGCGCCGGGGAACACGCTCGAGAGCTTTCGCGCCGGGGTCGAGGCCGGGGTCGACACGATCGAGCTCGACGTGCTCTGGCTGCCCGACTCGCACCTGCCGCTGGAGCAGCGGGCGCCGCTGGTCGTCGCTCACGATTGGGGTGATGCCGAACGACGCACGCCGCTGAAGCTGACCGAGGCGCTCGACGCCTTCCTCGAGCCACCGCTCGACAAGGTCGAGATCGACGTCGACATCAAGTTGCCGGGACGGGAGGAGGAGATCGTCACCGCCCTGCGCGAGCGCGACCTGATCGGCCGGGCGATGGTCTCGACGATGGAGCTCTACTCGCTCAAACGCGTCCTCGAACTGGCGCCTGAGCTGCGCCGCGGCTGGACCTATCCCAAGGTGACCAAAGACTGGACTTCGAAGCGCTGGGCCAAGGGCCCGATGCTGCTCGCCCTGATGACGATGCGCCAGCGCCTGCCAGGCCTCGCCGCAGAGAAGCTGCCCAAGTTCAACGTCGAGTCGATGTGGGTCTACCACCCGCTCGTCAGCCGCCGCCTCGCCCGCATCACCGAGCTCGCCGGGGTCGAGCTGATCGCCTGGACCGTCGACGACCTCCCCCGCATGCAGCGCCTGGTCGAGGCCGGCGTCAACGGCCTCGTCTCCAACGACCCCCGCCTCTTCGATCGACTGGCGACTTAGGGGCGCCCTGGGGCCCCTAAGTCGCCAGTCGATGCTCAGATCGTGCCCGGAGTCGCTGTCGGCGGCGCGTTGCGGCCGCCTTTGGTCCGCACCGCGGACTCGAGCTCCTCGGCGGTGAAGCCGCCGAGAGCCTCGCCGTCGAGGGCGTAGCGGTAGAGGGCAACACCGAAGATGTTGCTGAGGGCGCTGGAGACCAGCATCGAGATCGCCAGGCCGATCACGCCGATCACCAGCAGCAGGGCACCGGCGAAGCCGGCCGAGGCCCAGATCAGGAAGCCGGCGAAGATCAGCAGCCCCGACGGCAGGACGCCGAAGAGGAAGACGGCGCCGCCGATCGCGATGTTGCCCGTCACCTGGGCGCCCCAACGCGATCTGAAGAGGCCGGCCGAGCGCTTCAGGGTCTCGAACGGCCCGGTGCCCTCGAGCGCGATCACCGGCACGGCGAGGAAGGTGATCAGCGACCAGCCGACGGCGAGCAGGCGGCCGGCGATCTGGCCGATCGCGCCCTGGTTCTCCAGGGCGCTGAGGGCGATGCCGATCGTCGCCGAGACGGCCGCCCAAGCGGCGATCTGCGAGAAGCGGCTGCGCGATACGGCCAGCCCGTCGGCGACGGTCGCCTTCTGGCCCTGGAAGACCATGTTCGCGGCGGCGGCGAGGCCGACGCTGAAATAGGTGCCGACGACCGCGAGGAGGTAGAAGCCGATCACGGCCAGGGCGCCGCCGAAGACGGCCTGGTCTTCCTCGATCAGGAAGACGCCCGGCCCGACAACGATCACGGCGCAGAGGATCGTCGCGACGCCGCCGTAGAGAGGGAACCGCAGCAGATCGGGGTTCGCGCGCAACAGCGCCCAGCTCTTCTTGGTCAACTGCCAGCCGCGGCGGATCTTGCTCACAGCCCGTCTCCTTCCATCGCTCGTTCGACGATCGGCCTCTGCATCACGCCTCTTCCCTCGAAGTACTCCCACTCCTCCTCGCCGAGTGGCGTCGACGGCGAGTCGGCGTAGATCCACTCGCGCATGATCCGGTGCCAGTTGCGCTTCGCTCGCAGTTGGCCGAGCACGGCGACGACGCCGATTTCCATCCGCCGTCCCATCAGCTCGTCGGCCGGCATCGCCTCGCGCCGCATCAGGTCGTAGTACTCCGAGCGCGGGTCGTTGGTCGACTCGATGATCTTCATCACCCGTTTGGCGCTGATCTCGATCTCGCGGTCTTCGATGTACCAGCCGCCGACCGCGCCCATGTGCTCCAAGAGCCGCTCGGCGTCGAGCTTGGAGGGGTTCTTGATGAAGCCGAGGTCGTGCAGGGCGGCGCGGAAGGCGTCCGGGTCATCGCGCGAGGCGGCGTCGAAAGCGCGCTGCTCGAGCACGATCTGCTCGTTGTCGAGCTTCTTGGTCATGCCGAAGTCGATGAAGGCGACCCGCCCGTCGTCGAGCAGCATGTAGTTGCCGGGATGGGGGTCGGCGTTGAAGTGCTGCAGGTGGTAGATCGAGCCGAAGCTGCCGCGGAAGACGATCTCGCCGAAGCGGCTGCGCTCCTCGTGCGGCAGCTCCTTGACCTGCTCGAAGTCGAGCCCTTCGACCAGCTCGGTGACCAGGACGCGGCGGCGCGAGAGCCGCGTGATCACTTCCGGCACGTAGATGAAGGGATGGTCGCGGTAGGCGCGCGAGAAGGTGCGCTGGTTCTGCGCCTCGTACTCGTAGTCGAGCTCCTCCATCACCCGTTCGCGCAGCTCTTTGGCGATCGCCTTGGCGTCGAGGCCGGGGGCGAGGGCGCGGGCCAGGCGCACGATCGTGCCGGCGTTGCGCAGGTCGGCGTCGAGTGCCTCGGCGATCCCCGGATACTGGATCTTCACCGCGACGGCGCGCCCGTCGAGCAGCTCGGCTTTGTGGACCTGGCCGATCGAGGCGGCGGCAAAAGCCTCGTGCTCGAACTCGGCGAAGAGCTCGGAGAGCGGTTCGCCGTCGTACTCTTCCTCCAGCACCTTCTCGACTTTCTCCCAGGGCATCGCCGGCGCGTCGGTGCGCAGCTTCGCCAGTTGTTCCTGGTAGATCTCGCGGTACTCCTCGGGGATGAACTCGGTGTCGATGAAGGAGGCGAACTGACCCAGCTTCATCGCCGCGCCCTTCATCTGGCCCAGCGCGCCGACCATCTTCATCGCCGTCTCGAGGTGGCGCTGCTCGAGCCGCTCCTTGCTCGACTCCTCCGAGCGGCCGACGTTGGTCGCCTTGGTCCCCGCATAACGGGCGGCCTGGCCGCCGACGACCGAGCCCAGCTTGGCCGAGCGGCGCACGCGGCCCTTGGGGATCTTTGAGCCCTCGCTCATCGGCTCGAAGGTTGTCACAGGCCCGGAATCGCCTCTTTCTCTATCCTCTCCCGTCCCGATGGCCAAAGGACGCGAAACCTTGAAGGCAGCACCGCGCGGCGATTTCGGCTCGCGCACCTCCCGTCGCCTGCGCCGCGAGGGCCTTGTGCCCGGCGTCGTCTACAGCGGCGGCTCCGACGCGCGCCCCTTCCAGGCCTCCGAACGGGAGATCCGCTCCCTGCTCGGCGAAGGCGCCGCGCTCTTCGATCTGGAGATCGAGGGGGCGAAAGCGGTCCCGGTCGTGGTCAAGGAGCAGCAGCACCACCCGGTGCGCGGCAGCCTCCAGCACATCGACCTGCAAGAGGTGAAACTCGACGAGGCGATCCAGGCCGAGGTCGCGATCGAGCTCGAGGGCGCCGACTCGGCACCCGGCGTCAAGGGCGGCGGCGTGCTCGAGCACGTCACCCGCGAGGTCACCGTCGAAGCGCTGCCGACCGAGATCCCCGACCAGCTCGTCGCCGACGTCTCGGCGATGGAGATCAACGACACCTTGCAGCTCTCGGCACTGCCCGTGCCCGAGGGCGTGACGCTCGTCGCCGACGACCTGGACGAGGTGACGATCGCGACCCTCTCGCCGCCGCGGGTGGAAGAAGTCGTCGAGCCCGAGGTCGAGGAGGAGACAGAGCTGGTCGGCGAGGAGGGCGAGGCCCCTGCCGAGGGCGGCGACTCCGAGGGCGACTCGGGCGACTCCGGCGGGGAGTAGTCCTGTCGATCTTTCGCCGCGGCCGCAGTGAGGACGGCGGCGGTGACCGCATCCTCATCGTCGGCCTCGGCAACCCAGGCGAGCGCTATGCCGCGACCCGCCACAACGTCGGCTTCGAGATCGCCGCGGAGCTCTCACAGCGCTGGGACCTGCCCAAGGCGAAGTCCAAGTTCGGCGGACTGCTGAGCGAAGGGCGGATCAAGCCGGGTGGCCCGCGGGTGGCGGTGCTGCTGCCGCAGACCCAGATGAACGTCTCCGGCGACTCGGCCGGCCCGGCGCGCGGCTCGCTGAAGGTGCCGCTCGACCGGGTGATCGTTCTCCACGACGAGATCGACCTGCCCTTCGGTGAGGTCCGGGTGCGGCTCGGCGGGGGGCTGGCCGGGCACAACGGCCTCAAGAGCCTCAAACGGGGCTTCGGCGACGGCGAGTTCTGGCGCGTGCGCGCCGGTGTCGGCCGCCCCGACTCGACCGACCGCGAGATCGTCGCCTCCTACGTGCTCGGCCGTTTCCGCGAGCCCCGCGATCAGGTCGAGGAGCTGATCGGGCGGGCCGCTGATGAGACCGAGACCCTGATCGCGCAGCTGGACGAATAGATTGCCGCGCGTGAGCGAGGCAGCCGCGGTGACGAGCTACGAAGTCGACGAGCAGGGCGTGGCCATTCTGCGCCTGCAGCGGCCCAGGTCACGCAACGCGATCAACACCCAGACGCTGCTCGAGCTGCTCGAGCACGTCGCGGTCGCCCGCGGCGACGAGGCGGTGCGGGTGCTCCTCTTCAGCTCCGCCGACCACATGGGCTTCTCGGCCGGCGCCGACGTCAAGGAGGAGCTCGACGAGGAGGGCAAGGTGCGCCGCATGCAGCTTTTCGCCGACCTCTACGACGCCATAGTCGCCTTCCCCAAGCCGACGATCGCGGTCTGCCACGGCGACGTCGTCGGCGGCGGAGCGGAGATCGCGGTCGCCTGCGACATGCGGGTCGGCGGCTCCAACCTGCGCATGCGCTTCCCCGGCGCGGCGCTGGGAGTGCCGGTCGGCCCGGCGCGCCTGGTCACGCTCTGCGGACTCGCCACCGCCAAGTACCTGCTGCTCTCCTCGCGCACGGTCGGCGCCGACGAGGCCCTGCGCCTCGGCCTCGTCAACCGCGTCGCTCCCGCTGCCGGGACGGAGGAAGCGGCCTTCGAGCTCGCCGCCGCAGCGGCCGCGCACCCTCCTGAAGCCGTCGCCCGCCTCAAGGCGATGCTGCACGAGTGGGACGACGTCGTCGGCCGCTCCGCCGCCGAGGGTGTGGGCCAGGTCGAGTGGCAGCGCAGCGGCCCCGGGCTGCCGTACACCGGTTAGTCGGAGGTCAGCCTGTCTTCTGGCTGCTTTGGCCACCTGGCTTGCGCAGTCGCCGGGTCGCTGAGTAGGGTCGCCCTGATCTCGTCCGTTCGTCTCCCCAGGAGGGTCGCTTGAAAGTCCTCGTCTCGCTTCTGCTCGCTGCCGTCTGCCTGCTCGCCGTTCCCGTTGCTGCCTCCGCGGCGACGTACACCGTCGACAGCCTTGGGGATCAGGTGGACGAAACCCCCGGCACAGGCGGCTGCAAAACGGCCGGCAACACCTGCACCCTGCGGGCGGCGATCGAAGAGGCGAACTTCGACTCCGGTGCCGACACGATCAAATTCGACGCGACCTTCAGCGGGCAGGTCGCCGACTCGATCGCGCTCGGATCCAGCCTGCCGGCGATCGAGTTTCCGCTGACGATCGACGGTGATGCGGGAGGCGTCGGCGGCCAATGCGCCACCGAAGCCGGCGTGCCCGGCCCCTGCGCCGAAATCACCGGGCCGACGGGCGCCGCCGCCCTGGTCGTCGAAGACGCCGACAACGTCGCGATCGAAGGACTGGCCGTGACCGGTCAGACCGGCGGCGGCTCGGCGGTGATCGACGTGATCGACAGCTCCGAAGAATTCAAGGCTGCCGACAACTGGCTCGGGGTCAGGCTCGACGGCACCTCCTCCGGCAATACGAAGGGCATCTACCTCGATCCCGGCTCGGACAAGGCGGTTATCGGCGGCGTCAACGCCGGCGAACGCAATGTGATCGCCAACAGCGGCTTCGAGGGTCTCGACCTCGAAGGGGCCAGCGAAGCGGTGATCCAGGGCAACTATTTCGGCGTCGCGCCCGATGGGGTCACCGCCGCGCCCAACTCGAAGAACATCGAGATCACCGACACGGTTGCCTTCGAAGCAACCGACAACGAGGTCGGCGCGACGGTCGAAGGTGCCGCGCTCGCAAGCGCTGTATGCGACGGTGGCTGCAACGTGATCGGCGGCTCCGGCGCCGGCACGGGCATCGACCTGCAGGGCAATGGGTCCGGCCAGAACGAGGAACCAGCGACAGGGCCCACCACGGTGCACGGCAACTACATCGGCCTCGGCGCCAACGGCACGACCGTCGTAGCGAACGGAACCTTCGACGTCTTGGCGGGAGCCGCCGATGACGTGACGGTCGGGGGCGAAGCGGAAGGCGACGCCAACTACATCGCCGGTGGCGGCTACGGCATCTACCACGAAAATGGGGAGGGCTTTGCCGCCCTCGGCAACGTGATCGGGGAAGGCCCCACGGGGATCGGGCTCACCTCGCCCGGCACCGGGGTCTTCCTCTACGCGCCGAGCACAACAGAAGGCCCACTGGTCGCCGGCAACGTGATCCTGATGGGCGGAGGTGTCGGCGTCGAATCGAAACTGGGCGGAGCCACGATCGCCGAAAACTTCATCCAGGGAGGGAACCAGGGCATCTACACCGTGGGATTGTCCCCGGCTGTCGGCAACGTGATCGCCGCCAACACCGTCGTCGCGGCCTCATTCGACGGCATCCTGATCGAAGGCGACTCGAACGAAGTGCTCGCCAACGAAGTCCTCTTCTCGGGCGAAGCGGGGATCAGGGTCAAGCAGGCCGGGCCGCCCTTCACCACCGCGACCACCGGCAACGTCATCGGCGGAGACAGCGAAGCCGATGAAAACCTGATCTTCAGTAGCGGCGGTCCCGCGATCGAAATCGTCAACCTCGAAGGCAGCCAGAACGAAGTCGCACGCAATCGTGGCAGCGAAAACGAAGGGTCCTTCATCGACCTGCGGGCCTTCGAACCGGGCACCGAACCGAACGGGCCCAATGGCGGCATCAAACTCCCTGTCACCTCCGTGGCCAAGCAGTCCGAAGCGTCGGGCACGGCCGAGCCCGGGGCAAGGGTTCGAGTCTTCCGCAAGGGCTCCGCGGACCCCGGGGAGCTCGACTCCTTCCTCGGCGAAGCGGTCGCCGACGGCAGCGGCCACTGGAAAGTCACCTATGCCGCTTCGATCCCCGGTGGCACGATCGTCGCCGCGACGCAGACCAACGTCGAAGGTGGGACCTCTGAGCTGTCGACGGCGACGACGGTCGCGGATCCGAGCAATGGCGGCGGGGATAAACCAAAACCCGCGGTTGTCTGCACCCCCACCCGCGACTCGCTCTGTGGAGTCGTCACCGCGCCCAGCACGAAAATCAAGTCAGGGCCGAAGGGCAAGGTCAAAGCGACCACCGCGAAGTTCAAGTTCTCCTCGCCCACCAAGGGCGCGAAGTTCGAATGCAAGTTGGACAAGCAGAAGTTCAAGCCCTGCAAGTCGCCGAAGAAGTACAAGGGATTGAAGCTCGGCAAGCACGTCTTCAAGGTGCGCGCCGTCGCCCACGGCTTGGCCGACCCGACGCCGGCCAAGCGTCAGTTCAAGATCATCGAATAGAGGGGATCGGTGCAACGTCTTTCGGCCCTTGAGGAACCGAAAGACGTTGCACCGACTCAGGCGCTCGCCGCGGCCTCGCCGACCCCGGCCGCTATCGCCATGATCGAGACCTGGGGGTTGACGCCGGGGCAGCTCGGCAGGACCGAGCCGTCGGCTACCCAGACGCCCTCGACGCCGCGCAGGCGGCCCTCAGGGTCGACCGGGTGCCGTCCGGAATCGGAGCCCGCTGCGGCGGTGCCGCTCGGGTGGAACCCGGCGAGGCGGAGGCGGCGGACGTCGAGGCGCTCGATCGCGCCCGGCAGCTCGGCCTCGGTGCGCACCCGTCCCGCGCCGCCGCCCAGTTCGACCTCGGCGGCACCGGCGGCGAGCATCACCCGCGTCATCGCCTCGATTGCGATCCGCAGGCGCCGCAAGTCGGCTTTGGCGAGGCGGTAGGAGATGACCGGGTAGCGGCTGCCGAAGACGCGACCCGAGGGCTCGTCGGCGATCATCGCCCCGAGCGTGGCCGTATTGGCGGCGCGATCGAGGCGGCCCATCAGGTGGGCGCCGTAGCCGGGCGCCGAGATAGCCCCCATGCCCGGTGGGTTCGAGGTGGCCTCGAGCAGGACGCCCTCCTCCTCGTGCAACTCCTCGATGCCGACGCTCTGCATCACGCCGCGCCAGGGGATCACCTCCTCCTCGAAGCCGGCGGTGATCCCGGTGGCCGGGTGGATGGAGAGGTTGCGGCCGAGCCGCGGGTGGCTGCCGAGGCCGCTGCGGCGCAGCAGCGGTGGGGTCGGGATCGCGCCCGCGGCGACGACCACGAGCGGCGCCGAGATCCGCGCCTCGACGCCGTCGGCGCGATGCGCCAGCACGCCCTTCGCGCGACCGTTCTCGCTCAGCACCCGATGCACGCGCAGGCCGCTGACGATTCGCGCCCCCGCCTCGCATGCTTGCGGCAGGGCGTTGAGGTGGACGCCGCCCTTGGCGTTGTTGGGGCAGCCGATCGCGCATTGGCAGGCGCCGCGGCAGCCGGTCGCGTTACGGCGCAGCGGCGCGCTCCGCCAGTCGAGCGCGGCGGCACCCTCCAGGGCCAGTTCGCCGTTTCGTCCCAGCACCTCCATCGAGGCCGGAGCGACGCCGATCGTCGCTTCCACCTCGGCCACCCGCGGGCCGAGCAGCTCCGGGTCGGCGAGGGCGAGGCCGTGGCGCTCGTGCCAGGCGGTCGCGATCGTGGGCGGAGGGGCGAAGCAGGTTCCCGAGTTGATCACGGTGGTGCCGCCGACGGCGCGCCCCAGCGGCAGCGCGATCGGCGGGTTGCCCAGTGCCATCGTCGTGCCGGCGTCGCGATAGATCGAGGTGAAGCGATCGAGCGGGTGGGAGGAGCGGATGCGCTCGGCGGTCCAGCGCTCGCCCTCCTCGACGATCACCGTGTCGAGACCGGCCCGGGCGAGCGCCCGGGCGGCGAAAGCGCCGCCGGCGCCGGAGCCGATCACGATCGCGTCGCAGCGCGTCGCCGTCGGCCACTCGCTCGCCGGCGTCAGATCCAGCTTTGGATCCGGTCGTGAGGGCGGCTGTCGCGAGCCGACCGTGGCGATCTCGCCGGCGTAGGCGTCGGTGCCGTGGGCGAGCAGGACGATCGACTGGAAGGCGTCAAGCGCCGGGGCTCCCCCGATTCTGCGCAGGCGCTCGATCAGCTCCTCGCGTTGCCGGGTCGAGGCGCTTCCCAAGGTGCGACCGGTGCGGAGGAGCGAGAAGCCCTCGATGCCGACCAGGGCCGCGGCCAGCCCCAGCTGAGAAGAGGTCGGCATCCGCGAGACCATCCGCCGCGCGAGGCCGGCGAGGCGCTCGGGATCGGGACCCCCGGCCTCCGGCGGCAGAAGTGCCGCCGCCACGTCTCCCAGCGCGGACATGGCGCAGATATTCGCAGGCAGGCGAGGATCTTGGCTGCCCAGCCAAATCGGACTCCGAGCTGCCCAGATCGCCCGGCCAAATCGTCTTCGTAGAATCGGACCTGCCCCGGACCCTGTGTGCGGGCGTTTCGCATGCCATGAGCCTCAGACCTCTAGTCGAGATCGCCGCAGAGAACGAGCGCGTCCACGCGCTCAGCGGCCGCGTGCGCGAGGCGGCCGCGGGCGGCGAGACGATCGATGTGCCCGCCTCCTCGATGTTGCGACCGCTCCTGCTTGCCGCCCTGCTCGAGGACGACCGTGGTCTGGCCGATCGAGCGGCGCTGCTGGTCAGCCCCGACGACCGCTCGGCTCGGGACCTCGCCGTCGACCTGCGCGCCTACCTGGCGCCCCGCCGGGTGCGGCTCTACCCCTCCCGCGGCACCGGCTTCGCCTCGCATGTGAGCCCGCCGCCGCACCTGGTCGGTTTGCGCATCGACGCGCTCGACGCGCTCAGCTGGGAGCAAGGCGCGATCGTGGTCGCCGGCGCCACCGCCCTCGCCGAGGCGGTGCCGGACGCAGCGCTCCGACCCGCCGGCTTCGCGATCGCCACCGGCGAGGAAATCGATCTCGCCCAGGTCCTCCGCGACCTCGACGGCGCCGGCTACGAACGAGTCGAGCAGGTCGAGGAGCGCGGCCAGTTCGCCTCGCGCGGCGGCATTCTCGATGTCTTCGGCGCCACCGAGGAGCGCGCCGTGCGGATCGAGCTCTTCGGCGACGAGGTCGAGTCGATGCGCTGGTTTTCGACCTTCACCCAGCGTTCGCTCGGCGACGCCGAGCGGGTCGAGCTCGCCCCGGCGGCAGAGCTCGACGCTGAGCACCGCGAGCTCGCCGAGCTCGCCGCGATGGAGGCCGAGGAGGAAGGCAAGGAGGCGCCGAGCCTGGCCGAGGTCCTGCCGTTGGATCGCTTCGGCGCACCGCTTGACCTCGTCCCCGACAGCGCCGTCGTGGTTCTCGCCGCGACCGAGGAAATCGAGCCCGCCCTGCGCGACCATTGGGACGACGCGACGACGGCGATGCACGACGAGGACGCTCGTCATCTCTACGTCGACGTCGCCGAGCCGCTGGCGGCCCGCGCCACGCTCTCCTTTCGCGGCGCCGGTGACGCCGACGAGGAGGCCTTCCGCGCCGCCCGCGCCGAGTCCCCCGCTCGCAGCATCAAAGAGGCAGAGGCGGAGCTGGAGAAGCAGGTCCGCTCCGGCTATCGCACCGTCGTCGCCTTCGACGATCGTGGTGAGGCCGAGCGCGCCCGCTACGGTCTCGATCGCCTCGACGCGCGCCTGCTCGAAGGCGGTCGGCTCTCGCCCGACCCGGCGCTCAGCTTTGCCGAGGCGCGCCTGCGCGAGGGCTTCATCAGCCCCGAGCTGAAGCTCGCCGTCTATCCCTTCCGCCGCCTCGTCCACCGCCGCCGCCGTGCCGAAGCCCGCGCTCCGGGAGCCGCCCGCGGCCGCCTCGCCTTCAGCGACCTGCGGGTCGGCGACTACGTCGTCCACGAGGACCACGGCGTCGCCCGCTTCGCCGGCTTCGAGACGCGCGAGGTCGGCGGCGTCACCCGCGATTACCTCTACCTCGAATACAAGGGCGAGGATCGGGTCTTCGTCCCCGTCGACCAGCTCGCCAAGCTGAGCCGCTACGTCGGCGCCGGCGGCGAGCCGACGCTCTCCGCCCTCGGCGGCAAGCGCTGGCAGAACATGAAGGCGCGGGCGCGCAAAGCCGCCGGTGCCCTGGCCGGCGAGCTGCTCAACCTCTACGCCGAGCGCCGCACCCGCAAGGGCCACGGCTTCGCCGCCGACGGCGAGTGGCAGATGACGATGGAGGCGGCTTTCCCCTACCGCGAGACCGCCGACCAGGTGGAAGCGATCGAGTCGGTCAAGGGCGACATGGAGGCGGAGCAGCCGATGGACCGCCTCGTCTGCGGCGACGTCGGCTTCGGCAAGACCGAGGTGGCGCTACGAGCGGCGGTCAAGGCCGCCGCCGACGGCAAGCAGGTGATGATCCTGGTGCCGACGACGATCCTCGCCCAGCAGCACTTCGGCACCTTCCGCGAGCGCCTCGCCGACCTGCCCTTCGTCGTCGAGGGCGTCTCCCGCCTGCGCAAGCCGGCCGAGGTGAAAGCCGTGCTCGCCAATTTTGAGGCGGGCAGGGTCGACATCCTGATCGGCACCCACCGGCTGCTCTCGCGCGACGTGCGCGCCAAGGACCTCGGCCTCGTCATCGTCGACGAGGAGCAGCGCTTCGGGGTCAAGCAGAAGGAGCTGCTGCGCCAGCTCAAGCTCAAGGTCGACGTGCTGGCGCTCTCGGCGACGCCGATTCCGCGCACCCTGCAGATGAGCCTGGCCGGCCTGCGCGACATCTCGACGATCGAGACTCCGCCCGAGGGGAGGCGCCCCGTGCGCACCTACGTCGGCCCCTACGACGAGGACCTCGTCGCCAAGGCGATCAACCGCGAGCTCGAGCGCGGCGGCCAGGCCTTCTTCCTGCACAATCGGATCGACTCGCTGCCGGAGACGACCGAGCGCCTGCGCGGCCTGGTGCCGAAGGCTCGCTTCCTCGAAGCGCACGGGCAGATGGACGAGAAACGGCTGGAGGAGACGATGCTCGGCTTCCTGCGCGGCGAGGCGGACGTGTTGGTGACGACGACGATCATCGAGTCGGGGCTCGACATCGCCAACGCCAACACCCTGATCGTCGAGCGCGCCGACCAGCTCGGCCTCTCCCAGGCCTACCAGATCCGCGGCCGGGTCGGGCGCTCTCGCGAGCGCGCCTTCGCCTACATGCTCTATCCCTCGGCCGAGGCATTGACCGAGGACGCGGCGGCGCGGCTCTCGACCCTCGCCGACCACACCGAGCTCGGCTCCGGCTTCAAGATCGCGATGCGCGACCTCGACATCCGCGGTGCCGGCGACCTGCTCGGCGAGGAGCAGTCAGGCCACGTCGCCGCGGTCGGCTTCGAGCTCTACTGCCAGATGATCGACGAGGCGGTCGGGGCGGCGCAGGAGGCCGGGGGAGAGGGCGAGGAGACGGCGGAGCCGGTGCGACTAGACGTTCCGGTCGACGCCTACCTGCCCGCGTCCTTCATCCCCTTCGAGGCGGCGAAGATCGACGTGCACCGTCGCATCGCGGCCGCCCGCGAGCCCGGCGAGCTGCGGGCGATCCGCGACGAGATCAGCGATCGCTTCGGGCCGCCGCCGCCGGAGGCCGAGAACCTGCTCGCCCTGCAGCGGGCCCGGATCGAGCTTGGGCTGGCGGGGGCGCGCAGCGTCGAGTTCCGCGGTGGACGCCTCAGCGTCAGCGGAGTCGAGCTCGACTCGGAGGCTGCCGGCGTGCTCATGGAGAAGCTGGAGGGGGCGATCTACGAGTGGCGCGAGCAGACTGCCGCGGTACGTGTTCCCGACGAGCCGGAGGCACGCTTGGCGGCCGTCCTGGCGCTGGCCGACGCGATCCGCGACGCCAGGCAGGCACAGGACGAAGCCGCCGAGGCGGGCGTCGGCGGCTGAGCAAGGACCCCCTTCCCCGAGCATTTGATTTATGCTGCCCGATCGGTGGCACGCACTAGCGCCAAGGGAGGGAAGTCGGCGGGGCTACAGCGACTCACGTTGCTCGGCTTTGCAGCTCTCTTCATCCTCCTCTTCGTGATCTTCGCCGTTGCTGAGGGCATCGGCGATCCGAGCGTGCCCTCAGACGCGGCCGTGGTCATCGAGGACGCCCCGGCGGGTCTCGGCACGATCACGATCAAAGAATTCGAACACGCGCTCGAACAGACCGCCGCCCAGGAAAAAGTCCCGGTGCCTAAACCCGGTGACCCGAAATACGACGAAGTGAAGGAAAAAGCGCTGGGCGAAAGGATCGAATCGGTCTGGATTCGAGGTGTCGCGGCGGAAAAGGGCATCTCGGTGACGAAAGCCGAAGTCGCCAAAGAACTTAAAAAACTCAAGGGCCAGGCCTTCAAAACGGAAAAACAGTACGAAGAATTCCTCAAGGAATCCCACTTCACCGAAGCCGACGTCAATGACCGCGTGGAACTTCAGATGCTCAGCGAAAAAGTCCAGAATCAGGTCACCGAAGAAGCGCCGGTGCCGAGCAAGGACGAACTCGAAAACTATTACGAAGCCGCCAAGGCGAGTCAGTTCACGACGCCCGAATCGCGCGACATCCGCGTGATCAAAAACAAAGACAAGGCGAAAGTCGAAGAAGCCAAAACGGCGCTGAAAAAAGACGACTCGATCAAAAGCTGGGAAAAAGTCGCCAAAGAATTTTCGACCGACACGACCAAAAGCAACGGCGGACTGCAGTCGGCGGTCAGCGAAGAAACCCTTGGGGAACCGCTTGGCCCAGAGGTATTCGACGCCGAGCAGGGCGACCTGGAAGGCCCGCTCAGCGAAAAAGGCACCTACACGCTTTTCGAGGTGATGAAGATCACCCCGGAAAAAGTTCAGTCGTTCGACGAAGCCAAGTCGCAGATCAGCGCCCAGCTCGCCGAACAGGCCAAACAGCAGCACTTCTCCGCCTTCGCCCGCAACTGGGGCTCAACCTGGGGAGCGCGGACCTTCTGCGCCGCGGATTACACGATCCCGCGCTGCTCGAACTTCGAACCGAGCGGACGCCCGGCTGAAGCCGACGAAGCTTGCTACGAAGCGGATCCGAAAAAACCGGCCGAAGCCTGCCCGGCGCCGATTACGCAGGCCAAACCGGCGCAGCCCGGCACGGTCAACCCGCTCACCCCGGAAGGCCAGAGACTGGCCCAGCGGCCGCGACCGTCCGGGCTCGAAGAAGTGGTCGCCCCTGAAGGCGAAATCCCGGGCGGCGTTGTACCCGGCGGTGCGCCTCCCCCCGGCGCCACCGGCGAATAGCGCCACGTCTCAGCGTCTAGCGCCGCCTTGCTGAATAGGATGCGCCGCCCATGAGCGGCATCGCCTCGATTCACGCCCGCCAGATCCTCGACTCGAGGGGCAACCCCACCGTCGAGGTCGAAGTCACGCTCGATTCCGGTGCCCGCGGCTTGGCCGCGGTGCCATCCGGCGCCTCGACCGGCGAGTTCGAGGCGGTCGAGCTGCGCGACGGTGGCGACGCCTGGGTCGGCAAGGGCGTCTCGCAAGCCGTCGCCAACGTCAATGGCGAGATCGCGGCGGCGCTGAAGGGCAGCGACGCCACCGACCAGGCGGCGCTCGACGCGAAGATGATCGAGCTCGACGGCACACCGAACAAGGGTCGCCTGGGCGCGAACGCGATCCTCGGGGTCTCACTGGCCGCCGCCAAGGCAGCGGCTATGTACGAGGGCGAGGCACTCTTCCGCTACCTGGCGAAGCTCTACGACGAGGGCGAGCCGAACATCCTGCCGGTGCCGATGATGAACGTGCTCAACGGCGGCGCCCACGCCGACAACTCGGTCGACTTCCAGGAGTTCATGATCGTTCCCGCCAGCGCCGACAGCTTTTCGGAGTGCCTGCGCGTCGGCACCGAGGTCTTCCACGCATTGAAGAAGAGCCTGGCCGGAGCCGGTCATGCCACCGCCGTCGGCGATGAGGGTGGTTTCGCGCCCAACCTGGAGTCCAACGAGGCGGCGCTGCAGGCGGTTCTGGCGGGCGTCGAGGCGGCGGGCTATGTGCCCGGCACCGATGTCTTCATCGCCCTCGACCCGGCAACCAGCGAGGTCTTCGAGAACGGCTCCTACGTGCTCGAGCACGAGGGTCGCTCGCTCTCCCCAGCCGAGATGGCCTCCTATTGGGAGGACGCCTGCTCGCGTTACCCGATCCTCTCGATCGAGGACGGCATGGACGAGGAGGACTGGGACGGCTGGAAGCTGCTCACCGAGAAGCTGGGGGAGAGGGTGCAGTTGGTCGGCGACGACCTCTTCGTCACCAACCCGGAGCGGTTGCGACGCGGCATCGAGCTGGGCGTCGGCAACTCGATCCTGGTCAAGGTCAACCAGATCGGCACACTGAGCGAGACGCTGGAGGCGATCCGGATCGCCCGCGGGGCCGGTTACACCGCAGTCATCTCGCATCGCTCGGGTGAGACCGAGGACACGACGATCGCCGACCTGGCGGTCGCCACCGGCGCCGGACAGATCAAGACCGGCGCTCCGTCGCGCTCCGATCGCGTCGCCAAGTACAACCGCCTGCTGCGGATCGAGGAGGAATTGGGCTCCGGGGCGAGATTTCCCGGCTTGCAGGCGTTCCACCAACGGTCGAGTTAGTGAAGGAATGCGGGGCCCGACCGCGTAGGAGCGGGCATGGCAGCACGTGCCCAGGCGCGGAAACGCCCCGGTGGCAGCCCCAAGAGACGCTCTACGGCCCCTCGCAAAGCGAGTGTGCGCCGCAAACCTGCGGCAAGGCGCAAACCGGCGGCGCGACGCGGCGCCAGCCGTATCCACTGGGACCGTGTCGGGCGCGTGGCGCTGACTCTCGTCCTGGCGGCGGTCCTCTACTCCTATCTCAACCCGGTGATCGACTTCGTCAAGACCTACACGGCAACGACGGACGCGAGGGTGCGGCTGCACGAAGTCCAGCGCGAAAACACCCGCCTGCACTGGCGCGTCCAGCACGCCGACGATCCGATCGTGCTCAACGCCAAGGCCCGCGCTCAGGGCATGGTCGCCCCCGAAGAGACGCCTCTGGTCGTCCGCGGTCTCTAGCCGCCCCCGGCGGAGCGACCGGTGGTTAGCGCCGGTTCATACATCCTCAGCGCGATAGCGCTGGTCGCAGTAGGCCTATCCGTGGGCTTCACGGCCTATCGGTTGCGCGGGCGCCTAATTCCGACCTGGCAAGGAGCACAGGCCCGCCTGATCGAGGCGGTCGTAGCCCTTGCCCTGCTGATCTGGCTGGGGGAGATCCTGGGAACGTTTGGGCTCTTCTACGACTGGGTCTATGTGGTCTCGTCGATCTTGGTCGCGGCCATGGCCGGCGCGCTCTTGCCGGCGGGTCCTGTCACCGCAGGGGACCCCCCACCCCCTCCGGTAGCTAAAGCTTCCTCGGGGGCGGGTCCCCCTACGGTGCCACCCACCGGCACCAGCGTTTGGACATGGGTCATCACCGTCGGCGTGGTCGCACTGGTTTTCGCGCACTGGGGCCTGACAACGAAGGACGCCCTAGACCGAGGGATATTCAACTTCGACTCCCTCTGGTACCACATGCCCTTCGCCGCAGACATGGTGCAAAGCCACTCGACGACGGGCCTCCACTACACCGAGACCGTCTTCACCAACTGGTTCTACCCCCAGAACTCGGAGCTCCTCCACGCCACCGGGATTCTGCTGACCCACAGAGACACGCTCTCGCTCTTCCTGAACTTCAGCTTCCTCGGCTTGGCCTTTCTCGCCGCTTGGTGCATCGGAAGCCCCTACCGGAGGGGCCACCTGACCGTCGTAGCCGCTGCTGTCGTCCTGGAGTGCCACACGCTCGTAGTCCGAGAGCCGGGTGCCGCCAAGAACGACCTCGTCGCCGCTGCCTTGCTTCTAGCGGCCGCCGCCATTCTCGTTCACGCCGGGGCCCATCTTCGTCAGAGAAGGGCGCTTCTGCCGGGGGGTGGCACCGTAGGGGGGCCCGCCCCCGAGGAAGCTTTAGCTACCGGAGGGGGTGGGGGGTCCCCTGCGGTGACAGGCCCCGCCGGCCCAACCCCCCTTGTCTGGCCCATCGCCGCAGCGGGCCTAGCCGTCGGCCTCGCCGTAGGAACCAAGTCCACCGCGGTAGCCATGTCCGCGGTCCTGACCCTCGCCGTTGTCGTCCTGGCACCCCAGGGCCGCCGCTGGGCCACCTTCGCCTGGTGGTTCGTCCCCGCCCTCTTGGGCGGCGGCTACTGGTACCTGCGCAACCTGATCGTCGCCGGCAATCCACTGCCGCAGGCGACGAGCATCGGGCCGATCGGGCTGCCGCACCCGGAGCGGCTGCAGGAAGGCAGGCCTGACTTCAACATCGTCCACTACGCGACCGACACCGGGGTCTGGCGCGACTACTTCGAGCCCGGTCTGCACCAGGCCTTCGGTGCCCTCTGGCCGCTCGTGATCCTCGCCGCCATCGTCGGCGGCCTGCTCGCCCTGCTGCGCGGGCGCGAAGCGATCCTGCGCTGGATGGGAGCGGTGGCGTTGCTCGGGCTCCTCGCCTACGTCTTTACCCCGCTCAGCGCCGCCGGCGCCGATGGAGCCCCGGTCGGCTTCGGGATCAACATCCGCTACGCGATCCCGCCGCTTCTGCTGGGCATCGTGCTCCTGGCGGCGCAGCCCTGGTTCGGGGGCCGCGAAGCCGAGCAGAGCAGCGAGAGCGGCTTTTGGCCTCGCTGGGGCTGGGAAGAGTGGGGCCTGCTCGTCGGTCTGCTCCTCCTGCTCGTGATCACCGATCGCGCCGACGCGGCGCTGAGGGACCCGGCGCGGACGTTTGGCATTCCCCTGGCCCTGATCGTCATCGTCATTCCGGCTGCTCTGCTCTTCGCCCGCGCCCGGGGAGCCGCCCGCGGCGTCGTGGTCGGCGGTTTCGCCGCGCTTGCCCTCTTCGTGCTTGCGCTCGGCTACCCCTTGCAGCGCCACTACCTGCGCGATCGCTTCGGCCCCGAGTCCGAAATCCCCGGCATGCAGCTCGACAGCGCCTACCAATGGGCGCGGGACGAGAACGACGCCCGGATCGGGATCGTCGGCACCACCGCCGGGTTCCTCCAGTACGGCTTCTTCGGCACCAATCTCTCCAACCACGTCATCTATCTGGGCGAAAAAGGCCCGCACGGTGCCTACAACGCGATCCCGACCTGCACCGCCTTCCGCGCCGCCGTCAACGCCGCAGACCTCGGCTACCTGGTCACCTCGCCCTTCCTCAACTTCATCAGCACCAGCGACCCCGTGCGCTCGCCAGAGGCTCGCTGGCTACGCGACGACCCTGCGGCAAAGCCGATCCAGCGCAGTGGCCCGATTACTGTCTGGAGGATCGAGGGCCGCCTCGATCCAGCCGCGTGCGACTCAGCCAACGCGCCCCTGCGCGAAATCCCGGATACCCCCGGGATCTAGCCAGCCGGAGGACTACCGGCGTGAGGGCTACTCGTCGCCGTCGTCGTCCGAGTCGGCGGACTCGGCGCTGCCGCCGCCGGGGCGGCGGATGACGATCTGGTCCGCCTCGATGCGGACCGTGACCTCGCGCTTGCCCGCCCAGTGCTCGGTGTAGACCGGGTTGTCCTGGACCGAGGGGTCGAGCCAGAGGCCGTAGCCGTCGGTCTCGCCATGGTCGAAGGTGGCCTCGATCTCTTTGCGGCGACCGCGACCGCCGCGACGACCCCGCCGGCGGCGCCGTTTCGGTTTCGTCTCGGCGTCCTTCTCCTCATCGCCGTCCTCGGACTCCTCGTCGGCGTCCGTCTCCGCTTCGGCCTCGACCTCCTCGGCCGTGGCGGCCTCGATCTCGGCCTCGATCTCATCGCGCAGGTCGACTTCGCCGGAGCTGTCCTCCTCATCCGGCGTAAAGCCGTGCTGTTTGCGGAACTCGCGCAGCTCAGAGGTGCTGACTTCCAGCTGGTGGGCGATCCAGGCGTCGGTGCGACCTTGCCGCACCCAGGCGCGGATCTGGTTCAGTTGTGGCTTCAGTGAGCGTCGTGCCATAAGCGGGCGCGAGTCTATTCAACCGGGGCGGTCGCCGGCACGACCGCTACGCCATCAGGAACGCGAGCGCCTCGAACATCGCGACGACGACGACGACGACGGTGACCGTGAGGCAGACGGCGAGAACGCTGAAGCGCACCTTGCCGGCCTGTTCCACGCGGCTGATGCGGCGGGCGCGCGAGCGGTTGGCGGCGCGACGGCGCAGCTGCTCGCGCCGGCGGCGCTCGAGGGAGGTCTCCTGTTCGAAGGCCGTCTCGAACTGGGTGATGCTTTGGCGCATTCGCATAGAAGGGTGGCCCGGGGGCCGCGGGGCACCGTAGCAAAGCTGCACAGCGCCTTGCAGGAGAAGGAAATGTGCGATCCGTCACGACAGCTCAGGCCGGACAGGCGCCCCAAAGGCCCCTTCCGGCTCGCGCTGCGCCCAGCTCCAGGCGCCGAAACAGCGGCGCGAAGCGATCGTTTGGCGGGATCGTCAGCGAGCGGGCGAGGCCCCGACGGACGAGATCGGCGTTGACGAAGCGATCGCCGAGGTGGACGTAGGCGAGCAACCTGCCGTAGACGTCGCGGCGCTCGACCCCGAAGTCGAGCCGCACCCGGCGTCGCTCGACCAACTGGTGATTGAAGGCCGATGCGCGCGGGCCGAAGCACTGCACCGGCGTGTCCGGCTTGACCGTCTCCGGGGTGTCGACCCCGATGTAGCGGACGTCCTCGATCCGATCGCCGATCCGCGCCTCGATCGTGTCGCCGTCGACCACCCGGGTGACGAAGGCGTATGCCGAGGCAGGCCCGTCCCCGGTCCCGTCTCCTTCCCAGGGGCGGAGGATCAGCAGCGCGGCGGCGAGCAGCAGTACGACGCTGCCGAGCCGGCTGCGCGATTTCGATGCGTTGCCCACCCTCGCCCAAGTCGCGAGGGTGGGAAGTCATCCCCTCGCGGGGACCGACGCAGCCCTAAGGAATGCGGCGAACGCTGGAGAGCAGGGACTCCTTGATCTGGCCGATGATCTCCAGCGCGTCGTTCCACTCGCGTTGCCAGACGTTGCGGCCGAAGATCACACCGGAGCCACCCGCCTCCATGATGTCGCGGGTGTGGCCCAGCACGGTCGCGTCATCGACCTTGGAGCCGCCGGAGAGAACCACCAGGGCCCGCCCGGCCGACTCGACGCACTGGCGGATCGCCTCGGCCTGGTCGACCTGCATCTCGTTGTAGGGGGCGGGAGCGTCCTTGTCCTTGTCCGCGTCGACCTTCGGCATGTTGAGCTTGACCACGTCGGCGCCCATCTCCATCGCCATCCGGGCCGCGTAGTCGATCGCGTAGAAGGAGTTCTGGCCGCCCTTGGCCTCGATCGCTTCACCGCGGGGATAGGACCAGACGATCAGCGGCATGCCGAAGCGGTCGCAGTCCTCGCGCACCTGGCGCAGCTGGGCGAGGTCCTCGTCCTGGCGCGGCGAGCCGACGTAGAGCGTGTAGCCGATCGCGTCGGCGCCCAGGCGCACGCCGTCCTCGACGCTGGCATTGCAGGTCGAGAAGGCCTTGGCGGAGGAGGGGACGTCAGTCTTGCCGTTGACCTTGAGGATCAGCGGCACCTGGCCCGCGTAGTCGGGGTAGTACTTGCTCGCCATGCCGATCTGGCAGGCGAGGGCCGAGTAACCGGCCTCGGCGGCGAGGCGGAACTGGTAGTCGGGGTCCTTGGACGCCGGGTTGGGGAAGAAGTCGCGCGGGCCGTGCTCGATGCCCTGGTCGATCGGTAGCAACATCAGCGTGCCGTTGCCGGGGCCGAACTCGAAGAGCAGGCGCCGCAGGCGGGCGCGTTTGCCGGCCGGCAAGGTTGCCAGCAGCGATTTCTGCTCGGTCAGGCTCTTCAACTCCACTCTTATTCCTCCTCAAAGATGGGTGTTACCGGAGTATGCCATCGGCAGCGGGCTTCGAGCGCTTGACGACGGGGGTTTATCCTCGAAGACATGAGCGAGACTGAGCTCAGCGTCATCTGCAAGAACTGCGGCTCGGAGGTCAGTCCCTACGTAACCGAGTGCCCGTACTGTGGCACCCGCCTGCGCAAGCGGGCGCCGAAACTGGAAAGGCGCGGAGACGCGTTGGAGGCGAAGCCCCGCCGGCGCAAACGTCTGCGGATCCCGGGTCGTCGCCGGCGAGAGGCGATCGGCTCGTTCCGCCCCTACGCGACGATGACGGTGATCCTCGTCTCCGCCGCCCTGCTGCTGGTGCTGAAGGCGACCGGAGGTGCGATCGACGCCTACGGCGGCCTGGTCGTGCCGCTCAAGGACCAGTGGTGGCGCTTCTTCACCGCGCCCTTCGCCTACACAGACGTCGGCTACCTCTTCGTCGTCGCGGTCGGTCTGGCGATCTTCGGCACCGGTCTCGAGCGTCGTCTTGGCACCGCGCCCACCGCCGTGCTGCTGCTCGCCTGCGGCGCCCTGGGCATGCTCGTTGCCAGCGGCATCGCCAACGGACAGGGGGATTTGGAGGTGATCGCCGGGGGCAACGGGATGGCGCTCGGCGCCGTCGCCGCCTGGTTCGCGATCCGCCGCGCCGAGGCCCACCACGCGATCGACGACGACTACGACGTGATCGGCGTCATCGTCGCCGCCGCGGTGCTGTTGGCGCTGCCGATCTTCGAGTCGAGCGCCGATCCCTTCGCCGGCCTGATCGGCGCCGCGGTCGGCGGCCTGGCCGGTCTCGCCGCCGCGGCCCTTCGCGACTCCCATTAGCCGGGCGGCTAGGGTCTCCGTTGTGCCCACGGATGAGCAATTGGACGCGGCGATCGAGCGGCTGGTCGACGCAGAGCGCTTCGCCGAGGCGGAGCAGATCGTCGCCCGGGCGGCGCCCCAGTTGCAGAAAGTCCTTGCCGCGGCGCTTGCCGAGGGCGGTTGGTTCGGCGAGTCCCACGACGCCGAGGCGCTGAAGGCCGCCACCGCGCCGGACCCCGAGGAGCGCATCGTCGCGGTGCGCTCGCTGCTGGCCGAGGAGGCGCGGATGGGGATGATGGTCGGGGTCGCCGTCGGCTGGGCACTTCATCAGGAGTTGAACGACACCGAGAGTGAAAAAGGAGAGCGCTGAGCATGGAGATCAAATTTCACGGCCAGTCGTGCTTCGAACTGAGCGACGGCGAGACCCGGGTCCTGATCGACCCCTTCCTCAAGCCCAACAACCCGGTCGCGGTGACGACGGGCGAGGAAGTCGACCCCACCCACATCGCGCTCTCCCACGGCCACGCCGACCACGTTGCCGACGCCGTCTCGGTCGCCAAGCGCACCGGCGCCAAGTGCGTGGCGATCGTCGAGCTCGCCAAGTGGCTCGAAGGCCAGGGCATCGAGGACGTCAGCGATCCCAACTTCGGCGGCACGGTCGAGTTCGACTGGGGCTACATCAGCCTTGTTCCCGCCTGGCATACCAACACGGTGCCCGGCTCCGAAGAGTCGCCTTTCAGCGCCGAGCACGGCATCGCGATCGGTCCGGCGGCCGGATTGGTGATCAAGCTCGGTGGGACGACCGTTTACCACGCCGGCGATACCTGCCTGTTCAGCGACATGAAGCTGATCGCGCAACGCAGCCCGGTCGACGTCGCCCTGCTGCCGATCGGCGGCCACTACACGATGGACCGTCGCGACGCCGTCATTGCGGCCGAATTCGTCGGCGCCGGCACGGTGATCCCGATGCATTACGACACCTTCCCGGCGATCGAAGCCGATCCGCAGGCATTCAAGAGCGAGGTCGAGGAGAAGACCTCCTCGCAGGTCGTGGTGCTGGCGCCGGGCGAGTCGCACACGACCGGTTGAGCGCGCCTTGACCGAGTCGAGGACCGAGCGCGCCGACTTCCAGGCGACCGCGGATCCCGCCCTGAACGAGGCTGCCGACCGCACCGGCGACATCAAGCTGCTCACCTACGAGCAGCTCTACCAGCTCTGGGAGCGCCAGCAATGGCAGACGCAGGAGCTCGATTTCGCTCGCGACCGCGAGGACTGGAACGAGCGCTTCGACGACGAGGAGCGCTTCCAGCGCATGTACGGGCTCTCTTCGTTCTTCATCGGCGAGCAGAGGGTCGCCGAGGAGCTGGGGCCGATCATGCGCGCCGCGCCGACCGAGGACCAGCGCATCTTCCTCTGCACCCAGATCGCCGACGAGGCCCGCCACGTGCGCTTTTTCGAGCGCTTCTACCGCGAGGTCGGCGTGCTCGAGTCCGATCAGCTCTCGGCCATGCTGGCGGAGACATCTGAGCACCTCAACGCGAACTTCACCCGCCTCTTCGACGAGATGTTGAAGCAGCGGACCGACCGCCTTTCGGCCGAGCCCGAGGACGGCGAGGCCCTGGTCGAGGCGGTGACGATCTACCACATGGTGATCGAGGGAATGCTGGCCCTGACCGGGCAGCACTTCATCATGGATTACAACGAACGCGAAGGCACGTTGCCGACCTTCGTCGAGGGCTTTCAGAACGTCGCCCGCGACGAGCACCGCCACGTCGCCTTCGGCTCCGTCTTCCTGCGCGAGAAGGCGCGCGAGGACGAGCGTTACAAGGCGGCGATCCAGCGCACGCTGGAGGAGGCCTTGCCGGTTGCCGATGGCGTGCTCTCACCGCCCTGGGCGATGGAAGAGGGCGCCAGGGACCTGTTCGGCTACTCGCTGGAGGAGACGCGCGAGTTCGCCGGTACCTGCCTGATGCGCCGGCTCAAGGTGATCGGCCTGCGATAGGGCCCGGCGCACCGGGTCAAAGCACCGCGGGCCGGAGCCTGCCCGAACCTAGCCTTCTTCGGCGGGGGTTTCGCTGCCGCCGGGGGCGGCGGGCGGGACTTCTTCCACCGGGGGCCCGCTTTCGGCCGGCGGCGTGGGCGGCGGAGCGGTTTCGGTCGGCGGCGCGGCCGGGGGAGGCGGTTCGGTCGTGGTTGTCGGGCTACCGCCGACCGTCACGACCACGGCGCCGGTGCCGGCGGGGGCTCCTGCCGTCGTGCCGGACGGAGTGGCGCCATCAAGGGTGGCTTCGGTCGAGGCGGGAGCTTCGCTGCCGCCATTGCCGATCGATTCTTCGGTTTCTCCGTCTTCGTCTGCCGCGGGTGCCGTCGCGGGGTCTTCTGTGGCGACGGGTTCCGGCTCGACCGGCGGCGCGGGCGGGGCCTCTGTCACCACGAGCTGCGGTTCGGCCGCCGCGATCGCGATCGGGCTGTGCGCCGGCTCAGCCGCGCCCAGTGCCGGTGGACCTTCGTATTGACGAATAATCGCCGTCGAGGGCGTCGCCACCGGCGAAGTTTCGGTCTGCTGCTTGACCTCGACCGCACCGGCTGTAAGTACCGCAGCGGTGAGAGCTCCGGCGACTGCCTTGGTGCCGATCGCGCCTCCAACCGCGCCGCCGAGACCACCGAGACCACCTGCCGCGCCGCCGCCACCGAGCGCGGCGCCGAGGCCACCAGCGGCCCCGGCCCCAGTCGCGGTTGCGCCGGCGCCGGTGGCAGCGGTGCTTGCGCCGCCGGCCCCTGATCCTCCCAGGCCAAGCTTCGAAGCAAGGAATCCCTTCAGCGCGACGAGCGGCGCGACCGGCACGAGCGCCGCCAGCACCTTGTCGTTGGAGCGCAGCTGGGAACGGAAGTCGCCGCACTCCTCGCAGTCGCGGACGTGGCGGCGGACCGGGCCGGAGAGCTTGCGCAGGCCCTCGGCGGCCTCGGCGAGGTCGATCCGCACCTCACCGCAGGTGAGCTGGCGGGCCTGGCTCGCCTCGGCGAGCGAGATCCGTGCCCGCACCAGCAGCGACTTGACCGAGGGCACGCTGGTCTCCATCGCCTGGGCGATCTCCTCGTAGGACATCGCGTCCATCTCGCGCAGCAGCAGCGCCGAGCGCTGAGTCTCGGGCAGCTTGCCGACGTCGGTGAGCAGCTGGCGGAACTCCTCGCGGTTGTGGACCTTCTCGGCGGTTGTGGCGGCCTCTACCATCGGCACCATGTCCATCGATTCCTGCGCGTCGGCGGTCGGTTTGCGCAGGTGGTTGAGGCAGCGGTTGCGGGCGATCCGGTAGAGCCACGGGCGCAGGTTGATCTCACGCTCATCGGCGAGCATCGCCCGGTAGGCGTTGACGAAGACCTCCTGCAGGACGTCTTCGGCGTCCTCGGTCGAGCCCAGCATCTGGCGGCAGAAGCCGAGCAGCCGTCCCTGGTAGCGGTCGACGATCGCCTCGAAGGCACCGGGGTTGCCGGCGCGGGCCATCGCGATCAGCTTTTCGTCGCCCTGGAGTTTGAGAAGGGGTGAGCGGCGGGCGAGAAGTCCGCGGCGACTGGCGTGGGTAAGAGCTGAAGCCTCCAAGCGAATCCTCTCGATAGAACCAGGGGAGGGCGTTCGTCTTCTAGCTCAAGGACACCGTAGCAACGGTCAAGTTGCGGTTCATGAAGAGTTTTTAGTGCGGTTTTAGAAGCCCAAAATGCGCCAAATAGGAGCGCGAAGCGCCCCTGGGACGTATGGGTCGCGCTGAATGGCGAAAAAAGATGCCCGGGGCGGGATTCGAACCCGCAAGCCCCCCAGTGGGGCAGCGCCTTTTAAGGGCGCCGCTTTTGCCAATTTCGCCACCCGGGCAAAGCGATGGTAGCCCCGAGACCCTTATAGGCTCAAGCCGTGGAGCACGGGGGGCGGATTGTCGCGAAAGCGCTGAAATCGAGGGGCGTCACGCGCCTCTTCACGCTTTCAGGGGGACACCTGTTCTCCATATACGACGGCTGCAAGGCCGAGGGCATCGAGATCGTCGACGTGCGCCACGAGCAGACAGCCGTCTTCGCCGCTGAGGGGTTCGCCAAGGCGACGAGGGGGCTCGGCGTTGCCGCGCTGACCGCCGGCCCCGGCGTGACCAACGGGATCAGTGCGATCGCCGGCGCCCAGGCCAACAACTCGCCGGTCTGCGTGCTCGGTGGCAGGGCGCCGGAGTTGCGCTGGGGGTCGGGCTCGCTGCAGGAGATCGACCACCTGCCCTTTGTCTCGCCGCTGGTCAAGTCGGCCGAGACGGTCAAGGATCCGGGTGAGATCGCGGCCCGCACGGCGGCGGCACTCGACCTCGCGGCGCTCGCGCCAGGCGGCCCCACCTTTGTCGACTATCCCCTCGACGTCGTCTTCACCGAGGCCGAGCCTGCGATTCCGCCTGCCGCTTCGGTCGATTCCGAACCGGCCGCGGGGGTGGAGGAGGCGGCGGCGCTGCTCGCCGGGGCGGAGCGTCCCGCGATCATGGCCGGCAGCGGTCTCTATTGGGGCAGAGGAGAGGAGGAGCTTCGCGCCCTCGTCGAGCGGCTCGGCATCCCGGTCTTCCTCAATGGGCTCGGACGGGGTTGCCTGCCGGCCGATCATGAGCTTGCCTTCAGTCGCGCCCGCGGTGCCGGGCTCAGCGGCGCTGACGTGGCGCTGGTGATCGGCGTGCCGCTCGACTTCAGGCTCGGCTTCGGAGCCGGCATCGCCGAGGGGGCGAAGCTGATCCGTCTCGACGCTGGGCCGAACGAGCTGAGCGCCAACCGGGCGCCCGACCTCGACCTGGTCGGCGACGTCGCGGCCGGTCTGGCGGCGATCCGGGCGGCCCTGGGCGAGGTGACGCCTAAGACTGAGCCCTGGCTGGCGCAGCTGCGCAGTGTCGAGGAGGAGAAGCGCGCCGCCGAGCAGGAGGAGTTGAACGATTCGCGCGCGCCGCTCCATCCGGTGCGCGTCTACAAGGAGCTGGGCGAAGTGCTCGATCGCGACGCGATCGTCGTCGGCGATGGCGGCGACTTCGTCTCCTACGCCGGGCGCTTCGTCGAGACCTATCAGCCGGGCTGCTGGATGGATCCCGGCCCGTTCGGCTGCCTGGGCGCCGGTCCGGGCCAGGCGATCGGCGCCAAGCTCGCTCATCCCGATCGTCAGGTCTGCCTGCTGCTCGGCGATGGCGCCTTCGGCTTCGCCGGCATGGAGTTCGACACGATGGCCCGCCACGGCCTGCCGGTTGTCGGCGTGATGGGCAACAACGGCATTTGGGCACTGGAGCACCACCCGATGAAGTTCCTCTACGGGTACTCGGTCGCGGCGGAGCTGCGGCCGGAGACGCGGTACGAGCAGATGGTCGAAGCGCTGGGCTGCGAGGGGATCCTCGTGCGCGAGCCGGGGGAACTGCGGCGGGCGCTGGAGCGGGCCTTCGAGTCCGGGCGGCCGACCCTGGTCAACGTCCTCACCGATCCCGAGGTCGTCTATCCGCGCAAGTCGAACCTGGCCTGAGGCCGCTTCCGGCAGACGCTCCTTTACTCCCCGAAAAGAGAAACGACCGCCATCGCTGGCGGTCGTTTCAAGTTGGTCCCTCAGGACGGGCAGGGGTACGTCTTCAGGGACCAGTTCTTATTTGGTGGACCCAGACGGCGGGAGGCGCCATGATGCGGCAATCGTCCGAGTCCTTTTAAATCGGGTCTTTGGTGGTTGTGCCCCACCTCTTTCCCGATGTGTCGATTATCTGCCCGCCTATCCGATTCGTCTAGCCGGCTGGCAAGCGACTACCTGCAATCAATGAGGGTAAACCTACCGAGTTTTGGGTCTTAAATGGCTTGTTTAACCCATTTGTCGGGCCGGGGCTGACATTCCTGTCCACTTGGGAACACGGAATTACCAAGCATTGAGAATATGCGGTTACCCGCAGTCTAGAGCGGATACAGCCGATATTGCGCAGCCATAGAGGATGTCGTGCTCGGAGACCTTGATGCTTTCGAGGGCGAATGCGCGCATCGCCTCCACCAGAATGACCACCCCTGCGACGATATTTGGCGCTCTATCGGGGTGCATACCGACGATCTTCGCCCGTTTGGACAGGGGGGCAGAGGCCAATTTCGATAGCTGACGCTGGATCGAGGCGAGGGTCAGCGTATGCCCGTGTACTTGCTTGGGGTCATAGGGCTCCAGGCCGATCTCGATCGAGGCCAGCGAGGTAGGTGTGCCGGCGACGGCGATGCCGGCCGTGGCCCTGGCGCCGGGTTGATCGGTGATCGCCCCCTCGATCAGGCCCCGCACATCGCCGGCCAGCGCCTCGAGCTCGGTCGTGCTGGGCGGGTCGTTGGTGATGTGGCGCTCGCTGTGGCGCACGACCCCCGCCTGCAGCGAGGTGTGGAAGGAGATCTCATCTCCGCTGCCGACGATCAGCTCGGTCGAGCCGCCGCCGATGTCGATCACCAGCGTCGGCTCAACCGGCGTGTGCTCGCAGGTGGCGCCGAGGTAGGTGAGCCGCGCCTCTTCCTCGCCGTCGAGGACGCGGGCGGAGAGCGCGAAGCGCTCGCGCAGCTCGGCGACGAAGGCACTGCCGTTGGAAGCGTCGCGCACGGCACTGGTCGCGATCGCCTCGATCTTCTCGACGTCGTCCTCGCGGCAGATCGCCACGTAGTCGGCGATCGCCTCGCAGGCGGCCTCGATCGCCTCGGCGGAAAGCTGCCCGGAAAGGTCGACCCCGCGCCCGAGTCTGGTCACCCGGCTCTGTCGCGTCACCTCGGTCACCCGACCATCGGTCACCGCCGCGATCAGCAGCCGAGTCGAGTTGGAGCCGATATCGATCACCGCCACCCTATGAGAGCCCGCATCCATGCCGGCGGCACTCTATGAGACAACAGCCCCTACGTTGCTAGCATGAGCCTACGCCGCGGGGTGGAGCAGCCAGGTAGCTCGTCGGGCTCATAACCCGAAGGTCGCGGGTTCGAATCCCGCCCCCGCTATAGGACGAAAGCCCCGCCAATGCGGGCCTTTTAGTTTTGTTGTCTTACAGACAACAGGGTGCAAAATCGGCCGTGGGGCAAGCTGTGGGGCAAGGTGAGCTCCACGTGAGCCTCTAGTAGCAGTCAAAGGCTTGCTCTAAGAGGGGCTCCTCGGGCCTCTCAAAGATGGCCCAAATGGGAGACTCCCGCGAATGCCGTTTGATCTGAGTCGGCAGCTCGCCGCAATACCGCCCCCGTCCGGTCATCCAACGACTTCTCAGAAGCGGCAGTATTCGGACGATCTCTCCAGGGTGTTCTCGCTGGCCCTCGAGGCGTCGATGAGGACTCATTTTCCACACACGACTTCCGGCGAGGGAACCGGGACGAACGCTGCGAGCGCCTCCGGTATCAAGAGCATCGATGTCGCATTCAACATCGAGGGACTTTTCCTCGGATTGGGTTTGAGCGTCAAGGTCGTCGGCCTTCCAGAGAAGAACCGTGGCTACACGCACAACCTCAAGCGTGTGTCTGAGGAGTGGAATCTAGAGACGGTCAACTATCACCGGTACATGCCGTATTCGATCATCGTTGGCATGTTTTTCTTGCCCGTGGATGCGATGACTGATCGCAAGCAGAAAACGTCCTTGAGCACTTCCCTCGATCACTTTCGCGGGTTTCGAGGTCGACGCGATCATCGGGATGACATCGATCTCATGGAGGAGATCTACATCGGGCTATACAACCCCAGCGGTCGGAACGCCGGCGATGTCTTTTTCGTTGGCGCTGACCTCGCGCTGGGTCCCAGGGGAATTCCAAGAAAAGCCGACCGCAAATCGTTCGAGGACGTGAAAAACGAGCTTGTCCGAGATTTCAAGTTGAGAAATCCAAAGCTTCAAGTACGCGGTATGCCTTGACTTAGGCACGCAGACGAATTCGGGTCTTATCTCCGGAGCTCAGGGGCGCGCAAGCCCGCGATCAAATAGCGGCAAAGCGAGTGTCGTACTCGTTCGCGACCCGAGAAAGCATGTCGTCGTAGTAGAAGACCTCTCCAGGCTGTGGAGCGGGTGGTCGCGCCACGAGTTGAACTGGACTGCCGTCGTTTGCTGCTCGAACGACGACGATGCCAAGGCCGTCGAACCCATGGTGCGCCGCAGAGGCCCGCCTGGGAATCTCCTCAACCTTGCGAATGATGCGTTCTGCGTCGCCGGGCTGCAGGTGTTGCGATACGACATCTCGGCCGGTCCCGACCTGACGCTCCGGGCTGATGAAAGTGTCGCTTTCGTTGACCATCACGAGCCCAACGGCGAGGGCTTGGTTCGAAGCTCCATGGACCGTCAAGTGGCTCGAATTGAGCTCGTCATACAGTCGCGGGCGTGCCTTGGAGTGCGCCGTCATCGCTGCCTTCGCCTCGAGGGCGACTAGGACTCCGGAGCCCGCGAGGGCACCCTCGGTGATCAACGGGAGCTCAGCGAGCTCGGCTTCTTGTGGGCCGTTGAGGACGATGCCCCATTGATTTGCCAAGTCGGCGAGGGTTCGATGTCCAGTTGATTCGTCTCCTGAGGGTCGCGCAATCACGAGATCGAGGTTCTTCTTGCGTCCAGTAGCAAAGTCCCGCATCTCGAAGTTGACGCCGAAGATGACCTTGCCGGCTCGCGCGTGATCGCCGAGCAATGCGCTGGTGCGCAGCATGTCGAAAAAGACACCCCAGCAGGCGACCTTGCTGTGTAGATCGGAGCGGGAGTGGTATTGCCACGGCTCTTCGGATTTACCTCGTGGCTGAGGGACCGACATGCTCGCGACGAGGATCTCGGGTCCGTGCATCACCTCGGGGAGACTAAGTCTGGAAGCGGACGAGGGCGCTTCAGGAACCGGCACGGGATTGCGCGGCACGAACGAGGTCCTCGATGCGAGTGGCGACCGGCTCCGGATCCTCATGCTCCCATGCTCTCAGAACCTGCCAGCCAGCTTCCCAGAGTTGCGCGTCAGTATCTCGGTCTCGGCGCTGGTTGGTCTCGATCTTCTGGCGCCAGAAGTCGGCATTGCTGGCGGGCCAGCTCGCGTGCTCGGGGCAGCCGTGCCAGAAGTAGCCATCGACGAAGACCGCCACCCGCGCAGAGATAAAGGCGATATCAACGCCCCGCCGTTTGTCGGATAGGACGGAGGCGTCTACTCGATAGCGCAGACCTCGCGCGTGTAGCGCTCGCCGCAACTCCATCTCGGCGTACGTGCCAGTGCGGCGGACCTTTTTCATCCGGCGACTCGCTTCGTTCGATGACGATGTCATCGCCGTCGAGTCAGGCCCAGCGAAGGTCAGGCTGGGACCAGTTGTTTCGCGGTCGTCATCGACTCTAGGTGGGCGTGGGCTTCGCATAGGAAATCCTTGGGGATGCGGAGGTTGCCTCGTTCGGCTCGCTCGAGAAAACCTGCAGTTGCGCGAGTCGAAAGGGGGTGGGTTTCAAATTCGAGATAGTCCAAGAGATGTGGTCGGTCCCATTGAACGGGCCACATGGAGACGTGAGCCTCGCGTCGTTTGCCGACTCGGCCCCATGCCGCTTTTGGCCACCGATTCCCAAGAATGTCAGCATCACTTTGGCGATATGCCTCGGATGCGAGGAGGCGTCTACCGAGCCAGCGGGCGACCGGCACGCTAACGGCATTACCGACCAGCTTCCAGCGGCTTCGAGCTCCGCGACCGCCATTACTAGTCTCCTCAGTAGCCGTCCAGTCAGCCGGAAAGCCTTGGAGTCGTTCCGCGTCGCGGATGTCTGGCGTCACTAGTTGACCAGAGCCTGGTGACCAGATGGCCGGAGGAGAGGGAATGCCTAGGGCAGATCCCCCCTTCAACGTTGGCACCGCATCGATGGCCCAGCCTAGCCCGCGCAGCCCCTCCGTCCAATAGAAGCCGCAACCCAACTCGCCCTCATGGGCGCTGGCCAGGTTTGGCTGCTCATCTTGATTGAGGAGAACGGGTCGGGGGTCCTCCGAGCGCGAGGCGAGCAGCAGAACCCGCTGACGGCGTTGGGGAAGTCCGAATGCCTGAGAATCCACTACCCGATAAGCCCAGGAGAAGCCTCGACTCTCCAGTTGCTCCACGAGCCGGGCCATTGCTTTCCCGCGATCGAGAGAGAGCATGAAGGAGACGTTCTCTAGGAGGAGCCAGGTGGGCTCGGGCTCAGCGCTATCCAAGAGCCTGAATACATGCTCGACCAAGCTCGACTGTGAGCCGGTGATGCCTGCCGTCCGTCCCGCCTGACTGAGGTCCTGGCAAGGGAAACCGGCGGCGACGAGATCGCAAGCCGGAAGGTTCTCAAGCGTCGTGATGTCCGCATGGATCTCCGTGTCTGCGAAACGTGCGCCGAGCACCGCTCGGGCTGCATCATCTAGCTCGCAGAGGAGTGATGAACGATGCCCTGCGTCCTTGAGGCCTGTCTCAATCCCGCCGATCCCCGCAAAGAGCCCGACGACGTGAAGACCGGTCGATTGAGGCTCGGTGGGCACGGGCGCAAGTCAAGCAGGTAGACCGGCGGTTGGGCGAACATCTGTTCGATCTGGGGCAAGGAGTGGGGCAAGGAGCCCCACAGTTCCAGCCGATCTTCACGTAGTTCAATCTCGCGAAATCGGCTTGAAACCTAGCTCCACGTAGTCCAGCCGAGCCAGCGGATCGGGCTCATAACCCGAAGGTCGCGGGTTCGAATCCCGCCCCCGCTATAGGACGAAAGCCCCGCAAATGCGGGGTTTTTGTTTGTCTGACGATGCAGACAATGGAGTGCAAAAATCGCCCCCTGGGCAACGCCTGGGGCAACATGAGGTCCGAGAGAGGTCGATCCAGCCCTTAGTGCCCCCGCGCTGTCGGCGACCGGACTCGCGACGAGCACGCTCAACGGCGCTCGGCTGCGAGTCGGGCGGCGAGCCGCACGGAGGCCTCGATCTCAACCTTGCGGATCGAGACGCTCTCGACGTTGAGCCCGAACGGGACCTCCAACCGCCGGCAGAACGCGATCAGGTCGACAGCCGTCGCGACCGCCTGCTCATAGGAGGCGTCGAGGGTGTCGTCGGCATGGCGAAGGTCGTTCTCGATCCAGCGCGGGACGGTCACGCCGAGCCACTGGAGGAACTCGAGGGTCCTGAGGGATCCGCAGACCGAGAAGCTGAGCATGATCGGCACCGGGTCGAGGTTTCGCGCGGCGCACTCGTGGTGGTAGTCGGAGATCAGGTCCTTCGCCGCGTTGACGTCGTAGACGATCTGGGTGATGAAGAAGGAGCAGCCCGCTGCCTGCTTCGCGATCAACCGCAGGTGCTCGTCGCCGGTGCGGGCATGTCGCTCGGCGATCGCGACCCCACCGAGCGGCAACTCTGGCTGCAGTTCGTCACGCAGCTCGTAGGCCCGGGCGAGCGAGGTGAGGACCGGCTTCTCGCGCGAGGAGGACCCGACGAACACCGCGAGCGCCCGGGACGGGTCCTGCTCCTCCAACCAGGAGCAGAAACGATCCTCTGGGTACTTGCCCACCGCGCGGTAGACGATGGCGGGGACCTCCAGCCCGACCAGATCCCGGACGAGATAGTCGGCGGCGTCCATCGTCGGCAGGAACGGGAACGGGCGCTCGTCGGGATTGCGGTCGCTTTCGTCGTCGATGTCGTAGAGGACCAAGCCGTCGATTGCCAACGACCGCAGCCGCTCCAGGGTGACCCGGCCGATCTCTGCGGCCTCCCGTGGGCTCGTCGTCAGTCGCGGCGGCGTTACCGCGAAGAGCAGGAACTCGCCCGACCGAGCAGCGATGCCTCGTTGCAGATTCACGCGCGAAACCGTAGTCGAGGGCGGGACGAGCCAGAGGCAAGCTTCAAAGGCTCAGTCAGTGACGTCGGCTGATGGACCGTAGGGAGCATCTGCATGCCGCTAGAAGCTCCCGGCCCCCCGGTTTGGCTGGGGCAACATGCCGTCTTCGGCCTGGCGCTGCGCCAGTTCGCGGCTCGGCAAGGGCACTCGCTGGGAGGGCCAGGAGTAGAGGATGGTCTGGCTGCCGCGGTCGGCGCCGAGCTGATGTCGAGCGAGCCGCTGGAGGCCGCGAACGACCTCGCGGGCGGCTAGCGCGACTCGTCGCGCTAGCCAGTCCACCAGTTCCGCCGGGGCCAAGCCCGGCTGGTATCGAGGCGGCGACCTTCGAACCGCCGTCGGCTATTCGCCCGGCCGAACCAGGCCGGTCTCGTAGGCAAGGACCACCGCCTGGACTCGATCGCGCAGGCCGAGTTTCATGAAGATGCTGCCGACATGGCTCTTGATCGTCGACTCCGCCAGGACCAGATCGGCGGCGATCTCGGAGTTGCTGAGGCCGCGGGCGATCAGCGCAAGGATCTGCCGCTCCCTCGGCGTCAGCTCGGCGAGCTCGGGAGGCCCCTCGGGGGGAGGCGCCGGCCGCCGGGCGAACTCCTCGATCAGCCTCCGGGTGACGGCGGGAGCGAGCAGCGCCTCTCCGGCCGCGACGACCCTGATGCCGGCGAGAAGCTGGTCGGCGGGCGCGTCCTTCAACAGGAACCCCCCGGCGCCGGCCTTCAAGGCCTCGAACACGTACTCGTCGAGGTCATAGGTGGTGAGGACCAGAACCCGAGGGGGATCAGCCTTGGCGCAGATCCTCCGGGTGGCCTCGAGCCCGTCGAGGTTCGGCATCCGGATGTCCATGAGGACGACGTCGCAGCGAGTTCGCGTCGCTGCCTCCACCGCCTCGAGCCCGTCGGCGGCTTCGCCGACGACCCGCACCTCGGGCTCCGACTCGATCAGCTTGACGAAGCCGGCGCGGACCAGCTCCTGGTCGTCGACGACGAGGACCCGAATGCTCATGCTCCCAGCTTCCCCTCGATAGGCAGCCGCGCGCGGACCCGGAAGTGGCCGTCTCGGTTCGCCCCGGCCTCCAGGCTACCCCCGTACATCGCCACCCGCTCGCGCATGCCGATCAAGCCGTGGCCGGCGCCGTTCGCCTCTACTGCGGGCGCCGGCTCGGCGTTGTCGATCTCAATCTCCAGCAACCGCTCCTGCCATTTAAGTGTCACCGCCACCAGCATTCCTGGAGCGTGCTTGCGCGCGTTCGTCAGCCCCTCCTGCACGATCCGGTAGGCCGTGAGGTCGAGACCGGGAGCGAGCTCAACCCTGTCGCCGCTCACCTCGAGTTCGACCTGTTGCCCCGCATCCGCCGACTCGGCCAGGAGGTCCGGCAGGCGCGCGAGCCCGGGCTGGGGGGCGAGTCGGTCCTCAGAAGGCACCCGCAAGACCCCCAGCAGCCGGCGCAACTCCGTCAGCGCCTCGCGCCCGGAGCTCTCGATCGTCTCCAGCGTCTGGGCCGTTCGCTGCTCGTCGGCGGCAAGCAGCCTTCGCTCCGCCCCGGCCTGAACGACGATCAGGCTGACCGAATGGGCGATCACGTCGTGCAGCTCGCGCGCGATCCTGGCGCGTTCCTCCGCCGCCGCTTCGGCCACCGCGTGCTCGCGGTCGCGCTCTAGCCGGTCGGAGCGCTCCCGGAGCAGGTCGACGAGCGTCTGTCGGCTCCTCATGATCCGGCCGAGGGCGATCGCGGCGGCCCACCACAGCAACGCCGCCACGCCGTTGCCGATCGTCGACCCGCCGGCCGCGAGGTCGACGGCGGTCGCCAGGACGCTGAATGCGAAGATCGCGATCCCGACTCGCAACTGTCTCTCGCTCGCGTGGTAGCCGAGCGCGAAGCAGGCGACGACACCGGCCGCGAACGGCTCGAAGGGAGGCTGGTGGGAGCCGTGGTAGTAGAGGGCCACCCAGGCTCCCTGCGCGACGAAGACGGCGGCAAGGACAAGGGCGGGGAACCGTCGCCGCAGCGGCAGCGGCAGGACCACCGCCAGCAGGAAGGCGAAGTTGGCGAGCCGTGGGCCCTGGTAGCCGGCAGCCTCGTAGGAAGTGCTCATCAAGACCACTCCCAGGGCGAGGAGGGCGAGCGCGGGAGCGAGATCGAGAATTAGGCGGCGTGTCTCCCTGTGCATGCCCGAAAGCTAATCGCCCGCGGCGCCGTCGGCCTCCTTCCGGAGGAGGAAATTCGCGGCCGGAATCTCGCTCTCAGGTCGGAGGCGGTCGGTCCCCCAGCCCGATGCCCGGAGTCCGTTGCTCTCCTAGCTTGGCGCTAAAGCAACCAAAGGAGGCAGCAGTGCTCAAACGCATCACCCCGCTGGCAGTCCTGGCCGTCGCAGCGGCGGCCTTCCTGCCGTCGGCGTCGGCCACGGCCGCACCGGAAGGAACGATGACCCTCACCGCAGCGTTCGAACAGCGATCCATGGCCAAAGTCGGGGGCGGGGGAAAGGGCGCCTCACCGGGAGAGACGATCGTCTTCTCGACCACCCTCAGGAGGGCAGGCAAGGTGGCGGGACGTGGCGAGTTCGTCCAGACCGTCGTCGACCCGAGATACCGGGGCATCTCGATCCGCGCCGACCTCTTGCTTCCGGATGGAACGATCGAGCTGCAGAGCGCCGGGGTGAGCGTTCGACCTCCCGGCGGCGCCAAGCCCACCCGCGAGCCAGACATGGCGATCGTCGGCGGGACCGGCGCTTACGCCGGCGCCGCCGGAACGGTGCGCATGACTGCCGCGGGACACCGGACGCAGCGCCTAGAGCTCACCTTCACCAACTGATCGCCCTGGAGGGCGGCCCGTCGCAGGGTCGCCCTCCAGGCTTTCTGGTTGCCGCCCGCCGACCTCTCTCACGCTCTCGCGGCGCCGAGGAGGGGGTCGACCTGGTTGAGCGTTTCGGTCATGCCTTGCTCCATTCCCATCTCGAGCATCTGTTCCATCGACTCGCGGTCGGCGAAGTGGGTTTGGATCGACATCGTCGCGGTGCCGTCGGCCTCGGCGATCGTCACCGTCATCGCCGTCGGGCCTCCGTCATCCGGCTTGCCCTCCTCGTCGACGGCGTCGTCGGTGATGTGCAGCCGGTGGGGCGGCTCGACCTCCTCGATCCGCCACCAGCCGTGGTGTTTCTCGCCGTCCGGGCCGGTCATGAAGTAGGCGGTGCGGGCGCCCACAGTGAGCTCGTGCTCGATGAAGGTCGACGAATGGGACGGCGGGCTCCACCAGCGCTCCAGCCGGCGTGGATCCGACCACAGCTCCCAGAGCCGCTCGGCATCGGCGTCGAACTCGGCCGTGATCGTCATGGTCAGGGCGTCGACGTCCTTGTCTACGGTGGTGACGGGCATCAGTTGTCTCCTTTGTCGGTTTCGAGAATCTGCTCCATCCGCTCGATCCGGCCACGCCAATCCGCCTCGAGACGATCGAGTGCGGCGTGGGCGCGTAGGAGGGCGTCGGTCTCGGTGTGGACGATCGACTCACGGCCCACCCGGTGCTTGCTCACCAGTTTGGCTCGCTCCAGCACGGCGACGTGCTTCTGCATCGCCGTCACGCTGATCGGGTGTTCGCGAGCCAGGGCTGAGACCGAGAGCCGGCCCTCGTGGGCGCGGCGGAGGATGTCACGGCGGATCGGATCGGCCAGCGCCTTGAACATCAGGTCGGTGGCCCCCTCGTCGCTGTGGATCGGTTTCTTATCTACAACCATCTGGTTGTAAGTTAGCACGATGGTTGAGTGCGCCGAATGGAGAGGGAAACCGTTGATAGGGTCGCTGCAATCGGCAGTCTGAACAGCGACCAGGAGAGATAAGTGCCCGGCGATCTGCTCGCTCTGCAACTCGGCAAGGCCCACCATCACGGCTACCTCGTCGAGGACATCGAGGCCACTGTTGAGCGGCTCGTTGAGCAGTTGGGCGCAGGGCCGTTCTTTCTGATCGAGAACGTGCCGCTGGAGAATCTTCGGTCCGGCGGCGAGGTTGCGGAGTTCGTTCACAACTCGGCATTCGGCTACTGCGGCGATGATCCGGTCGAGCTGATCGAGACGGTCCGCCTGGCACCGGATCGCGTCGAGAAGGCATTCTCGGGCTCGCGGCCGAGGATCCATCACGTTGCGTATGCGGTGCCGCGCGCTGAGGTCGAAGCACTGCGCGGCGAGCTCGACCAGCGCGGCCTGCCGACGTATCTGAGCGCTCAACTCGGCGAAGTCGAAAACACCTTCCACGACGCTTCGGCCTCCCTGGGCCATGACCTCGAGATTCAGGTCGACAGCGCAGAGTTCCGCGAGTTCTTCGAGATGGTTCGCGGCGGCGGCGAGGATTGGGACGGCTCGAATCCGCTGCGTCCTGTCGGGGCATGATGGTGGGCCGGAGACGTCTAATGCACCACGTGCCGATCTCGACTTGGGGCGTGGGGAAGATCGCGGTGGTCATGGCCCTGGCCTGGGCGCTGTTGGCGCCTGCCGGTGCCGCGGCGGCGACGACCTGCGACTACGACGGGTCCGAATTCTTCACGGTGAGGATGAGTGCGCCCAACGACTCGGCGATCCTCAGCCTCAGTGGCGGATCCAATATCGCCGTCAGCTCCGGCTCGGCAGGACCGATCTCCTGCAGCGGAGGCACCGCCACGCTTACCAACACAGATTTCATCCGCGTTCTGGAGGAAGGAGGGGGGAGCGAAACCACCGTCTCGATCCACAATGCGCCGGAATTCGCCTCCGGTCCGGAAATCATCCTCGCCAATGCGGGCGGGACCAACACCCTGCAGGTCTTCGGCGCTTCCGCGCCTGTTCACTTCGTGATGGGCGTCGAAGGAATCGACGCCGACGGTGACGGCAGCAAGGACATCTCCTTCTTCGCCGTGCCCGAGGTCATCCGCCTCTTCGCGACCGGGGGCGCCGACACGATCAGCGCTCGCGGCAACGCCGGCACCGGGGCCGCATTCAGCGCCAGCTTCCTCGAACTGAATGGGGGACCGGGCAACGACACCCTCGAAGGCGGCGAACTGGGCGATGTCCTCGAAGGCGAAGAAGGCGAAGACGTCCTGCGCGGCTTCGGCGGCAACGACCGCCTCGTCGGCGATCCGACCGGCCATGATGCCGACGACAGCTTCGACGGCGGCGACGGGTCGGACACCTACGGGCTGCCCTTCAACGCCCTCAACGCGCTGACGATCGACCTCGGCAAGACGACACCGCAGAACACCGGCTTCGGAACCGACACGATCGTCAACGTCGAGAACGCCGAAGGCGCCGACCAAGACGACACCCTGATCGGAAGTGCTGGACCGAATCGCCTGTCCGGCGGCGGCGGCACGAACCTGCTCGAGGGCAAGGGCGGCGACGACCAGCTCGCCGGCAGCGGCGCCAGCATCGACACGGCCTCTTATGCTGACGCGCCGAGCGGGGTCAGCGTCGATCTCTCGAGCAAAACCGCCGGCGGCGGCGACGGCACCGACACGCTCGAAAACATCGACAACGTGATCGGCTCCCGCTTCGGCGACAACCTGACCGGCAACGACGAAGCGAACGTGCTCAACCCGGGCCTCGGCGGTGACGTCGTCCGAGCCCTCGGCGGCAATGACACCGTCCAGATCCGCGACGGGGTGGCCGACAACGCGAGCTGCGGTGCGGGTGCCGACAAAGCCGTCTCGGACCGGCGCAGCCTCGACGTCGTCCAGGCCGACTGCGAGGCGGTCGACGCGCTACCCGAGGCGCCCGTCCCTGCCGGCGGCGGGACGACGCCGGACCACGAGCTCGACTTCCGCCTCCAGGGGCGCCATGCGCAGCGACTTCTCACCCAGCGGGCAATCGTGGTCAAGCTGCTTTGTCCGCGGGAGAACTGCACCGTTTCGGTCGGCGCCAAAGGCAAGCCGGCGAAGGTGAAGCGGGTGAGCAGGAACGTCGCCGCGGGTAAGGCGAAGACGTTGAAGCTGCGCCTCTCGCCCAAGCAGCGCGAAGCGATCGCGGCCGCCCTGGCCGCGGGTCGCAAGCCGAAGCTCAAGGTCTCCGCCCTGGCAAGCGACGCCGCCGGCAACCGCGTCAAGCGGACGTTGGTGGTGACGGCGAAGCCCTGAGGCTCGGCAAATAGGCTCGCGCCCAAGCGACTCAGGGACATGGATGCGCACCTGTCAGCGGCGGTAGACGAGGTGGGTGACGTGGGGTGTGGTGCGGCTGCTCACCGGCTTGAGCTCGATCTCGCCGACGCCGTCGAACATGCGCTCGCCGCCACCGGCAACGAACGGCGCCACGTGAAGGCGCAGTTCGTCGATCAGGCCCGCGGCTAGGTACTGATTGATGGTGCCGGGGCCGCCGATGATCTGGACGTTCTCCTCGCCGGCCGCCTGACGGGCCCGCTCCAGCGCCGCCTCGATTCCGTCGGTGACGAAGTGGTAGGTGGTGCCACCCTCCATCTCGATGTCGGCCCGTGGGCGGTGGCAGAGGATGAACGTCGGCGCGTGGTAGGGCGGATTTGGACCCCACCAGCCTTTCCAGTCCTGGTCCCAGTCGGGGTCTGGAGCGAACATTTTGCGGCCCATGATGAAAGCCCCGGCCTCGGTCAGCGCCTTGGCCTCGTCGACGTTTTCCTCGCGGTGCGGGAACTGCCACGCGTGGAGGCGGTCCTCGTCGATATCGCCGAACGGACGCTCCGCGCTTTGTCCTCTTCCTGCCCCGTAGCCGTCGAGGGTGATCGTCATATCTGCGGTGACCTTGGTCATCTCTGCTCCTCCTAAGACTGGTTGCAAAGTGCAAGTGGTTGCGCCACGCTAACATAAACCACTTGCAGACTGCAAGCAGAAGTGGAGACTCGTGAGCGCCCGCCAGAGCGAGAGCAGATCCGGATGCCCGATCAACCTCTCGATCGAGGTGATCGGCGACCGCTGGTCGCTGCTGGTGATCCGCGACATGATGTTCGGCAACCGCCACCACTTCGGCGAGCTGCTGGCCGGATCGGAGGAGGGGATCGCCTCGAACATCCTTGCCGACCGCCTCCGGCGCCTCACCGACCAGGGCCTCGTCTCCCGCGCCCCTGACCCCAGCCACCGACAGAAGGTGATCTACAGCCTCACTGAGCCGGCGATCCAGCTGGTCCCGGTGATCGCCCAGCTCGGCGCCTGGGGGCGCCGCCACCTACCGGCCGGCCGCGAGCTCTCGATCCGAGCGCAGCTGCTCGAGGAGGGCGGCCCCGAGCTGTGGGAGGAATTCATGGACGAGTTGCGCGAACAGCACCTCGGCATCCCCCGCCCGGCGGGTACCAAGTCAGTCTTGGAGCGGCTGCAGACGGCTTATGAGTCCACCTTGACGACGGGCACTTGACGCCTTCGAGTTCGCCGCCTGGGCGCTAGTCAGTCCACCAGTCGCGCTCGCCCTCGACGTCGTCGCGTGGATTCTCGCCGAGGTTGGGCGCGCCGATGACGAGGATCTCGAGGCCCTCCGGCCCGGCCTCGTAGCCTCGCCAGGTCCCGGGCGGGACGCGCACGGCATCCCATTCTTTGAGCTCGACGATCTCGTCGTCAAGCTTCATCCGCCCGCTCCCGCGCACGACCACGAAGATCTCCTCCTGCGTCTTATGCGTGTGACCGTAAGGAAAGCGATAGCCGGGCGGGACGCGCTGATAGGTCAGGCCGGATTGCTCGAGCTCGAGTGCCTTGGTCGCGGCGCGGAACTCCAGGTCCGGCGATCCGTCGAAGTTGGACCCGAGATCCTCAAGATCGACCTTCAGGTTCTTGAGGGTGAACGGCACGGCGCAATCCTAGGTGACCCCTGATGCACGAGGCCTTGCGCGACTTGCGACGACTTGAACTGCTCGCGGGCCGTACTCAATATCGATGAATGCGTTTGGTCCACAGAATCGGCGCACTGGCGCTGATCCTGACTGCGCTCATCGCACCCGCGCTCGCTGATGCATCGCCCGCGAAAGTCGCCGCCTTGCAGTCGGCGCTGCAGGCCCTGCGGCTCTACAGCGGCTTCGTCGACGGGGTCAAGGGGCCGCTGACTCGCCACGGGATCCGCGCCTTTCAGCACCGGCGCGGGCTGCGCGTCGACGGGATCGCCGGGCCCGAAACCCGGCGGGCGCTCGGCTGGCGCGGCAGGCCCGGGCTCGGTAGCCGGGTGATGCGATCCGGCGACAAAGGCTGGGACGTCGCGGCGCTCCAGTTCCTGCTCCAGCGCGCCGGCCACGGCGCCGGCAGGACCGACGGCCTGTTCGGTCCGCTGACCAGGGCAGCGGTGGTGCGGGCCCAGCAAGCGGCCGGCATCGGCGCCGACGGGCTCGCCGGGCCGGTAACGATTCGCTCGCTTCGGTCCGGAACGAGTCGGGGCAACGGAGAAGCGCCCACCGGCCCGGTGCGCTTCCTGCGGCCGGTCCCGGGCCCGATCGGGGACCCGTTCGGTGCCCCGCGGCACGGCTACACCCACACCGGTGTCGACTTCCCCGAGCCGGAAGGCACCCCGATCGGCGCAGCCGGCGTCGGGACCGTCATCTACGCCGCTTACAACGGCGGCGGCTACGGCAACCTCGTCGTGATCCAGCATCGCCTCGGATACACGAGCTGGTACGGGCACATGTCGACGATCACCGCCTATGTCGGGGAGGACGTGGTCGGCGGCACGCGAATCGGCTACGTCGGCTCGACCGGGGACGCGACCGGTCCCCACCTGCACTTCGAGGTGCGCCACTACGACACCCCGATCAACCCGTTGCCGCTGTTGCTCACGGCCGTTGCCGGGCGGCCGGAGACGACCGGGCGGCGCGGGCCCACCGGTGGCTGCGACAGCGTCAGCGGCGCCCGCCACGATGCCGCCCGCCCGGATAATTGGATCGCTGCCGAGCGTCTCTGCGCGGAGCGGTAGTGGTCGGAATGACGTTTTCCAATTGCGAGGATCGTCGGGCTATGGTGGATACGTGGAGGCGCGCGTTCTGGCGTACGACAGGGCGGGAACCGGGGAGCCGCCTCTCGTGCTGCTCCCAGGAGGCCTGACCGGTTGGCAGTCTTGGCTGCCGCTGGTGCCCGCGCTGTCGGCGAGTCGCCGCGTGGTGAGGATGCAACCGATCTGCAATGCGGAAGGGCTTGCCGGTCGCCCCGGCGACCCGACCTACGACGCCGAGGTCGAGCGAGAGAGCATCGGCATGACGCTGGAGCAGGCGGGAGTCTCCGAGATGCACCTGGTCGGCTGGTCAAACGGTGGGCGGATCGCACTCGACTTCGCCCTCGCCTATCCCGAGCGCATCGTCACCCTGACTCTCGTCGAGCCGGCCGCCTATTGGCTGGTCATGGACGAGGACGAGAGCGCGAGGAGCTTCCACCGGTATCTCCTCCGCCTGGCCGGTCGCGAGTTGACCGACGAGGACCTGTGCGAATTCCTCGTCCGGGCCGGGCTCGGCTCGGAGGACACCGACTTTGCGGCCCTGCCCCAGTGGGACTTCTGGTCGTCTTGCCGCCAGGCGCTCTCCTGGGGCGGCGAGAAGATGACCGATTCGGCGGCGGCGGGAATCGAAGGATTCGAGTGGCTCGACGTTCCGACCCTGGTGATTCGCGGACGCCCGACCTCACCTTGGCTGCACGGGGTCGCCGAGCACCTGGTGCGAAAGATGCCGGAGGCGAAGTTGGCCGAACTGGACGGCGGCCATGCCTGCATCCTCGAACACCCGGAGGAGTTCGTCGCGGCGCTCGGCTCGCACGTCGGCCGCGGTCGGTAACGCTTTCCTCCTGTACGACCAACAAGGGACATGGAGATAGAGGAAGCGGCGCCCCGGGCGCCGAGCGCGCTTAGCCGCAGGCTGCGCCTGGTTGCGGCGCAGGCGCAGGGGGTCGGGGCCGAGCAGCTGCGCTGGATCGGCGACGATCCCCAGCTCTTCGAGGTGTTCTACCGGGAGCACATCGAGGACTTGCAGCGGTTTGTCGCCCGCAGGGTCGGCGATCGCGAGCGGGTGGCGGACCTGACCGCGGAGATATTTCTCGCCGCGATCGACTCGGCCCATCGGTACCGGCCGGGACGCGGCACGCCGAAGGCATGGCTTTACGGGATCGCTCGCGTTCTCGTCGCCAACGACCGGCGGCGTCGTGGCCGGGAGTGGGCACGGGAGCAGCGGCTGCGCGGCAGCGCCCTGCTCGCCGAAGAGGATGCGGCGCGGATGGACGCGCGGATCGACGCCGCCGCCCAGTCGCGTCGCCTCTATGCGGCGATGGATCGTCTTTCCGAGGACGAGCGAGCGGTGATGGAGCTGGTCGCGCTCGACGAGCTGACGGTCGCCGATGCAGCGGCCGCGGCGGGCGTGCGCCCGGTCACCGCCCGGGTGCGCCTGCACCGGGCGCGGCGCAAGCTGCGGGCCGAGCTCGACGAGGTGGCCTCAACCGAATCGACTGCGAACGAGGTGGATGAAGCGTGAACCGGAAACGAGGCGAGAACGATTTCGAGCGGAGGCTGCTCGACGAGCCGGTGTGAGCCGGCGCACGTGGCACGAGATCGAGGAGGGGCAACGTCACTCGACATCGGCCGAGACGCTTGCCCAGTTCCGGGTCGGCGAGGATCTCGAGGCTGCGCTGGGCGCACTCCGAGGGCGAGTTGACGAGGAAGCCGGTCTCACCGTCTGTGATCTGCAGCGGGATGCCGCCGACGTCGCCGCCGATCGTCGGGCGCCCCTTCCAGAGCGCCTCGGTCACGGTCAGGCCGAAGCCCTCGCGGATCGACTTCTGCAGACAGACGTCGGACTGCGAC
>Ga0207682_10000018_pt1 | contig 66215 bp, 66 predicted proteins | sample KBSM63metaG_FD_184332 | JGI IMG/M metagenome (GOLD analysis project Ga0207682, IMG submission 184332) | Miscanthus rhizosphere microbial communities from Kellogg Biological Station, Michigan, USA - KBS M6-3 metaG (SPAdes) (version 2) | ecosystem: Host-associated > Plants > Roots > Rhizosphere >... | reverse complement strand
GTGTGCAGGCCGCTGTCGCGACGATCGAGGAAAGGCGAGTTGGCCGAAACCGCGAGCAGCAGCGGCAGCAGCTCGCGCAGCCAATCGCAGACGGCGATCGCGCGATCGGCGCCGCGCACGCCCATGTGCACGTGCAGGCTCCAGGTGTTGTTGCGCTGGGCGACCCAGCCGAGTTCGTGACGCAGGCGGTTGTAGTGGGGCGTGTCGATGATCCGCTGGTCCAGGTAGTCGGCCCAGGGATGCGTGCCGGTCGCCGCCAGTCCCAGCCCCATCCCCTCGACCAAGGAAAAGAGGCGCTCGCGGCGCTCGCGCTGCATGCCCACGGCTTCGGCGAAGCTCTCCGCCCGCCCCGAGCGGATCTCGACCTCGGAGGCGATCAGCTCGCCCGCTGCCGACTCGGCGAGAACCGGGTCTTCCTGACAGGCTGCGTAGACGTCCTCGAAGCGGTGCTCGAGCTCCAGCGTCCCCGGATCGACGATCGCGAACTCCTCCTCGAGGCCGATCGTGAAGTCGGTCGAGGACTCGAACGTCTCCCGCGCGCGGTCGAGGTCCAGGGACACTGAAGATCAGCTCAGGTCAGGTAGAAGTAGAGCGCGTAGAGCAGGTCGACGGCGGGACTGGAGGTGTGCACCGTCACCTCCGGCGGTACCTGCAGCAACTGCTCGGAGTAGTTGAAGATGATCTTGACGCCGGCATCGACGAGGCGATCGGCGACCGACTGGGCGGCAGCGGCCGGCACCGCGAGCACGCCGACGACGATCTCCTGCTCGGCGACCACCGACTTGAGCTCGGCGAAGTCACGCACGCGCAGGTTGCCGACCTCGCTGCCGACGACATCGGAGTCGACGTCGAACATGGCGACGATCTGGAAGCCGTGGTCGGCGAAGATGTCGGAGCTGGCGATCGCCTGACCCAAGTTGCCGGCGCCGAAGAGGGCGATGTTGTGCTGGCCCGAGGTGCGCAGGATCTTGCGGATCTCCGCCACCAGCGACTCGACGTTGTAGCCGACCCCGCGCTTGCCGAACTTGCCGAAGCCGGAGAGGTCGCGGCGGATCTGCGTCGGGTTGATGTGCGTGTACTCGGAGAGTTCCTGGGAGGAGATCGTCTCGCGGCCCATCTTGCGCGCCTGGGTAAGCACCTGCAAATAACGGGAAAGGCGAGCGGCCACGCCCAGCGAGAGCCTCTCTCCATCGACGATCAGGCCGTTGGCCGCCGGGTCCTGCTCTTCGATCAAGGCGCTCACGTCCTCACAGTATCGAGCCTCGCGCGCACGGCTGCCTCGTCGAGGATCAGCTCGGAGACCACCACCCCGTCGACCTCGACCACGGGGATCTTCTCCAGCAGGCGCCTCAGCAACAGCTCCTCGCTCTCTATGTCGACCTCGTGCAGCTCGAAGCGGTAGCCCTCGTCGTGGAGTGCGACCAGGGCCTCGATGGCTTCGGCGCAAAGGTGGCATTCGGGTCGGGAGTAGACCGTGATCGTGTTCAAGCCGCGGCTCGCTTCGGCGTCGGGAACGCGTCGAACGCGAGATAGTCGGGGTAAGGAATCGGCGCGGCAAAGCGAGCGGCGGAGCCGATCATCGCGGCGTTGTCGGTGCAGAGCGCCAGTGGCACCAGCTTCAGCCGCAGTCCGCGCTGCTCACAGAGCGCCGCGACGGCGTCGCGCAGCGGCCCGTTGGCCGCGACGCCACCGCCCAGCGCGACCGCCCCCCACTCCCCCCGCTTCAGCGCTCGCTCCAGCTTGGCGACGAGCTGGCCGACGGCGGCGGCCTGGAAGGCGGCGGCGAGGTCGGCGCGACGGGCCTCGACCTGCTCGGGACCGAGATCCCGACAGAGGTAGACGAGCGCGGTCTTGAGCCCGCTGAAGCTGAAGTCGAGGCCCGGGTCACGACTCATCGCCACCGGCATCTCGAAGGCTTTGGGATCCCCCTCCAGCGCCGCCTTTTCCAGTGCCGGCCCACCTGGGTAGCCGAGCCCGAGCAGGCGGGCAACCTTGTCGAAGGCCTCGCCGGCGGCGTCGTCGAGAGTCTGGCCGAGCAACTCGTAGCCCTCGTGGTCACGCACGCCGGCGAGCAGGGTGTGACCGCCGCTGGCGACGAGACAGAGAAAGGGCGGCTCCAGCGGCTCGGGCTCGAGGAAGTTGGCGGCGACGTGGCCCTGGAGGTGGTCGACGGGAATCAGCGGCAGCCGTCGGGGCGCGGCCAGCGCCTTCGCCGTGCTGACCCCGACCAAGAGGGCGCCGATCAGACCGGGACCGACGGTGACTGCGATCGCCTCGATGCGGTCGAGGTCCGTCCCCGCTTCGGCCAATGCCGCCTCGACCACCGGCGCGGTCAGCTCGAGGTGGTGCCGCGAAGCCACCTCGGGTACGACGCCGCCGAACTGCGCATGGGCGGCCGCCTGCGAGGAGATCACGTTGGAGAGGATCCGCGGCCCGTCGAGCACGGCCGCGCAGGTGTCGTCGCAGGATGTCTCTATCGCCAGGAGTGACACGGGATGGTCAGTCGAGCCACATGATCAGCGCGTCCTCGCCGTTGTCCTGGTAGTAGCGGGGACGCACACCGGCGGAGCGAAAGCCAAGCCGTTCGTACATCGTGATCGCCGGCTGGTTGGAGACTCGCACCTCGAGCGTGAAGGGCAGGCTGCCGCCACCCTCCTCGATCAGCTTGCCGATCAGGCGCCGGGCGACGCCGCGGCGACGCTGCTCCGGGGCGACGGCGACGTTCATCAGGTGCCAGACCTGGTCGTAGCGGGAGCAGACCAGATAGCCGAGCAACTGGTCGCCCTCGGTTGCCGCCAGGCAGATGCCGGAGGGCTTGGAGAGCTCGAGGACGAACATCGCCAGCGACCAGGGCGTCGGGAAGGAGCGGCGCTCGATCGAGATCACCGCGGGCAGGTCGCTGTAGGCGAGTCGCCGGATCGCGCCGGCCGCTCCCGCCTCAGCCGGCTCTCTGGGAATCGTGTCGCTCACGCCATCGCTGCGCATCTGGAGGCCTCAGGTAAATCGGTTCGAGTGGCTCGTCGACTCCGTTCGCCGCGAGAGCGCAGAGGTGCCGCGCGGCCACGTGGTGAACGGGGTCGGCGTCCTCGGGAATCTCAATCCCCCGGCTCGCCAACTCTTTGCGAAAGCGTACCGCCCCCGAGCCCGCGGCCCGCGGGGGCACCGGCAGCTCCTCGACTCGCTCGCGGAGCTCCTCCGGGGCGAGCACGAGGGGCTCCCAGAGGCGCTCGCCGCCGGAGCCATAGAGCGCGGCGAAGACCTCACCGCGACGCGCATCGAGAACCGCCAGGACCTGGCCGTCGCTTGCCTCTGACAATGCTCGGCCGAGGGCGTCCAAGGTGCATACGCCGATGGTGGGGACTCCGGTGCTGGCCGCCAGTCCTCGCGCGGTGGCGAGGCCGATGCGGATGCCGACGAACGAACCCGGGCCGCGGCCGACCACGAGGCCGCCCACCTCGTCCCAGCCACCGCAGGCCGCAACCGCGCGCTCGACCTCGGCTAGCAGGGCGGTCGAGTGCCGCGGGCTGCCCTGCGGCGAGAGGCCAAGCAGCTCCTCGTAGAGGAGCTCGCCGTCGCGCACCGCGCAGACGGTCGTATCCGCGGTCGCCGTGTCGAAGCCGACGACCGCCTTCCCATGAGCGCTCAGGTCAGCCAGTGACCCTGAAGACGAAGGAGCCGACGCGTTTGCCTTCGACGAACCAGCTCACCCGGTGCTTGCCCGGAATGTTCGAGGTGATCTTGTTGACGTAGAGCGTGCCCTGCACGGCCGGCTGCGCTTTCGCGCAGATGTTTTTGCCGGTCGGGAACTTGACACAGACGCTGTAGTTGACGTCGGCTTTGAGGCTCTTGAAGAACGCGCCCTTTTTGGAGCCCTTCGGGCACTTGTGCTTCGCCTTCGCGTTCTGGGAGACGCCACAGGCAACGTAGTGCTTGTAGGCAGCCGCGCCGGCCGTCGTCGCAAAGGCGGCGCTTGCCAGCAGCGCGGTCCCCAGCAGCACCGCGGTCAGCGTCTTCAGTCCCTTCATCCGGCGTCCCTCCCGTTCGCGTTTCGGCTTTCGTTCGATGCTACATGCACCATCCCACGAACACGGCTATTTGCGGGGAGATGCGGCGGGCAGCTCGATCTGGCGCCGGTCGCCACCGGCGTGGGCGAGGCGCACGGCGATCACCCGTCTGCCCGCAAGGCGCGGCTCGGCGAGCGCCGGCCACTCGATGAAGGCGACCCCATCGGGATCGAGGTAGTCGTCGAGGAGGGCCGGATCCTCGGCGTCGAGGTCTTCGAGCCGATAGAGGTCAAGGTGCGCAACCAGCAGGCGGCCGCCTTCATAGCGCTGCCCGACGGTGAAGGTCGGCGAGGTGACCGGCCCCTCGACGCCGAGCTCCCGGCAGGCGCCGCGGATCATCGTCGTCTTGCCGGTCCCGACCTCACCGCTGAAGACGACGACGTCGCCTGGCTCGAGCCGCGCGGCGAGCTCGGCGCCGAGCGCCTCCGTTTCGGCCGCGGAGCCGCTCTCGATCTTCATCTCAACCGAAGAAATCAAGCTGATCGGCCGGAACCTCAGGAGCAGGATCAACCTCCTCGACCGTCGGCTCGTCCTCCGGCTCTTCGGCGGCGACCGGCGGTCCCATCGCCAGCAGGCTGGGCAGCTTGGCGAAATCCTCACGCAGCGTCTCCTTCACCGCGGGCGTGCGCAGCGCCGCCGCCGGGTGGAAGATCGGAAAGAGGAAGACGGTGCGTCCGCCGAACTCGTGGACCTGGGGCGCGCCCCTGACCTTGGTGATTCCGGCCGGGTTGCCGCTGAGCAGCTTGGTGGAGAAGTTGCCGAGGGTGCAGATCACCGTCGGCTCGATCAGTCGCACCTGCTCGAAGAGGTAGGGCTTGCAGGTCTCGATCTCCTGCGGCTGCGGGTCGCGGTTGCCCGGCGGCCGGCTCTTCAGCACGTTGGCGATGAAGACCTGCTCGCGCGAGAGCCCGATTTCTTCCAACATCTGGTTGAGCAGCTGGCCGGCGCGGCCGACGAAGGGCAGGCCCTGGCGGTCCTCTTCCGCGCCCGGCGCCTCGCCGACGAACATCAGGTCGGCGTTGGCGTCGCCGGCGCCGAAGACGGCCTTGGTCCGCGTCTCGTGCAATGGACACCTGGTGCAGCCCTTGACCTCGTTGAAGAGGGCGACCAGCTCCTCGCGCCTCGCCTCGGCCGTCGCCATCAGAGATCTCCCGCCGCGCGCCTGCGCTTGCTCTCGCTCAGTCGCTCAGAGCGCGCCGCTTCGCGCTCGCCGCGACGCGATTCGTCGGAGCGGACCTTCGCGCCGCGCGGCTGGCGGCCCGCCGGCGAGACAGGAGAGAGCAACCGCTTCGTTCGTGCGGAGCCGCACTCGGGGCAGGTGAGAGAGGTCGTCTGGCTCGCAACCAGATCCTCGAAGCGCGCCGCGCATTTCTCGCACTCGAACTCATAGACCGGCATCAGCCGGACAATCGTAGATCCGGGGCACCGATCCACGCACCGCGACCACGGTCAAAGTTAAGATTTCCTCTTATATTAAGAATTAGTTGTTTAATGAAGGCCCAGTCCCCGGGGGCCGCCCTGGCGCCCATCGAGAAAGGTTGATGATGGATCGCAGGCACCCTCGGTTGGCAGGCATTGCCCTCTTCGTCACGCTCGCGCTGGCCGCCGTCTCTGCAAGCGTCGCCCATGCGGCCGTCTGGAGCATCGAAGAAAAATCGCTGACGGCGAAAGGCGTGACGGAAGAATCGACCTCGCTGCCGGAAAAACCGATGAACGTCTTCTCGGCCGGACTGGGGATGGAAATGTTCTGCACCGGTAACGGAACGGGAAAAATCATCGCGGGCACCAAAGCCGTCGTGACGCTCAAACTCTTCAGCTGCACCGTCAACGGCGGTACTTGCACGCTCAGCGAAGGAACGGTCGTGATCAACAACGCCCCGGCCGAACTGAGCGAAAACAAAGCCACGGGCGCCCTTTACGAGATTGTCAAACCGGCGACCGAAAAAGGCACGCTGGCGACGATCAAACTCAGCGGGGAAAAATGCGTTTTGCCCAAAGAAATCAAAGTCACCGGGACGCTCGCGGGCCAGCTCGAAACCAAACAGGCGATCGAACAGCCGCTGAAATTCTCCCAAGCGATCAACGAAGCAGCCGGCGCATCGCTGCTCTTCAACGAAAAAACCGGCTCCTACAGTGGCACCGCGATCCAGAAGCTGAGCGGCGCCAACCTGGGCAAGAAATGGGGCGCCTGCACTGCATGCGACTACAGCCTCAAAGAAGGCTACGGGGGCAACAACCCCGGGGCCCCGGGAGTCTGCAAAGAATGCGCGGGGGACCCGGTTGACATCGCCTCGGGCAACCTGACCGAGGCCCAGACCGACCTCAAAGTCGAGGGCCGCGGTCCGATGCTGGGCCTGACCCGCTCCTACAACGCCCAGCTCGCGGCCGCTCAAAAAGAAGCCGAAGTCGGTCCGTTCGGCTATGGCTGGACCGGCTCCTACAGTGCCTCCCTGGCGATAGACGAAAAAGCGGCGACCGCAACGGTCACCCAGGACAACGGCAGCAGCGTCGTCTTCTACCTCAATGCCGGCACCTACGCGCCCGCAGCTTGGGTCCAGGCGAAACTGGTCAAAGAAGGCGAAAACTACGTCTACACCCTGCCCAGCCAGGAAAAACTCGAATTCAGCAAAGCCGGGCAGCTGACCAAAGTCACGGACCGGCACAAAAACTCGCTGACGCTGACCTACAAAGAAGGCAAGCTGGAAACGGTCAAAGACGCGGCTGGGCGCGCGCTGACCTTCGTCTACAAAGAAGGCAAGGTCGAAAGCGTCAAAGACCCGCTCGGCAACATCGTCAAATACACCTACGAATCGGGCAACCTGGCGACGGTCACGCTGCCGGGGGAAATCTCGCCGAACTGGAAATTCAAATACGACGCCTCGCATCGCTTGACCGAAATCACCGATGGGCGCGGAAACGTGACGAAAAACGAATATGACGCGTCGAGCCGAGTGACCCTGCAGACAGAACCGCTCGAACGCAAACGCAAATTCGAATACGCGACCACCGGCACGATCAAAGAAACCACGATCACGGAGCCAAACAGCTCGAAAACCGTGCAGAAATCCAACGAAGCGGGCGAGCCCCTCAGCATCACAAGAGCCTCCGGCACAACCATCGCCACGACCAGCACCTACGCCTACGACAATGCTCTGCACCTGATCTCGCTCACCGATGGCAACAGCCACACCACCACCTACGGATACGACGCCGAAGGCAATCGGACCTCCGAAAAAGACCCGAACTCAAACGAAACGACCTGGGTCTACAACTCCACCCACGACGTGACCAAAGAAACAACGCCGGGCGGGGAGACGACCACGATCACCCGCAACGCGGCCGGGGACCCGGAATCGGTCAAACGCCCGGGACCGGGAGCCACGACCCAGGAAACGAAATTCGAATGGGCCGAAAACGGCGACCTCAAAGCCGAAACCGATTCGCTCGGTCGCAAAACGACCTTCGAATACAACGCCAACGGCAACCGCAAAGCGGAAATCGATCCGGAAGGCGACAAGACGACGTGGGGCTACGACGAAGACGGCCGGCTGACCTCCCAGGTCAGTCCCCGCGGCAACGAAGAAGGTGCCAAAGCCGGCGAATTCGAAACCAAAACCGAAAGGGACGGCCAGGGCCGCGCGATCAAGATCACGGACCCTCTGGGGCACGAAACCAAATTCAAATACGACGCCGCCGGCAACCTCGAAGTCCAGACGAACGCAAACGGGCACGCGACGACGTACGCCTACAACGCCGCCAATGAGCGCAGCGAAGTCAAAGCGACCAATGGCAACCTGATCAAAACCGCCTACGACTCAGAAGGCAACGTCAAAAGCAGGACCGACGGCAACGAACACACGACCACCTACGAACACAACCTGCTCGAGCAGGTGTCGGAAGTCATCGATCCGCTCGAACGCAAAACAGTCAAGACGTACGACCTCGCCGGCAACCTCAAAGAAGTCAAAGACCCGGAAGCTCGCACGACCACCTACACCTACGACCCCGGGGATCGCCTCAAAGAAGTCAACTACTCCGATCCGAGCACCGCGGACGTCAGCTATGAATACAACAAAGACGACCTGATCACCGTGATGAAAGACGGGACCGGCACCAGCAAATACACCTACGACGTCTTGAGTCGTCCCACGGAAACGGAAAACGGCAACAAAGAAATCGTCAAATACGAATACGACCTTGCCAACCAGGTGACGAAACTCACCTATCCCAACAGCAAATCGATCAGCCGTGGCTTCGACAAAGCGGGCCGCCTCGAAAAAGTGACGGACTGGCTCGGCAAAGAAACCAAATTCTCCTACAGCCGCGACTCGTTCCCCAAAACGACGACCTTCCCAGCGGCTTCCGAAAACAAAGACGAATACGAATACAACCAGGCGAACCAGCTGACCAAAACGACGGTGAAGAAAGGGGCGACGACCCTGGCCTCCATCGCCTACGCCCGCGACAACCTCGGCCAGCTCAAATCGGCGACGCAGACGGGCCTGCCCGGCGCGGCAAAACCGGAATACGAATACGACGAAAAGGAGCGGCTGAAAAAAGGAGCGGGGACCGCCTTTGAATATGACCCAGCCGACAGCCCGACCAAACTCGGGACAGCGACGCTCAAATACGACAAAGCCAGCCAGCTCGAAGAAGGGGGCGGGACCAAATACGCCTTCGACAAACTCGGCGAGCGGACCAAAGCCACTCCCGAAAAAGGGCCCGCGACGACCTATGGCTACGACCAGGCCGGCAACCTGATCTCGATCACCCGCAAAGCCGAAGGCGAAGTCAAAGAAATCAAAGACACCTATACCTACGACGGCCGCGGCCTGCGAGCCACCGAGACGATCGGGGCCACCACGACCCACATGGCCTGGGACGCCGTGGAACAGCTACCACTGCTGTTGGCGGACGGCACCAACAGCTATCTCTACGGGCCCGAAGGTCTGCCCTTCGAGCAAATCAACTCAAAAGAAGAAGCGAGCTATCTCCATCACGACCAGCAGGGCTCGACGCGGGCAATCACCAACGCCGGCGGAGAAGTCAAAGGCACCTTCACGTATTCGCCCTACGGGGCAGTGGAAGGCCAAACCGGCACCGCGACCACCCCGCTCGGCTATGACGCCCAGTACACGAGCGCGGATACGGGGCTGATCTACCTCAGGGCTCGGGTGTACGACCCGACCACTGCGCAGTTCATGAGCGTCGATCCACTGAGCTCGACGACCGGCGAAACCTACGGCTACGCGCTGGACAACCCGGTCAATTCCGGCGACCCGAGCGGCAAAGCCATTCCGGCGGTCCTGTCGATTCCGGTGATAACCGGCTGGCTCAACGCGCCAGTCCTGATCGGCTGGACGACGATGCCGGTGATAACCGGCATGACGACGGTGATGACGCCGTTCGGCCCGATGTATACCCCGCTGTTCACCTGGATGACGACGCCGCTCTTCAGCTGGGTGACCATGCCGATCTTCAACTGGTACTCGATGCCGGTGCTACTCGGGCCCCCGATTCCCCTGCCCCCGATGCCGCCGCCGCAAGGGCCGGCTGTAATCGTCCTGGACGAGGACGGGAACGTGATGCCCCCGCCGGCTGGAATCGGCGAAGAATGTGAACAGGCGACCTAGAGCTAGGGCAGCGGCTCCCAGTCCCAAGCTTTAGCCGAGGTCAGGCTCTCCTGGTCCAGGTAGTGCTTTAGCACCGCCAACTCGCCGGGCTCGATGCCGTAGACGTGGTCGGGTTCGGGGAAGTGGGCGCTGCGGACCTCGGCCACGTACTGGTTCATGCCGGCGACCATCTGGTTGTGGATGTCGGCGTACTGCTTGACGAATTTGGCCATGCGGCCGGTGGTGATTCCGAGCAGGTCGTGGAAGACGAGGACCTGGCCGTCGGCGGCAGGGCCGGCGCCGATGCCGATCACCGGCACCTCAAGCCGCTCGACGATCGCCTCGGTGACGGCGGCGGGGACGGCCTCGAAGACAATCGCGAAGCAGCCGGCCGCCTCCAGCGCCAGCGCCTCCTCGGAAAGCTTGATCGCGCTCTGCGCGGTCTTGCCCTGGGCCTTGTAGCCGCCGAGCGCGGTGGCGGTCTGCGGCGTCAGGCCGACATGGCCCATCACCGGGATGCCGGCGCGGACGATCGCGCGGGCGCGCTCGACCGAGATACCCCCCGCCTCCAGCTTCACCGTCTGGCAACCGGTCTCCTTGACCAGGCGCATCGCGTTTTCGACCGCGGCCTCGTTGCTGGCCTCGTAACTGCCCTTGGGCATGTCGCCGACCATCAGCGGTGTCCTCAGGCCGCGGCGGACGGCTTTGCCGAGCACGAGCATCTCCTCCATCGTCACCGCCTCGGTGCCTTCGTGGCCGAGCACGACGTTGGCGGCGGAATCACCGACGAGGACGACGTCTGCCCCGGCCTCCTCGGCGACCTTGGCCGAAGGGAAGTCATAGGCGGTGACCATCGCGATCGGTTCGCCCTTGGCCTTCATCTCCATCAGCCGCGGCAGGCTGACCGGGGGACGGTCGGCCGACGGCGGCGCGGTGTGGGAGCGGGCGCCGGAGCTCATCAGGCCATCTCCGCGTCGGAGGCGTGCGTCGGCTCGGCCAGCAAGACCTCGGGGTGGCTGTCGACGGCGACGATCTCGTTGTCGTCATCGACGTGGACGACGACCGGTGAGTAGGCGTCGAGGTCCTTCTCGTCGTACGCGCCGAAGGAGGCGACGATGATCTTGTGTCCCGGACGGGTCAAGTGGGCGGCGGCGCCGTTGACCTGCATCGTGCGCGAGCCCGGCTCACCGTCGATCACGTAGGTGACGAAGCGGGCGCCGTTGTCGATGTCCCAGACGTGGACCTGCTCGTTGGTGATCAGGTCCGCCGCCGCCATCAGCTCGGTGTCGATCGTGATGCTGCCGATGTAGTCGACGTCGCAATCGGTCACCGTTGCCCGGTGGATCTTGGACTTGAGCATCTGCCTCTGCATCGTTCTCCCCTCAGCTCATTTGCTTTGAAGTTGTCGTCACGGCTCTACAAGGACGTTGTCGATCAGGCGGGCACCGCCGACCTGGGCGGCGACCGCGATCAGCACCGGCCGGTCGCCCAGCTCGGTGACGGGTGAAAGGTCTTCCGGGTCTCGGGCCTCGAGGTACTCGGGCGCGATCCCGGCGCCGCGCAGCTCAGAATGAGCGGCGTCGAGACCGGCGGCGAGGCCTTCGCTGAGGGACACCGACCGGGCCGCCCGCAAGGCCCTCGAGAGGGCCACGGCGCGCTCGCGCGCCTCATCGTCGAGGTAGGCGTTGCGCGAGCTCATCGCCAGGCCATCGGGGTCGCGCACGATCGGCAACACCTCGATCCGCAGCGGGAAATCGAGGTCACGCACCATGCGGCGGATGACGGCGGCCTGCTGCGCGTCCTTCTGGCCGAAGTAGGCGACGTCGGGACCGACGGTGTTGAAGAGCTTGGCGACGACCGTGGTGACGCCGCGGAAGTGCTCGGGCCCACGCCGCTCGGGATCGCCGTCGAGCACGCCGGTCAGCTGCCCCTCGACGGCAACGTAGGTGGAGAAGCCCTCGGGATAAACCGTCTCGACCGGCGGCGCGTAGACGTAGTCGGCGCCCGCCTCCGTCGCCAGGCGAAGGTCGCGCTCCTCGTCGCGGGGGTAGCGGTCGAGGTCCTCTCCCGGCCCGAACTGGGTCGGATTGACGAAGAGGCTCATCACGACCGCGTCGCACTCGGCGCGGGCGGCCCGCAGCAGCGAAAGGTGCCCCTCGTGCAGGGACCCCATCGTCGGCACCAGGCCGATCGTGCTTCCCTCGCGACGCAGCGGCGCCAGCGCAGCGCGCAGCTCATCCTTGCCACGAAGGAGCGTCGCTTCGCCTTTTGAGCGTGGGTTATCGACGAGTTCGATGAGATTCATGGGTCCATGCCCTAGGGGTCACGGCCGTATGCGGATTATAGGCAGCTTCCGCGCGGAACTACGCTGTTTTGATCACATTGGCTTGGCCGGACTTCCGGCCGCGACCGTCCCCGACGGCAGATCCCTGGTCACAACCGAGTTGGCGCCGATCACGCAGCGATCGCCGATCGTCACCCCACTCGTGACGACGCAGTTGACGCCGAACCAGCAGTTGGAGCCGATCTTGACGGGTCCCTTCGTCGTGAAGCCCTGCTGGGTGACCGGGATGTCGGGATCATCGAAGCGGTGCGCCGAGTCGCCGATGAAGCAGCCGTTGGCGAACATCGTGTGGTCGCCGATCTCGATCGACTCGAGGGCGGCGAGCATCGTGTTGCGGTTGAGGAAGCAGTCGGCCCCGATCGAGATCCGCGCCTCGGGCGCCAGGGTCAACCAGCAGCCGGGCTCGAGCAACGTCCCTTCGCCGATCCGCAAGCGACCCTCGTCGAGCGCCTCCAGTGCCTCGCCCTCGAGCGGCTCGCGGACGTAGAACCCCCCACGCGCGGCGTGCCGCGCGAGGCGCCAACGCCTCGCCAGGCGCCGGTTGCGCTCATACCAGCGGCGCTTTGCCCACCACACGCGCCACCCCGTCTGCTCTCCCGCCACGGCACTAGCTTTCCAAATCGGCGAAGGCGGGGCATAGACTGGCGCCAGTGGCTGATCTACGCGGTGGTATCGACCTCGGCGGGACCAAGATCCAGACGGCGATCGTCGACGCCGCCGGTGAGGTCAGCGGCGAAGCGCGCCACCCCACCCCCACCTCCGGCGGCCCGGGGGACGTGGCCGAGGCGATGGCCGCGGCCCTGCGCGAGGCGGCCGAAGGGGCCGGTGTCGAGACCGCCGCCCTGAAGGGAGTCGGCGTCGGCTCACCGGGCGACGCCGACGGAAAGACCGGCGTCGTCAGCGGCGCCCGCAACCTGCCCGGCTGGGAGGGCAGCTTCCCGCTCGGCGAAACGCTGGCCGAAGCCCTCGGCACCGAGGTGCGCATCGGCAACGACGTCCAGGTCGCGACCGAAGCCGAGTTCCACCTCGGCGCCGGGCGCGAGTTCCAGAGCCTGATCGGCGTCTTCTGGGGCACCGGAGTCGGCGGCGGCATCGTCCTCGACGGCAAGCCCTGGCTCGGTCGCGGCGCCGCCGGTGAGATCGGGCACATGGTCGTCAAGCGCGGCGGCGCCAAGTGCCCTTGCGGCCGCAAGGGCTGCATGGAGGCCTACGCCGGACGCTCGGCGATGGAAGCCGAGGCGCGGCGCCAGCACGAAGAGGGACACAAGACCGACCTCTTCAAGCTGATGCACAAGCACGACAAAGACCGCCTCACCAGCGGTATCTGGCAACGAGCCCTCGATCATGGCGACCACCTCGCCGAAAAGCTGATCGACCGCGCGATCGAGGCGCTGGGCACGGGTGTGGCCTCGGCGATCAACCTGCTCGACCCCGAAGCGGTGATCATCGGCGGCGGGCTCGGTGTGCGCTTCGGTGAGCGCTACATGGACCCGCTGACCGAAGAGATGAGCAAGCACCTCTTCGTCGACGAACGCCCCCCGGCGATCCGCGTCGCCTCGCTCGGCGACCTCGGTGGCGCGATCGGCGCCTCGCTCCTCTTCGCTTCCTAGACGCGGCCCTCGGCCTGGCGTCGCGAGCGGGCGACGGCATCGACGATCACAGCCGCGAGCAGGACGCCGCCGGTGATCATGAACTTGACCGACGATTCGAGCGCCAGCAGGTTCATGCCGTTGGAGATCGAGCCGATCACGGTGGCGCCCAGCAGGGCCGACCAGACGCTGCCGCGGCCGCCGAAGAGGCTGGTGCCGGCGATCACAGGGGCCGCGATCGCTTCCAGCAGCAGGTTGCTGCCGCCGGAGCTCTGGTTGACGGCGAGCAGCCGGGAGGCGGCGAGGATGCCGCCGACCGCCGCCATCGAGGAGCAGAGCACGAAGGCGACCACGCGGATCTTGTCGACGCCGATCCCGGCGCGGCGGGCGGCCTCGGCGTTGCCGCCGACGGCGAAGAGGTGGCGGCCGAAGACCGTCCGCGTGATCAGGGCCTGGAAGCCGACGACGAAGGCGAGCAGGATCACCAGCGCCAGCGGCAGGCCGCGGTCGGAGTTGAGGATCGCGACGGCGACGATCGTGACCACCGCGACCGCGGCGATTCGAGCGAGCAGCAGTGGCCTCGGCTCGGTCGTCACCCCGGCGGCGAGCCGTCGGCGGTGGCCGCCGAGCGTGACCAGGGCGAAGGAGGCGATCACGATCGCGGCGAAGATCCAGCCGACCGCCGGCCCGTAGAAGGTGTTGGCGAGGTCGGTGATGCCCGAGTTGCTGAGGTTGACCGTGCCGGTTTTGCCCAGCACCAGGAGCAGAGCTCCCTGCCAGGTGAGCAATCCGGCCAGGGTGACCACGAAGGAGGGAATGCGAAAGCGGGTGAAGAGAAAGCCCTGCAGGAGGCCGATGGCGGCGCCCGCAAGAATCCCCACCGCGATCGCCGTCGCCGGATCCCAGCCCTGTTTGACGTTGAGGACCGCCATCACCGCTGCCGCGAGCCCGCTCACCGCGCCGACCGAGAGGTCGATCTCGCCGATCAGCAGCACCATCACGACGCCGATCGCGATCAGGCCGACGGCGGTGATCTGAAGGAAGAGGTTGGTGAGGTTGGCCGCGGAGAGGAAGCGTTCGTTCTGGACGTCGAAGATGATCCAGATCACCGCGATCGCGAGGATCACCCGCAGCGACGCGAGGTCCCCCTGGAGGAAGCGCCGCAGCAGGTCGCGCGGCGAGGTTTCCTCGGCCTCCGCCGCCTCGGGCGCGGCGACGTCGGGGTCGCCCACCCTCACAGCTGCCTCTCCTGTTCGGCGGTGTCGGCAGAAGCCCCGGTGATCGCTCCGACGACCTGCTCCTCGCTCGTCTCGGAGGCCTCGTAGACGCCGGCGCGACGACCCAGTCGCAGGACGAAGATCCGATCGGCGACGGCGAAGACGTCGGCGAGGTTGTGGCTGATCACGACAACGCCCAGATTGCGCTCGCGCAGACGGCGGATCAGGTCGAGGACCTGTTTGGTCTGGACCACGCCCAGCGCCGCGGTCGGCTCGTCGAGCATCACGACCTTCGGCTCACCGAGCAGCGAACGGGCGACAGCCACCTGCTGGCGCTGCCCGCCCGAAAGCGTCCCCACCTCGGAGCGGACGCTGGGAATCGTCACCGACAGCTGCTCGAGCAGCTCGTGGGAGCGCTGCTCCATGTCGATCTCGTCGAGCGCGCGCACCGAACCCACTCCGCCCACCGTCTCCTCCTGGCCGAGGAAGAGATTGGCGACCACATCGAGGTTGTCGCAGAGCGCCAGGTCCTGGTAGACGGTGGCGATCCCCAGTTCGGCCGCCGAGGCGGGGCCCCTGATCGTCGCCGGACTCCCTTCGAAGATGAATTCGCCCGAGTCGACGTTGTGGATCCCGGAGATCGACTTGACCAGCGTCGACTTGCCGGCACCGTTGTCGCCGACCAGGGCAAGAACCTCCCCCGCCCTGATCTCGAGGTCGACCCCGTCAAGCGCCTGCACGGGGCCAAAGCGCTTGCTCAGGCCCCGTGCTGACAGGATCGGATCGCTCATTCGACGCGCGACTTGTTATTCGATTCCGGCTTCTTTGCAGGCGGCCTTGTAGGGGCCGGTGCAAATTTCCGAGGTTGGCCAGAATTCGTCTTTGACGATCGTGTCGTCGATGTTGTCTTTGGTCACGGCCACCGGTTTGAGCAGCACCGACGGCACTTCTTCGACTTCGTTGTCTTCTTTGGCGTTGACCAGTCCGGAGGGGATCTGTTTGCCTTCGGCGAGGGCGACGGCCATTTCGGCGGCGTCGTGCGCCTCGGGCGTGATCGCCTTGTAGACGGTCATGAACTGTTCGCCGACGAGGATGCGCTGGATCGCTTCCAGTTCGGCGTCCTGGCCGGTGGTGGGCTTGCTTTCCGGTTCGATGCCGGACGACTTCATCGCCGCGATCGCGCCGCCGGCGGTGCCGTCATTCGCCGCGTAGACCGCCGCGAAGCCGTTCTTGCCGAGTGCCGTGACCGCCTGTTCCATCTCGTTCTGAGCCTGGTCGGGGCTCCATTCGGGCGTGTCGTATTCCTTGGCGACGTTGACGCCTTCTTTTTCGAACACCTTCGTGGCGCCCGCCTTGAACTGAGCCGCGTTGGGATCGGTAGGAGAGCCGTTGATCATCACGATCGGCCCGCTCGGACTGCCTTCTTCTTTCAACTTTTTCAACAGCGTTTCGGCCTGCAGTTCGCCGACCCGTTCGTTGTCGAAGGAGACGTAGTAGTCGACCGGAGCGCCGAGGACGAGGCGGTCGTAGCTGATCACCGGGATGTTTTCTTCCTGCGCCTTCTTCACCACCGAGCCGACGGCGGTTGCGTCGACTGCGTCGAGGACGAGGACATTCGCACCCTGGGTGATCGCCGCTTCACCCTGTGACTGCTGTTCAGAGGTGCTCTGGTTGGCGTTGCTGTAGATGATTTCGCAGTCTTCGCATATTTCTTCGACCTTTTCTTCGAATTCAGGCCGATCATGCGCTTCGTAGCGACTGGTCTTCGACTCGGGCAGGAGGAGCGCGATCTTTGGACCGCCTCCACCGCCTCCACCACAGCCGGCCGCGACAGCGACCACTACGAGGAAGACACCAAATGCGATTCCCGATCGCACTGGAACTGATTTGGACATAGAGCTCTCCTTTCCGCCCCTGCCCCTACCCGCTTGCCGCGAATACCAGTCCAGCGTAACACTCTGGCTAAGTCCTGCCAGCGCGCAAAACGCGCGATAGCGGCGGCTTTATGCAGGCTCGATGCCGAGTTCTTTGCAGTATTTGGCGTAGTCGCCGGTGCACAGCTGAACCGGATCGACGAAACCGCTGTCGATCATCGTCTTCTTGATGTTGCCCTTGGTGACTGCGGTTGGCTTCAGCACGATGCCGGGCACGTCTCGGAACCCGTTGGCAAGTTCGCTGTTGAACTCGGAGGGCGAGACTTCGTCCCCTTCGGCCAATTCGACCGCGAGTTCAGCCGTGGCATCCGTCACTTCCTGATTCGCTTCGTAGACGGTCATCGCCTGCTCGCCCGCGAGGATCCGCTGCAGCGCCGGAATCATCGCCCCGGCCCCGGTGGTCGGCCTTTCCGCCGGATCGATCCCGGCAGACTTCATCGCCTTGATTGCTCCTTCGGCCGCCTTGTCGTCGAAGGCGTAGACCCCGCCGAACCCTCCGGGGCCGATCGCTTTGATCAACTGCTTCATTTCGCGTTCGGACTTGGTGACCGGTGCTTCCAGCAGGTAGGAAAACATGTCACGTTCGTCCGCGACTTCCAGCCCACTGGAGGCGAAGATTTCGTGCGCTCCGGTGTTGACCGGACCGCTTCTGCTGAGAGTGAGAGCCGCCAGCGGCCCATGGGGCTTGCCCATTTCCTTCAGCTTCTCCGCCAGAAACGCCGCCTGGGCTTTGCCGATGGCCGCGTCTTCGGTGTCGACGTAGTAGTCGAGTCGGGCGTTGTAGATCAGGCTGTTGTAAGCAACTACCGGTACCTGGTGCACGTTTGCGTTCTGGACGATCTCGCTCGCCTTTTCGGTGTTGACCGGATTGACCACGAGCACGACGGCACCCCTGGCTATCGCTTCTTCAGCCTGTTTCTGCTGCCGAGCAGCACTGCCCTGTGCGTTTCGGTAGATGACCTGGCAGCCGCCGCAGAGGTCGGCGACTTCGCTTTCGAATTCAGGACGATCGCGAGTCATGTTCGTGTAGCTGGTCGCTTCGTCGTTGGGCAGGAGCAGGGCAATCGCTCTCCCTTCCCCGCTGCTTCCACCGCAGCCGACCGCCACCCAAGCGATCATCGCGAGCAGGGCGACGACGACAATCGACATCGGCCAGCCATTCCCCCGCAGTAGTCGTTTTGCTCCCCACACTTAAATTTCTTCCAGTAATTAGATTACTGGGAAGTGCAAGAGGTTGTCAGGCGGCCACTGCGGCCTCGCGCCGCCTGCGAGTGGCGCGCTTCAGCTTCTCTGCTTTGACCAGCTCAGCGAGGAAACGGCCGGTGTAGGAGCCGTCGACTGCAGCGACTTGCTCGGGAGTGCCGGTGGCGACGATCTGGCCGCCCTCCTCTCCCCCCTCGGGACCGAGGTCGATCAGATGATCGGCGGTCTTGATCACGTCGAGGTTGTGCTCGATCACGACCACGCTGTTGCCGGCGTCGACGAGGCGGCCGAGCACCTCGAGCAGGCGCTGCACGTCGGCGAAGTGAAGGCCGGTGGTCGGCTCGTCGAGGATGTAGAGGGTGTTGCCGGTGGCGACCTTGGAGAGCTCGGTCGCCAGCTTCACCCTCTGTGCCTCGCCGCCGGAGAGCGTCGTCGCCGCCTGGCCGAGGCGGATGTAGTCGAGGCCGACGTCGTGCAGGGTGCGCAGGCGGCGGGCGATCTTCGGCACGTTCTCGAAGAACTCGACCCCCTCCTCGACCGACATCTCGAGCACGTCGCCGATGTTCTTGCCCTTGAAGCGGACCTCGAGCGTCTCGCGGTTGTAGCGCTTGCCGTGGCACTGCTCGCAGGGCACGTAGACGTCGGGCAGGAAATGCATCTCGATCTTGATCTGACCGTCGCCGCGGCAGACCTCGCAGCGCCCGCCCTTGACGTTGAAGCTGAAGCGACCGGGCTTGTAGCCGCGCGCTCGGGCCTCCTGGGTCTGGGCGAAGAGCTGGCGGATGTGATCGAAGACCCCGGTGTAGGTGGCGGGGTTGGAGCGCGGCGTGCGACCGATCGGCGACTGGTCGATGTTGATGATCTTGTCGATCTGGCTGAGCCCGTCGATGCCGTCGTGGGCGCCGGGGCGCAGCTTCGCCTGGTGCAGGCGATTGGCGACGGCGTGGTGGAGCGTCTCGTTGACCAGGGTCGACTTGCCCGAGCCGGAGACGCCGGTGACGCAGCAGAAGACACCGAGCGGGATGGCAACGTCGACGCCCTTGAGGTTGTGTTCGCGGGCTCCGCGCACGCGCAGGGCGCCGCTCGGCGAGCGGCGCTCCTCCGGCACCTCGATCTTGCGCTTGCCGGAAAGGTACTGGCCGGTCAGCGAGGCCGCGTCCCTGGCGACCTGTTTCGGGGTGCCCGCGCTGATCACGTAGCCACCGTGTTCGCCGGCACCGGGGCCGAGGTCGACGAGGTGGTCGGCGGCCATCATCGTGCCCTCGTCGTGCTCGACCACGATCACCGTGTTGCCGAGGTCGCGCAGACGGTCGAGGGTGGCGATCAGCTTCTCGTTGTCGCGCTGATGCAGGCCGATCGAGGGCTCGTCGAGCACGTACATAACGCCGACCAGGCTGGAGCCGATCTGGGTCGCGAGGCGGATTCGCTGCGCCTCGCCGCCAGAGAGCGAGCGGGCCGAGCGAGCCAGTGAGAGGTAGCCGATGCCGACGTTCTCGAGGAAGGCGAGTCGTTCGGAGATCTCGCGCACGATCAGGCGCGCGATCGCCCGCTCGGTCTCGTTCATCTCCAGCGCCTGGATCCACTCCGAGGCCGTCCGCGCCGACTTGTCGCTGAACTCGGCGATGCTGATCCCGCCGACCTTGACCGCGAGGCTCTCCGGGCGCAGCCGCGCGCCTTTGCAGTCCGGGCAGGGCTGCTCGGCCATGTAGCCCTCGATCCGCTCGCGGTTCGACTCGGAGTCGGTCTCTTCGTAGCGGCGCTCGAGGTTGTTGACGATCCCCTCGAAGCGCACTTTGTAAGAGCGACGACGGCCGAAGCGGTTGGTGTAGGAAACCTGGTGGCGCTCGGAGCCCGTGCCGTAGAGGAAGACCTCTTTCTCGAACTTCTTCAGCTTCGACCAGGGCTTGTCGACGTCGACGTCGTATGCCTCCGCCACCGAGGCGATCAACCGCTTCCAATAGGCGGTGATGCCGCGATTCCACGGTTGCAGGGCCCCCTCGGCAAGCGAAAGGGTCGGGTCGGGCACGACCAGCTCGGGGTCGATCACGCGCTGGAAACCGAGCCCGTGGCAGCGCTCGCAGGCGCCGTGGGGCGAGTTGAAGGAGAAGATCCGCGGCTCCAGCTCGGGGATCGAGGTGCCGCAGTTGAGGCAGGCGAACTGCTCGGAGAAAAGCAACGGCTCGGATGCGTCCTCGCCGAGCAGCTCGACTTCGACAAGGCCGGCGGCAAGGCTCGCCGCCGCCTCCACCGACTCCGAGAGGCGCCGCCTGAGGTCGGGTTTCATCACCAGCCGGTCGACGACCACCGCGACGTCGTGTTTGTATTTCTTGTCGAGGACGATCTCCTCGTCGAGCCGGCGCAGCTCGCCGTCGACTTTCACCCGCGAGTAGCCCTCGAGGCGAAACTGCTCGAAGAGCTTGCCGTACTCGCCTTTGCGCCCGCGCACGACCGGGGCCGCCACCATGAATTTGGTCCCCTCCTCGAGGGTCATCAGGCGGTCGACGATCTGCTCCTGCGTCTGACCGGTGATCTCGGCCCCGCACTCGGGGCAGTGCGGAATGCCGATTCGCGACCAGAGCAGGCGCAGGTAGTCGTGGATCTCGGTCACCGTGCCGACCGTCGAGCGCGGGTTGCGCGAGGTCGTCTTCTGGTCGATCGAGATCGCCGGCGAAAGCCCCTCGATCGAATCCACGTCGGGCTTCTCCATCAGGCCGAGGAACTGACGAGCGTAGGCCGAGAGCGACTCGACGTAGCGCCGCTGCCCCTCGGCGTAGATCGTGTCGAAGGCAAGGCTCGACTTACCCGAGCCCGAGAGCCCGGTGATAACGATCAGCGCGTCGCGGGGAAGCTCGACGTCGACGTCCTTGAGGTTGTGCTCTCGCGCCCCGGAGATGACGATGCGGTCTGAAGCGGCCACCTAGGCGAGTCTACCCATACGAACAGATGTTCCCAGCAGCGCGCGACCCCCTACCGGTGAGCGGGTCGCGCGCGCTCAGTAATTTGCCGGGTGACTAACTTGCTGGCTACTAGCCCGCGTAGAAGTTCGGGGACTCCCGGTAGGTCGCCGTCCATCCTTTGACACCGCTGCCACAACCGGAGGAGGTCAGCAGCTCTTTGTTCGCGATCGCCCGCGGGGCACCGCCGGTCAGGGACGAATCTTCGAGGGTGAGCACGATGCTTTCGGCCGTGTATTCGCAGGAGCTGATCGAGAAGCCGGGCTGACCGGACCCGCCGCTCGTAATGCGAAGTTCCCATACGCCCGGTTCGACCGCTATGTGTTCTGTCTTCCAGGGTTGGTGCACCACCGCCACGGTCGCGTTGCACGAAGACATGCTGAGCGTCATCGTGCCTTCCAGGAAGCCGTTTTCGGTCGTCAGGGTATCTTCGAAGCCAGAGGATTTGCAGATCGCTTCGGTCCCCGCGGTGAAATGAGCCTGAGTACCTGTTTCCAGCGCTCCAGTGAACACCTGCCCGACGTGATACCGAAGGAATTCGGGGCATTCCGGTTCGGGTTTTTTGCAAAAACCCCAAGCCGAAGCCGAGCCGGTCCCGACGAAAGCCATCGCGATCAGCGCGACTACGAGAAGCAGCGGTGCTGCCTTGATGAATCTCATTTTGAACTCCTCACTTTCCGCATTTACATCGGGCAAATCGCCCGACTCCGCTGCTCTATCAGGGAGGAGATGTTTAATCAAATTAATTACTTCAAAACTTACCTTCCCCCAAACCGCTCAGTAGAGGGCGGTGGCGAGGCGGCGGCGGTAGCGGATTGCGGTGGGGTCGCCGGGGTCGAGCTCGCTGAGGATGCCGATCACGGCGCGGCGGAGCTGCTCGCGCCGGCCCTCACCATCGCCGCCCCCATTCGACCGCTCTGCGAGTGCCTCCAGCAGGGCGTCGAGCGCGGCGGCACGGTCGCCACGGTCAAGTGCCTCGAAGGCGTCCGTGGCCACACCATCCCTGACCAGCTCGATGCGAGCGGCGATTCCCTCGGCGGCGAAGTCGCCCGCATGTCCCTCGACCGCGGCGAGGGCGTCGTCCTGCGCTCCGCGCTCGAGGCGCTTGCGGGCGAGGGCAACTGCGATGTCGGCGCGGCGGGGCTCCAGTTCGCTCGCCTCGCGCAGCGAGAGCTCGTCGCCAGCGGCGAGCAGTTCGTCGGCGCGCGAGGGCACGAGGCCATCGAAGAGCGCTTCGACTTTTGCCTTCGGCACGGCGCCGACGAATTCATCGACGACCTCGCCGTCGCGGAAGGCCTTCACCGCGGGAATGCCCTGCACGCCGAAGCGCGCCGCCAGCGCCTGGTTGGAGTCGACGTCGACCTTGGCCAGCAGCACCCGGCCACCGCGGCTCGCCTCCGCCGCTTCCAGCGCCGGCCCCAGTGTGCGGCAGGGCCCACACCACTCGGCCCAGAAATCGACCACGACCGGGGTCTGTCGGGAGAGCTCGACCACGTCACGGTCGAAGGTCGCTTCGGTTACGTCGACGGCCACCGGCGCAGAATAGTTAAGGCGCGTTGCGTGCTTCGCGGAACGGGTTTAGCGTGATGGTTGGGCAGGGCCAGCGAGAGGAGGAAACATGTCGAACGTCGACAGCGCCCGGTCCGCCTATGAGGCCTTTGGTCGCGGCGATCTCGAAACGCTCAAGGAGATGCTGGCCGAGGACAGCACCTGGCTCACGTCAGATGAGCTGCCGCTAGGAGGTGAAACACAAGGACGCGACGCAATTCTCGGCAACTTCGCCCAGATCCCCGACTACTGGACGTCGTTCAGCGTCGATCCGGAGGAGTTCATCGACGGCGGCGATTGGGTCATCGTGCGCGGCACCCAGCGTGCCGGCAACGACAGCGGCGAATTCGAGTCACCGTTCGCCCACCTGATGAAGTTCTCCGCCGACGGCAAGATCGCGCGCGGAGAGTTCTACGCCGACAGCGCCAAGGCAGCGAAGGTGCTGGCCTGACTCACGGGACAGGCGGGCGGCCCTGACGGTCGCCCGCTACGCCCCGGCCCGCATCCCGTCGAGGTCGCGGCGCAGCTCCTTGAGCTCGTCGCGCAGGCGGGCCGCCTCCTCGAAGCGGAGGTCGTCGGCGGCGGCGAGCATCTCCTCCTCGAGCGAGACGATCGTGCGCTCCAGCTCGGCCGGGTCGGCGAAGTCCCCCGCCCGCTTGCCGCGGCGCTTGCGCGGGGCCCGGTCCTCCATCGCCAGGAACTCGCTCATCTCGGAGATGCCCTTGCGCACCGTCTCCGGCGTGATCCCGTGCTCCTCGTTGTAGGCGAGCTGGATCGCGCGGCGGCGGTCGGTCTCACGCATCGCCGCCTGCATCGCGTCGGTCTCCTTGTCGGCGTACATCAGCACCCGCCCGTTGACGTTGCGGGCCGCCCGACCGATCGTCTGCACGAGGCTGGTCTCGCCGCGCAGGAAGCCCTCCTTGTCGGCGTCGAGGATCGCCACCAGCGAGACCTCCGGCAGGTCGAGCCCCTCGCGCAGCAGGTTGACCCCGACCAGGACGTCGTACTCGCCGAGGCGCAGGTCGCGGACGATCTGGATCCGTTCCAGGGTGTCGATCTCGGAGTGCAGGTAGCGCACCCGCACGCCGTACTCGAGCAGGTAGTTGGTCAGGTCCTCGGCCATCTTCTTGGTCAGGGTCGTGACCAGGACCCGGTCGCCTTCCTCGGCGACGCCCTTGATCTCGTTCATCAGGTCGTCGATCTGGTTGCGGGTCGCGCGCAGCTCGATCTCGGGATCGATGATCCCGGTCGGCCTGACGATCTGCTCGACCGTCCGCGTCGACTCGGCCCGCTCAAAGGGTCCCGGGGTCGCCGAGACCATGACCAGCTGCGGCACCCGTTCGAGGAACTCGTCGAATTTGAGCGGCCGGTTGTCGATCGCCGAGGGCAGGCGGAAGCCGTAGTCGATCAGGGTCTGCTTGCGCGAGCGATCTCCCTCGTACATGCCGCCGATCTGCGGCACAGTCTGGTGGGACTCGTCGACGAAGACGACGAAGTCATCGGGGAAGTAGTCGATCAGCGTGTGCGGCGGGCTGCCCGGCGGACGCCCGTCGAGGATGCGCGAGTAGTTCTCGATCCCCGAGGTGAAGCCGATCTCTTTGAGCATCTCGATGTCATAAGCGGTGCGCTGGCGCAACCGGTGTGCCTCCAGCTGCTTGCCTTCCTTCTCCAGCTCGGCCGTGCGGCTGTTGAGTTCGTTGCGGATTTCATCGACGGCGCGCTCCAACGTCTCGTCGCGGGTCACGTAGTGCGAGGCGGGCCAGACCGAGACGTGGTCGATCGTGTCGAGGACCTCGCCGGTCAGCGGGTCGAAGTGCTGGATCCCCTCGATCTCATCGCCGAAGAGCGAGATCCGGTAGGCCGACTCGGCGTAGGAGGGCATGATCTCCAGCACCTCACCGCGCACGCGGAAGGCACCGCGGCCGAGGACCGAGTCGTTGCGCTGGTATTGCATTTTCACCAGCTTGCGCAGCACGTCGTCGCGGTTGATTTCCTCGCCGACTTTGAAGAGCTGCATTTTTTCGTTGTAGACCTGCGGCGAGCCGATCCCGTAGATGCAGGAGACCGAGGCGACGATGATCACGTCGCGGCGGGCGAAGAGCGCCGCGGTGGCGGCGTGGCGCAGGCGGTCGATCTCGTCGTTGATCGAGGAGTCCTTCTCGATGTATAGGTCCTGGGCGGGGACGTAGGCCTCGGGCTGGTAGTAGTCGTAGTAGGAGACGAAGTACTCGACCGTGTTGTCCGGGAAGAACTCGCGGAACTCGTTGCAGAGCTGCGCCGCCAGGGTCTTGTTGTGGGCGATCACCAGCGAGGGGCGCTGCACCTCGGCGATCGTCGCCGCCATCGTGAAGGTCTTGCCGGTGCCGGTGGCGCCGAGCAGCGTCTGAAAGCGATCGCCCTCGCGCAGTCCCTCCGCGAGCCCGGCAATCGCCTTGGGCTGATCGGCGGTCGGCGTGTAAGCCGGGTTGAGCTCGAATTCAGGCACGCGCTGACGATAGCGAGCGCAATACACTGCCCCGCTCATGACGCACTCGCAAAAGGCTCTCGCCGGCTTCTTCGGCTTCGCCGGGACGATGCACTTCGTCATCCCACGCAGCTACGAAGCGATCATGCCGCCCTCGCTGCCGCGCCACAAAGAGGCGGTGGCCCTCAGCGGCCTGGCCGAGATTGCCGGCGGCGCCGCGGTGCTCGCGCCCTCGACGCGCCGCTTCGCCCGCTGGTGGTTGCTGGCGCTGCTGGTCGCGGTCTTCCCCGCCAACCTGCACATGGCGCTCAATCCCGAGCAGGTGCGGGGACTCGACCTGGATCGGATCCCGCGCTGGGCCCTCTGGGCTCGCCTGCCTCTACAGCCGCTGGCGATGGTCTGGGTCTGGCGCGCGACCCGTGGCTGATTCGCGCTGATCCTTGTATAAACGTGCGGTTTTTTGTCTGTCAATGTTTTGGCTGTAGCGCTTCTGTCTTCGCAGACAGAGAATCGCCCGAATGAAACCACGCGAACGTTTCGCAATTAATCTGCGCAAAGCGCGCAAGAAGAAGGGGATCTCGCAGGAGGAGCTGGGCTTCCGCTGCGACCTGCACCGCACTGAGATCTCACTGCTCGAGCGCGGCGGCCGTGAGCCGCGGCTCGGCACGATCGTCAAGCTGGCCGGTTCCCTCGACACGACGCCCGAACAGCTCTGCGAAGGCATCGCCTGGCTGCCCGCCAAAACGAAGTTCCAGATCAAGAAATAATCAGGCGCCGCCCCTCCGGGGGCGGCTACGGCAGGAAGCCTTCGAGCAATTCCTGAGCAGGGCCGAGAATGCCCTGGGCCTGGTCAAGCAGCGATTCGGCGTTGTTGATCAGTTCGATCGCCCGGTCGAGGGGAATGCTGCGCAGCGTTTCCCGCAGCGGTCCGGCGAGTATCGGACTGAGGGCGCCGGCTTCTTCCGCATCGTCGACGGCCCGCAGCAGGCCGGCGCGGACCGCCTTCGCCAGCTGCGCTTCGGTGATGTCGTAGCGCTCGGTAAAGCGTTCGCGTTCCTCCGGCGTGGCCAGGGCCCGCGCCAACGTCTCGCGGCTCACCCCGAGCTGACAGGCGGCCCCGTCGAGAGCTGAGAGCGTGAACTGCTGAGCGATCTCCTGCAGGCCTTCGGGGTTGGTCCAGGCGCGGTGCTTGCACGGGTTCTGGGTCTTCTCCGGCGTGTAGGAGGCACCGCCGGCGGCGAGGTAGACGCCCACCAGGACGACCGCGGCCACGATCGCGCTGCCGACGAGGATCGCCCCCCGTCGTTCCCCGCTCATAGCTCCACCCTGCGCGCGAAGGCGATCGGAAGCAGCGAGAGCAGGCCGATCAGGGCGGCGATGCCGAAGGAGGGGCTGAAGGCATGCGTGGCGCCGCGGTTGAGCTGGTCCTGCAGTTCTTCACGCAGATCGACGACTTCATCGCGTTCGCCGGGATCGTCGGGCAGCGGCTCGAACGCCGGACCGATCGTCGGCACCTTGCCCTTCTCTTCGTCGAGGCGGTCGCCGATCTTCTGCGCCAGGTCGAGCTTCAGCAGTGGCGACACCTTCGAGTCGAGTACGACAGCGGTGCCGGCGTCGATTGCGTCGTGGCGCTGCCGGGCGATGTCGTGGGTGAAGATCGGCGTCACCGCGAGGATCCCGATCACCACCCCGGCGTGGCGGGCGGAGATCGTCCAGCCGCCGTGGATCGCCTGCGGGGCGCGTCCCCCCAAAGCCGTCTCGGTCAGCGCCGAGAGCACCAGGGCGAGCCCGATCCCGATCATCACCTGCGGCGGCAGGGTCAGCGCCACCTCCGCCTTGGGCAGCAGGGCCAGGCCGCCGAGGCCGCCGGAGATCAGGATCGCGCCCGCCGCGGCGCGGGCGCGGGCGCTCGGGACCAGGCCGTTGACGCGGCTGCCGAGCAGGGCGCAGAGCGGCATCACGCTGACCACGATCGCGGCGCCGATCGGGCTCAATCGCCAGCCTTCGATCAAGAGCAGGACAAGCAGGAAGAGGGCACCGGCGATCGCAGCTGAGATCAGGGCCAAGGCGAGGTTCGCCGGCAGGTGCGGCCGGCCCGTCTTTCGCAGCTCGGTCGAGAGAACCCCCGTCGCCGCCTCGTGGCGAGCGACGGCGAGGATCGGCACCGCCGCAGCGATTGCGATCGGAACCTGAATCAGGAAGATCGATTGCCAGGAGACGAGCTCGGTGAGCAGCCCGCCGACGGCGGGGCCGAGCGCCGCTCCGGTCGCTCCCGCCGTCGCCCAGATCGTCGCCGCGCGACGCTCCGAGCCGACCGTCGCGGGCAGCAGCTCCAGCACCGCGGTGACCGCGGCGGCGCCCCCCACCGCCTGCACGCAGCGGGCTGCGATCAGGGTGCTGAGGTGCTCCGAAAGAGCACAGGCGAGGCTGGCGCCGGCGAAGATCGCCAGTCCGATCGCGGCCGCCCTGCCGGGGCCGAGGCGACGCGCCAGGTGCGCGGCGGGCACCGCCGCCAGCGCCATCACCAGGTTGAAGGAGACGAGGACCCAGCTGACAGCGGCAACACTCGCGTCCAGTTCGCGGTAGATCTCCGGCAGCGCCAGGACGACGATCGAGGAGTCGGCCAGCACGAGGCCGACCGCGAGCGCCAAAGCCGCAACGCGGGGTCGCGGTGCCTCGCTCATCGGTAACCCAGCTCTTTCGCGTACTGATCGCGGTAGGCCCGCTGCTTGTCGAGCACCTCTTCGACGTAGGCGCGGGTTTCGGGGAAGGGGATCTCCTCGATCTGCAGGCCGCTGCCTCCCCATTTGTCGGCGTTGGCGGGACCGGCGTTGTAGGCGGCCAGCGCCGCGACGACGTCGCCGTCGTAGCGGTCCAGCAGTTCGCGCAGCAGGAACGTCCCGTAGCGAATGTTGATTTCGGGATCGCCGAGGTCTTTGAGCTTGAAGGTCGTGCCGCCGCTCAGTCGCTCGATTTCGTTGGCGGCTTCGGGCGTGATCTGCATCAGCCCCCTGGCGCCGGCGCTGGAGGTGCTGTCGCTGAACTTGGACTCCGAATAGATCACCGCCGCGATCAGCGCCGCGTCGACGTCCTTTTCGCGCGATTGCTGGCGAATCACGTCCTCATGGCGCAGGGGCAGGGTCAGCTCCTGGATCGCCTTGTTGATCGTCCCCTCCAAAACCACGCCGGCGACGATAACGGCGAGGAGCACGGCGGCGCCAATTACCAGGCGGCGCCTTCTCCGTTTCCTAACCGAGCGCTTACGGCCCCTGCTCATCCATTCAGCTTCGCGATGAGCGCGGACAGGCGCTGTTCGAGGTCGACAATGGTGCCGTCGTTCTCGATCACGTGCTCGGCACGAGCTGCCTTCTCATCCTGCGCCAACTGGCGCGCCTCGCGCTCTCCGACCAGGGCGTGGCCACGCGCCTCGGCGCGGGCACGACGCACCTCGTCGGAGGTGACGACGGCGACGGTGGTGTCGAAGACGGGCTCCATCTCGGACTCGAAAAGAAGTGGCACCTCGACCACGGCGATCTCGACCTCCTCGCCAAGCGAAGCGAGCCAGGTGCCGATCCGTTCGCCGACCAGCGGGTGGATCTGCGCCTCCAGCCACTTCAACTGCTCTGGATCCGCAAACACGATTTCGCCGACCTTGCTGCGGTCTACGCGACCCTGCGGAGCGACCTCCTCGCCCCAGCGCTCGGTCAGCCTGCCGAGCAGCGGTTCGGAGTCGAGCAGCTCGTGGACAACCGCGTCGCTTGAGATCGTCGCCGCCCCGAGCCGCTCAAAAGCCGCAAGGGACTCCGACTTACCCGCCGCGATCCCGCCGGTAAGCCCGATCGTCAGCGGCACGGCCGGCTAGGACTCGGAGGGTTCCTCAGCGGGCGACTCGGCCGCGTCGGCCGAGTCGTTCTCTGCGGGGGACTCATCCTCGCCGGACTCGTCGCCGGCGGCCTCGTCGGTGTCATCCGGAGAGTCCGGCCGCTCCTGCACCGATTCACCCTCCTGCTCGGCCTCTTCGGCCTCCTCCGGAGTCTCGGCCACAGGGGTCTCGGTCTCGGCCGCCGGCTCTTCGGCCTCCGCAGCGGGCTCTTCGGCGACCTCCGCCGGAGCTTCCTCGGCCGCAGGGGCCTCCTCGACCGCCGGAGCCTCCGTGGCCTCAGGCGTTTCGGCCTCTGCGGTCTCGCCCGCTCCACCTGCCGCCTCTTGAATCTGCGCCCCGAGGTCGCCCATCGGCATCCGCTGCTCCTCGACCTGCTTGATACTGAGCGAGAGGCGACGACGCTCCTCGTCGATCTCGAGGATCTTGACGTCGAGCGTGGCGCCGGGCTCGACCACCTCGCTCGGGCTCTCGACATGGTGGTCGGCGAGCTCGGAGATGTGGACCAGGCCCTCGACCCCGGGCAGGATCTCGACGAAGGCGCCGAAGGCGACGACCTTGGTCACGGTGCCGCCGAGCACGTCGCCGGGCCGGTGGGCGCTGATCACGCGCTGCCACGGATCCTCCTGGGTCTGCTTCAAACCAAGTGAGATGCGCTGGCGGTCGCGGTCGATGTCGAGCACCTTGATCCGCACGGTGTCGCCGATCGCCACCACCTCGGAGGGATGGTTGACGTGGCTCCAGGAAAGCTCGGAGATGTGGATCAAGCCGTCGATGCCGTCGAGGTCGACGAAGGCGCCGAAGTCGACGATGTTGGAGATCTTGCCTTCGACCACCTGGCCGGGCTCGAGGCGGCCGAGGATCTGCTCGCGAACCTCCTTGCGCTCTTCCTCGAGCACGGCGCGGCGCGAGAGCACGACGTTGTTGCGGCTGCGATTGAGCTCGATCACTTTGCACTCGAGCGTCTGCCCCATGAACTCGTCGAGGTTGTGGACGCGGCGGATGTCGACCAACGAGGCGGGCAGGAAGCCGCGCACCCCGAGGTCGAGGATGAGACCACCCTTGACCACCTCGATCACGTTGCCCTCGACCGGTTCGCCCGACTCGGCGGCGGCCTCGATACGGCGCCAGGCCTTCTCGAAGCGGGCGCGCTTCTTGGAGAGGATGAGGCGACCGTCGGAATCTTCCTTGGTGAGGACGAGCGCGTCGACCTCCTCGCCCTGCTCGACCTCGTCGGCCGGGTTGACCGACTTGCGGATCGAAAGCTCGTGCGAAGGGATGACGCCCTCCGACTTGTAGCCGATGTCGACCAGGACCTCGTCCTTGTCGATACGCACGACCTTGCCCTTGACGACGTCACCCTCCTCGAAGGAGACCATCGTCGCCGCGTAGTTGGGGACGACTTTGCCGTCTACTTCGAGCAGCAGCCCGCCGGAGCCCTCGACGGGGGTACCGGTCGGAGCTTCAGAAGCTGGGGTAATGGTCGTATCGGTCACGGACACAGCGGCGCATGATTGCAGGTGAGTACGCTCTGCGTCGTGCCGATCCGGGCGACCAAACGCGGCGACGAGCGCACGCCGCTCGACGGCAGTCATGACGTGCTGATCTGCGGCGCCAGCTTCGCCGGCCTGGCGATCGCCCGCGAGCTGGCGGGCTCGGGCGCCGACGTCCTGATCATCGACCGCTACGAGATCGGCGAGCGCCAAACCTCGGCCTGCGGCATCCCGACCCTCTGGATGGAAGAGCTGGGATTGATGGATGCCGAGCGGCAGCGTTTCGACTCACTGCTGATGCACACCCCGCACGGTGACTCGCGCTATCGCCTCCCCTTCACCTTCTCCACCTTCGACTACCGCGAGCTCTGCGCCTTGCTCTGGGAGCAGTGCGATGCGCGCTTTGAGACCGCGAAGGTGAACGGCCGCGCACGTCCCGCCGACGGCGACGGCGCGATCGCGATCGATACCGACCGCGGCGTAATCTCCGCCCCGCTCGTTGTCGACGCGCTCGGCTGGCGCCGCGTGCTGTCCCGCGGCGACGGCTACCAACCGCCCGATGCGCCGCTCTCGCGCGGGCTCGAGGTGCACCCGCACGGCACCGGTGAGGACCTGGAGATCTGGATCGACCGCCGCTACGTTCCCGCCGGCTACGGCTGGAGCTTCCCCGCCCGCGACGAGCTGCGCATCGGCGTCGGTTCTTTCGACCCGCGCTTCCACGTGCGCGAGACGACCGAGCTGCTGGCCGAAGACCTCGACGCCGAGCGAGTCCGCTATCAGGGCAACTGGATCCCCCACAAGCTGCGCAAGGGAACCGAGGGCGGCATCTTCTTCGCCGGCGACTCGGCCGGGCACTGCCTGCCGCTCAGCGCCGAGGGCATCCGCACTGCGCTCTATTTCGGGATCGCCCTGGGCCGCGAGCTGCGCGGGGTGATCGAGGGCTGGCAGGACCGCGAGGCCGCGGCGGCCCGCTACGCCGCCTTCAACGACTCGCACGAGTGGAAGTTCCGCTGGATGCTGCGCGTGCAGAAGCTGGTGCCGAAGATCCCGCCGCGGATCCTCGGACCGCTGGTGCGCCTGCTCGGCGCCAAGCGCTTCATCGATTGGTCCTTCTCCCACTACTTGGCGATCGCGCCGCCCGAGTTCGCGCGCGGCTCAGCGCACGACCAGAACGGTGCCGGCCAAGAGCAGGGCGACGCCGATCAGGCGCTCCGGGGTGAGCGCGACCTGGTCGAGGCCGAATAGACCGAGCCGGTCGATCGCAACCGAGGCGATGAGCTGGCCGGTGATCGTCGCCGCCGCCACTCCCCCGGCCCCGACCACCGAGACGGCGATCAGCGCGTTGGTGACGTAGATGGCGCCGAGGAAACCGCCGAGCAGGTAGTACCAACTGACGTCGAAGCTCGAGCCGAGACCCCCGGCCTTGCCGCTGAGCAGGACGATCGCGGCGAGGGCGATCGTGCCGATGCCGAAAGAGACCAGCGCCGCCGGCAGGCTGCCGGTCGAGCGACCGAGCCCGGCGTTGATCGGCGCCTGCAGCGCGATCAGCCCTCCGGCGCAAGCCGTAAGCAGGACGGCGACGCCCCTATCCATCGGCGCTGACTCGCTTATCCATCGGTGATCTTTGTCTGCGGTCTGTGTTGCATCGATACGAGCGGATCGAGTGAACCGTCCCGCTGTCATATCAGTAGCCCGAAAGGACTATCGAACAGATGCCACCGCCAGCCGAGGGCTTCGCCGCCCGCTTCGTCGTCGGCCCGGCCCTGCGCACGCAGCCGGACCGCCGCCTCGTCAAGCTCGTCCGCGAGGGCTATGAGAACGCCTTCGAGGAGATCGTGCGGCGCTATGGCAAGCTGCTCACGCGTTATGCCGCGGCGATCGTCGGGGGACGCGCCGAGGACGTCACCCAGGACGCCTTCTCGAAGGCACTGCTGGCGCTGCGGCGCGACGGCAAGGAGATCGAGCTGCGCCCCTGGCTCTTCCGCATCGTCCGCAACACGGCCCTGAACGAGCTGCGCGACCGCCCGGTCGAGGCCGAGGCCCTGGCCGAGGCAATCGCGGGTGGCGCCGGCCCCGAGGAGGAGATCGAGCGGCGCGAAGAGCTGGCGGACTTGATGCGCCGCCTGCAATCGCTGCCGGACGCCCAGCGGGCGGCGATCGTGATGCGCGAGCTGGAAGGGCTGAGCCACGACGAGATCGCCGCCGCCCTGGGACTGAGCGGAGGCGGTGCCCGCCAGGCGATCTTCCGGGCGCGGCGGGCGCTGCGCGACGGCGCCGGCATGTTGCTGCCGCTGCCGCTGCTGAAGACGCTGATGGCCGGGGCGACAAGCGCGCCGATCGAGACAGCCGCGGGAGCCGCGGGAGTGGGCGGAGTCGCGGGCGCAGGCGTCGCGGCCAAGGCGACGGTGGCCACGGTCCTGGTCGCGGGGGCGGTCGGCGCCGGTGTCGCAATCGACCACGACCGTCAGCCGAACCCCCGGCAACCGGCGCGCGTCCGTGGGGTCATCGCCGACGACTCTCCGGTAGCGGGCGGCATCCTGCCCGCCTCGGGGCGGACGGACGACTCCGGCTCGGATGGGCACGAACGAGATGACGATTCGGGCCACGGCGAGGGCCACGGTGGGCATTCCGGCGACGACCGTGGCCACCGCAGCGGCCACGGGAACGGCGAGGACGACTCCGCGTCGGCTGGGGACAAGGGGGGCAATCGTGGACCCGGCGGCAGCGGCAACTTCGAGCCGGGAGACGACGACAGGGGGCGCCGCTCCGGCGGTTCCTCGGCATCGGGCGATGGTTCGGGCCGCAGCGGATCATCAGGTGACGACGGGGGCTCCTCGGGATCGGGCAGCGGCATTTCCGGAGGCGAGGACTCTTCAGGCGCCTCCGGATCGGGCTCTTCCGGCGACAGCTCCGGCCCAGGCCCATCGGGTGATGAACTGAGCTCGGAAAGCGGCTCGGGCTCCAGTGGTGGCAGCGGCTCGAACGATTCAGGCGGGGACGATTCGTCCGATTCCAGCGGCTCGGGTGATTCCAGCGGCTCGGGTGATTCTCACGACGGCGACGGGTTCTCCTTGCAGACGGAACCCCAAAGCCAGGAGGAATTATGAAATCTGCCCACCGACCAACGACCTGCGTGGTCGCCGTGCTCGGCACGCTCGCGCTGCTCGCCTTGCCGGGGGCTGCCGCGGCCAAGGACGGTAATCACGACCGCATTCCAGACCGCTGGGAGAAGCGCCACCACCTCTCGACCAGCGTCAACCAGGCCTTCCGCGACCAGGACCGCGACCATCTGCGCAACCGCGCCGAGTTCCTCGCCGGGGACAACCCGCGCGACCGCGACAGTGACGACGACGGGGTGATGGACGGCAACGAGAACGCCGGCACGATCACCGCCTTCGATGCGACCACCGACCGCTTGACGATCTCACTCTTCAACGGCGACTCGGTCAGCGGCCTCATCACCGAGGAGACCAGGATCAAGTGCGAGGACGAGCACTCGCCAGACGTGAGCGTCCGTGCCCGTCACGGTGAGGAAGAGCCGGGCGACGATCGCGGTGGCGATGGCGAAGGGGCCGGCGACGACAACGGTGGCCATGGTGAAGAGCCGGGAGATGACAACGGCGGCGAAGCGGGCGACAACTCCGGCCCTGGGCCGAGTGGCCACGACGACAATGGCACGGGGGCCGACTGCACGACCTCTGACCTGGTCGTCGGCGCGACGGTCGAGGAGGCCGAGTTGGAGATCGAGCACGGCGCTGCCACCTTCGAGGAGGTCGAGCTGGCCGACTGAGGGGTTCGGCTACTTGGCGTCGAGCCAGTCTTTGCCGACGCCGATGTCCACCTCGAGCGGTGGGTCGAGCTGGTAGGCAGCGCACATCTCGCGCTCCACCAGCTCGACCGCGCCGTCCATCTCGGTCGGCGGCCCCTCGAAGAGCAGCTCATCGTGGATCTGCAGTACCAGCCTGGTGCTCAGCTCGGCCTCGCCCAGCGCCCGCCGGCAGCGCACCATCGCGATCTTGATGATGTCGGCGGCGGTGCCCTGGATCACCGTGTTGACGGCGAGCCGCTCGCCGAGCCGTCGCGTGTTGGGATTGCCGGAGCGCAGCTCCGGGATCGAGCGGCGGCGACCGAGCAGCGTCGTCACGTAGCCCTTCTCCTGCGCCCGCTCGACGACCTGCTCGCGGAAGGCGCGCACGGCGGGGAAGCGCTCCAGGTAACGCGAAACGAATTCCTCGCCCTCTTTGCGCGGGATGTTGAGCCGATCGGCGAGGCCGAAGCCGGTCAGCCCGTAGACGATGCCGAAGTTGACCATCTTCGCCTTCGAGCGCTGGCCGACGTCGACGTCGTCGCGCGAGATCTCGAAGACCTCGGCAGCGGTCGCGGCATGGACGTCTTCGCCTGCGCGGAAGATCTCTTTCAGCACCTCCTCGTCGGCGACGTGAGCGAGCACCCGCAGCTCGACCTGGCTGTAGTCGGCGGAGAGCAGGCGCGCGCCTTTCTCGGCGACGAAGCAGGCGCGCACGGGGCGGCCGATCTCGGTGCGGATCGGGATGTTCTGCAGGTTGGGATTGGTGCTGGAAAGTCGGCCGGTGGTCGTTGCCGCCTGATTGAAGGTCGTGTGGACGCGGCCGGTCTTCGGGTCGATCAGGTCCGGCAGCGAGTCGAGGTAGGTGTTCTTCAGCTTGGTCAGCTCGCGCCAGGACTCGATCTTCTCGACGATCGGATGCTCGTCGCGGATCTGGGCTAGGACGCGGGCATCGGTCGAGAAGCCGGTTTTGCCGCGGCGCTTGCGGGTCAGACCGAGCTCCTCGAAGAGGATGCGGCCGACCTGCTGCGGGGAGCCGATCGTGAACTCCTCGCCGGCGAGCTCGTAGATCTCTTTTTCAAGCGTCTCGATTCGCTCGCCGAAGCCGGCGCCGACCTCGGCCAGGCGCTCACCGTCGAGCTTCAGGCCCTCCCGTTCCATCGCCGCGAGGACGTGGACCAGGGGAAGCTCGATCTCCCGCAGGAGTTGGGCGAGGCCGAGCTCCTCGACCCGCGGCCGCTGCGCCTCGGCGAGGGCGGCGACAAGGCGCGCTTCCTCCGCGGGGTCGAGCCCGGCCTCCCCCTCCCCCTCTCCGTCAAGGGAGAGCTGACCGTCGTCGTCCTCGTCTTTGCTCGGTGCCGCGTCGGCGGCGATTCCGATCCCGGCGTCGGCGGCGAGCTCGGTCAGCTCGTAGGTGCGCCGCTGGGGCTCGAGTAGGTAGGCGGCGAGCATCGTGTCGTGATCGAGGGTCAGCGCGACGCCCTCTCGCACCGCCGCCGCGAGCAGGCCATGGCGCCCACCGCCGAGCGACTTTGCGTCGTGCGCGACCACGCCGCGCCCGGGCAGCGCCACCGCCAAATCGTCGAGAGTCGAGGCGCCGGTGACGATCCGCTCGCCGTCGGCGGCGGCCCAATGTTGGCCGGCGATCGCCAATGCCAGTGGCTCCTCGCCGTCACTCAGGTCCGAGGGCGCGCCCTCGACCGCCTCGATCTCGAGTTCGGTCTCGACTTTGCGCCCCGGGACGATCTTGCCTTCCGGCAGGGCTTCTTCGAGGCGCTCCAGCACGGCGCGCAGCTCGAACTCACGCATGAACTCGCGCAGGGCGCCGCGATCGGGCTCGGCACCCATCACTTCACTCAGGTCGACCCCGGTCTCGATCTCGTACTGGAGGGTTGCCAGCTGCTTCGACATGCGCGCGTCGTCGGCGTGCTCGACCAGGTTCTGCTTGCGCTTGGCGCCGGATATCTCGTCGACGGCGCCCAGCACCGCCTCGAGGTCACCGAACCGCTGCAGCAACTGGGTCGCGGTCTTCTCGCCGATCCCGGGGACGCCGGGAATGTTGTCGGAGGTGTCGCCGCGCAGGCCCATCAGGTCGGTGATCAGCTCCGGCGGCACGCCGTAGCGCTCGCGCACCGCCTCGGCGTCATAGACCTTGGTCTCGGTGATTCCGCGCGAAGTGCTCATCACCCGCACTCCCTCGCCGACCAGCTGGTAGGCGTCGCGATCGCCGGTGACGACCATCACGGGGATCCCCTGCTCGCGCGCCTGGCGGGTCAGCGATGCGATCACGTCGTCGGCCTCGTAGCCCTCGACCTTGACGTTGGTGTAGCCGAAAGCTTCGACCAGCGGCATCAGGTGGGGCCACTGCTCGCGCAGCAGGTCGGGGCGCGGTTTGCGCTGGGCCTTGTAGAGGTCATAGGTGACCTCGCGCCCCGACATCCCCGCGTCCCAGGCCACGACCACGCCGGCCGGACCGTGCTCGTCGATGATCTTGACCAGCATCGAGGCGAGCCCGTAGATCGCGTTGGTCGGCCGCCCGTCGCTCGTCCCGATCGACTCCGGCAGCGCAAAGAACGCCCGGTAGGCGAGCGAGTTGCCGTCGATCAGGAAAAGCTCGTGCTGCGGGTCGTCGAGTTTCTTGTTCGCCATCGGCGCCAACTCTATGAGGCCAGGGGTGACGTCCCCGAGCTGCCCGGCCCGTGCGGCCGTCAGCGGGCCGGTCGCCTGGGCAGGGAGATTCGCCGGAGCGTGGATTCGGGCGTGCCGCCCGTCGGGGTGAAGCTGGTCCACGACTGCAGCGCGAGGTGGCGGCGGCGCAGGCGCGAGATGACTACCGAAGAGAGATCGCAGCGCAATGTGAGCTCGCCCGCCGTCGTTGCGGTCGCCTGCGTCGAACAGGCGTATCGAGGCCCTTTCGCCGTATCGAACGTCGCGCTCTGCGAGACGAGCCCGGGACCGGTGGTCCAGATGTGCGTGACGAGTGCGCTCGCTCGGCGCCCGGCGTGCCCGACGTAGAGGCTCTGCTCCGAGGGGAGCGATCCCCTCGCGGGAGGCTGGTCTTCCCGAGGCTGGGGTTGCGGTTCGACGCCGATGAAGTCGAGGAGTTCACCGGGCCGGTCGGCAATGTATTCACGCACTTCGTCAACGGCGTTTGCGATCGCGGCCATGTCGTGCTCGTGCCTGTCGTTCGACTGTTCCAGCAACTGCCAGGGTTCGAGCCGTTCGGCCAAACCGGCGGCAAGCGAATCGAGATCGAGACCGGCGGCGACCTTCCCTACTTCACGCAGCGCCCTGCGGTAGAGATCCTCACATTCGGGATCAGCCTCGCAGTCGTCGAAGAGCAGACCGGCATCGCCTTCAAAGTCGGGATGTTTCGCCGGCTCCCAGGTGTTGTCCGTACCCCAGGGCAACATCTGGAAGCGACCCTCAGGGTCGCTGTAGAGGTAGTAATTGTTGGGTCTTCCCACGGCCTCTTCTCCGGAGTATCCGTCCCAGTGACCGACGTATTTCTCGACCGCCCACATGCGGGTCATCTCTTCCAGGTCGATCCGGGACGACACCTGATCGGCCCAACCCGGGCCGATCGAAGCGTTGGCGCTTGCGACCAGTGCTTTGAGGTCGGAGCGGTCGGCTTCGTCGCCCTCGTCGACTTCGAATTCTCCTTCCCGGCCGGGTTCGACGTCGACACCGCTTTCACCCTCGTATAGGTGCTGCGGTTCGACGAAGACGCCGAACCAGCGTTCGAGGTTGACCTTGTCGAGGTTCTCGAGATTGAGATAGAGGCCGAAGTCTTCGCCGTCGAGCCGCACCCAGGCGAAGCCGGTTCGCGGCGCCGCCACGCCGGCGGCGCGAAACGTCCGGTAGGAGAGCGTCTCGTGCAGGAAGGAATCGTCCTCGACCATGTTGTTGAGGGTCATCTTTCTCAGGCCGAGGAAGGGTTCGGTTTTCTTGAACTTCAACTTGAAGGCTGCCTTTTGGTCGAGCGTGCGGAAGGAACCGGAGACGTTGCCCTTGAGCTTGACTTCGACCGGCACCGAGGTGACGACCGGTGTTTCCGTGCCCCCCGGCGCGCCCTCTGTTTTCGACAGCGAGAAGGTCCCCTTGACGTATTCGTCCGGTTTCGCTTCGAGCGTGGTTCTTTCTGCCGATGGAAGGGTCAGGTCGATTGCCACGACCGTTCCCGCCTCGTACATCCAGCCCGCTTCTCCCGCCGGCGGTTCGGCGACCGCGCCGGCGTATGCCGGAGCAAGGCAAAGCAGCGCCACCAAGAGGGCCGCGATGCCGGCTGCTCCCCGCGCCTTCATGCAATAACAACGCTAGCGAGCGCCAGAACTACCTGGGTCCGATCTTTCTTCACCTCGGGGAAGATCAAACGGGTGCGATGGGTTCTGCACGGCGCGGACGAGCGAGGCATGGGAGCCGGCGCTGGTGAGAGACACGTCGGCACGACCGGGGAAGTCGACATTGAGGTCGCCGTGCCAGCTCACGGATTTGCCGCGGCCGCGATGAAAGATCGCTTCGCCGTCAAAGGGCGCGGGTGGAGAGACGGTGGCGGTGCCGGCGGAGACGTCGTAATCGAAGGCCGCGGGGCCGGCTTCGGCCTCGACCCCGCGTGTGATTGCCAGCTTCCCTCGGTGTTCGTCGATCGACGCGTTGAATCGAGCAGGTCGCAAGGGGCTGTTCTTCCTTGCTTGGAATTCAAACGACGCGCCGCCCTGGTGGTGGACGCTGAGGAGCGCTCCAGGGGAGTGACCGCCGATGCCTTCGGAGTCGGGCCCTTCGGGACAAACCAGGCTCAAAATGAATTTCGCGTCCCCTCGGGCTGCGCTCGCGTGAGCCTCGCTGTAACCCTGCTCGCCGTTGAACTCGATGGTCCCCGAGTAGTGGCCGGAGTCGATGGCCAGGGGCTTGCTATTGCAGTCCGACCGCTCCTTCCTCGTCTTGCCGGAGGACACGAAGTCGACGTCGATCTTCCCTACGGCGCCGAGATCGACATCGATCGAGGTGTCGGTGACCGTGCCGCGAACGAAGTAAAGGACCGCCGCGCGCTGAGTGGAAGCGAGGACCAGCACCTCGCCTCGGTCCGTATCCGGTTTGTGGAAGGAGGAGACCGTGAGCGAGTAGCCGTTGCTCGCCTTCAGCTTGAAGCCGGGTGGCACGATTGGAGACGCGAGCGACGCTGCGGGCGCGCCCGCCAGGGCGATCACGGCGATGGTCGCCGGCAAGGCCAAGCAAACCAGCTTGGTGCTACCCCTCCCCAGAGCACTCACCACTTCACCGTACTTGATGCACTTGGAAGCAGGGATGCCAAACCAGGCGCCCGAGGACGGGCACGCCTAGGCACGTAGCGCGAATCTGATTCGATAGCGCCCATGACGGTCAGCGCCCAATACAGCGTCACGATCCGGGTCGAGCTCGACGCGCGGCAGGAGCCGCTCGGCAAGCTCACCGCTTCGATCGCCGAGGCGGGTGGACAACTGCAGGGCGTCGACCTGGTGCCCGGCGCCGGCGGCGAGGGCAAGCGGGTGCGCGAGTTCACGATCGACGCCCAAGACCGCGAGCACTGGGAGCGGATCCTGCGAGCGATCGGCTCGACCCGCGGCGCTCGTGTGCTCGACTACGTCGACCGCACGATGCAGATGCACCGCGGCGGCAAGATCTCGGTCGAGAACAAGTACCCGCTGAAGACCCGCGACGACCTCTCGATGGCCTACACGCCCGGTGTCGCCCGCGTCTGCCAGGACATCGCTGACGACCGCGCCAAGGCCTTCGAGTACACGATCAAGAAGAACACCGTGGCGGTCGTCTCCGACGGCAGCGCCGTGCTCGGGCTCGGCAACATCGGCCCCGAGGCGGCGATGCCGGTGATGGAGGGCAAGGCGATGCTGTTCAAGGAGTTCGCCCAGGTCGACGCCTTCCCGATCTGCCTCGACACCCAGGATGCCGAGGAGATCATCAAGGCGGTCGAACTGATCGCGCCGACTTTCGGCGGCATCAACCTCGAGGACATCTCCGCCCCACGCTGCTTCGAGATCGAGGACCGGCTCAAGGAAACGCTCGACATCCCCGTCTTCCACGACGACCAGCACGGCACCGCGATCGTCACCATGGCGGCGCTCTTCAACGCGCTGAAGATCGTCGGCAAGCCGATCGAGGAGCTGCGAGTCCTGATGGTGGGACTCGGCGCCGCCGGGGTAGCAGTGACCAAGATGATGCTCGCCTCAGGCGTCACCCACATCATTGGCTGCGACCGCCAGGGCGCCCTCTCGACCACCCGCCCCGACTACGAATCGGGCGAGATGAGCGGGATCAAGCGCTGGTACGCCGAGAACTCGAACCCCGACAAGCTGACCGGCGGTCCCAACGAGGTGATCGAGGGGACGGACCTCTTCATCGGTCTTTCCGGCCCCGGCCTGATCCAGGCCGAGTCCCTGGGCAAGATGAACGACGACGCGATCGTCTTCGCGATGGCCAACCCCACCCCCGAGGTGATGCCCGAGGACGCCGCCCCTTACGTGCGGATCATGGCGACCGGGCGCTCGGATTACCCGAACCAGATCAACAACGTGCTCGCCTTCCCCGGCATCTTCCGCGGCGCCCTCGACGCCGGCTCGCCCAGCATCACCGAGGAGATGAAGCTCGCCGCCGCCAAGGGCATCGCGATGGCGGTCAACGAGGAGGACCTCTCCGAGGACTACATCATCCCCAGCGTCTTCAACCGCGAAGTCGCGCCGAAGGTGGCGGAAGCCGTGGTCGAGGAGGCCAAGCGCGAGGGCATCGCCCGCTTCAACGAAGAGACCGGCACGTTCTCGACCGTGGAGGTTGCCTAGCCCAGTGAAGGTCCTCGTCACCGGAGCCAGCGGTTTCATCGGGTCGGCGCTCTGCGACTCCCTGCTGGTTCGCGGCGACACGGTCGTGGGCTTGACGCGTGACCCGCAGCGGGCGCGCTCGACCAACCCAAGCGTCAACTGGCACCCCTGGGAGCCGACGTTGGAACGGCCTCCGGCGGCGGCCTTCGAGAACGTCGACGGGGTGATCCACCTGCTCGGCGAGAAGATCAACCAGCGCTGGACCCCGGAGGCAAAAGAGCGGATCCTCGAGAGCCGCCGCACCGGCACCCACAACCTGGTCGGCACGATCTCCGCCCTGCAGCACAAGCCGCGGGTGCTGGTCAGCCAATCGGCGATCGGCTTCTACGGCGACCGCGGCGAAGCGATGGTCGATGAGTCGAGCGAGGGTGGCGAGGGCTTTGACGCCGACGTCGTGCGCGAGTGGGAGAAAGCGGCGCGCGAGGTCACGGCGACCGGCGTGCGCCTGGCGATCATCCGCACCGGCCACGTGCTCGACCCGCGCGGCGGCTTCCTCGGCCCCCAGCTGACCCCCTTCAAACTCGGTGTCGGCGGCCCGCTCGCCGGCGGCAACCAGTACGTCTCCTGGATCCACATCGCCGACGAGGTCGGCATCCTGCTCTGGGCCCTGGAGAACGAGAAGGTGAGCGGCATCGTCAACGCCACGGCGCCGCACCCGGTGACCAACAAGGTCTTCTCCAAGGCACTGGGCAAAGCCTTGGGACGGCCGGCGGTCGTGCCGGTTCCCGGCCTCACCCTCGACCTGATGTTCGGCAAAGAGTTCGGGCGGGTTCTCCGGGGCGGGCAAAGGGTGATCCCCCGCAGGGCTCAGGACCTCGGGTACCGGTTCGAGCATCCTGAGTTGGACGAGGCGCTGGAAGATCTGTTCTAGGCGTGGGGAGGGGTACCCGACCCTCTGCCTCGCTCCAGAACCAGCTGCTTCACGACTGGTTCAGGTCGTCACGGAGGTGCTGGCGGAGGGAGCCGGAGCCGGCGGACTCGATTAGCTTGATCAGGTGCGACATCGCTGCGGAGCCCGAATGGTCGGAGATCCATGGGATCTCGGCTTTTTCCAGGATGGGTCGCGTGAAACGGGACACCCGCGGGTCGGGGGCTTCCAGGTAGGCGACCGCGGTCGAGTCCTGGGTTGCTTGCCGGGCGTTGGAGCCGACCGTAGCCAAGTCGAGCCTTCGAGCTTCGCGGGGACTGGGCAGGCACACGGCCTCGACCTTCAAGTCGCCCACACGCCCATCCTGCCGCTTGAGCTCTCGCTGCGCTTCCGCGCACAAGGGAGCTTCGACGTAAGCGGTGACGGTGGCCCCTTCGTCCACCCCTTCCGCTTCCCCACATCCCGCCGCTCCCGCTAGAACGACACATGCTCCAACCCCAAGCGCCGCTACCCGAAGGAGCAGCTTTTTGGCTGGTTGAGAGGCGGGAGCCCCCCGCCTAGCCAAAGAAGACCTCAGCCTCCGAGTACAAACTCTCCGGCACCGTCTTCAGCTCCCCCGTCGCCTCGCTCAGCTCGACCAGCTGGATGTCCGTACCGCGCAGCGCGGTCATCTTGCCCCAATCCCCCGCATCGACTGCGTCGATCGCGTGCAGGCCGAAGCGCGTCGCCAGCACTCGATCGAACGCCGTCGGGGTACCGCCGCGCTGAACGTGACCGAGCACCGTCGCTCGCGCCTCCTTGCCGGTCCGCTGTTCGATCTCGCCCTCCAGCCAGTGGGCGATGCCGCCGAGGGCGACATGGCCGAACTGGTCGAGCTTCTCGTTCTTGGTCTCGGGCATGCCGCCGACCGGCTGGGCGCCCTCGGCGACGACGAGAATCGGCGCGTAACGGTGCTCGAAGCGGCGGCCGACGAACTCACAGACGCGATCGAGGTCGAACGGCGCCTCGGGGATGAGAATCACGTTGGCGCCGCCGGCGAGGCCGGCGTGGAAGGCGATCCAACCCGCGTGCCGTCCCATCACCTCGACGATCAGCACTCGGTGGTGACTGTCGGCGGTCGTGTGCAGGCGGTCGATCGCCTCCATCGCGATGTTGACCGCAGTGTCGAAGCCGAAGGTGTAGTCGGTGGCGCTGAGGTCGTTGTCGATCGTCTTCGGCACGCCGACGACGCGCAGGCCGTGCTCGGCGTACATGCGCGAAGCGGCGCCGAGCGTGTCCTCACCGCCGATTGCGATCAGGCCGTCGACTCCGTCGGCTTCGAGGTTGGCGAGGAGCCGCTCGGCTCCCCCCTCCTCCTTGAACGGATTGGTCCGCGAGGCGCCGAGGATCGTGCCGCCACGAGGCAGGATGCCGCGCACCTCGGGGACGCCAAGCGCCTGGCTGTCGCGCTCCAGCGGGCCGCGCCAGCCATCGCGATAGCCGACGAACTCGTGGCCGCAGTGTTCGACTCCCTTACGGACGATCGCCCTGATCACCGCGTTCAGCCCCGGGCAATCGCCGCCGCCGGTAAGTACTCCGATCCGCATCGCCCCCAGACTAGCCGTGACGAGCGGCCGACAAACCGTTAGTTTCGTTCGACAGCGATCGAGCGAGCAAAGGAGTGGCGATGAGCGATGAGGTGGATCTGAAGCCGGTAAGGCAGGCGATGCAGCAGACTTGGTCAAAGGGCGACTTCTCGGTCGTCGCGGCGATCGTCGTCACCGTCGCCGAGGAACTTGCCGAGTCGCTCGACATCGTTCCGGGCGAGCGGGTGCTCGACGTCGCCTGCGGCTCCGGCAACGGCGCGCTCGCGGCGGCACGGCGGGCCTGGGGCAATACGGTCGGCAGCGACTTCGTGCCCGAGCTGCTCGAGCGCGGACGCGAACGGGCGGCAGCCGAGCGCCTCGACGTCGATTTCGTCGAGGGCGACGCGGCGGACATGCCCTTCGGCGACGCCGAGTTCGACGTGGTTATGTCGATCTTCGGCGCGATGTTCGCCCCCGACCACGAGAAGACCGCCGCCGAGCTGATGCGCGTCTGCAAGCCGGGCGGGCGGATCGGGATGGCGAACTGGGTCCCCGACGGCTTCGTCGGCGAGATGTTCATCACCACCGCCAAACACGCGCCGCCGCCGGTGCCGATCACACCGCCGCCGCTCTGGGGCACCGAGGAGCACGTGCGCGAGGTCTTCGGCGATGGCATCTCCGAGCTCAAGGTCGAGCGGCGCGTCTCGACCCAGCGCTTCTACTCCGCCGATCACTGGCTGGAGATCTTCCGCACCTACTTCGGACCGACGATGATGGCCTTCGAACGCGTCGGCGCCGAGGGCGAAGCGGCACTCGAGGCCGACCTGCGCGAGCTGCTCGATCGTCACAACCGCGCCGGAGAGCGCGCGCTGGTACTCGACTCGGAGTACCTGGAGGTAATCGCTACGCGTGCCTAGGCGTTGGACTTCGGCACTTCGAAGAGCAGCATCGACCCGGAGACTTTGAGCGGCTCCTCGCCCGACTCGGCGATGCGGTTCATGCTGCGCGCCTGGATGTCGAGGAGCTCGCTCGCCGCCCGCTGGACCAGCTCCGAGGCTTCCTGCCAACCCTGCTCGTCGACGTCGAGCAGGGTCCGTCCCAGGTAGATGTCCGGCTGGGAGAGGAGGGTTCCCGCCTCCACCGCGGCGGCGAAGTCCTCGAGGGTCTGCTGCATGACCTGACCGCAGTTGTCTTCCTGCAGTGGCCGGGGCAGCTGTTCCCAGGTGCGCTTGTCGATCAGGGTCCGGGTCGTCGCCCTGTAGAAGTGCTCCGTGGCGCCCCGTCGCGGCCTTTCGCTGACGAGTTCGATCAGTTTCCAGTCCCGCAGCAGCTTCACGTGGTAGCTCAGGTAGCGAACGTCCAGTCCAAGCTCTTCGGCCAGTTCCGAGGGGCTTGCGGTCCTTTCGGTGAGGATGGTCAGGGCCTCACCCCGGGCGGGATGGGCAAAGGCTTTGCCGACTAGCTCACTGCTGGTCTGCGTCTTGACGGCGGGCATCGTCGGGGGTCTCACTCCTCACGGTTCTTCCTGAGCATTCTGTATCGCTGAATTAAAGCGGACCCGGCCGGACCTTTTCATCAGTAGTGGGGGTTACTCCATTACTGGAACTTCCTCCACCAGTCGCAGGGTCTAGCCAAGGCGACTTCCTTTTTCGCTGACGAAGGGAGGTGATGCGCCTATGAAGGTCTCCACGACCGAGGCTGTCGTGCCGCTACTCAGCGTCACGAAGACAAACTAATCGGCGCTGGGTTGGCCTCCGCCAGGGACTCCGTGCGGAGGCCGACCTTGCCCAGGTCAGCCTGAGGGAGGCTAGGACTTCGGCTGCAGGATGCGGATCGAGGCGCCGATCAGCAGAATCGCGAAGAAGATCAGGCCGGCGACGCCGCCGCCCTGGCCGAGCACCGCGTAGGCCACGGTCGTCGTCGCCAGGGCGAGAAAGAGTGTGATCACCATTCCCATGCGGCGCGCATCCTATCCAGCGAGGGCGACGCGCGTCTCGCTCAGGAAGTCAGCCACAGCGCCGACCGCGCCTCCCGAGCCATTGACCTCGCCCGCGGCGCGCACGAGGCGGCTGCCGATGATCACCCCGTCGGCGATCTCGCCGACCTGGGCGGCCTGGGCGGGCGTGCCGATGCCGAAGCCGACGGCGACCGGGACCTCGGCTTCGGACTTCGTCGCGGCGACCAGCTCGGCCAGCTCGGCTGGGATCTCGTCGCGCTCGCCGGTCGTTCCCACGGTCGAGACCACGTAGACGAACCCCTGCGCCGCGGCGCAGATCCGCGCCCGCCGCTCGGCCGGCGTCGTCGGCGCCACCAACGGCACCAGCGCCAGCCCAGCGGCGGTAAAGGCCTCCCGCACCGGCTCGGCCTCGCCAAGCGGCAGATCCGGCACGATCGCCCCAGCCGCACCGACCCCCAGCGCCCGCTCCGCAAACACCTCGGCCCCTCCATGCGCCAGCACCATGTTCGCGTAGACCATGAAGACCACCGGCACCTGCTCCGAGATCTCGCTGCATACCTCCAGCGCCGTCTCCAGCGTCGCCCCGCCTTCAAGCGCCTTCGTCCCCGCCGCATGAATTGTCGGCCCGTCCGCAAGCGGATCGGAGAAGGGCACGCCCAGCTCCACCAGATCGGCCGATTCTGCATAAGCATTCGCCACGGCGAGCGAGGTCTCCCGGTCGGGATAGCCGGCCATCATGTAGGGCATCAGCGCCGCCCGACCTTCCTCCTGAGCTTGCTTGAAAGCGCCGAGGATCCGCTGTTCTCCGACTGGCCGGGGATGATCATCCTGTCCTGAGCTTGATTGACCAGGCGCCGTCGTGCTGGGCATCGGGGGATGGCTCGATGGAGCCTCCCCGCTGTTGCTCCAGCGAGTCATCCCCCGATGCCCCCCACGCCGCCTTGCTCGAGCACCTCAGCCAGGTCCTTGTCTCCCCTTCCCGAGAGACACAAGATGTCGTAACCGCTGTCGTCCTCGCTGTTCTCCATGAACCAGGCAATGGCATGGGACGACTCGAGCGCCGGGATGATCCCCTCCAGTCGCGACAGCTCGGCGAACGCCGCCAACGCCTGCGCATCGGTCACCGAGAAGTAGCTCGCCCGTCCGCTGTCCCGCAACCAGGCGTGCTCCGGCCCGACCCCGGGGTAATCAAGGCCGGCGGAGATCGAGTGTGCCTCGACGATCTGGCCCTCCTCGTCGGCGATGATCGAGGAGAGCGAGCCGTGCAGGACGCCGGTGACTCCGGCGCCCAGCGAGGCACCGTGACGGCCGGTTTCGATCCCCTCTCCCGCCGCCTCGACGCCGACCAGCGCCACCTCGGCGTCGTCGATGAATGGGAAGAAGATCCCGATCGAGTTGGAGCCGCCGCCGACACAGGCGATCACCCGCGAGGGCAGTGCGCCCTCGGCCGCCAGCGCCTGCTCGCGCGCCTCGTCGCCGATCACCCGCTGCAGGTCGCGCACCAGGGCCGGGTAGGGCGCCGGGCCGACCGCCGAGCCGATCACGTAATGGGTCGTCTCGACGTTTGCCACCCAGTCGCGGATCGCGGCGCTGACCGCCTCCTTCAGGGTGCGGGCGCCGGCCTCGACCGGAACCACCTCCGCTCCGAGCAACCCCATCCGCTCGACGTTGGGCCGCTGGCGGCGGATGTCCTCCGAGCCCATGTAGACGATGCATTCGAGGCCGAGCAGGGCGCAGGCGGTGGCGGTGGCGACGCCGTGCTGGCCCGCACCGGTCTCGGCGATCACCCGCGGCTTGCCCATCCGCTCGGCGAGCAGCGCCTGGCCGAGCGCGTTGTTGATCTTGTGCGCGCCGGTGTGGGCGAGGTCCTCACGCTTGAGGTAGACGCGGCGGCCGGCCCGGGCGGAGAGCCGGTCGGCCAGGTAGAGCGGCGTCGGTCGTCCGACGAAGTCGCGCTGGAGCAGCCGCAGCCGCTCGTTGAAGGGACCGTCCTCACGCACCTCGCTCCAGGCTTCGGTCAACTCGTCGAGCGCCGCAATCAGCGTCTCAGGGACGTACCGCCCGCCGTAGGGGCCGAATCTCTCCTCGATGGCGCTCATGCGGAGGCGACGCCGGCGCCCTTGGCGGCCTCGAAGAAGGCGGCCATCGCGGCATGGTCCTTGCGACCGGGCTCGGCCTCCACCCCGCTCGCCACGTCGACGGCGTAGGGGTGCGTCGTTTCGATCGCCGCGGCGACGTTGTCCGGGCGCAGCCCCCCGGCGACGATCGCCGGCACCTCGGAGTTGTGCTCGCGCAGCAGTCCCCAGTCGAAGCTCTCGCCGCTGCCGCCCCACAGGCCCCGCCCCCGCTTGTCGAAGAGGTGAAAGTCGGTGCGATAGGCCTCGGCGCCGTGGATCTCGGCGGCGCTCGACACGTGAATCGCCTTGATCACCTTGACCCCGGTGCGCCGCGCCACCTCGGCGCAGAACTGCGGTCCCTCGGCACCGTTCAGCTGCACCATCGAGAGGTTGGCTGCCTCGACAGCCTTCGCCACCTCCTCCAGCTCGGGGTTGACGAAGACGCCGACCACCTCGCACTTGCGACGGTAGGCGGCGGCGATCGCGACCGCTTCCGCGGGAGCACAGGCCCGCGGGCTCTTCTCGTAGTGGATCAGCCCGATCGCCCAGGCGCCCAGCCGCACCGCCTCGGCCGCGTCGTCGAGATTGGTAATGCCACAGATCTTTACCCGCACAACCCTCAGAGTACGGGACCCGCGCGCCAGTCCTCGCGCGGGCCCCGTACGAACGGCGTCCGCCTATTCGGCTTTCGCCGGACGCACCCCGAGAGTGACCGTCACGTGCTTGGTTTCGTCGTCGCCGCGGAGGACGGTCAGTTCCATCTTGTCGCCCGGCTGGGCGGAGTTGACCGCGTCGACGACTTCTTCCATCGAGCTGATCGGCTTGCCTTCGACTTCGGTGATGATGTCGCCACCGAGCCGCACCGGCGCGCCTTCGATCGTCGCTTCGGTGTCGCCGCCTTCGAGGCCCGCCTTGTCGGCCGGGCTGTCCTTGACGACTTCGTTCACCAGGACGCCTTTTTCAACAGGAAGTTTCAGGGCCTTGGCCAGGGCCGGCGTGATGTCGCCACCGCTGATTCCGATGTACGCATGCTGGACTTTGCCGTGCTCCTCGATCTGTTCGACCACTTCGCGCGCCGTGTTGATCGGAACCGCGAAGCCGATGCCGACGTTGCCGTCGCCGCTGCCCCCGGTCTGGATCTGCGAGTTGATCCCGATCACGCTGCCCTCGGAGTCGATCAGCGGACCGCCCGAGTTGCCGGGGTTGATCGCCGCGTCGGTCTGGATCACGTGGGAGATCGCGAAGCCGTTGGGCGCCTGGATCTGGCGCTGCAGGGCGGAGACGATGCCCGCGGTGACGGTGCGGTCGAGGCCGAAGGGGTTGCCGATCGCGACCACCGGGTCGCCGACGTTGATCTTGGAGGAATCGCCGAGCGAAAGCGGGTGCTGCTGATTGGCCGGCACGTCGACCTTGAGCAGGGCGACGTCGGTGGCCGGGTCGGTGCCGACGATTTTGGCTTCGTGCTCGGTGTCGGAGGATCCGAGCTTGACCTCGACCTTGGTCGCGCCTTCGACCACGTGGTTGTTGGTGACGATGTGCCCTTCGTTATCGATCAGGAAGCCGGAGCCGGTGGCGACACCGCCGCCGCTCGATTCACCTTCCCCGAAGGGATTGAAGGGGGAAGATTCTGCTTCTTCGGGTTCCAGCGTCGATTCGATGAAAGCGACCCCCTGGCCGTCGTGACGGTAGATCTCGTTGACGGTGTTGGCATCGCCGCTGCTTTCCTTGCCGGCAGAGGTAGAGGCGGTGATCGGTGCCGGGATCGTGGTCGTCGTCGTGTTCTTGGCGTCGACCAGACCGGTTGCGAGTGCGACCGCAAAGAAGACGGCGACAACCGCGCCGCCGAGAATTGCCGAACCGAAGGGATTGCTTAGAAATTTCTTCATCGTGGGAGCACTGTAGGGGCGCTCCCTCAGCGGTTCCTAAACGGTGCGCAAAACCGCTTTAAATTCGCGCGGCGGGGGGTTCAGGGCAGGAGGTGCTCGCGGGTGCCGTCATCGGCCCCGGTCAGCTCGCGCGCCTTTGCCTCGGGGTCCGGGGCGCTCATCAGGGCGCCGCCGATCAGCACCGCGTCGACGCCGACCCGGTCGAGTTCTTCCAGCTCGTCGCGCGAGGAGATGCCGCTCTCGGCGACGACGGTCTTGCCGGCGGGGACGTCGGTGATCAGCTCGTAGGTCGTCGAAACGTCGACGGTGCCGGCATCGAGGTCGCGGTTGTTGATTCCGATCACGTCAACGTCGAGCTCCAGCGCCCGCTGCAGCTCCTCGTCGTTGTGGACCTCGACCAGGCAGTCGAGGTCGAGCCCGCGCGCCTGCTCGTAGAGCTCGGCCAGCTTGTCGTCGTCGAGGGCGCGGACGATCAGCAGCACGGCATCGGCTCCGTTCACCGCCGCCTCGTAGAGCTGGTAGGCGTCGACGATGAAGTCCTTGCGCAGGATCGGCAGGTCACAGGCGGCCATCGCCTCGCGCAGGTCCTGCAGCGAGCCACCGAAGTGGCGCTCGTCGGTGAGCACTGAGAGTGCCGCGGCGCCACCGCGCTCGTAAGCCTGCACCTGCTTGGTCACCTCCGCCTCGGCGGAGATATCGCCGGCGCTGGGCGAGCGGCGCTTGAACTCGGCGATCAGCGAGAGCCCCGGGCGCACCAGCGCCTCGCTGAAGGGCCGGTCCTCGCCGCGGGCGGAAAGGCGCGACTCGAGATCCGCCTGCGGGACCTGCCCGCGGCGCTCCTCTACCCCTTCCCTCGCTACCGAGATCAGCTGCTCGATCATCGCCACTTGAGAGGGACAGCCTAAACGGCGGCGGACGCGGTCGCCGCGATCAGGCGGTCCAGCAATTCGGCTGCCGCGTCCGAATCGACGGTCTCAGCCGCCTTCTCGACCCCGGCGCCGAGGCTCTCCGCGGCACCGCCGACGTAGATCGCGGCACCGGCATTGAGCAGGACGAGGTCACGACGCGGGCCCGCCTCACCGGCCAGCACCGCCCGGGCGGCGGCCGCGTTCTCCTCCGGCGTGCCGCCCGTCACCTGCTCCAGCTCCGCGGTGGCGAGACCGAAGTCACCGGGCTCGACGTAGTGCTCAGCGGTGCCGCCGTCCTTGACCTCGATCACCCGCGTGCGGGCGGTGATCGAGAGCTCGTCGAGGCCGTCCTCGGCGGCGACCACCATCGCCCGCTCGCTGCCGAGGCCGACCAGCGCCTCGGCGATCGTCTCCTGGTAGTGACGGTCGGAGACGCCCAGCAGCTGGCGGTTCGCCCCGGCGGGGTTGGTCAGCGGCCCGAGGAAATTGAAGATCGTGCGGACCGCGAGCTGCTTTCGCACCGGCACCACGTAGGCCATCGCCTTGTGGTGGCGGGGCGCGAACATGAAGCCGAAGCCGACCTCCTCGATGCAACGGGCCACCTGCTCGGGCTCGAGCTCGATGTTGACGCCGAGCGCCTCGAGCAGGTCGGCGGAGCCGCACTTGCTGGTGGCGGAGCGGTTGCCGTGCTTGGCGACGGCGCAGCCCGCCGCGGCGGCTACCAGCGCCGCCGTGGTCGAGACGTTGAAGGTCAGCGGCCCTCCGCCGGTGCCGGCGGTGTCGATGAGATCGTGCCGCCCGGTCTCGACCGGCGTCGCCAGCGCCCGCATCGTCCGCGCCAGCCCGACCAGCTCCGGCACCGTCTCTCCCTTGGCCCGCAGCGCGATCAGGAAGGCGCCGGTCTGCACCTCGTTGGTGCGTCCCTCCATGATCTCGGCCAGCACCGCCGCCGCGTGGTCGGCGGTGAGGTGATCGCCGTGGCAGACCGCGTCGATCGCGCGGGTGACGACGTCGTTGGTTGGTGCCGGGTCGGTCACCCGGATCCACCGTTGCCGAGGAAGTTGGCGAGCAGGTGCTTGCCCTGCGGGGTCAGCACCGACTCGGGGTGGAACTGGACGCCCTCGGCGGGCAGCTCGCGGTGGCGGGCGCCCATCACGACATCGCCGAGGCGGGCACTCAGCTCGAGCTCGTCGGGCAGCTCCGGGTCGGCGACCAGCGAGTGGTAGCGACCGGCGACGAACGGACTGGGCAGGCCGGCGAAGATCGTTCGCCCGTCGTGCTCGATCTCGGCGTCCTTGCCGTGGATCGGGTCGCCCTGCACGGTGCGGCCGCCGAAGGCCTCGACCAGCGACTGGTGACCGAGACAGACGCCGAGCACGGGTGTGCCCGCTTCGGCGAAGCGGCGAATCGCCTCTTTGGAGATCCCCGCCTCGGCCGGCGTGCAGGGGCCCGGGGAGACGACGAGGCGTTCGGCGCCGCGCCCGAGCAGCTCCTCGACGCTCGCCTTGTCGTTGCGCACGACTTCGAGCTCGGCCCCGAGCTCGCCCAGGTACTGGACCAGGTTGTAGGTGAAGGAGTCGTAGTTGTCGATCACGAGCACGCGCACGGTCAACTCCAGTCTGGCTGTTCGCAGGCCAGCTCGACGGCGCGGAAGACCGCCTTGGCCTTGTTGACCGACTCGTTGTACTCATAGGCCGGCTTGGCGTCGGCGACGGTGCCCCCACCGGCCTGGACGTGGACCTGGCCGTCCTTGATCACCACGGTGCGGATGTGGATCGCGGTGTCGAGGTCGCCGTTCCAGGAGAGGTAGCCGATCGCGCCGCCGTAAGAGCAGCGCTTGACCGGCTCGAGCTCGTCGATGATCTGCATCGCCCGCACCTTGGGCGCGCCGGAGAGCGTGCCGGCGGGGAGCGCCGAGCGCAACACGTCCATCGCCCCCACCCCCTCGCGCAATTTGCCGGAGACCTGGCTGACGATGTGAAGGACGTGCGAGTAGGTCTCGACCACCATCAGCTCGTCGACCTTGACCGAGCCGTACTCGCAGACGCGGCCGAGGTCGTTGCGGCCGAGGTCGACCAGCATCACGTGCTCTGCCCGCTCCTTGGGGTCGTTGACGAGGCGCTCGGCGAGCCGGCGGTCCTCCTCCTCGTCGGAGCCGCGCGGATAGGTGCCGGCGATCGGCCGCGTCTCGACCCGGCCCTCGATGACTTTGACCAGCGGCTCCGGCGAGGCACCGGCGATCTGGAAATCGCCGAACTCGAGGAAATACATGTAGGGCGAAGGATTGACCGCGCGCAGGCCGCGGTAGACCGAGAAGGCCTCGACGGGGGCGGGCGCCGAGAAGCGCTGGGAGGGGACGACCTGAAAGGCGTCGCCGGCGTGGACGTACTCGACGATCCGCGCCACCGCGGCTTCGAACTGCTCGCGCTCCATGTTTGAGGTGAACTCGGGCGGCTCGCTGATCGCCGGGCTCGCGGGGGCCGGGACGGCGCCGCGGAGGCGCCGGCGGGCATCGGCGATAGTCGCCGCGGCGCGCTCGTAGGCGACGTCGATGCCACCCTCGTCGTCGGCGAAGGCGCAGGCCATGATCGTCAGCTCGTGGCGCAGGTGATCGAAGACGAGCAGCAGGTCGGTGACCATCAGCGCCATGTCGGGCAGGCCGAGCGTGTCCGGGTTGGGCTCGCCGAGCGGCTCGACCGTGCGCACCAGGTCGTAGCCGAAGAAGCCGACGGCGCCGCCGCTGAAGGGCGGCAGGCCCTCGACCGGAGCGGGCTGGAAGCGGGCGAGGTGCTCGGCGACGGCGGCGTAGGGATCGTCCACGTCGCGGTCGCCGGCGCCGCTCTCGCTGAGCACGCCGTTGCTCCAGCGCAGGACCGAGCGGGGGCGGAAGCCGACGAAGGAATAACGCCCGACCTGGCCCTGCTCGGCGGACTCGAGCAGGAAGCAGGGAGCGCCCTCAGGCTCGCCGGCGCGCAGCTTCAGGAAGGCCGAGACCGGCGTCTCGCAGTCGTCCAGGAAGCGGGCGCAGACCGGCACGACGTTGCCCTGGCCGGCGAGGGTCCGGGCTTCCTCCAGGGAGGGCTGCAGCCGCAGCTCCGACTCAGCGGCGACGGCCATTGAGCACTTCCATCGCGGCGGATTGCGGAACCTCGCGCGAGGCCAGCAACACGGCGAGGTGGTAGAGCAGGTCGGCCGCCTCTTCGGCAACGCGCTCGTCCGTCTCTTCGCGGGACGCGCGCACGACCTCCTCGGCCTCCTCCTCGACCTTTTCGCCGATCAGCTTCGGATCGTCGAGCAGCTCCACCGTGTAGCTGCCCTCGGGCCGCTCGGCGGCGCGACTGCGCAGCGTCCGCTCCAGCGTCGCCAGCGCCTCGTGTGCGACCGGGGCGGGCTCGCCGGGCGCGGGGGGCGCGTCCGGCTCGGTCGCGGCCGAACCACCCAGCTCGCGGTAGAAGCAGCTGCGCTCGTTGGTGTGGCAGGCGGGACCGGTCGGCTCGACCAGGGCGACGAGCGCGTCACCGTCACAGTCGTAGCGCAGCTGGCGCAGCTTCAGCACGTTGCCGGAGGTTTCCCCCTTGCGCCAGATCTCCTCCCGCGAGCGACTGTAGAAGTGCAGCTCGCCGCTCTCCGTGGTCAGCCGCAGAGCCTCCTCGTTGGCGTAGGCCAACGTCAGCACCTCGCCGGTGACCGCGTCCTGGGCCACTACCGGCACCAGGCCGCGCTCGTCGAATTTCACCGCCTCGAACATCGAGCCATCGTAGTTTGTGGGACGAGTTTCCCGTCTATATGACGGGTTTCTCGGCCCACTACTCGATTTCGAGCCGATCGAGCAGATCCTCATCTCGGCGCCAATGGCTGCGCACCCGGACCTTGAGGTCGAGGTGGACCTTGGCATCGAGCTCGCCCTCCAGCGAACTGCGGGCGGCGGTGCCGATCTCACCGATCTTCCTGCCGCCCTTGCCGATCAGGATGCCCTTCTGCGACTCCGTCTCGGCCCAGACCTCGGCGCTGACGATGATCAGGCCGTCCTCTCGCTCATCGATCTCCTTGACCACGACCTCGACCGAGTGGGGGATCTCCTCGCGGGTGCGGTTGAGGACCTGCTCGCGGATCAGCTCGGCGAGCAGCAGCTCGCTCGACTGGTCGCTGTGGTCCTGCGGCGGATAGAGATAGGGGCCCTCGGGCATCAGCTCGCCCAGTCGCTCGATCAGCGCCTCGAGACCCTCGCCGTTGCGAGCGCTGATCGGGAAGACCTCGTCGACCCCATCCAGCTCCGCCGCCGCGGCAAGCACCGGCACCAGCTCGTTGGGGCCGAGCCGGTCGACCTTGTTGACGGCGCAGATCGTCGGCAGCTTCGTGCCGGTGCCGAGCAGGGCGCGGGCGATGAAGCGGTCTCCGGGACCCACTCCCTCCTCCCCGTTGATCAGCATCAACGCCACGTCGGAGTCGGCCAGCTCGCGCTCGACCCGTTTCTGCATGCGCTCGGTGAGGACGTCGCGGGGGCGCTGCACGCCGGGCAGGTCGATCAGAACCAACTGGCGTTCGGCCGCGGTGTCGGTGTGGATGCCGCGGATCGCCCGCCGCGTCGTCTGCGGTCGCATCGAGACGATCGCGACGCGACTGCCGACGATCGCGTTGACCAGGGTCGACTTGCCGACGTTGGGCCGACCGGCGAGCCCGATGAAGCCGGAGCGGCTCACGCCAGCCCCTCGATCACCCGGGCCTGCAATGCCAGCATCTCGCCCGCGTCGGTTTCGTGGTCGTAGCCGCAGAGGTGCAGCACACCGTGGACCGCCGCCTCGGTCACGTCCGAGCAGTGCTCCGGGCAGATCGCCACGTCGCCCAGCTCGCGCGGGCCGGCGACCGAGTCGAGGCCGTCGATCGGAAAAGCGAGCACGTCGGTGGGTGCGTCCTTGCCCCGGTGCTCGCGGTTGAGCTCGCGGATGCGGCTCTCCTCGACCAGCTCGACCGCCAGGTGCCCCTCGTCCATACCGACGGCGCTAAGAGTCGCCGCGACCGGCTCGCGCAACTCACTGGGGACGTCGGAGAGATCGATCACATCAATTCCGCCAGCGTGCTCGCTCACGCTCGTTCGCGCCCATCACAACCGGAAATCTCGCTCACTCGCTTACGCGTCCGCCGCTGGCGGGTGAGCGGCGACCCGCCGCGTCATAAGCGGCGACGATCCGCTGGACGAGCTTGTGGCGGACGACGTCCTCACCGCCGAACTCGATGAAGGAGATGTCCTTGACCTCGGTGAGGATGTCGCGCACCGCGATCAGGCCCGAGCGTTGGTCGGTCGGCAGGTCGATCTGAGTGACGTCGCCGGTGACGACCATGCGCGAGTTGAAGCCGAGCCGGGTGAGGAACATCTTCATCTGCTCGGGGCTGGTGTTCTGCGCCTCGTCGAGGATGACGAAGGAGTCGTTGAGCGTGCGGCCGCGCATGAAGGCGAGCGGCGCGACCTCGATCACGCCACGCTCGAAGTAGCCGTTGACCCGATCGGGGTCGAGCATGTCGAAGAGCGCGTCGAAGAGCGGCCGCAGGTAGGGGTCGACCTTGGCCTGGATGTCTCCGGGCAGGAAGCCGAGTCGCTCGCCCGCCTCGACCGCCGGCCGGGTGAGGATGATCCGCTGCACTTCGCGTTCGGCCAGGGCGTGGGCCGCCATCGCCACCGCGAGGAAGGTCTTGCCGGTGCCGGCCGGGCCGACGCCGAAGGTGATCGTGTTGTCGCGGATCGAATCGACGTAGCGCTTCTGGTTGAGCGTCTTCGGCGCCACCTTCGTGTTGCGGTGGCGCCAGACGACGTCCTCGAGGATCTCGGCAGGGCTCTCGTGCGCGTCGAGCGCCCCGGTCACCGCTTCGATCGTGCCGGGCGCCACCTCGTGCCCCTGCTCGATCAGCTCGACCAGCTCGTCGACGACGGTCGCCGCCGTCTGCACGTCCGCCGGTTCGCCGTCGAGGGTGAGCACGTTGCCGCGCAGGTGGAAATCGCAGTCGAGGTGCCCGCGCAGCTCACGCAGCACCGCGTCCTCGGAGCCCGCCAGCTCGGCGGCGACCGTGTTGTCGAGGGTGAGCTGCCTACGCGCCAAGCCGCTCACGCACCGCCGCGCTGACCCGCTTGCCATCGGCGCGCCCACTGACCTTGGGCATCAGCACCGACATCACCTGTCCCATCTGCTTCTGCTCGCCGGCACCGGTCTCATTCACCGCGGCATCGACCAGTTCCGCCAGCTCGGCGTCGGAGAGCTGCTGCGGCAGGTAGGCCTCGATCAGCTCGGCCTCGAAGCGCTCGGCGCCGGCCTGCTCCTCACGGCCTGCCTCGGCGTAGGCGTCGGCGGCCTCGACCCGCTTCTTGCGCTCGCGTTGCAGCACCGCGACCTCGTCGCCGTCACCGAGCTTGGCGTCCTTCTGCAGCGAGTCGACGATCAGCCGCAACGCGCCCGCGCGCTCGCGGTCGCCCGCCTTCATCGCCGTCCGCACATCGGCCTGCACCTGCTCGAGAACGCTCATCCGGCTTAAGGGTAGCCGCCCCATCCCCTGGCCCGGAGCCGGGGATGGGGCGCACCCCTGAACGCGTGGGAGCAGCGCTCAGTGAGTTATGAACAGGGCAGAGCCCGGTTCGACCATTTGGTAGGACAACACGTAGGTCGCGTTGTTGGGACAGAACGGGCTGCTGGACAGGGGCAGCTTCGTCATCAATGTTTCGGTGGAGAGCCGGGGGTTTTTGCTTTCCCCTCCTCCGGGCCCGCCTTTGACCGTGAATTTCATCGACGCCGTGGTGTAGGTGCAGGTGGTGGCGGGAGAGGCGGCGGGGCATTTGGCGATCAGTATCGGTTCTCCGCCGATGACGAGGCTGCCGTCACCGCCGCCGGTTGCCGTCACCGTCGCGCTGTATCCGGTTTCGATTTCTTTCGGCGGCAGCAGCGTGCATTTGCTGGCGCTGGGGGTGCAGCTGAAGGTGTTCCACTTCGAGACTTCACCGCTCAGCGCACCCGTCGTTTCTTTCAAGGTCGAGGCCAGTTTTCCGGTCGGGCAACTGACCGTGACCAGCCCCGGCATCACGAGTTTCGAGCTATCGGAGACGTTCACGGTCGCGCCCTTGAAATTTTCGAAGCTGAGGGCGTACGTGTTCGCCGGCGAGCATTTTTCTTCGTTGACCCGGCAGAGCTTGGTCGTTTCCGCGGCAGCGGAGCCGGCGGCGAGAAAAGCCGTGGCAACGAGGACCAGCCCCATGACGAGACCGGTCGACTTGAGCAACTTCATGTTCCCTCCTCCAATGCATGACTTGACTGGAAGAGGAGGCGCCTCCTCGCCTCGACCTAACCACCCGGCGCGAACATAGTCAACGAGGTTTTTCGATACTTGGCCGTTCGTCCGGTAGCCGCACCGTCTCGACGCGCCCCAGGGGCATCTGCAGGAAACGGGTGCCGATATCGCGGAAGGCACCGACGTCGCCGGTGCAAAGGAAGCTGTAATCGCCCTCACCGTCGCGCTCCCGGGCGAGGCCGGCCCGCTCGAGCGTACGCTGTGCGGCCGCCGCGACGGCGTGGCCACCGGAGACGAGCCTCACGTCACGGCCGAGGATCCGCTGCAGCATCGGGGCGACGAGCGGGTAGTGGGTGCAGCCGAGGATCAGGGTGTCGACCTCGGCCTCCCTCAGCGGCGCGCAGTAGCCACGGGCCATCGCCAACACTTCCTCGTCGAAGGGTGAGCCGTGCTGGATGAAAGGCGCCAGGTCAGGTGCCTCGACTTCCGTCACCTCGAGCGCGCGTCCCTGCCGTTCGAGCGCGCGACGATAGGAGCCGCTCTGCACCGTGTTGGGCGTGGCCAACACGCCGACGCGCCGGCTGTCGGTGATCGCCGCCGCGATCTCAGCCTGGGGCTCGACCACCGGGACGACCTCCACCCCGTGCTCGGCGGCGACTTCGCGGGCGACGTCCTCGCCGATCGCCGTCGCCGTGTTGCAGGCGATTATCAGCAGCTTGGCGCCGTCGCCCAGCAGTTGCTCGGAGATTGCGCGGATGCGCTCCCGCAGTTGGGCCGTGTCCTTGGTGCCGTAGGGGAACCAGGCGGTGTCACCCAGGTAGACGTAGTCCTCCTCGGGCAAGGAGACGAGGCACTCGTGCAGGACCGTGAGGCCGCCGACCCCGGAGTCGAACATCGCGATCGGCAGCGAGGCGTCGAGCCCGTTGCCGCTGGCAGCCAGGTCAGCCAGGACGCCGCTCTAGAGGAACGGCTTGTAGGCCATGAAGAACACTGTGACGACGACGATCAGGCCGGCGAGCCCCCCGACCTTGCTGAGCCGTTCGCTGACCGCGTTGAACTCGTCGCTGAGCGTGTCGCCGGCCTTCAGGTCGCGTTCGGCCAGCTCCTTCGCCTTGCGCGTCTGGGGCTTGAAGAACGCCCCCTGAAGGGCGAATAGCGAGATGATCGCCAGGTAGCCGACGCTGATGAATGCTGTGCTCGCGTCCCAGTCGCCATCGGTCTGCAGGTATATACCCGCCACCAGCAGGACGATCATTCCGGGCGTGACGAGATAGCGATCGACCTTCTGCACGCCGGTGATGATCGCCGGCGTGGCGCGGGGGAACTGCGACGCAACCGAGAAGAAGAAGCCATAACCGAAGGTCGGCCCGAAGGCCAGGACCACGGCCAAGATGTGTAGGAAGAGCGCGATCTTGTAGCCGGGGCTGATGATCGATGCGAACTCCATCGGCGGCAACATACCGTCAGGCCCGGAGCAACAGCCCGGCCCAGTCGCCCTGCAAGCGGCGGTCCGCCTCCGTGAGGCCCCAGGGCTCGAAGGCCTCGGCAATGTCATCGAGCTCGTTCGGGAGGAGACCCGACAACACCATCGTGGTGGGGATCGGGGGAGGACTCGTCAGAGCAACAGCGGGGAGGCTCTGCCGAGCCCTCCCCCGATCTCCGTCAGGGTTGCGTTGCTCGGCGATCACTCGGAGGACCGGCGCAGTCATATTTGCCACGACCGTTGGCGCAAGCTCGGGAAGCTCCTCGCGGAGGTTCGTGCGCGTCAGCTCAAGGCTGACGCCGTTGGCGGCGGCGTTGGACCCGGCGGCCTCGATGGAGGGTTCCTCGTGGTCGTAACCGCGCACTGGGTCCCAGTCGAGCTTGGCCGCTGCTATCGCCAGGACGCCGGATCCAGTCCCAAGGTCAGTGAGTGGTCCGCCCGCCTCACCGGCCTGCTCTAGCTCCAATAGGAATTCGAGGCAGAGGCGGGTGGTTGGGTGGGCGCCGGTGCCGAAGGCGCGGCCGGGGTCGACGACGAGGTCGATCGTCCCCTCGCGCGGCTCCTCCCAGGAGGGGCGCAGCCAGAGGCGCTCGCCGACGAGCAACGGTTTGTGGAAGTCCTGCCAGCGGTCGGCCCAATCGTCGGGGACCTCCGTCGCCACCACCTCGACCAGGCCGTCGCCCGCGGCGACTTCGATTTCGCCCAGCTCCGGCAGCTCACCCTCGCCGCCGTAGATCGCGTACTCGACGTAACCCGGGCCGCGCTCCTCCTCGACCCCGTTGGGCGCCAGCACGGTCAGCTCGGCGAGGACGATCTCGGCCTGCTCGGGCGAGCAGCGAACCGCGAGGCGGATCAACCGAAGGCCCGGCGCATGCGGGAGAAGAAGCCCTCGTCGCCCTGGCCTTGCGAGCGCAGGTTGCGCGGCTCGAGCGTCTGCTCGAGCTTTTCGGCCAGCTCGCGCTGCTCCTCGGAGAGCTCGCTGGGGACGATCACGTGGACGACGATGCGCAGGTCCCCCGGGGGCCCGCCGTTGGCGCCGGGCAGGCCGTGGCCGCGCAGGGCGAACTGGGTGCCGTGCTGAACGCCGGAGGGAAGCTCGATCTCACGCTCGCCCTCGTGGCTGGGGATTTTGATGGTCGCCCCCAACATGGCCTGGAGGGCCGAGATCTCGACCGCGTGGACGAGGTCCTGCCCGCGCATCGGGCCGCGCCGCACCTCGAAGCCGAAAGCGCCGCCGAAGACGGCCTGGAAGATGTCCTCGACCGTGCCGAAGCCGGCTGCACCGCCTGGAGCGAAGCCCCCCCCGCGCAGGCCCTCGTGGCCGAAGCGGTCATAGACCTGGCGGCGCTCGGGATCGGAGAGCACCTCGTAGGCCTCCGCCGCCTCCTTGAATTTCTCCTCGGCCCCCGGGTCGTGCGCGTTGACGTCGGGGTGCAACTCGCGGGCGAGCTTGCGGAAGGAGCGCTTCAGCTCGGTCTCGGAGGCGTCGCGCTCGACGCCGAGGACCTCGTAGTAGTCGCGTGGCATTAGACGAGAGTGTCCCGGTTAGCCGTCGTAGACGGTCTCGCAGTAGCGGGAAAGCTCACGGGCGGCGCTGCGCACCGAGGCAATCGCGGTCGCATAGTCCATGCGCAGCGGTCCGACCACGCCGACGGCGCCGAGATTGCGATGGGCGAGGCCGTAGTTGGCGCCGACCACGCTGACCGAGCGCAGCTCCGGCCGTGGGTTCTCGGCCCCGATCCAGAGGAAGACCGAACGCTGGTCGAGCGCCGAGCGCAGCATGCCGAGCAGCGTCGCCCGCTCCTCCAGCGCTGTCATCAGCTGATCCGCCCGGGGCAGGTCCGCCGAGTGCGCTTCGGAGAGCAGGCGGGAGGCGCCCTCGGTGTAGAGGGTGTCGGCCGACTCCTCGCTCTCGAGCTCGGTGAAGGCGGGGGCGAGCGCACCGATGAACTTGGCCTCGACCGGGCCCAGCTCGGGATCGGCGAGCTTGCTGACGATCATCCGGGCGCCGAGGCCCATTCCGGCCAGCGACTCGTTCAGGTAGCTCGAGGCCCACTCGACCAGGCCGGGGTCGACCGATCCGGCGAAGTCGAAGACCCGCTTCGCGACGGCACCGTTGGAGGCGATCGCGACCACCATCACCCGCTGCGGTTGCAGTCGCAGCACCTCGACCCGGTGAATCGTCGCCGCCACCGTCTCCGGCGGCGCTGTGACCAGCGCCATCAGGTCGGTCACCTGCGCCAGCGCCGTCGTCGTCTCCCGCATCGCCGCATCGATCTCCCGCCGCAGCTCGAGCTCGACCGTGCCTTCGGCCGAAGGACCTCCGCCTTTCATCATCAGATCGACGTGGTGGCGATAGCCCCGCTCGGTGGGCACCCGCCCGGCGGAGGTGTGTGGGTGGGTCAGATACCCGGCCGCCTCCAACGCGGAGAGCTCGGCTCGTACGGTAGAAGGCCCCCACTCAACCTCGGGAAGATCGGCGAGCTCCTTCGAAGGGACGGGTCGTCCCGACGCAAGGTGCGCATCTACCACGAGCTTGAGGATCAGCTCCTGCCGGGGCGAAAGCATGCTCGAAGTCTAGAAGGGCGGGCGCACCCGCCCGGCCCTACCCGACTACGACTTCCGCCTCGGCATTCCTGATCGTCTGGTTCTCACCTTGCGCCGCCACCGTGTCGACCACAACCGTGTCGCCGTCGACGCTCTTGACCGTCCCGCTGACGACAATCTCGGTCTCCGGCGCGCCCATGCCGCGGAATTGGACCGAGAGCCGCTTGAGCGCGCGCGGGTCGCCGTCGGCCAGCGCCGCGTTGGCACGCGCCACCAGGCCCATCATGTAGAGGCCGTGGAGGATCGGCCCCGGAAGGCCGACCGCCTTGGCGAACTCGGCGTCGATGTGAATCGGGTTGAAGTCCCCCGACGCGCCGGCGTAGCGGTGCGTCAGGTACTTGTCCGGAGTCACTTTCAGCTCGGGGATCGCGTCCCCCACGTTCAAGTCAGCCACGTCAGACTCCCCTCACGATCAGGGTCCAGGTGCCTTTTGCCACCAGGTCCCCGTTCTGGTTGACCGCGTTGGTTTCGAAGATGTAGAAGCCCTTGCCGTCTTTTTCGGAGATGTCCAGGCACTTGGCCGTGGTCGTGATCTCGTCGCCCGAGCAGGCGGGCTCGCCCCACTCGAATTCCTGGCCGCCGTGCACCATCGCGGCGAAGTTCATGCCGACGTCCGGGTCGAACATCGCCGGGCCGACAGCGGGTGAGCTGTAGACGACGGCGAACATCGGCGGCGCCACCACGTCGCGGAAGCCGGCCGCCTTGGCCGCCCCGCGGTCGAAGTGCACCGGGTTCTCGATGCCGAGGACCCGTGCGTACTCGCCGATCTTCTCCTTGCCCACCTCATACGTCGTGGCGGGCCATTCCTTGCCTATCGCATCTGTCTTTACGCTCATAGCGGCGGCAGTCTAGAGACGAGCCGCGGTCCTGGTCGGCCGGCCAGTCGAGGCCCTACTCATCTATCTCCAGCACGGCCAGGAACGCCTCCTGCGGCACTTCGACCCGGCCCACCGACTTCATCCGCTTCTTGCCCGCCTTCTGCTTCTTCAGCAGCTTCTGCTTGCGGGTGACGTCGCCGCCGTAGAGCTTCGCGGTGACGTCCTTGCGCAGCGCCTTGACCGTCTCGCGGGCGAGGATGTTGGAGCCGATCGCGGCCTGCACCGGCACGTCGAAGAGCTGCCGCGGGATCGTTTTGCGCAGCCGCCCGACCAGCTTCTTGCCCTGCTCGTAGGAGAAGTCGCGGTGGACGATGATCGAGAGCGCGTCGACCTTGTCGCCGGCGAGCAGGATGTCGACCTTGACCAGGTCCGAGGGCCGGTTGCCGATCGGCTCGTAGTCGAGCGAGGCGTAGCCCTTGGTCGAGGACTTGAGCAGGTCGAAGAAGTCGAGCACGATCTCCCCCAGCGGCATGTCGTAGCGAATCTGCACCCGTACCGGACTCAGGTAGTGCATGTCGACGTGGGTGCCGCGCCGCGACTGGCAGAGCTCCATCACCGCGCCGACCTGCTCGGTCGGGCAGATGATCGTGGCGCGGATGAAGGGCTCTTCGATCGTCTCGATCGCCGCCGGGTCGGGCAGTTCGGTCGGGCTCCGCACCTCGAGCTCCTCGCCGTTGGTCAGGTGGACCAGGTAGCGCACGTTCGGCGTCGTCGCCAGCAGGTCGAGGCCGTACTCCCGCTCCAGCCGCTCGCGCACGATCTCCATGTGCAGCAGGCCCAGGAAGCCGCAGCGGAAGCCGAAGCCGAGCGCCTCGGAGGTCTCCGGCTCCCAGGAGAGGGCGGCGTCGTTGAGGGCCAGCTTCTCGAGCGCGTCGCGGAGGTCTTCGAAGCGGTCGGTGTCGATCGGGAAGAGCCCGCAGAAGACCATCGGCCGCACCTCGCGGTAGCCCTCCAGCGCCTCATCCGCGGGACGGTCGAGGGCGGTCAACGTGTCGCCGACGCGCAGCTTGGCGACGTCCTTGATCCCGGTGATCAGGTAGCCGACGTCGCCGGCCTCCATCCCCTGCACGGCGGTCATCGCCGGCCGGAAGAAGCCGATGTCATCGATGTCGGCCTCGGTGCCGTTCTGCATCGCCAGGATGCGGCCGTTCTTGCGGAAGCTGCCGTCGACCATCCGCACGTAGGCGACGACGCCGCGGTACTGGTCGAACTCGGAGTCGAAGATCAGGGCGCGGGTCGGAGCCTCGGGCTTGCCCTCGGGCGGCGGCACGCGGGCGACGATCGCCTCCAGCACGTCGACGACACCCTCCCCGGTCTTGGCCGAGATCGGGATCGCGTCACCCGGATCGCCGCCGAGCAGATCGGCGATTTCGGCCGCGACCCGCTCCGGCTCGGCCCCCGGCAGATCGACCTTGTTCATCACGGGGATCAGCTCCAATCCGTTCTCGATCGCCAGGTAGGTGTTGGCGACGGTCTGCGCCTCGACCCCCTGCGCCGCGTCGACGACGAGCAGAGCGCCCTCGCAGGCGGCGAGGCTGCGCGAGACCTCGTAGGAGAAGTCGACGTGGCCGGGCGTGTCGATCAGATGCAGGTGGTAGGTCTCGCCGTTAGTGGCGGTGTACTCGACCCGCACCGCCTGCGCCTTGATCGTGATCCCGCGCTCACGCTCGAGGTCCATCGAGTCGAGCATCTGCGCCTTCATTTTCTTCGGGTCGACGGCGCCGGTGATCTCGAGGATGCGGTCGGCCAGGGTCGACTTGCCGTGGTCGATGTGGGCGATGATCGAGAAGTTGCGGATGTGGTCCATCGGGGTGCCGGAGTATGGCGGGTCGGCGCGCGGGTCCTGTCATGGGGTGAGGGGCCTGCGGGCGAGGTTTACGTCCTCGACCCCTCACCCCATGCCACCCGCGCGAGACACGTCTTTCACCGGCACCCCGATGGATCCAGCGAGCCCTTCAGCTCGTAGACCACGGTCGGCGGCTTGCGCAGGACCACGGTGGCTCCTGGGGCTTGGGTCCAGTGGGCGGCGGGAGGATATGGGGGCTTGCCGGGTTCGATGCGGTCTCTCGACGCGACCACGTAGTCGTAGGCGCCCTCGTTCAGAAGGTGACGCCACTGGCGACAGGTGGTGGGGGCGGTGAAGCCGCCATGGGGGCGCTCTTCGCCGATATAGGTGACGCGGTTGCTGAGGTCGCGGCCGTAGAGGGGATATTGGCGGGTGCTGGTCGTGGCGATGCGAGCGTCGGTGATGCCCTGCGCCCACTTGAAGGCCGCGTTGAGGCCAGGCGTGGTGAAGCTCGGGTCGGCGTAACGATGCTCCAGGTAGCGGCGTTGAATCGGATAGCCGACGGCGATCACGATCAGGGCCAGTCCGGCCGCGGCCCACGCAGCGATCCACCGAGCCGCCAAGCGAGTGCGTTTGACCTTTGTGGGGTTATGCCTGACAAAAGTCAAGCGCGCTCCTAGTTGGGCCAGTCGATCACGGAGGGACGGCGCGGCGGGGAGGAGCGCAAAGCCGAGGACCAGGGCCGGGGCGAGATAGCGGAGGCCCGATTCGAAGCCCCGGGGCATGCCATCGGGGCCAGAAGCAGAGGTGGGGGCGATCAACCAAGCCAGGAACGCAGCAAGGCCGACCAGGGCTGCGACGCGGAGGATCGGCTCGGAGCGGCGCCCCACGCAGAGGACGAAGCCCGCGACCGCGAGAACGACCAGCAAAGGCCAAAGGACTGTGAGGCCGCCATGCAGGCCGGGCAGGAACCAGTCGGACCAGACCGAGCCGTCGGTCAAGTAGCCGAGGACGCTGTGGGCTTCACGACCGCCCAGGGCCTGTTCGGGCGCAGGCAGGGTGATCGGGCCGAGGTGCTTGACCCATGGCAACGGGTTGCCGGTGTGGGCGAGGTTGCGCAGGTACCAGTAACCACCGCCGGCAAGCGCGGCGAGTGCACCCACGACGAGGGCCCGCAGGCGATTTCCATGCGGCGCGAGGACCGCCACACCCACTACGAGCACTCCGGCCGGCAAGAGGAAATTGAGCTTGGTCCCAGCCGCCAGCCCCGCCGCCAAGCCGATGACCGCGACCGGGCCCAGCGCGAACGCGGTTCCTACCTGGCGAGTAGAACCGCGTTCGCGCTGGGCCAGGGCAATTGCCACCGCGGCAAGCAGAAAGAAGATCCCGACGATGTCGTTCCGCGCCTCGCCTGCTTGGTCATGCAGCGCCGGAACGCTGAGCGCGACCGCCGCCAGCGCCATCGACCAGGGGCCGACCCGATAGGGGCGCCCGATGCACCAGGCTGCAACCAAGCACCCCCCGAACCATCCGAGGTTCAGCAGCGGCGAGAGGATGTCTCGACCGAAGGCGACCATCCCAATCGCGTGGACAACTTCCGAGTTCGCCGGATAGAACCAGGCCAGGAACTGCGGCGCGATGAAATGCAAGCTCCACGTGTCACCGCTCTGAAAGAACCCCGCTGCAAACGGCCCGTGGTACCAAGTCGAATCGAACCCGGTCATCCCCGTCGACAACCGCAGCTTCACCCCGGCAGCGAAATGGACAGTCGCCACCGCGGCTATTGCCAGGGCGACCACGGCCGCTGGTGAAGGGCCGTGGGGGCGTCCCTCCGGCGCAGCGGCGTCCTCTTTTTCGCCCCACTCCCGCCCTCGGACGGCCCCAGACTCACCAGGCGAAAAACCCAGCAAGACGG
>Ga0207682_10000013_pt1 | contig 83196 bp, 79 predicted proteins | sample KBSM63metaG_FD_184332 | JGI IMG/M metagenome (GOLD analysis project Ga0207682, IMG submission 184332) | Miscanthus rhizosphere microbial communities from Kellogg Biological Station, Michigan, USA - KBS M6-3 metaG (SPAdes) (version 2) | ecosystem: Host-associated > Plants > Roots > Rhizosphere >... | reverse complement strand
CAAAGGAAGCCTCTCTGGACTCGGTGGAACGCTGAACACGAAAATTGGAGGAAACGAAGTTGAATTCAACTGTACAAATAATGAACTTACCGGGATGGGCGTCGAACTAGAAGGCAAGCTTTCCGGCAAAGTTAGGTTCACGGGCTGCTCGACGAAACTCAACGGTACCATCGCGCCTACTTGTGAACCTAATAACAGCGGAATAGAACCGGGCATCATCTTGACCAACGTAGTCAAAGGCACTTTGACAGAACACTCAAGTGGTGAATGGCTATTGCCGGTCGAATCAACCGTGGAAGAAACCGTCGCCGGTGTAAAACAGCCGGTGTTCGGTCGCATCAAAATGCCGATCGAATGTGCAATTGGGAACAACATTCCGATTATCGGGCCCCGGTTTGCGCTGGTTGACTCCTCCGGAATGGGGGAACCCTCGCCCGGAACCAAACCTGGGCTTTTACACGAACAAGTTCTTCACAAAGTGAAAGAAGGGCCGTTAACTGAACTTTGGGTTCTGTCCAAAACAGAAGAACACAAAGCGACGGTTTTCGGCGAGGTTAGAGTAGAACTTGAATCCGGCCAAACGTGGAGTGGCTCCGGTGTTGTTGTGCCTCGGGAAAATCCAACCTGGACAGTCAAATCCGTAGATCTGACATCCGGGACGAAAGGCCTTCAAGCGAGTATGGCGAGCCTTGGAACACTTCATACGAAAATCGGTGGAAACAAAGTTGAATTTAACTGTCCGACTGCGGAATTGCTTGCTGCTAGCCTGGAAGAAAAAGGCAATATTTCGTCAGGATTCAAAGTTAAATTCAGTAAATGCACGACAAAAGTCAATGGAAGCATTTCGCCTGTTTGTGAACCGATTAGCGGGACCGAAAAAGGTGTCGTGATTACGAATAGCTTTAAAGCAAAACTAGGAGAACATTCGACGGGTGAAGGCATTGTGCCGATTGAATCAACTGTTGAAGAACTTGTCGCTGGGGTCAAACAGCCGGTCTTCGGCCGAATAAAATCGTTGGCCGAATGTTCAATCGGTTCCAACGTTCCAGTTATTGGTCCTCGGTTTGTTGTGGTCGATGCAAAAGGCATGGGCGAATCCACACCCGGAGGCAAAGAAGGCCTTTTACACGAACAGAAAGCTCATAACACTAAAGAAGGCCCGTTAACCGAAATCTGGGTCTATAGCAAAACCGAAGAACACAAAGCTACGATCTTAGGCGAAGCGCAAGTGGAACTTGCGTCGGGTGAAACCTGGAGTGGGTTGCCCTAGGTGGAGTTGGCTGACACGGCGGTGAGCCTTCTCGCCGCCGTAGTCGCTTCATCGAAATCAGGACGGTGGCTGCGGCTCTCCCAGGCCGTGTGAGCCTGCGGCGTTAGTCTCGGTCGCTTGGTCGACCCGGTGGACAACGTCCTGGGGTTCGGCGACGCCGTAGAACACGAAGTTGTAGTCATCCCCCGCCGCCGTGTCGAAGTCGACGTCGCCGATCTGCATCAGGCGCTGGTAGATCGACTGTTTGTAGTTGACGTTCTGGACGCGCTCGAGGCGGGTCTCCTGGACCTCGCGGGAGACGATGCCGCGTTTGATGTTGAGGCGGCGGTCGGTGATCGTGTAGGTGGTTGCGACGCGCTTGACGAAGCCGATCAGGACGGTGAGGGCGATGATGATGAGGACGACGAGGAAGACCGTGCCGCTGCCGGCGCCGAAGAGCTTGAAGAGCACCCCGACGATCGCCGCGATCAGGATGCCCTTCAGGTAGAAGCCGAGGATCGCCCGCCACGAGGGGTGGCCCTGGAAGATCACCTGCTCGCCCGGGCTGAGGTTGAGCGCCATCGCCGGGCAGCATAACCGCGCCGTCCGCGTCCCTCCATAACTTGGTCAAGTGTCGATAGCGAAGGTCGAGCCGCTCACCACCGCGCGTGCCCTGCGTGGTCCCTTTGACTACCGGCTGCCGGCGGAGATGGCGGACCTGGAGGTCGGCAGCGTGGTCAAGGTCCCCTTCGGCCGGCAGCGTCTGCTGGGTGTCGTCGTCGACCTGGCCGAGGGCTCTTCGCTGCCCCCTGAGCGGCTCGCCGAGCCGATCGAAGCGCTCGAGGCGGGCGCCCCGGCGGAGCTGGTCCGGCTCGGTCTTTGGATCGCCGAGGAGTACTGCTCAACCCCCTCGCGGGGCTTGCAGTTGGTCCTGCCTCCCGGCACCGGAGCAGCTGGGCAGCGCATACGGGCGCGCCACGAGCTGCGAGCCGCGATCACCGCCGCGGGCGAGGAGGCGCTGGGCCGGGGCGAGCGCCTCGGCGTCAAGCAGCGCGCGGTGCTGGAGGCGCTGCGGGCGGGGGAGACCTCGGCGCCCGACCTTGCCGCGGCCGTCGGTTCCGACCGCGCGGTGCTGCGACGGCTTGAAGAGCGTGGCCTGATCACGACTCGCAGCTCGCTCGTGCGCCGCCGCGCCGAGCACCCCGACGTCGGCGCCGCCGGCGGTCGTCCACAACTGCTGCCCGAGCAGGAGGCGGCGGTGGAGAGCGTCATCGCCGCGCTCGACGGCGCCAATCCAAGCGCCCCGCGCGAGCAGTTGCTGCACGGGGTGACCGGCTCGGGCAAGACCGAGGTCTACCTGGCCGCGGTCGAGGCGGCCCTGGCGCGGGGCAAAGGGGCGATCGTGCTCGTCCCCGAGATCGGCCTGGCGCCGCAGGCGGTGGCGCGCTTTCGCGCCCGGCTCGGCGATCGCTTCGCCGTCCTCCACTCAGCCCTCTCCGACGGCGAGCGCTACGACGAGTGGCGCCGCCTGCGCAGCGGCGAGGCGAGCGTCTGCGTCGGGCCACGCTCGGCGGTCTTCGCGCCGCTGCGCGACCTCGGCCTGATCGTGATCGACGAGGAGCACGACCCCTCCTACAAGCAGGAGGGGGACCCCTGTTACGACGCCCGCGCCGTCGCCCGCCACCGCGCCGGCGAATGCGGCGCGGTGCTGCTCGCCGGTACCGCGACGCCGCGACCGGAGTCCTGGCTGGAGCTGCCGCGGCTGGAGCTGCCGCGCCGCGTCGACGGGCAGCCGCTGCCGCCGGTGCGGGTGCTCGACATGCGCGAGGCCGATCCACGCGCCGGCGCCCTGCATCCGCAGACCTGGGCGGCGCTGGAGGGCGTGCGCGCCGCCGGGGCCAAGGCGATCGTGATGGTCAACCGCCGCGGCTTCGCCCCCTGGCTCACCTGCCGTTCCTGCGGTCATCACTGGAGCTGTCCCAACTGCGACGTCTCGCTGATCGTCCACCGCCACACCGGTCGGCTCGTCTGTCACCACTGCGCCCACGCCGAAGCTCTGCCGGAGGCCTGCGGCACCTGTGACTCGACCACGCTCTCGCGCTCCGGCGTCGGCACCGAGCAGATTGAGGCACTGCTGTCCGAGCGCCTGGCGCCGATGCCGGTCTTCAGGCTCGACGCCGACACCACGGCGGGTCGCGGCGCCCACGCCCGCATCCTCGCCGCCTTCGGCGAGGCCGAGAGCGGCGTCCTGGTCGGAACTCAGATGGTCGCCAAGGGCCATGACTTCCCCGAGGTGACGCTGAGCGCGATCCTCGACGCCGACGCCACCCTGCGCTTCCCCGACTTCCGCGCCGCCGAGCGGACCTTCGCGATGGTGACTCAGCTGGCCGGCCGCAGCGGCCGCGGCGCCGCCGGCGGTGAGGTGATCGTCCAGACCCTGGCCCCGCGCGCCCCGAGCATCGCCCACGCGGCGGGGCACGACGCCCCCGCCTTCCTTGCCGAGGAGGTGGAGCGGCGGCGGGCGCTGCGCTACCCGCCCTTCTCGCACCTGACCCGGATCGTGCTCAAGGCGGAGGTCGAGGCGCGGCTCGATCGTGCCGCCACCCTGCTCGCCGAAGGACTCGTCGCGGAGATTCCCGACGACACCGAACTGCTCGGCCCGGCGCCGATGTTCCGCGTCCGCAACCGCCATCGCCGGCGCCTCCTGCTCAAGGCAAGCGAGCGCGAGCGCACCGTCGCCGCGGTGCGCCGCACGATCGAGCGCCTCGGTGCCGACCGGGCCCTGCGCGACGTCGCTATCTCGGTCGACGTCGACCCGCAGTAGCGTGCCCGGCGCGTCAAGCTGCGGCGACGATCCTGAGGGGCCGTCTCTTAGACTCAGACTTAGATGAGCGAACCTGCGGAAACGGAGACCGGCGAGCGCGACGAAGAGAGCCAGCTCGAAGCGGAGCTGCTGGAGCGGCGCGAAGCGGCGCTGGCGCACGTGGTCAAGTTCGGCGACCCGGTGCTGAAGAGCAAGGCTTCGCCGGTGCGCGAGTTCGGTCCCGAGCTGCGCGCCGAGGTCGAGCGCATGGTCGCGATCATGCGCGACGGCCTCGGAGTCGGCCTCGCCGCCACCCAACTCGGCGTGCTGCGCCGGCTGCTCGTCTTCCAGGCGGGGCCGGACAGTGAGCCGACCGCGCTGATCAACCCCGAGATCGAGTGGCTCTCCGACGAGGTCGTCATCGCCGAGGAGGGCTGCCTCAGCCTGCCGCGCGTCTCGATGGACGTCGAGCGGCCCCTACACGCTCGCTTCAGCGGTCTCGATGCCGACGGAGAGCCGATCCGGATCGAGGCCTCGGGCCTGGAGGCACGTGTGCTCCAGCACGAGCTCGACCACCTCGATGGCGTCTTGATCCTCGACCGGGCACCACGAGCACAGCGCAAGGCCGCCCTGCGGGCGCTGCGCGAAGGCGGCAGCTACAGCCCGCCGCTTGCCGAGGAGGAAGCAGCGGCCGAGGGCGAGCATCGCGAGCCCAAGACCGACGCTTGACGTGAGGACCGTCTACTTCGGCACGTCTGAGTTCGCCGCCGTGGTGCTGCGCGCTCTCGCCGCTTCACCTCACCGCCCAAGGCTCGTCGTCACCCCGCCCGACCGGCCCAAGGGACGCGGCCGGCGTATGCAATCGCCACCGGCGGCCGACATCGCCCGTGAGCTGGGAATCGAGCTGCTGCAGATCGCCGACGTCAATGAGGACGCCGCGCTGGAGCGGATCCGGGCCGCCCAGCCCGAGGCCACTGCTGTTTGCGCCTTCGGGCAACTGATTCGGGAGCCGCTGCTCTCCGAGTGGCCGATGCTCAATGTGCACCCCTCGCTGCTGCCCCACTGGCGCGGGGCGGCGCCGATCGAGCGCGCGATCATGGCGGGCGAGGAGCGCACCGGCGTCTGCGTGATGCGGGTGACCGCCGGGCTCGACGCCGGTCCGGTGGCGCTGTGCGAGGAGCTGCCAATCGGACCCGAAGAAGACTTCGAGTCGCTCTCGGCGAAGCTCGCGGCCCTGGGCGGCGAGCTGTTGGTGCGGGCGTTCGGCCGGCTGGAGGAGGGAGCGATCGAGTTCTCCGATCAGGACGAGGGGGCGGCTACCTACGCCGAGAAGATCGCCCCGGAGGAGCGCCGCCTCGATCCGTCCCGCCCGGCCGCCGAGCTGGCGCGCACGGTGCGGGCGCTGACGCCGCACGTCGGTGCCTACCTGGAGGTCTGCGGCGGCGAGCGACTGGGTGTACGGCGCGCCCGCGCCGTCGACGTCGGCGTCAAAGCGGGAGAGATCAAGGCCGAGTGGGGAGCGCTGTTGCTCGGCTGTGGTCGCGGCGCGCTGCGGCTCGAGGTGGTCCAGCCGCCGGGGGGCAAGCCGATGCCCGCCGACGCATACCTGCGGGGACACTCGCTGCCAAAGCTGTGAGCCGAGCGAAGCTGGTCCGATGAGCACGATCTCCCCGCCGCGCCGGCTGGCCTTCGGCGTGATCAAGGCGACCTTCGAGGACGGCGCCCACACCGAGCGCGCCTTCCGTGAGGGAGCCGACGCGGCCGGCCTCGTCGGGCGCGAGCGCGCCCAGGCGCAGCGCCTCGCTTACGGCACGGTGCAACGACGCGGCACGCTCGACGCCGGACTCGAACGGCTGGTCGAGCGGCCGCTGCGCGACCTCGACGCTCCCGTGCTCGCCGCCCTGCGCCTCGGTGCCTACGAGCTGCTCTTCGCCGACGCGACTCCCGATCACGCCGCGGTCGACCAGGCGGTCGAGCTGACCAAGCGAGCGCGGGCGGCCCACGCCGCGGGTCTGGTCAACGCCGTCCTGCGTCGTCTGGGACGGGAGCGCGACGAGTTGCTCGACGCCCTGCTCGGCGACGACTCCACCCCTGAGTCCGCCGCGGTCGCCCACTCGGCGCCGCTATGGCTGGCGCAGATGTGGTGGCACGAGCTCGGCGCCGATGACGCCCGCGCGCTGCTCGCCGCCTGCAATGAGCCGCCAGAGAACGCCTACCGCGTCAACACCCTGCGTACCAGCCCCGAGAGCGTCCTCGAGCGCCTCCGCGCCGCTGGAGTCTCCGCCGCTTCCGGCGCACCTTTTGCAGGTAGAGCATGCAAAAAGTTCGACGAATTAAATTGTTCATTGGCGGTCCCGGAGATGATCGTGGTGGAGGGGCCCACCGGCGACTTGGTGCCGGAGCTGGTCGACGCCGGTGAGCTGACCCCGCAAAGCCGCGGCTCGGCCGCCGTGGTCGAGGTGCTCGACCCCCAACCCGGTGAGCACGTGCTCGACCTTTGCGCCGGGCCCGGCATCAAGACCGGCCAGATCGCCGCTCGCATGGGCGACCGCGGCGAGGTCTTCTCGGTCGAGAGCGATTCTGGTCGCGCCGAAGAAGTGGTCGAGCAGGCGCGCCGCCTCGGCCTGCGCAGCGTCAGCGTGATCGAGGCCGATGCGACCGAGCCCGGCATGATCGGTTTCGACCGGGTCCTGCTCGACGCCCCCTGCTCAGACCTCGGCGCCCTCGCCTCCCGCCCCGACGCGCGCTGGCGCAAGTCACCGGCGACGATCGAGCGGCTGGTCGAGGTGCAGGCGCGGTTGCTGGAGCGAGCCCATGCGGCGTTGAAGCCGGGCGGCACGCTGGTCTATGCGACCTGCACGATCAGCCGGCGCGAGAACTCCCTCCTCGGCGACGCCGCGTACCGCCTCCAGCTCCGACCCGACCGTGATCGCACCACCGGCTTTTTCATCGGCCGGTGGAAACGCGATGATGGTGGAGATGGCTGAGCCCGCCAAAGGGGATAGCGGCGTCATGCGCAGGGCGTCCTGCCCGGGATGCGGTGAGCCCTGGCTGCGCCCGACGCAGCTCCCCGGCCGCTTTCGCTGCGTGTACTGCCTGTGTCGTTACGAGCTCGTCTCGCAGTGTCCGGACTGCGGCGAACATCAGACGATCGTCCGCATGAGCACGACCGAGGACATGACCTGCCAGATGTGCGGCGGCTCGATGTTGAGGCCGGTATGAGCGAGCGGATGAAGGAGATCGCCGCTTCGCCCCGGGTCGCCCCGTCGATCCTCTCGGCCGACTTCTCGCGCCTCGGCGCCCAGGTCGACGAGGTGCTCGACGCCGGAGCGCGGCTGATCCACGTCGACGTGATGGACGGCCATTTCGTGCCGCCGATCACGATCGGCCCGCTGGTCGCGGGCGCGATCGCCGACCAGGTCCACGCCGCCGGTGGCGCGATCGACGTCCACCTGATGATCGAGCAGCCCGAGCGGCAGATCGAGGCCTTCGCCGAGGCGGGGGCCGACTCGATCATCTTCCACGCCGAGGCCACCGCCCACGCCAACCGCACCCTCGCCGCAATCCGTGAGCTCGGCTGCCTTGCCGGCGTCGCGATCAACCCCGGCACCCCGGTCGAGGCGCTCACCGAGCTGCGCGACCTCGCTGACGTCGTCCTCTGCATGACGGTCAATCCCGGCTGGGGCGGCCAGGCCTTCATCCCCGGTTCCCCCGACAAGGTCTCCCGCCTCAAGCCTCTGGTCGGCGACGCCAAGATCGAGGTAGACGGCGGCATCGACGCCACCACCGCCGGCTCGGTCGCTGCCGCCGGCGCCTCGCTCTTCGTCGCCGGCTCCGCCGTCTTCGGTGCCGCTGATCCTGCCGCGGCCTACGCCGAGATCGCCGCTGCCGCAGGCGCGGTCTAGCCGCGCGCGACCAACGCTCCAATCACCTCTTGCCACCAAGCCTGCTCGGCGGGATCATCCGCGCCCCCGCGTTCGGCGCGCCGCTCACACCAACGGGCCAGGGAGCGGCGGTCGCCGAGCGCCACTACCGTCTCTGAGGCCAGCGCGTAGCGGCCGTCGGCGAGGGCGACGAGGGAGCTCTGGCGGTCGCGGCGGCTGCGCAGCACCGAGACCACGGCGATCCCGCCGATCCGCTCCGGCGCCGAAGGATCGGCGATTTCACCACCGGGGCCGACCGAGAAGATCTGCGGCGCCCCGCGCGGCGGCAACTTTGGCGGCGGCGGTCTGCCGACCGGGCCCTCCTGCCAGGTTTTGGTCAGCTCCTCCACCTCGGCGCGCAGCTCGCCGCGGACGAGGATGTGCAGCTCGTCGCCCTCGCGAACCTCCGTCGAGCCGCGCGGCGGGATCGCGTGCCCATCGCGGACGATCACGTTGACCAGGGCCTCGCGCGGCAGCCCCAGTTCGCGCACCAGGTGGCCCGCCGCGGCGGCGTCCGGGCGCAGCCGGTAGGCGATCACGTCGCCGCCCATGCGGCGAATCCGTCCAGACTCGAGCAGCCGCCGCGGCAGCGCCGGCTCGTCGGTCGTCAGTCCGAGCCGGCTCGCCAGCGGCTCGAAGCTGGCGCCCTGGACCAGGGTCGAAGTGAGGACGACGAAGAAGACGATCGCGAAGAGCTGCCGGCCGTCGCCGACCCCGGCGACGACGGGGAAGGTGGCGAGCCAGATCGGCGTCGCCCCGCGCAGCCCGGCCCAACCCAGCATCGCCCGCTCGCGCACGTCGAGCGGCGAGAAGGCGGTCGCGACGAAGGCCGCGAGCGGGCGGGCGAGCAGGATCAGCACCGCCGAAAGCGCCAGGCTCTCGAGCGCTACGTCGTCGAGCGAGCTGGGGAAGACGAGCAGGCCGAGCAGGATGAAGAGGCCGATCTGGGCGACCCAGCCGACCCCCTCGTGGAAGGCGACGATCGTGCGCCGGGCCGGGATCCGCGCCGCTCCGAGCGCCAGCGCGGTCAGGTAGACGGCGAGGAAGCCAGAGCCGTGGGCGACCTCGGCGAGGCCGAAGGCAAGCGCGGCGATCGCGATCGTCGCCACCGGGTAGATGCCGTCGGTCGGCAGCCGCGCCCGGTCGAGCGCCCGGGTCGCGAGCCAGCCCAGCGCGACGCCGACCACGGCCCCGATCGCCAGTTTGAGCGCCAGCAGGCCGATCATGTCGACCAGGCCGAAGCCCGGTTCCTGGATCCATTCGATGAAGCCGATGACCAGCAGCAGCGCGACCGGGTCGTTCATCCCCGACTCTCCCTCGAGCGCGCGCGCCAGGCGCTTTTTCAGGGTCGAGCGGCGCAGCACGGCGAAGATCGCGGCCGAGTCGGTGGCGGCGATCGCGGCGCCGACGATCATCCCTTCGAGCACGCTGAGGTCGAAGATCCAGTGGGCGGCGAGGCCGGCCGTGCAGGCGGTGATCGCGGTTCCGATCGTCGCCATCGAAGCGGCGGTGCCGAGCACCGGCCGGATCTCCGACCAGCCGGCGGTCAGGCCACCCTCGAAGAGGATCAGCACGAGGGCGATCGTGCCCAGCGTTCGAGCCAGCTCGACGTCGTCAAACTCGATCCCGCCGAGGCCCTCCGAGCCCGCCAGCATGCCGAGCCCGAGGAAGAGCAGCAGGCCGGGGATGCGGATCCGGTCGGCAAGCAGCGCGCCGAGGATGCCGGCCGCGAGCAGGGCACCGGCGACGAGGATCAGCTCGGCGTCGTGTCCACCCATCGACGGACCCTATTGAACCGGTCTAGACGTTCTCGTCGATCATCGCCAGCTCCGCCTCGAGCTCCTCGGCCGAGCCCGGCTGCGGTATGTCCTCGCTGCGTTCCCGCGGGTGGCGGTAGACGTAATAGAGCAGCGAGAAGAGAACCCCGGCGGCAAGCAGGAAGCCGATCTCGACCCGGCGGAACTCGTTGCTGACCAGCGGCACGAAGTTCCAGCCGATGAAGAGGGCGGCGCAGGTGATCCAGCGCGCCGCGGCGCGGCGCACCTGGCCCTGGGCGATGCAGGCCTGGTTGACCGTGACCGAGGCGAGGTAGAGGCCCATGCCGAGCGTGACCAGGAGCAGGCCCTCGCGGTCATAGGTGAACTTCTTGCTGAAGGCGATCTGCATCGCGGTCGGTCCGACCGCGGCCATGAAGACGAGGGCGAGTCCGGTGAAGGCGATCAGCCCGAGCAGGACCATGCGCACCGAGCGATGGAACTCGTCCTCGCTGCCGGGCTCCTCGCTGGTGTGGAGGCCGGTCAGGTGGGGGAGGATGCTGGTCGAGACCGCCTGGAAGAGCTGCAGCGGCGCCCGCGCGATCATCAGCACGTTGAATATGAAGCCGGCGGCGGCGGCTCCCTCGAGGCCGCGGATGACCAGCGGCCCGGCGTTGAGGAAGGCCTGTTCGCTGAACATGATCACCAGCACGGCCGCCGCGAACCCGCCGCCCTTCGCCATCGATACGGACGTTTCGTCACCGGTCTCCGCTCGCACCACCGCTTGCTCGCGTTTCGCCCGGCGGGCAAAGGCAAACGGGACGACCATCAGGGATAGGGCCGGGGCGGCGACGATTCCGATCGCGACCGCCGACTGGCCGCTGAGCACATTGACCGCGACCAGCACGGCGAAGATCGTGCGGAAGCACGATTCGGAGAGGATCAGCGCCGTGAAGAGGCCAAAGCGCTTGCTGCCGGCGAGGAAGCCGCGGGCGAAGTAGCTGGCGGCGTAGAAGAGGACGGCGCCGAAGAAGACCCAGTAGAGAGTTTCGTTACCCTCCAGCACCCCGTCCTGGATCGGCCCGCGCAGGGCGAGGGCGAGGACGGCGAAGGTGAGCGAGAGGCCGAGCTGGATCGTCGAGGCGACCCGCATCGTGCCGCCGAGTGGCTCGCCCTTGACCGTGTGTTCGGCGATGTGGCGCGAGAGCAGCTGTTCGATCGGCCGGTAGAGGGTCGAGATCGTGATGAAGACGGCCGACCAGAGCACGGTGATCTGCCCGTAGTCGGGCTTGGAGAGCACGTGCGAAGCGATGAAGAAATAGACGTAGGTGATCACCCCGGTGAGGCCGACGCCGATCGCGAGGAAGCTGGCGGTCTTGCCGTAGTCGGCGGCGCTCGAGGTGCCCGTCCCCGCGCCCGCCTCAGGCGGGCTCCCGTCCTGGGGGCTTGCGCTCATCGACGGCTACCGGGCTCGTAATGCGACGGCGGTATCTCGAGTGCCAGCTCGACCCGCCGCACCCGCTCGAAGACGCGCTGGGTCATCACCCGCTGTCCGGCCAGCAGGTCGCCGATCACCCCGAGGGCGACCAGCTGTACGGCGGCGATGAAGAGCACCGCGCCGAGGATCAGGGACTGGACGTGACCGGTGCTGTCGCCGTTGAGGATCCAGTCGAGCAGGAAGGGGAGCCAGGCGACGAGGGCGAGGACGCCGACCGCGAGGCCGGCAGTGGCGAAGACGCGCAGCGGCTCGTAGCGGGCATAGATGCGCAGGATCGAGAGCGCGTTGCGGCGCACGTAGGAGCCGGTCGAGTCGAAGAGGCGCGACTCGCGCGTCTGCGGATTGGTCTCGACCTCGACCTGGTCGACGGCGACCAGCATCTTGCCCGCCTGGATCAGGCTCTCCAGGGTGTAGGTGAAGTTGTCGACGACGAGCAGGCCGAGCGCCGCCTCGCGGTTGTAGGCGCGAAAGCCGGAGGTGGTGTCGGCGATCTCGGTGCCGGATAGGCGCCGTACGACCCAGCTGCCGAGGCCCTGCAGGCGCTTCTTCGAGTCCGAGAAGTGCTCGATCCTGGCGACCTGGCGGTCGCCGACGACCATGTCGGCCTCGCCGGCGAGGATCGGCGCCAGCAGCTTGGGGATGTCGGCGCCGCTGTACTGGTTGTCGGCGTCGGTGTTGACGATCGCATCGGCGCCCAGCTTGAGACAGGCGTCGAGGCCGGCCTGGAAGCCGGCGGCGAGGCCCTTGTTGTTGGTCAACCGGACGATGTGCTCGACGCCGTGCTCGCGCGCGACCTCGACCGTGCGGTCGGTCGAGCCGTCATCGATCACGAGCAGCTCGACCGCGTCCACGCCGGGGATCTGGCGCGGGATGTCGGCGATCGTCGCCGGGAGTGTCTGCTCCTCGTCGAGGCAGGGGATCTGCACAATCAGCTTCATGGCGAGCCGTCAGGGTATCCGGGCGCTCGGAGCGAGCAAGATCACAGAGCGCCCTCGCGAGAGCGTTACGATTGGTTGATTGACCAGTCAATCGGTCGCATGAAATCCCAGCTCACAGGCACGGATCAGGCCCACATGCGCAGGGCGCTGGAGCTTGCGGAGCGCGGACGCGGGCAGGTGAGCCCGAATCCGCTCGTCGGAGCGGTGGTGGTGCGCGACAGCGAGCCGATCGGCGAGGGTTTTCACGCCAAGCTGGGCGACCTGCACGCCGAGCGGGCGGCGCTGGCCGATTGCGCGGCGCGGGGCAACGATCCGCGCGGGGCAACGATGTACGTGACGCTGGAGCCCTGCGCGCACGAGGGCAGGCAACCTCCCTGCGTCGAGGCGGTTCTCGAGGCCGGGATCGAGCGGGTGGTGATCGCCTCTGACGATCCAAGTGAGAAGGCGGCCGGACGCGGTCCCGGCATCCTGCGCGACGGCGGGGTCGCGGTCGAGTTCGCTGCGGGCGAGGAGGCGAGCGCGGCGCGCCTGCTCAACCAGCCATTTCGCAAGCACGCCCGCACTGGGCTGCCGCTGGTGACGCTGAAGCTGGCGATGTCGCTCGACGGCCAAACCGCCACACCCCCCGGCGACTCGCCCTGGATCTCGAGTGAGCGCAGCCGCGAGCTCGTCCACCGCTGGCGCGCCGAATCCGACGCAATCGCCGTCGGCATCGGCACCGTGCTCACCGACGACCCGCTGTTGACCGCTCGCCTCTCGGATGCCCGCCAGCCGCTTCGCGTCGTCTTCGACCGCCGGGCCCGGCTCCCACTCGACTCACAGTCGTTGCGCACGCTCGACCAGTCCCCGGTGATCGTCGTCACCGCACCTGGCACCGATGCGGGCGCTTTGCGCGATGCCGGCGCCGACGTCATCGTCGCCGAGGGCATTCCCGCGGCGCTGGCCGAACTCGGCCGCCGCGGCATCACCAGCCTCTTCCTCGAGGGCGGCCGCACCCTCGCCACCGCCTTCGCCGATGCAGGCGAGATCGACGAGGCGCGCGTCTTCGTCGCCCCGGTCTTGCTCGGCGGCGCGAAGCGGGTCGAGGCTGTCGACCCCGGCGCCGAGGACACCTTGATCGAGACCCGTTTCCGGGAGTGGTGATGTTCACCGGCCTGATCGAAGACCTCGGCACGATCGAGTCGCTTGAGAGCGACGCCGAGGGCGCCCGCCTGCGCATCGCTACCCGTCTTGCCGGCGAGATCGGCGAGGGCGACTCGGTCGCGGTCGACGGCGTCTGCCTGACCGCGACCAACGTCGATGCCGCCGGCTTCACCACCGAGGCGATGAACCAGACGCTCAGGGTCACGGCTCTCGAGGCCCTCGGCAAAGGCGATCGGGTCAACCTGGAGCTGGCGATGAAGGCTTCCGAGCGCCTCGGCGGGCACATCGTCCAGGGCCACGCCGACGGGGTCGGCACGGTGATCTCGATCGAGGAGGACGGTTTCGCCCGTCGCCTCTGCGTCGCCCTCGGCCCCGAGCTGATCCGCTACGTGGTCGAGAAGGGTTCGATCTGCCTCAGCGGCGTCAGCCTCACGGTCTCGGCGCTCGGCCCGGACTGGGCGGAGGTGTCGCTGATTCCCGAGACGCTGGAGCGGACGACGCTGGGCGAAGTCGACGCGGGGGACAAGCTGAACGTCGAGTGTGATGTGGTGGCCAAGTACGTCGAGCGATTGATGAAACCATTCGCCGCAGAAGGAGATTCATGAGCGGGATGACGGAGACGCAACGGACAGACGGAGCAGCAGCCAGGGCGGGGGAGAGCCCGTTCTCGACGATCGAGGAAGGGATCGAGGAGATCCGCGCCGGGCGCATGGTCGTCGTCTGCGACGGCGAGGACCGCGAGAACGAGGGCGACCTGGTGATGGCGGCGCAGTTCGCCACGCCCGAGGCGGTCAACTTCATGGCCAAGGAGGCGCGCGGCCTGATCTGCCTCGCCCTGACCGCGGAGCGCTGCGAGAAACTCGGCCTGAAGCTGATGGCGGCGAAGAACGAGGCGCCGCTGCAGACCGCCTTCACGGTGACGATCGAGGCCGCCGGCGGGGTCAGCACCGGCATCTCCGCCCACGACCGCGCCCACACGATCCAGGTCGCGATCGACCCAGACTCCGGCCCGAACGAGATCGTCGTCCCCGGTCACATGTTTCCGCTGCGGGCCAAGGACGGGGGAGTGCTCGAGCGCACCGGCCACACCGAGGCCAGCGTCGACCTCGCCCGCCTCGCCGGGTTGACCCCCGCCGGCGTGATCTGCGAGGTGATGAACGACGACGGCACGATGGCCCGCGTCCCCGACCTGGTGCCTTACTGCGAGCGCCACGGGCTGAAGATGATCACCGTCGCCGACCTGATCGCCTACCGGCGCCGCACTGAGGAGAAGCTGGTCGAGCGCGTCGTCTCGACCGCGCTGCCGACCGAGTTCGGCGACTTCACCGCGGTCGGATACCGCTCCCTGGTCGACGACAAGCACCACGTGGCGATGGTCAAGGGCGACGTCGACGGGGTCGAGGACGTGCTCGTCCGCGTCCACAGCGAGTGCCTCACCGGCGACGTCTTCCACAGCATGCGCTGCGACTGCGGCGAGCAACTGGTCGCGGCGCTGACTCAGATCGAGCGCGAGGGCCGCGGCGTCCTGCTCTACCTCTCCCAGGAGGGCCGCGGCATCGGCCTGCTCAACAAGCTCAAGGCCTACAAGCTGCAGGAGGAGGGCGCCGACACGGTCGAGGCCAACCTCAAGCTCGGTCTGCCCGCCGACCTGCGCGACTACGGGATCGGGGCCCAGATCCTCGGCGACCTCGGCCTGACCAGCATCCGCATCCTCACCAACAACCCGAAGAAGATCGTCGGGCTCGAGGGCTACGGCCTCTCGGTCAGCGAGCAGGTGCCGATCGAATCGGCCCCCAACGAACACAACGAGGCCTACCTGCGCGCCAAGCGCGACAAGATGGGCCACTCGCTGCACCACCAGGGGCTTGCCCTCGACGAGGAGATGATCCGCGACGAGGACGAACGCGACGCGGCCGGCGAACCCCAGCCGCGCGACGCAGCGGCCGGGGATGGCTCCCTCGATGGCTGAGTCGGGCGTGTTCCTCGAGACCTTCGGCGAGGAGGAGCGCGAGGCGCTCTCCGGCCGCGAGTTCGCCGTCTGCGTCGGCCGCTTCTACGAGGACCTGGCCGAACGACTGCTCTCGGGCGCCCGCGAAGGCTTCGAGCTCGCCGGCGTCCCCGCCAGCTCGGTCAGCGAGGTCTCGGTGCCCGGCGCCTACGAGCTGCCCTTCGCCGCCAAGCTGCACGCGACCAGCGGCCGCTACTCCGGCGTCGCCTGCCTCGGCGTCGTCATCCGCGGCGAGACCGACCACTACGACTTCGTCTGCGCCGAGGCCGCCCGCGGCATCCAGGACGTGCAGCTCGAAACCGGCGTCCCCTGCGCCTTCGGCGTGATCACCTGCGACACGATGGAGCAGGCCCTCGCCCGCGCCGGCGGCGGCAAGCGCGACCAGGGCCGCAACGCCGCCCTCACCGTCGCCCGCATGGCTCTCGCCAAACAGACGATCAACCCCTACAACTGGGCGGTCCGCGACACCTAGGCCCGAGAACTTGCCACCGGCGGCAAGAGCCGCCGCCGACTGGCGGAGATCGGTACCATCCCCGACCCGATGGCCAAGGTATGCCACAGCTGCGGCAAGGGACCGGCGTTCGGCCAGTCCCGAAGCCACTCGATGGTCGCGACCAAGCGACGCTTCGACCCGAACCTGCAAAAGGTGCGGATCATCGAGAGCGGCCGCAAGGTCCGGACCTACGTCTGCACGCGCTGCCTTAAGGCCAACAAGGTCACCAAGGCCGCCTGAGGCCGTAGGGCACACTGCGCAGGGCCGCACCGTCGGCTGCGCGTCGTGCTGAAGCACTGCCGCTTCGCCGCCGGCACGCCCCTGCTTGGCCCTACGGCCTCAGGCGCTTTACGAGGGGATGTCGCCTACGTCGACTGGCGACTTGAGGGCGCTGGGGCGCCCCTGACTCGCCAGTCGATTCTGAAGGAGGCCGCTTAGTCGGCCGAGACGACTACGGGGTGCTCGCCGGTGGGGCTGGGATCGCCCTCGGCGGGCTCGACGTGCAGGCGCGGCAGGATGCGGTCGAGCCAGTCGGGGAGCCACCAGGCGCTCTTGCCGAAGAGCTGCATCAGGGCGGGGACGAGGACCGAGCGGATGATCACGGCGTCGATGAAGACGGCGGCGGCCAGGCCGAGGCCGAAGAGCTTGATGATGCGGTCGTCGCCGAGCATGAAGGAGGCGAAGACGGTGATCATGATCGCCGCCGCCGCGGTGATCACACGGCCTGTGAGGGCGAGGCCGCGGGTGACCGCGAGGCTCGCGTCGTTTTTGTGCTCCCACTCCTCGTGGATGCGCGACATCAGGAAGACCTCGTAGTCCATCGAGAGCCCGAAGACGATCGAGAAGAGGAAGATCGGGAAGAAGGAGATGATCGGACCGGTGCCGTCGACGCCGATGATGCTCGCGCCCCAGCCCCACTGGAAGACGGCGACGATCAGACCGAAGGCGGCGCCGATGCTGAGCAGGTTCATCACGATCGCCTTCAGCGGCACCACGACCGAGCGGAAGACGGTCATCAACAGCAGCGCCGAGAGCAGGATGACGACGCCGATGAAGAGCGGCAGCTTCTTGGAGATCGCGTCGCCGAAGTCCTCGAAGATCGCGGTGATGCCGCCGACGTGCAGCTGCGCCCCGGTTTTCTGCTCGATCGGTGGGATCACGTCGTCGCGGATGTGATCGAGCAGCTTGGTCGTGTCCTCGCTCTGGGGTGAGGTGGTCGGGTAGACCTGGAAGACGCCGGTATTTTCGGCCGGGTTGAGCGTGATCGAGGTCGTTTTCGCAACGCCTTCTTCGCTCTCCACCGTCTTGCGCAGTTGGACCAGGGCTTCGTCGTCGCCTTTGCTCGGCAGCGCCGCGGCCATCACGAAGGGCCCGTTGTAGCCGGCGCCGAAGCCTTCGGCGAGCAGGTCGTAGGCTTCGCGCGTGCTCGACCCTGCCGGGTCGGTGCCGGCGTCGTTGGAGCCGAGTCGCAGCGAGAGGGTGGGGATGCAGAGGACGATCAGCAGGCCACCCGAGAGCAGCGCCGCGGCCACAGGTCGCTTCTGGATCTCGCGGCTCCAGCGGAACCACTTCGTGTCTTCGGCGGTCGAGGGCTCGCGCTTGCCGAGGCCCGGAATGCGCAGCCTGTCGACCCGCTTGCCGGCGATCGTCAGCAGCGCCGGCAGCAGCGTCAGCGCCGCGATCATCGTGAACAGCACCGCCACCGCCGCCGCCATCGCGACGCCGTAGAGGAAGCTGATGCCGAGCAGCAGCATCCCCATCAGCGAGATGATCACGGTGATGCCGGCGAAGAGCACCGCTCGGCCGGCGGTGTCCACCGCCGCGATCGCCGCTTCGCGCGGTTCGAGGCCCTCGTCGAGCCCGTTGCGGAAGCGGGTGAGGATGAAGAGCGCGTAGTCGATCCCGACGCCGAGCCCGATCATCGCCGCCAGCTGTGGCGCGAACTCGGCCGTGTCGAAGACGTGGGTGCCGATCGTGACGACGCTGAGGCCCACGCCCAGCGCGAAGAGGGCGGTGATCAGTGGCAGACCCATCGCCACCGCCGAGCCGAAGGTGATCAGCAGGATCACGACCGCGGCCAGCAGGCCGATCGCGAACGAGGAGTCGCCTTCTTCTTCGCCGCGCACTTCCTCGACCGGGGCGCCGCCGACGGCGACCTTCAAGCCTTCGCCGTTGGCCGCCGTGCCGATCGAGATCAGCTTCTTGATGTCGTCCTTTTCCAGTTTGTCGGTGGAGACGTCGTACTGGACGGTGGCGTAGGCGATTTCGCCGTCCTTGCTGATCGCGGCGGCGCCACCGGAGGCGTAGGGGCTGGCGACTTCGCTGACGTGCGGCAGCTTGGCCGCTTCGGCGAAGACCGCCTCCATCTTCTTTTTCACCGCCGGCGAGTCGGCGCCGGCCGGGGCCTTGTAGACGATTTCCGCCGTCACTCCCGACTGCTGGGGGAACTTGTCTTCGAGCAGCTCGAAGGCTTCCTGGGAGTCCGAGGAAGGCAGCTTGAATTCTTCGGTGAAGTCGGAGCCGACCGAGCCGGAAATCATCCCGATCACGATCAGCGCCCCGAGCCAGCTGAAGATGACGGTCTTGCGGTGCCCGGTGCACCATGTGGCGAAGCGTCTCATCGAGCGTCGCACCGTAGCGAACTCGCCCGCCGGACTCTGTGATGAACATCCGGCCAAGGCAGCTAGATTTCGGCCGATGCCTGATCCCAGCATCGTGCGCTTCCGGCGCGTCGTCAGCTCGGCCTACGCTCACTTGGAGGCTCGGCGCCAGGAGGTGAACGACCTCAACGTATTCCCGGTCGCCGACGGCGACACGGGCGACAACATGGCGATGACCATGCGCGCCGTGATGGAGGAGCTCGATCACCTCGACGGGCTCGAGGTCGACGAGGTCGGCCGCACCCAGCTCGTCCAGGCGCTGGCCCGGGCGGCGCTGATGGGCGCCCGCGGCAACTCCGGCGTGATCCTCAGCCAGATCGTCCGCGGCGCCGCCGAGTAGCTGGCCAGCCGCCCCGGAGAGCTGATCGATCCGGTGCTCGTCGCCTCGGCCTTCGCCAGCGCCGCCGACGCCGCCTATGACTCCGTGCGCGAGCCGGCCGAGGGCACGATGCTGACCGTCTTCCGCGAGATGGCCCACTCGATCGCCCGTCAGCTCGCCCACCTCGACGCCGAGAAGCAGCGGTTGCCGCAGGGGGTCCCCGACGAGCTCCAGGACGCGGTCCTCGCCGAGATCCTCGAGCGGGCGATCGAAGACGGCCAGCGGGCGGTCGAGCGCACGCCGGAGCAGCTCGACGTGCTGCGCGAGTCCGGCGTCGTCGACGCCGGCGGTTACGGTCTGGTCCTGATCCTGGCCGGGGTCGTGGCCGGGTTGCGCGGCGACGACGACAGCGTTCCCGAGGTCTCCCACCACGAGGCCCCGCGCCTCAGCCGGCCCCACCACGAGGACAGCCGCTTCCGCTACTGCACCAACTTCATCGTCTCCGGCCAGGCCCTGAACAGCCGCGACTTCCTGCCCCGCCTCGAGGGACTGGGGGACTCGGTCCTGGTCGTCGGGGACGAGGCGACGCTCAAGGTCCACGTCCACACCGACGAGCCCGAGGCCGCGGTGGCGCTCTTCGAGGGCGCCGGCGAGGTGACCAACCTCGACGTCGCCGACATGCGCGAGCAGATCGCCGAGCGCATGGCCCGCCTCGACGGCGCCCGCACCGGCGCCCTCGCCGTGGCCGCCGGCGACGGCCTGCAGCGGCTGTTCGAGGAGCTGGGCGCACTCGTCGTCCCGGGCGGCGAGACCCTCAACCCCTCTACCTACGAGCTGTTGGCGGGAATCCACGAGGTGCCGGCCGAGGAGGTGCTCGTCTTTCCGAGCTCCTCCAACGTGGTGATGGCGGCCGAAGAGGCCTGCAAGCTCTCGGAGAAGCCGGCCCGGGTGGTTGCCGCGACCTCGCTGCAGAAGAGCCTTTTGGCCCTGGTCGAGCTCGACCCCGAGACGACGGCGGCCGAGAACGCCGAGCAACTCAATGAGGCACTGGCGACCATTGCCGACGGCGGCGTCGCCCCGGCGGCCCGCGACGACGGCGGCGGGCGCTTCCGCAAGGGCGACGCGGTCGGCTTCGTCGCGGGCGAGATCGTCGCCTGGGGCGGCGCCGGCTCGACCCTCGCGGCGACGATCGAAAAGCTCGCCGAGGGTGCCGAGATCGTCACCGTGATCGGCGGCCAGGGCGCGCCGATCCCGTTGGATGAGATCGATCCTCACGTCCCGGACGGGGTCGAGTTCGAGACCCACGACGGCGGTCAGCCGAGCTGGTGGTGGCTGCTCGCCGCCCAGTAGTGCCCTGGCTAGCCCGTCGGGGGTACCGCTGATGCGCTCCTTCGCAGGCGCCGCCGAGCTGACCGCGGCAGAGCTGCGCGACGCTCCCGTGCACTGGCCCCGCCCCAGCGCCCTCGACGTCTCGCTGCAGGCGCTGGAGGGCGTCGGGCCGAAGCTGGCGGAGACCGCGGCAGAGGCGGGGATCGCCACCGTCGGCGACCTCCTCACCCGCTTCCCGCACCGCCACCGCGATCGCCAGGTGGTCGCCGTCGCCGCTCTCGAACCGAAACAGCAGGCGACGATCGCGGTCGAGGTGCTGACCAGCGCCGGCCGTCCCTTCCGCCGCCGCGGTCTCTCGATTCTCAGCGCCAAAGTCGGCGACGAAAGCGGCAGCCTCAGGGCGACCTGGTTCAACCAGCCCTGGCTGGCGCCGAAGCTGACCGAGGGCACGCGGCTGCTGCTGACCGGCTCGCTCGGCAAACGCGGCTTCACCGTCTCCGAATACGAGTTCGGCGGCGATCCGAGCGAAGGACTGCTGCCGGTCCACCCCGGGACCGAGCAGCTGAAAGCGCAGCGACTGCGGCAGTGGATGGAGCAGGCGATCCGCTGGGTCGGCAACGTGCTCGAGCCACTGCCGGCGGCCCTTCGTGCCCGTCACGACCTCGCCGCCGCCGACGATGCGGTCAAGGCAATGCACTTCCCGGAGACGATCGAGGAAGTCGAAGCGGGTCGCGAACGCCTGCGCTTCGAGGAGCTCTTCCTCTACCAGGCGATCCTGGCGACGCGCAAGCGCGCCCATCGCGCCTCGCGGCCCGCGCCCCGGCTCGGCCGCAGGGGAGAGGCGGTCGAGCGCTGGCTGGGATCGCTGCCTTTCGCGCCCACTCACGACCAGCGGCGCGCCTTCGAGGAGATCGACGCCGACCTCGACTCGGGCGAGCCGATGCAGCGGCTGCTGATGGGGGAGGTCGGCTCGGGCAAGACCGTGGTCGCCCTCTACTCGATGCTGCGGGCGCTCGAAGCCGGCTTCCAGGCCGTGCTGATGGCACCGACCGAGACCCTCGCCGAGCAGCACGCCGTCACCCTGGGCCGGCTGCTCGCCGCGGAGGCGACGCCCTTCGCGCTGCTCACCGGAGCCACGCCCGCCGCCCGCCGACGCGAAGCGCTGGAGCGGCTGGCGACGGGCGAGCTCGGCCTGCTGGTCGGCACCCACGCCCTGATCGAGCCCGACGTGCGCTTCGCCCGCCTCGGCCTCTCCGTGGTCGACGAGCAGCACCGCTTCGGCGTCGCCCAGCGCCGCGCCCTCGACGCCAAGGGAGTCGAGGGAATGGCACCGCACGTCCTGCACATGACCGCGACGCCGATCCCGCGCACCCTCTCGCTCACCGCCTACGGCGATCTCGATACGACCGCCCTGCACGAGCTCCCTTCCGGGCGCAAGCCGGTGAGCACGCGGATCGTCGACGAGGACGAGCGCGCCGGCGCTTATGAGTTCATCCGCGGGCAACTGCGCGAGGGTCGCCAGGCGTTCGTCGTCTGTCCGTTGGTCGAACAGTCCGACAAGCTGCAGGGCCGCGCCGCCGAGGTCGAGGCGGAGCGGCTCGCCGCCGGCGAGCTGCGCGACTTCCGCGTCGGCGTCATCCACGGCCAGATGCGCTCGGCCGACAAGGCGGCGGCGATGGAGGCCTTCGCCGCCGGCGAGACCGACGCGCTGGTGGCGACGACGGTGATCGAGGTCGGCATCGACGTGCCCAACGCGACGGTGATGGTGATCGAGGGGGCCGAGCGCTACGGCGTCTCCCAATTGCACCAGCTGCGCGGTCGGGTCGGCCGCGGCGAGCACGAGTCCTGCTGCCTGCTCTTCCCCGAAGACGCCAGTGAGTTCGCCCGGCGCCGGCTGAAGGCGGTGGAGCGCGAGAGCGATGGCTTCCGCCTCGCTGAGGTCGACCTCAGCCTGCGCGGCGAGGGCGAGGTGCTCGGCACCCGCCAGCACGGCCTGCCGCGCTTCGCCGTCGCCGAGCTGCCCGAAGACAGCGCCGTGCTCGAGGCGGCGCGCGAGGAGGTGCTCGCCCTCCTGCGTGAGCACGGCTCGCTCGACGCCCCTGAGCTCGGTCCTCTACTCGAGGCCGCCCGTCGCCGCTACGGCGCCGGCGCCTCCGACCCGATACCCCTTTGACATGAGAGTTGTCGGCGGAGAGCTCGGCGGTCAGAGGCTGGTCGCGCCACGGGGCTGGAAGGTGCGCCCCACCTCGGACCGCGCCCGTGAGGCGATCTTCTCCGTGCTCGGCGAGCGGGTCGTCGGGGCCCGCGTGCTCGACCTCTACTGCGGCACCGGCGCGCTCGCGATCGAGGCGCTCTCGCGTGGCGCCGCTCGCGCCACCCTGGTCGATCGCGATACCCGCGCCGCCCTCGGCAACGTCGAGCGCCTCGGCCTGGCCGAGCGGGCCGAGCTCGTTCGCGCCGACGTCGCCCGGTGGTTGGCGAGTCGGCAAAACGGGGAGGAGGGAGGCATCTTTGACCTCGTCTTCGTCGACGCCCCTTATAGACTCGCCGACCGCGTGGGGCAGGAACTCGATACACAGCTTCCGGGCCTCCTTGCCGAGGGAGGACGGGCGATAGTCGAGAGCGGGGCGCGCCGCCCCCTCAAGATCGATTCGCTGTCGCGTTTGCGCCAGCGCCGCTATGGCGCCGCCGACGTCTCGATCTACGGGGTCGACTCCTGATGGTCTTCGCCGGCGCCGGCAATGCCCCGGACCGCAATGGCACCGTTGTCTGCCCGGGAAGCTATGACCCGGTCACCAACGGCCACATCGACATCATCACCCGCAGCTCGCAGGTCTTCGAGCGCGTCGTGGTGGGCGTCGTCAACAACCCGATGCGCAAGGACAAGACCCTCTTCACCGCCGAGGAGCGCCAGGAGCTGATCGAAGAAGCGACCGCCGGCCTCGGCAACGTCGAGGCGAGGATCTTCTCCAACCTGCTGGTCGAGTTCGCCCGGGAATCCGGTGCGCGGGCGATCGTCAAGGGCCTGCGGGCGATCTCCGACTTCGAGTACGAGTTCGAGATGGCCCAGCTGAACCGCAAGCTCGACCCCGGGATCGAGAGCATCTACATGATCGCTTCGCCGCAATACAGCTTTCTCTCCTCGACCGGTGTGAAGGAAATGGCGACCTTCGGCGGCGACGTTTCCGACCTGGTTCCGGCCCGCGTAGCCGCCGCGATGGCGGAACGCCTGGGCGACAGGTAGGCTTTTTCCACCGGGGCTGCGTGGGCGAGAGCTTGCAAAAAGCCGAGGAAATAACGGCTTCTTCACCGAAGATGCCTCTGACACGTAGGCTTACGAACCTCTGATGGACGTTCTCGTTCTAATAGACAAGCTCGACGATGTAGTGCACAACGCCCGGCCGGTGCCCCTCACCGACCAGGTGCGCGTCGATCGTGAGGAGATCTACGACCTGCTCGATCAGATGCGGGCGACGATCCCCGAGGAGATCAAGCAGGCGCGCTGGATCGTCAAGGAGCGCCAGGAGATGCTGGCCGAGGCCAAGCGTGAGGCCGAGCGGATCGTGCGCGAGGCGCGCGAGCAGCAGGCCCGCCTGATCTCCGACGAGGAGGTCACCAAGCAGGCCGAGCGCGCCGCCGACGAGATCGTCGAGGACGCCCGCGCCCGCGAGCGTGAGATCCGCCTCGGCGCCGAGGACTACGCCGACGAGATCCTCAACACGCTCGAGGTCAACCTTCAGAAGTTCCTCGCTGCTGTCCAGCGGGGGCGGGATCGACTGGCTGGTAGGGACGAGGAACAGCAGCCGGTCCCCGATCTGGACGAGCAGCCGCAGGAATAGCCCTGCCTGCCGGAGGGGACCAGGTGCCCCTCTGCACTCAACTTTTTCGGTGAAGAGTGGTGCCGCTGGCGCCGCAAGGTCGTGCCGAAAAAGTACAAGCCGTGCCGAGGGGCATCTGGTCCCCTCTCAGTAGGTAGCTGCTACTACGGCTAGGTCGTCGGCCTGCCAGGTGACCTTGCCGCCGGACCAGTCGAGGACCGCCTGAAGCTTCTCAGGCTCGAAGCTGTCGGCGATCACGAATGATTTCGATTGCTCGCGGACTCGGCGGCAGAGCGCGGCTAGTTGGTCGTCGGTTAGGTCGGCGGTGGAGAGGACGGCTAGGACGAGGTCCCAGGGGCCGTCGGGGAGGGGGTCCTCCATGCGGGCGAGTTGGACGTCGTCGTAGTCCCGGCGGACACGGAAGACCATGTCGGGGCTCGAGTCGAGGCCGATCACCCAGGCGTCCGGGTGGGCCGCGAGCAGGCGTCGGGTCGTCTCACCGGTGCCCATGCCGAGCTCCAGGACCCGATCGGGCGGGAAGGGCACGGCGGCAATCGCCTGCTCCTGCAGTTCGTCATAGCGCGGCACCTGGGCGCGGATTCGGTCCAGGTAGGCCTCAGGTGTCCAGTCGAATTGACCCATTGCGTAATCTCGTCCGAGAGGGTCATCGTAAGGCCGGCCGAAGCGGAGGAGCGCCCGTGACACCAGCGTCGAACATCGTTGATCTCGCCCGACTGTCGCTTGCGCACGGCGAGGGCCGCCGTCTCGACCTGCCGGTTCGCCTCGAGCCGCTCGAGCTCGCCGGCCAGACCTACGCGGTCGTGCCGGAGACGGTGACGGCGCGCATCGACGTCTCGCGGCCGAGCAACGGCTACGCCTTCCGCCTGCGCTTCCCGCTGCGAATCGAGGGTCCCTGCATGCGCTGCCTGGAAGGCGCCGCAATGGAAACCGAGGTCGACGCCCGTGAGGTCTTTCAGGAAAACACCGAGGACGAGGAGCTGACCAGCCCCTACGTCGTCGAGGACGAGCTCGAGCTCGGTCGCTGGGCCCACGACGCCGCAGTCTTGGCGATCCCGGCCCAGTTCCTCTGCCGCACCGACTGCGCCGGCCTCTGCCCGGTCTGCGGCGAGTCGCTCAACGATGCCGATCCGGCCGATCACGAGCACGACACCGGCGGTGACCCACGCTGGGCCAAGCTGCGCGAGCTGAAGCTCGATTAGCCCGCACCCGCTACCATCCCGCGACCGATGGCCGTCCCAAAGAAGAGAACTTCAAGCGCGCGCAGGGATAAGCGACGTGCCCAGCACAAAGCCGGCAAGGCGCGGTTGAATCGTTGTCCGCGTTGTCACAGCCCGCGTCTGCCGCACCGCGTCTGCCCGACCTGCGGGACTTACGCGGGTCGCGAGGTGATCAAACACACGATCGCCGACCCGACGACGGCCCCCTCTCCCGACGCTGAGTAGTCGTGCCTGAGGGCGTCACCGTGGCCCTGGATGGTTTCGGGGCCGAGCAGGGCTTTGCCGTGCTCGCCGAGGGTGCGAAGCTCGCGGCGGCCTACGGGATCTGCGTGCGCGTTTTTGGGCCGGCCGCGGAGCTTGGTCTCGATAGTGCCCCGCGCATCGAGGTCGTGCCGACCGAGGAATGGATAGGCAATGACGAGGACGCCGTGCGGGCCGTGCGGGCGAAGCAGGACGCCTCGGTCGTGCGCGCGGCGGCGGACGTCGCAGCGGGCCGGTCGGCAGCGCTGGTCAGCGCCGGCTCGACCGGGGCGACGATGGCGGCGGCGACTTTCGGCCTGCGGCGGATCAAGGGCGTGCAGCGGCCGGCACTGGCGGTGCAGCTTCCCGTGCCGGGCAAGCAGGTCCTCTTTCTCGATGTCGGCGCCAACGTCGAGGTGCGCGCCCAGCACCTGGTCCAGTTCGCATTTCTCGGTGCCGCCTTCAGCGAGGCGGTGCTCGGGATCGAGCGGCCGCGCGTCGGCCTGCTCTCGGTCGGCGAGGAGGCCGGCAAGGGGCGCGAGGAGGTGGTCGCGGCCAACGAGATCCTCTCCGGCGCGAGCGGGATCGAGTTCGTCGGCAACGTCGAGGGTCGTGACCTTCCCGCCGGCACAGCCGACGTCGTCGTCACCGACGGCTTCACCGGCAACGTGGCGCTGAAGCTGATGGAGGGCACGGCGAAGGCGGTGACCGGGGCGATCCGCGACACCGCCCGCTCCAACCCGCTGGCTGCCGCCGGCGGCATGTTGATGCGGCCGGCCCTGGGTGGGCTGCGGCGCGAGCTGCATCCCGACACGACCGGCGGCGCGATCCTGCTCGGCCTGCGCGGCATCGCCGTGGTCGGCCACGGCAGCTCCGGTGCCGAGGGCATCGCCAACGCGATCCGCCTTGCCGCCCGCTGCGTCGAGGTCGACGCCGTCGGCCGCACCGCGGCGCTGCTGCGCGAGGGCGGTGCGGGCCGCGGCGAGCTTGCCGATCGAGTCGAGGGGGACGGCGCGTGATAGGAAACCTCCTGTGACCCGCGAGGAAGTCCTCAACCTCGTCCGCAATCACCTCGCCGAGGAGCTCGAGCTGGACGCCGCCAAGATCGGCGACGGGAGCCGCTTCAAGGAGGACCTCGACGCCGACTCGCTCGACCTCTACGAGCTGGTGATGGAGCTCGAGGACACCTACGGCATCTCCGTCTCCGAGGAGCAGGCAACCAAGATCGCGACCGTCGGCGACGCGGTCGACTTCGTGCTGGAGCACGCTCCCGCCGCGTGAGCGAAGAGACCCTCGCCGAGCTGATCACCGAGCTGCCGGAGGAGCTGCGCCGCCAGGCGCTGACGCACTCCTCCTGGACCGCGGTGCGGGCCGAGTCCTACGAGCGCTTCGCCTACCTCGGCGACAGCGTCCTCGCCCTGGCTGTCGCCCGGGCGCTGATCGAGCGCTTCCCCACGGTCGACGCCGGCGGCCTGACCAAGATCCACAACCAGGCGGTCTCCGGCGTCTCCTGCGCGGAGGTCGGTCGCGAGCTGGGCGTGCCGGAGATGCTGCGCGGCAACGAGCCCGAGGACATGCCGGTCGGCATCCCCGCCGAGGTCTTGCTCAGCGGCGAGCGGCCCCTGCCGGAGGCGACCGAGGCGCTGATCGGCGCCTGCTTCCTCGCCTTCGGCTTCGAGCGCACGGCAGCCGCGGTGAGCGTCGCCTTCGAGCCTCGCATCGAGCACGCGGCCGAGACCCGCGTCGACTTCAAGTCCGCCCTGCAAGAGATGCTGGCGCGCCGTCGGCTGCGCGTAAGCTACGAGGTCATCGGTGAATCCGGGCCGCCGCACCGGCGCAAGTTCGAGGTGGCGGCGATCGTCGATTCCGAGCGGGTCGGCGAGGGGGAGGGGCGGAGCAAGAAGGCAGCCGAGCAGGCCGCGGCCGAGCAGGCGTTGCAGCAATTTGGGGATTAAGTGCCGGGTCGTTGCGTCCGACTCGCTCGCGAGGCTAGGCGGCCTGAGGGTTCCGGAATCAGCGGCTGAGGACATTGCATGTATCTGAGATCGATCGAGATGAAGGGCTTCAAGTCGTTCCCCGAGCGGGAGAAGCTCGAGTTCTCGCCAGGCGTCAGCGTCATCGTCGGCCCCAACGGCTCGGGCAAGTCGAACATCACCGACGCCGTGCTCTGGGCTCTCGGCGAGCAGAGCCCCGGCGCGATCCGCGGCGCCTCGATGCAGGACGTGATCTCGGCCGGCGGCAAGGGCATCGGCCAACGCCGGCAAGCCGAAGTCGAGGTGACGATCGACAACTCCGAGGGCCGGGCCGCGACCGAGCTCTCCGAGGTCGCGGTCAAGCGCACGCTCGATCGCGCCGGCGAGGGCAGCTACCGCCTAAACGGCGCCCGTTGTCGTCTCGTCGACGTCACCGAGGTGCTCTCCGACACCAACCTCGGCCGCGAGATGCACTCGGTGATCAGCCAGGGCAGGGTCGAGTCGATCATCCACTCGAAACCGCGCGAGCGACGCCTGTTGATCGAGGAGGCGGCCGGACTCGGCAAGCACCGCAAGCGCCGCCGCCGGGCAGAGCTGAAGCTGCGCGCCGCCCGCGACAACCTCGACCGCGCCCTCGACCTCGAGCGCGAGGCGCGGGCGCGACTGCGGCCGTTGAAGCGCCAGGCGCAGGCGGCGGAGCTGGGGGCGCGGATCGAGCGCGAGGAGCTCGGCCTGCGCGGCCAGATCGTCGCCGAGGAACTGCGCTTCGGCGCCGATCGGGCAGCCGCGGCGGAGAAGGCGGCGAGCGAGGCGCGGGCCCAGCGCTCCGCGCTGGAGCAGCAGCTCTCGACCGTCAGCGAGAAGCGCCGCGCCGCCGAGGAGCGCTTTGCCGCTCGCGATCGCGAGCGGACCCAAGCCTGGGGAGTCCTGACCAAGCTACGCGGCGAGCAGCAGCGGATCGCGATCCGCGCCACCGGTCTCGGCGACCGCGAGGGCGAGATCTCCGCCCGGCTCGAGAAACTGCGCAACGAGCTCGGTCCGCTCACCCTGGACGTCAGCGGCTCCGAAGCCGCCCCTGGCGAGCGCGCCCGCAAGCTCGAGCAGGAGCTCGACGAGATCGACGCCGGCATCCGCGGCGCCGGCGAGGGCTTGGCCCGCGCTCGCGTCGGCGAGGCCAGCGAGGCAGCCCGCGAGACCGCGCTGGGCGCGATCCGGGGCGGCGCCGAACGGGCGATCCGCCACGCCCGTCGGGCCGAGGGCTTGCTCGGCGAGCGCGCCCGCGAGGTCCTGCGCAAGCGACTTGCAGGCGGTGAGGAACTGCTCGACGACGTCCGCGCCGCCGCCAAAGCCGCTGCCACGGTGGAGGCCGCGATCCGCAACCGGGTCGAGCGCACCGAGCAACTGGTGGTCGGCGATGAGGGCGACGGCGACGAGATCGCCGAGGAAATGCGCGCCTGCTCGCAGCGTGAGTACGAGTTGCAGGCCGAGATGACGAAGGCATCCGACCGTCTCACCGAAGTCGAGGTCGAGGCCGCCCACCTCGGCGACCGACGCGCCGAGGCGGCCAAAGAGCTGGCCTCGATCGCCGAGCGATTGGGCGAAGAGGTCGAGCCCGCGACGGCCGCGCTGAGCGATGAGGAGCGGGCTGAGATCGACCGGCGGCTGGAGCGACTAGAGCGTCGCCGCGCCCAGATCGGTCCGGTCAATCCCCTGGCCGAGCAGGAGTACGAGGAGGCGCGCGAGCACGTCGAGTCGTTGCAGGCCCAGCGCGAGGACACCGAGCGCGGCATGCGCGAGCTGGAGACGCTGATCCGCGACATCGACCGCGAGATCGAGCGCTCCTTCGAGGAGACCTTCGAGGCCACTGCCAAGAACTTCGAGGAGATGATCGAGCACCTCTTCCCGGGCGGCCGCGGGCGCCTGCGGCGAGTCACCCTGCGCGCCGTCCCCGAGGCTGAGGCGGAGTCCACCGAGGAGGTCGAGGCGACGGAGGGCGAGGAGGAGGGCGAGGAACAGCGTGAGGAGTTCGGCGTCGAGATCGAAGTCACGCCGGCGGGCAAGTCGACCCGCAAGCTCTCGCTGCTCTCAGGTGGCGAGAAGTCGCTGGTCGCGATCGGCTTCGTCTTCGCCGTCTTCCTCGCTCGGCCGTGCCCCTTCTACATCCTCGACGAGGTCGAGGCCGCCCTCGACGACGCCAACATCGACCGCTTCCTGCAGCTGATCCGCCGCTTCTCCGACCGAGCCCAGTTCGTCATCGTCACCCACCAGAAACGGACGATGGACGCCGCCGACGTGCTCTACGGGGTCAGCATGGGCGGCGACGGCGTCACCAAGGTCGTCTCCCGCCGCCTGCCGCGGGAAGTCGAGGAAGACAGGGGAAGTGCCGATGCGAGTGAGGACAGTGCTGCCGTGTCCGCGCCGCGCCCCTTTGCCGGCGTAGCGGAGGAAGACGAGGCTGAGCCTTCGATCGACGGCGAGGAGGCCAAGCCCGGCCTGATCGGCGAGCAGTCTCCGGCCTCTTCGGCGTCGAATGACGCCGTCGAAGCCGCCTGAACCGCTCCTCCCTGCTTAAAGGAAACAGAACGTTCCCGAGTCGGGGGCCACGCTACGCTGTTCGCGGGGAAGGAAAGGAGGGACCGTGGGACAGCGTCACATGGACAGGCTGACCTCGTTCGACACCTCGTTCCTGGCGAACGAGAAGGGCAACGGGCACATGGCGATCGGCGCCGTGCTGGTCTGCGAGGGCACGCCTCCCGATCAAGAGGAGTTCATCGCCAGCATCCGCAGTCGCCTGCACCTGCTGCCGCGCCTGCGCCAGCGCCTTTCCTACCCGCCGCTCGGGCTCGGTCGCCCCTTCTGGGTAGATCACGCCGAGTTCGACGTGCACGAGCACGTCAGCCGCAGGAAGCTGGCGGCACCGGGCAGCGAAGAGCAGTTCCGCGAGGCCGTCGCCGAGACCTTCGCGCCGCCGCTCGATCGCTCGCGCCCACTTTGGGAACTGTGCCTGGTCGAGGGCATGGAGAACGAACGTTTTGCGATCGTCTACAAGACCCATCACGCGATGGCCGACGGGATCTCCGCCGTCGACATCGGCGTCCTGCTCTTCGACGTCGAGCCGACCACCGAGCCGGTGCCGGAGCCGGCGCCGTGGGAGCCGAAGCGGGCGCCCTCGCGCCTCGGTCTGATCCGCGAGGCCGTGCGCGGCTTCGGCCACACGTTCGTGCGCGCGGGACGTTGGCTCTCCGCCGCCTTCCGCAATCCCGGCCGCGCCCGCAAGCGCGCCTCCGATGGCTTCGCCGGCCTCTGGGAGGTGACCTGGAACCTGGCCAAGCCGGCGCCGAAGGTGCCGCTCAACGTCGAGATCTCGGCCCAGCGCTGCTTCTACGGCGCCCGCTGCGACCTCGAGGAGTTCAAGACGATCAAGAACGCCCTCGGCGGCACCGTCAACGACGTCACGCTCGCCGTCACCGCCGGGGCGATGCGCAGCTGGATGCTCGAGCGCGGCCTCGAGACCGACGGGGTCGAGCTGCAGGCGCTGGTGCCGGTCTCGATCCGCATGGAAAACGAGCACGGCGAGCTCGGCAACAAACTGACCGCGATGCGGGGCCCGCTGCCGGTCGGGATCAGCGACCCGGTCGAGCGCCTGCGCTTCGTCTCGACGGCGATGGACGCGCTCAAGTCCTCCAAGCAGCCGCTCGGCGCCGAGGCGATCTGGGGCCTCAACGACTGGTTCCGCGATTTCGCCCCGCCGCTGCTGCTCGGTCCGACCGCGGCGATCAACTTCTCGACCCGGCTCTTCAACCTGCTCGTCACCAACTTCCCGGGCCCGCAGATTCCCTTCTACGTACGTGGCCGCGAGCTGGTCGAGGTCTACCCGGTCGGCTTTCTCGCCCACCGCCACGCGCTGGCGATCGCGATCATCTCCTACAACGGCGCGATCGGCTTCGGCCTGCTCGGCGACAGCGAGGCGCTCGGCGACGTCGACCGCATCGGCCATCACATCGAGGGGGCCGTGGAGGAGCTCCGGGCCGCCGCCGGGATAGCCTCTCCGGTCGATGGCGACCAGCTGGCAGGAGATACTCGACCTCGGTTCGCGCGCGAACGCGAACGCCTCAGCGGAGCCTGAACCCGAGGAGCAGCGCCGCGGCGTCTTCCGCCGCTTTCGCGAGAGCCTCTCCAAGAGCCGCAAAGCACTCACCGAGGAGCTCTCGTCCAGCTTCTTCGAGCGCATCGACGAGGAGACCTGGGAGCGGCTGGAGGAGGCGCTGATCCTCGCCGACGCCGGCGCCCCGACCACGGCCAAGGTCGTCGAGCGGCTCGAGCACGAGGTCGAGTCCGGCGCCGTTCCCGCCGAAGGCGAGGCGGTGCAGGCGCGCCTGATCGAGCTGCTCGCCGAGGTCGCCGGCACCGCCCGCGCCCCGATCGACCTCAGCAACGAGCCGGCGGTGCTGCTGATGGTCGGCGTCAACGGCACCGGCAAGACGACGACGATCGGCAAGATCGCCTGGCATCTCTCCAAGGAGTTCGGCCTCTCGGTCGTACTCGCCGCGGGTGACACCTACCGCGCCGCCGCCGCCGAGCAGCTCGCCGAGTGGGCCGACCGGGCCGGCGCCGAACTGGTCCGCTCAGAAGAGGGCGCCGACCCCGGCGCGGTCGCCTTCGACGCGGTCGAAGCCGCCCGCGCCCGCGGCGCCGACGTGGTCATCATCGACACCGCAGGCCGCCTGCACACACAGGACAACCTGATGGAGGAGCTGGCCAAGGTGCGCCGCGTGATCGGCAAGCAGCTGCCCGGCGCCCCGCACGAGACGCTGCTCTCGATCGACGCCACCACCGGTCAGAACGGCCTGCGCCAGGCCAAAGTCTTCGCCGAGGCGGTCGCGGTCGACGGCGTCGTCCTGACCAAGCTCGACGGCACCGCCAAGGGCGGCATCGTGCTGGCGATCGCCGACGAGCTGCAGATCCCGGTCAAGCTGATCGGCACCGGCGAGACGCTCGAGGACCTGCGTCCCTTCGACCCCACCGACTTCGCCAACGCCCTGCTCGCCGAGGGCTGACTTCGTGTTTTCTCCTCGATAACCGCCAGTAACTACGAACTCACCGCGTAAGCTCAAGCTCAGTGTTCGACCAGCTCTCAGACCGGCTTCAGGCGACGCTCTCCGATGTCCGCTCGCGCGGCAAGCTGAGCGAGTCCGACGTCGACGCGGCGATGCGCGAGATCCGCCTCGCCCTGCTCGAGGCCGACGTCAACTTCAAAGTCGTCAAATCGTTCACCAAGACACTGAAGGAGCGCTGCCTCGGCGCCGACGTGATGGGCAGCCTCGATCCCGGCCAGCAGGTGGTGAAGATCGTCAACGAGGAGCTGACCGGGCTGATGGGCGGGGTCGGCAGTGAGCTCGCCTTCGCCAATAGCGGCCCGACCGTGATCCTGATGGCCGGCCTGCAGGGCTCCGGTAAGACGACCGCCTGCGCCAAGCTCGCCCGCTACCTGCGCGAGAACGGCAAGAAGGACGTCGCCCTTGCCGCCTGCGACGTCTACCGGCCCGCCGCGGTCGACCAGCTGGTCACCGTCGGCGGCCGCGTCGGCGCGCACGTCTACGAGAAAGGCACCGACGCCGATCCGGTCGAGATCGCCGGATGGGCGCTCGACCAGGCCAAGGCGGAGCGCCGCGACGTTCTGATCGTCGACACCGCCGGCCGCCTCCACATCGACACCGACCTGATGGAGGAGCTGACCAAGATCCGCAAGCGGATCCAGCCCCACGACGTGCTGCTCGTCGTCGACGCGATGACCGGCCAGGACGCGGTCGGCGTCGCCGAGTCCTTCGCCGAGGCGGCCGAGTTCGACGGCGTCGTGATGTCGAAGCTCGACGGCGATGCCCGCGGCGGTGCCGCGCTCTCGGTCAAGGCGGTGACCGGCAAGCCGATCCTCTTCGCCTCGACCGGCGAGAAACTCGAGGCTTTCGACCGCTTCCACCCCGACCGCATGGCCTCGCGCATCCTCGGCATGGGCGACGTGCTCAGCCTGATCGAGAAAGCCGAGCAGCAGATCGACGAGAAGCAGGCGCTCGATCTCGAGCAGAAACTGAGGAAGAACCAGTTCACGCTCGAGGACATGCTCCAGCAGATGCGCCAGGTGCGCAAAATGGGCCCGCTCAGCGGCATTCTCGGGATGCTGCCGGGGATGGGTGCGATGAAACAGCTGAAGAACGCCGACGTCGACGAGGGCCAGCTCGACCGGGTCGAGGCGATCATCCTCTCGATGACCCCGGAGGAGCGGGCCAATCCGGGGATCATCAAGGGCTCGCGCCGCAAACGCATCGCCAACGGCTCCGGGGTCAGGCCGCAGAACGTCAACCAGCTGATCAAGCAGTTCGATCAGATGCGCAAGCTGATGCGCCACGTCGCCTCCGGTAAGACACCCGACCAGCAGCAGCTCGCTGCGATGATGGGTGGCGCTCCGCGCCCCAAGGTGCGGAGACGCTAACCTTCCGCCGCTCATGGCCGTTCGAATCAGACTTAGACGAGTCGGGTCGAAGAAGAACCCGATCTGGCGCATCGTCGTCGCCGACAAGCGCTCGCCGCGTGACGGACGCACGATCGAGACGATCGGCCAGTACAACCCGCAGACCGAGCCCTCGACGATCGAGCTCGACGAGGCCCGTGCCCGTCACTGGATCGAGCACGGCGCCCAGCCTTCTGAGACTGTCGCCACGTTGCTGCGCACCAAGGGCATCCCGGCCTCGGGTTCCTAGTCGATGACGGAGCTCCTGGAGTTCCTCGTCCGCTCGCTGGTCGAGGACCCATCCGCCGTCGTGGTCGAGGAGCTCGAAGAGGAAGGCGACCTCGTCTACGAGATCAGCGTCGCCGAGGACGACCTCGGCCGTGTGATCGGCAAGGGCGGCCGCGTCGCCAACGCGATCCGCACGATCGCCAAAGCCGCCGCGGTGCGGCTCGACCGACGGGTGATCGTCGACATCCTCGACTGAGCGGCGGCCCGCGCCGTGAAGCTCGACATCTTCACCCTGTTCCCTGAGGCGTTCGACTGGTTTCAGTCGCAGCGCTCGGTGCAGAACGCGCTCGGCGAAGGCAACGAGCTGCGCCTGATCAACTACCGCGAGACGACGCCGCTGAGCGCCGGTCAAGTCGATGACGCCCCGTACGGGGGCGGCGCCGGGATGGTGCTGCGGGTGGACGTGGTCGACGCGGCGCTGCAAGCTGCCTACCCGCGCGGAGAGAACCCGCGCAAGGTGCTGCTGACCCCGACCGGCCGCCTGCTCGACGACGAGCTCGCCGACGAGCTGACCGAGGAGCCCCACCTGGCGGTGCTCTGCGGGCGCTACGAGGGCTTTGACGAGCGGGTGCACGAGCACTTCGCCGACGATGAGGTCTCGATCGGGCGCTACGTGCTGGCGGGGGGAGAGCTGCCGGCGATGGTCCTCGCCGACGTGCTGATGCGCAAGCTGCCGGGGGCGCTCGGGCACGAGCAGAGCGCGGTCGAGGAGTCCTTCAGTCAGCTGCTCGAGGGCATGCCCGAGTACCCGCACTACACCCGGCCGGCGCAGTACCGAGGCTGGGAAGTACCGGAGGTATTGCTCTCCGGTGACCACGAGCGGGTCCGCCTCTGGCGCCTCGAGCAGAGCAGGGCCCGGGCCGAGCAGTTCGAAAAAGATCCGGAGTAGCTACCATTCCGCCACCGCGCGGAGCCCGGTCCGGGCCCGGCGGTCTTTTTTCGCATGAGCAGCGTCATTCAAGACATCGAGCGCGGTCAGGTAAGGAAGGGTCTGCCTTCCTTCGATCCTGGCGATCGCGTGCGCGTCCACTTCCAGGTCGTCGAGGGCACTCGTCGTCGCACCCAGGTCTTCGAGGGCATCGTGATCAAGCGACAGGGCTCGGGGGTGCGTGAGACCTTCACCGTCCGCAAGCAGTCCTTCGGCGTCGGCGTCGAGCGGACCTTTCCGCTGCACTCGCCGAAGATCGAGAAACTGGAGATCGCCGCCCGCGGCGACGTGCGGCGGGCAAAGCTCTATTACCTGCGCGGCCGCATCGGCAAGGCGGCTCGCGTCGCCGAGCGACGCTGGGGCATCGACGAGGAGCTGATCTCAGCTCCGGTCGCCGCGGCGGAGCCCGAGGCGACGGACGCCGATGGCGTCAGCCAGGCGCAGGAAGACGCCGAGGTCCAGCCCGAGACGCCCGAGGCGGAGGCTGCCGAGACCGAGGAGGCTGCCGCGCCCGAGACCGGCGAGGTCGAGGCGACAGAGCCGGAGGCCGAGGCGAAGACTGAAGAGCCCGCCGAGGCCGAAGAGGCGAAGGCGGAGGCGACCGAGGAGCCGGCCGCCGAGGCGGAGGCGACTAGTGAGACGGCGGCTGAGGCGGACGCCGAGGCGCCCGAGGCAGGGGAGACCGAGGACAACGCCGCGGCTGAGAAGGCCGATGATGAGAAGCCGGAGGAGAAATCCGGCAACTCCGGCGAGGACTCGGCCTGAAACTCTCGATTCCGAAGCCGAAGACTCGTGGCGGCGGCTTCATCGAGCTTGTCGTCATCGTTGCGCTGGCCCTGGGCCTTGCCCTGGCGATCCAGGCTTGGCTGATCAAGCCCTACCAGATCCCCTCGCAGTCGATGGAACCGACGCTCGACGTCGGCCAGCGGGTGCTCGTCAACCGCTTCCTCTACCACTTCACCGACCCCAGCCCCGGCGACATCGTCGTCTTCCACCCGCCCAAGGGCGCCGACACCGGCACCGAATGCGGCACCACGGTCAAAGGCCAGGAGCCGGTCAACGTCGGCATGTCCTGCCCCAAGCCGACCCCGGAAGAGTCGAGCCAGAACTTCATCAAGCGGATCGTCGCCGGCCCCGGCGACACGCTCAGCGTCCGCAACGGGCACCCTGTAGTCAACGGCGTCGAGAAGACCGAAGAGTCCTACATCAGGCCTTGCGGCTCATCTCCCGCCTGCAATTTGCCCAAACAGATCAAGATTCCACCCGGCTACTACTTCATGATGGGCGACAACCGTGGCGAAAGCGACGACAGCCGCTTCTGGGGACCCGTCCCCAAGGGATGGATCATCGGCAAGGCCTTTGCCACCTACTGGCCCCCAGACCGCGTCGGCATCCTCTAGGCCGACCAAAGGCAAGCTGCACAAAAGGCGGCTGGCGCGCACGCGTCGTCTCTTCGCCTTCGACCGCGGGCTCGGCTCGCGCCTGGTCGCCGGCGCCGATGAGGCGGGGCGGGGGTGCTTGGCGGGGCCGCTGGTCGCCGCCGCGGTCCTGATCGACTACGAGACGCTCTCCAACAGCGACCGCCGCGCCCTCGCCGGCCTGCACGACTCCAAGCAGATGCTCGAGGAGAAGCGGGCGGAGCTCTTTCCCTGTGTCCTGCGCGCCGCCGAGCGCGTCAGCGTCGTCGTCCGCAGTGCCCGCGGCATCGACGATCGCGGTCTGCACGTGACCAACATCGAAGCGCTCTCCTGCGCACTCGAACGGCTGCGACCGGACGCGGCGGCGACCTGCCTGGTCGACGGCTTCTCGCTGCGCGACTGCACCGTTCCTCACCGCGCCGTGATCGAGGGCGACGGGACCAGCGCCGCGATCGCCGCCGCCTCGGTGATCGCCAAGGTCACCCGCGACCGCTACATGCGGCTCGCCGCCGAGCGGCACCCCGGCTGGGGCTTCGAGGAGCACGTCGGTTACTCGACCCCCGAGCACCGCGAGGCGATCGAGCGCATCGGCATCTCGCCCCTGCACCGCCGCTCTTTTCAGTCGGTTGCGTACAGCCAGCTCGGCCTCGGCGCGATCTGACCGGCACATCTCGGCGTCCTCAGTCGCTCGCGTGCAGAGCACGCCACGCTCCCTGCGTCCTTGACCTGCTTGGTCAGAACGCGCCGATGATGTGCTCAAGATCGGTTACCTGACCGCCTCGATTAAAAGTGACACCGACCGCGTCAAATCGGATTTCGCCGTAGCGGAGCGCTTTGCGGTTTTCTGCCATCCAAGCGGTGGCGAGGCGGCGGATCCGTTGCTGCTTACGATGGTCGACAGCCAGGACGGGGCGCTCCGGACCGAAGACTGCGTTCTCGCGGCCGGCCTTGACCTCGACGAAGACGAGCGTGTCCCCGTCGAGGGCGACGATGTCGAGCTCGCCGTAGCGGGTGCGGGCGTTGCGCTCGACGATCTCCCAGTGAGCGGTGGCAAGGCGGGTCGCGACGAGGTCCTCGGCGGCGCGGCCGATGCGTTGGCGTTGGGCGGTCATCCACGGCGACGATAGGGGCGCCGCGGGGGAGTTTCCGGTGGGGCGCGCTATGGTTGGGAAAGGCGTCACGCTTTCGGCTCGATCTGCGCGCCACGAGTCGGTTTGACCTCCGTAGCGTCGCGGTCAGTGCTCGCCACGGCGCAGACATTCACCCTCGACGGCATCTCCGCCCGGCCGGTGCGGGTCGAGGTCGACGTCCACAAGGGGTTGCCCGCCTTCTCCATGGTCGGGCTGCCGGACACCGCCGTGCGCGAGGCGCGTGAGCGGGTCCGCGCCGCGATCGTCAACTGCGGCTTCGAGTTCCCACTACGGCGGATCATCGCCAACCTGGCGCCGGCGAGTCTGCGCAAGGCTGGTCCGGGCCTCGACCTGGCGATCGCGATCGCGCTGCTCGTTGCTTCTGGGCAGCTCGACCTGAGTCGCCTCACGCCGGTGGCGATGGTGGGGGAGCTGGCCCTCGACGGGTCGGTTCGGACGGTTCCCGGTGTGTTGGCGATTGCGGAGGCGGCTCGGGAGCGTGGGGTCGAGCGGCTGCTCGTGCCGGCGGAGAACGGGAGAGAGGCCGCCTTGGTCGATGGTGTCGAGGTGGTCGGCCTGGACAGCCTGGGTCAGGTTGCCGCGCTGGCCGCGGGCGAGTGGTCCCCGACCGTGCCGCGGCCGATGTCTCTGGGCGTCGATTCAACGGGAGGAGGCCCGGACCTCGCCGACCTGCGCGGCCAGCGTCACCTGCGCTACGCCCTGGAGGTCGCCGCGGCCGGGGGCCACAGCCTCTTGATGGTCGGTCCTCCGGGCGCAGGGAAGTCGTTGGCCGCCAGCCGGCTGCCTTCGATCCTGCCGGGAATGGCGCCCGGCGAGGCGCTGGAGGTGGCGCGGATCGCCAGCGCCTGCGGCCGGCTCGGCGCAGAGGGGCCGCGGGGCCGACCGTTTCGCGCGCCGCACCACACGATCAGCCCCGCCGGCTTGATCGGCGGCGGCAACCCACCCGCCCCTGGTGAGGCGACGCTGGCAAATCGCGGTGTCCTCTTCCTGGATGAGCTCTGCGAGTTTCGCCGCGACACGCTCGAGGCGTTGCGGACGCCGTTGGAGACGGGTTGGGTATCGGTTGCGCGGGCAGGGTCGTGGCGAAGGTTGCCCTGTCGCTTCATGCTGGTCGCCGCGGCCAATCCCTGTCCCTGTGGGCGAGGCGAGGCCGATCCGGAATGCACCTGCCCGCCACTGGCCGCGCAGCGCTACCAGGCCCGTCTGAGCGGCGCGCTGGCCGACCGGATCGACGTGTTGGCCGCTATCCGGCAACCCACGGCAGAGGAGATCTCCGGTCCACCGGGAGAGGCATCGGCGGCCGTGCGCGAGCGAGTGACGGCGGCGCGAGAGCGCCAGGAAAGCCGTCTCGGGCCCGGGCGCAGCAATGCGGAGATGACCCCGGCCGAGCTGCGTGAATCCGTTTTGGCCGAGGAGGCAGCGACTCTTCTGGCCGAGGCCTACTCTCGCCGCCGCCTCAGCGGTCGTGCTCACGATCGGGTTCTGCGCCTTGCCCGCACGGTTGCCGATCTCGCTGGTGACGAGGAGATCGGCCGCGAGCAGATGGCGCAGGCGCTGCAACTGCGGCGGAGGGACGCCGAGTGAAGGAGCCAAGCGCCTGTCCCGATTGCCTGCGACGCTCGCGCCTGCTCGCCCACCTGGCCCCGTACATCGAGCGGGTCGCCACCGGCGCCCCCGGCTCGCGCTCGCCCGAACTGCTGCGCCTCTCCAACGAGGACCTGGCAGAAGTCGCGGCGCCCAAGGTGGCGGCACAGGTACTGGCCCAGGTCGAGGCCGTGCCCGAGCAGCAGCTGCGAGCGGACCTGCGCACCGCCCAGTGTTGGGCCTGCTGTCGTCACGATCCGCGCTATCCAAGCGGCCTGCACGATGCCGCCGATGCGCCCTGGGCGCTTATCGGCCGCGGCGATCCGGCCCTGCTGGAGCGACTCGAGCCAGACGGCGCGGTGACGGTGGTCGGGGCCAGGCGGGCCAGTACCTACGGCCGCGGGATCGCCCGCGAATTGGGCCGAGAGCTCGCCGCGGCGGATCTGATCGTCGTCAGCGGCCTCGCCTTCGGGATCGATGCCTGCGCACACCGCGGCGCGCTCGAGGGCGGTACCACTGTCGCCGTCCTCGGTTGCGGAGCTGACGTCGCCTATCCGGGCTCGCACCGCTCGCTCTGGCGACGGATCTGCGAACGTGGCCTGGTCCTCTCCGAGCTACCGCCGGGGACGGGGGTCTGGCGCTGGACCTTCCCGGCGCGCAACCGGATCATGGCGGCGATGGCCGGGATGACGGTCGTCGTCGAGGCGGCGCGGCGCTCCGGCTCGCTGATCACCGCGGACCTCGCCGCCGACCTGGGCCGTGACCTCGGCGCGGTCCCCGGGCCAGTTACCTCGCGAGGGTCGGCCGGTACCAACGACCTGCTCGCCGGCGGCGCCTGCCTGGTCCGCGACGCCCAGGATGTGCTCGACGCGATGCTCGGGCCCGGCGTGCGCAGGACGGGCCGGACCGGTCCCCCGATTGAGGCGGAGCTGCGCGACGTGTTGATCGCCGTCGAGCAAGGTGAGGTGACCTGCGATGCGGTTGCCGCTGCACTCGATCTGACCGGCGCCGAAGCTGCAGCCGCGTTGGCCACCCTCGAGGCGCTCGGCTACCTCTCCTGCTCACTCGTGGGTTCCTACTCACGCACGCTGTTGGCAGCCCCGGGTGTCTAGGCTGCCCAAAATGCATGCCGAGCGCATACCGACCGTGCTTTCTATCGCCGGCTCGGATTCCGGCGGCGGCGCCGGGATCCAGGCCGACCTCAAGGCGTTCGCCCATTGTGGGGTGCACGGCACGACGGCGATCACGGCGATCACGGCGCAGAACACGGTCGGCGTCGAGGCGATCGAGGCGGTCTCGCCGGAGATGATCATCGCCCAGGTCGGCGCGGTGGCCGAAGACATCGGCGTCGACGCGGTCAAGGTGGGGATGCTCGGGAATGCCGAGGCGATCGAGGCGGTGGTCGCCGCGCTTTCCCTGTTGGTCGAGGAGGTGCCGATCGTGGTCGATCCGGTCATGGTCTCCGAGAGCGGCGCCGTTCTCCTCGATCCCGAGGCCCGGGAAGCCTTGATCGTTCGTCTGCTCCCGCTCGCCACCGTCGTCACCCCCAACATCCCCGAGGCCCGCGTGTTGGCGGATGCGGCCGAGCACGAGTCCCAGGAGGACCTTGCGCGGGAGATCGTCGCCCTCGGCCCTCGCGCGGTTGTCGTCACCGGCGGCCACAGCGAGCGCATCGTCGACCTCTTCTTCGATGGCCGCGAAGCGGCTGAGATTCCCGGGGAGCGCCACCCCGGGGGTGCCGCCCATGGCTCTGGTTGTACGCACTCCTCGGCCCTTGCGGCTTTTCTCGCGCGCGGGGAGACGCCGCTTGAGGCGGCGCGCAAAGCTCGACAGGTCGCCTCGGATGCTGTGGCTCAGGGTCTGCGGGAAATTGGCGCCGGCCCGGGCCCGGTCGACGTCTTGGGGCTTCGATGAAGCTTTACCGGGCCTATCGCCCAGGTAATCGCCCAACGAGGCCCGGTAGATTCCGGCCATGAGCTCAAACGGCGCCACGACCACGAACCTCCCCCGACCACGTTCGAGCGTCGTCTTCGACGGGCCCGATCGGGCGCACTCGCGCGCCTACATGAAGGGCATCGGCTTCGATGACGACGCGCTGAGCAGGCCGACGATCGGCATCGCCAACACCTGGACCGAGGCGATGCCCTGCAACTTCCACCTGCGCGGGCTCGCCGAGCACGTCAAGGAGGGTGTGCGGGCGGCGGGGGGCACGCCGATGGAGTTCAACACCGTCGCCGTCTCCGACGGAGTGACGATGGGAACCCAGGGGATGAAGGCTTCGCTGGTCAGCCGCGAGGTGATCGCCGATTCGATCGAGCTGATGGCGCGCGGCTACCAGTTCGACGCGATCGTCGCCCTCTGTGCCTGTGACAAGACGATCCCCGGCTGCGCGATGGCGCTAGCCCGGCTCGACGTTCCCTCGGTCCTTCTCTACGGAGGCTCGATCGCGCCCGGCCACTGGCACGGCCGCGACGTGACGATCCTCGACATCTTCGAGGCGATCGGCGCTCACAACGCCGGCGACATGAGCGACGAGGAACTGAACGAGCTCGAGGGCGTCGCCAGCCCCGGCGCCGGTGCCTGCGGCGGTCAGTTCACCGCCAATACGATGGCCTGCGCCTTCGAGGCACTGGGAATCAGCGCCGGCGGCTCGGCGATGGTGCCGGCCGAAGACGAGGGCAAGGGAACGGTCGCGGAGCGGATCGGCGAGCTGGTGCTGAAAGTCCTCGTCGACGACATAACCCCGAGCAAGGTGATCACCCGTGACTCGCTGGAGAACGCGATCGCCTGCGTCTGCGCCTCGGGCGGTTCGACCAACGCGGTCCTGCATTTGATCGCGCTCGCCAACGAGCTCGACATCGAGCTGACGATCGATGACTTCGAGCGGATCTCCCGCGCGACGCCGCTCTTCGCCGACCTCAAGCCGGGCGGGCGTTTCGTCGCCACCGACCTCTTTGCCGCCGGCGGCGTGCCGGTGATCCTCAAGCGCCTCGCCGATGCGGGCGCCCTGCACGGGGACGCGCTCACGGTCACCGGCAAGACGATCGGCGAGGTCGCCGAGGAGGCGACCGAAGCGCCCGGCCAGGAAGTCGTGCGCCCGCTCGACGATCCGAAGAGCCCCGAGGGTGGCCTGGCGATCCTCAAGGGCAACCTCGCGCCGGAAGGGGCCGTGGTCAAGCTCGCCGGCACCGAGCGGACCCAACAGACCGGTCCCGCGCGCGTCTTCGAGTCAGAAGAGAAGTGCTTCCGCGCGGTCAAGGACCAGCAGATCAACCCGGGCGACATCGTCGTGATCCGCAACGAGGGGCCGATCGGCGGGCCCGGCATGCGCGAGATGCTGCAGGTGACCGCCGCGATCGTCGGCGAGGGCCTGGGCGAGAGCGTGGCGATGATCACCGACGGCCGCTTCTCCGGCGCCACCCGCGGCCTGATGGTCGGCCACGTTGCCCCCGAGGCGGCAAGCGGTGGACCGATCGCCGCGATCCGGGAGGGCGACCAGGTGACCGTTGACATCGACAACCGCCGTATCGACGTAGACCTCTCCGATGAGGAGATCGCCAAGCGCATCGCTGACTACGAGTCGCCCCCGTCCCCATTCGGTCGTGGCGTGATGGGCAAGTACGCCGCCACGGTCTCGTCCGCTTCTAGAGGGGCTGTCACCGGCTAACAGCTGGCGTCGGAGGGTGGAGCGTCTTGTACTTTTTCGGCGATTCCTCGCGGCGAAGCAACTGCGTCTCCATCGAAAAAGTTAAGCGGAACCCTCTGGCGCCAGCTGTGCGGCGATGAACTCATCGACGACACGGTTGAACCGTTCCGGTCTCTCCATCTGAGGCACATGGCCTGTGTGCTCGAAGATCTCCAGGCGCGATTGGGGGATGCGCCGGTGGTAGCTGAGCGCCGCCGCGGCTGAGATCACCCAGTCCTCGAAACCCCAGACGATCATCGTCGGGATCTGGATGTCTTCGAGGCGATCGCGGGCGTCATATTCGATGATCGCGGTGAGGGCATCGGCGAAGCCGGGGCAGGGGACACCCGCGTTGACCTGCTCCCAGAGCAGCTCCTTGCGCAGTCGGCTCGGATAACGGATGACGAAGCGGAAATTGATCCAGCGGGCCAGCTTATGGGTGACGGTGAAGCGACCGAGTGCACCGACATGGGCGCCGAAGCGGTCCCAGGCGCGCGAGGTTGCCACGCCGCGCTGGTGCGGCAACCAGGTGTTGATGAAGCCGGCCGCCGAGACGAGGACCAGACGGTTGAAGCGGCTCGGCTCACTCAGCACCGCCTCGGCGGCGACCAGACCGCCCATCGAGTTGCCGACCAGGGTCACGTCCTTGCCGAGCCCGAGCTTCTCGCAGAAGTCATGCAGGAGGCGGCCGTAGGCGGGCATGTCGATCGGCCAGGAAGGCATCGGGCTGGCGCCGAAGCCGGGCAGGTCGAGGGCGATCGCGCGGTGGTCATGGCTGAAGTGAGGAAGGTTTTCGAGCCAGTTCTGCCAGGAGCCGGAGATGCCGTGGATGAAGACGATCGGCTCGCCTTCGCCGATCTCGGCGTAGTTGACTTCGGCGCCCGGCAACCGCACCCGATGCAGGTGCCGGCGCCAGTCGATCTTCAGCCAGTCTGGATCTGGGTTGCCGTAGTCGTCACGCATAGCCCATACGTTCAAGTATGGGTATCTCACGGATCTGCGGCGGCTGCAGGTGATCCCAGAGGATTCCCCGCGGGCGCTCGTACTGGCGCTCGACCTCGATCACCGCCCGCGGCGTCGCGATTACGTCGACCGGCAGGTCGTGTGAGGTCATCATCAGGTGGCGACGCAGCACCTGGGTCGGGTGGACCGTGGTCGCCACCGTGGTGTGGCCGTCGATCTTGCCGGCGTCGATCAACACCCCGTACTCGAGGTCTGAGTAGCCGCCGCCCTTGCCGACGCGCGCGCCGCTGAGGTTGACCGCGACCGAGCCGCAAAGCACGAAGTCGATCTCGGGCAGCTCATCGAGCGCGACGACGCGACCGTGTTTGAGCGCACCCTTGATCGTCGCCGCCTCTTTCACCGCTTTTTTCGAGAGCTTTTTCGGATCGAGCACGCGGAAAGGATGGGGATCGCGCAGGCGGGGCACCGCCATGATCACGATCTTGCCCTCCTCCAAGGCGATGCGACGGGCGTAGGTCTGCGGCGAATCCGGGTTGGCCTTGATCACCCGGGCCCGTCGCCAAAGCCGCTGCCCGGCGAGCTTCTCCGCTGCCAGTTTCGCCCCGGCGAAATTGGGGATGCGTCCCTCGGCGCCGGGGAAGCGGGAGACGCCCTCGCGGTCCATCGCTTTCCACACTTCCTTGCGGACGGTGTCCTTGCCGGCCTTGGGGGGCATTGCTGAAACATATCCGCCGCCACCCTCGAAATTCGGCCAGCCCGTCGGCGCACGGCCGTAATCTTTAGAAGTAATGGGTCGCAGGACTCGAATCGCGCTCGTCACCTTGGCTGCGTTGCTCCTGATCGGGGTTGCGGCCGGCTACGCCTACGACAGCTCCGAGAAGGACAAGATCGCCGACGGCGTCACGGTCGGCGGGGTCGACATCGGCGGCATGAGCGAAGCCGAAGCCGAGCGGGCGGTGCGCCACCAGCTGCTCGGCCCGCTGAAGCACTCCTTGCGGGTCGGTTACGACGGCGAAAGCTGGACCTTGCCCGGCAAGAGCCTCAAGGTTCACGCCGATATCGACGCGGCAATCGAAGAAGCGGTCGACGAAAGCAGCAGCGGTGGCTTCCCGGGGCGCCTGGTTCGCTACGTCACCGGTGGCGGCGTCGACAAGCAGATTCCCGCCGACGTCACCTACTCAAAGCCGGCGATCAATCGCTTCGTGCGCGAGGTAGCCCACGATGTCGACCGGGAGGCGCAGGACGCCTCGGTCGAACCGAGCGCCGACTCGCTCAAGGTCGTCGCGGCAAAAAACGGACGCAAGCTGCGTGACAACCTGCTTACCCGACAGCTGCAGGCGGCCGTCTTGAACGCCCGCGCCGATCACACGATCGCCGCCCGTACCCACTACACGAAGCCCGAGGTCTCGACCAAGGAAGTCGCCTCCAAGTACCCCTCCTACCTGACTCTGGACCGCGCCACCTTCACCCTGCGGCTCTGGAAGAACCTGAAGCTGGCAAAAACGTACACAGTCGCCGTCGGCCAGGAAGGGCTGGAAACGCCCGAAGGGCTGTACGAAATCCAGGAAAAGGAAGAAAACCCGACCTGGCACGTGCCGGAATCGGCCTGGGCGGGCAGCCTCGCCGGCCAGGACATCCCGCCTGGCCCTTCGAACCCGATCAAGGCGCGTTGGATGGCGATCTACGAAGGCGCCGGAATCCATGGCACCGAAGAGGTCGAATCGCTCGGTTCCGCCGCTTCGCACGGCTGCGTGCGAATGTCGATTCCCGACGTCGAAGAACTCTACGATCAGGTTGAAGTCGGGACGCCGATTTTCATCGGGTAGCCCCTGTTTCGCCTTCTTCGCAGGACGTAGGGGGACCATCACGAAGTCCGCCTTGTGAACTGGGGTGAGGCGCTGGTCGCCTATGACCGAGATTTGAATGGGCGGGGCATGGCCGAGCGCACGCGGCGAGCCTACGCGGTCGACCTTGGGCAGTTCGTCGAGTGGGCGGGGGAGCGAACGCCCGGTGAGATTCGCCATAGGGATGTGCGGCGTTATGCGGCCTCGCTCTCCTCGGGAGGCGCTGCGCCGGCCACTGTGGCTCGCAAGCTGGCTTCGATCCGCGGTCTTTTCGACTTCCTCGTCCGCACCGAACGGGTGGGGCAGAACCCCGCCGACCTGGTCAGCAGCCCGAAGCGCGAAGAGAAGCTGCCGCGGGTGCTCTCCGCCGAGCAGGTGCGCGGGCTGCTCGAGCGGATCCCGGCCCATACACCGCTGGAGCTGCGCGACCGGGCGATGCTCGAGCTCGCCTATTCCTGCGGCCTGCGCTGCGAGGAGATCGTCAATCTCAACCTCGACTCGCTCGATTTTGAGACCGAGCAGCTGCGGGTGCTGGGCAAGGGCTCGAAGGAGCGACTGCTACCCGTCGGCGAGCCCGCCCAGCTCGCTCTGCGGCGCTATTCGGAGCGGGGCCGCCACGCGCTCTCCAGCGACCCGCGCGAGCGGGCCCTCTTTCTCTCCAAGAGCGGTCGCCGCCTATCCAACTCCGACGTCACGCGGCGCTTGGCGCTCTGGGTGCGCGAGGCGGCGCTGGCCGGCGGTATCTCCCCACACGCGCTGCGCCACAGTTTCGCCACCCATCTCCTCGAGGGCGGCGCCGACCTGCGCACCATCCAGGAATTGCTCGGTCACGCCTCGATCTCGACAACGCAGGTCTACACTCGGGTTGATGCGGCTCGCCTCCGTGACGCGTATGCGGCTACCCACCCGCGGGCGTGAGCGGCAACAACTTGCCGGCCATCGAATTCGGTGGCAATGACTTGCCAAGGCCATAGGATGCAGGGGAATTAGATGGAAACCGGCGTAAAAGAGGTGGAGCTGCGCGACCTGTGGCGCCGCTACAAGGAGGAAGGGGACGCCGGCGCCCGCGAGCGCCTGGTGGTCGCCTACTCGCCGATGGTCAAGTTCGTCGCCGGTCGGCTCGGTGCCGGTCTGCCTTCACACGTCGATGACGCCGACCTGATCTCCTACGGCCTGATGGGCCTGATCGGCGCGATCGAGCGCTTCGAGCCCGAGCGCGGGATCAAATTCGAGACCTTCGCGATGACCCGGATTCGTGGCGCGATCATCGACGAGCTGCGCTCGCTCGACTGGGTGCCGCGCTCGGTCCGCTCGCGCGCCCGCGAAATCGAGGCCGCCCAGGCCAAGCTCGAGCACGAACTGCACCGGGCGCCGAGCGAGGCAGAGCTCGCCACCCGGCTCGAGATCAGCGAGGAGGAACTGCAGACCTCGCTGCTGGAGATCGCCAACTCCTCCGTCTACGCGCTCGACGAGCTCTGGACGGTCTCCGACTCCTCCGGTGATCAGGTCTCACTGCTCGACACGATCTCCGACCCCCGCGCCGAGGACCCGCAGGAGTCCCTGGCCAGCAGCGAGATCAAGGACCGCCTGACCGAGGCGATCTCCTCGCTGCCCGAGCGCGAGCAGCTCGTCGTCGCCCTCTACTACTACGAGAACCTCACCCTGCGTGAGATCGGCGAGGTGCTCGGCGTCACCGAGTCGCGCGTCTCGCAGCTGCACACCAAGGCCGTGATGCGGCTGAAGTCCGGCTTGCAGCCCGCTCAGTAGGCCCTTCCGACTCCGGTACTTACCCCCCTTGCGCTGCGCGCGACGGCGGGTACCTTTGGATCTGTGTCTCATAAGGCTGCAGACCGGATTCGTAACGTCGCCTTGATCGGACACCGAGGTTGCGGCAAGACGAGCCTGCACGAGGCGATGCTCTTCGAGGCCGGGGCGGTCAAGCGACTCGGCGCAGTCGCCGAGGGGACGACGGTCTCCGACCACGAGCCCGACGAGCAGGAGCGCTCGCTCTCGATCAACGCCTCGCTGGCCTGCTTCGAACACGGCGGCCGCGAGATCAACCTGATCGACACCCCCGGCGAGCCCAGCTTCGTCGCCGACGCGATCGCCGCTCTGCGGGTGGCCGACGCCGCGGTGGTTGTCGTCAACGGGGTGATGGGGGTCGAGGTGAACACCGAGCGCCTCTGGGGCCGCGCCGACGCCGAAGGCCTGGCACGGCTGGTCTTCGTCAACATGCTCGACCGCGAGCGGGCCGATTTCTTTCGCGCCCTCGACTCGTTGAAGGCGTCGTTCGGCGCCCACGTGGTCGCGACCGAGATCCCGATCGGCACCGAGCACGAGGTCCGCGGCGTGATCGACCTGATCGACCAGCGGGCGTTCGTCTATGACGGTCCCGGCCCCGGGGCAGCCGTGGAGGGCGAGATTCCCGACGAGCTGCGCGCAGAGGCGGAGGAGTTCCGCGAGAAGCTGATGGACGAGGTGGCGGAGAACTCCGACGAGCTGATGGAGCGCTACCTCGAGGGCGAGGAGATCGATCACGACGAGATCGTCCGCGTGCTCAAGCAGGGGGTGACCGCGGGGCGGATCTTTCCCGTCACCTGTGGGGTCGCGACCCGCAACCTCGGCACCGGGCGTCTGCTGGAGGCGCTGGTCGAGGACCTGCCCTCGCCGGCGATGCGGGGTGCGCTGCCCGCGAGCGGAGCGGAGGGGGAGGCGATCGAGATCGAGCCCGACGAGGGGGCCCCACTCGTCGCCTACGTCTTCAAGACCCTCGCCGATCCATACACCGGACGGGTCAACCTCTTCCGCGTCTGTCGCGGCACCCTCGATTCAGATTCACAGGCGTTCAACGTCACCCGCGGGGAGAAAGAGAGGATCGGTCAGATCGGCAGGCCGCTGGGAAAAGAGCTGCGCCCCTGCGAGGAGCTCGGCGCGGGGGACATTGGCGCGGTCGTCAAGCTGAAGGAGACCCGTGCCGGCGACGTGCTCTGCAGCGGTCCGGAAAAGATCGCCTTCGCCCCACTCGACCTGCCCGACCCGGTGATGGCCTTCGCATATGAGCCGAAGTCGAAGGGCGATGAGGAGAAGGCGGCCGCGGCGGTGCGGCGGCTGACCGAGGAAGACCCGACCCTCGACGTCCACCGCGATGCCCAGACCGGCGAGCAGATCATCGCCGGTCTCACTCAGGTCCACGTCGAGGTGATCGTGGCGCGGATGAAGCGGCGCTTCGGGGTCGAGATCGAGCTTCACCCGCCGCGCGTCCCCTACCAGGAGTCGATTCGCCAACCCGCGAGCGCGCACGCCCGCTACAAGAAGCAGTCCGGCGGCCGCGGCCAGTTCGCCGATTGCCAGATCGAGATCGAGCCCAGCGGTGACGGCGTCGACTTCGAGTTCGTCAACCGGATCAAAGGAGCGGCGATTCCCGGTGGCTTCATTCCCGCTGTGGAGAAGGGGATCGAAGAGGCGATGGTCCACGGCACCGTCGCCGGCTACCCGGTAAAGGGGGTGAGGGTCTTACTGGTCGACGGTAAGCACCACGATGTCGATTCCTCGGAGATGGCCTTCAAGATCGCCGGCGCGATGGCTTTCAAGGAGGCGATGGAAGCCGCCAGTCCGGTCCTGCTGGAGCCGATCGTGCGGCTGGTGGTGAGTTGCCCCGAGGACGTGGTCGGCGACGTGATCGGTGACCTCAACTCGCGACGCGGGCACCCTCTGGGAATGGAGCCGAAGGGAGCCGCGACGGAGGTGAGAGCCGAGGTGCCGATGGCGGAGGTGCTCGACTACGCCCCCGATCTGCGCTCGATCAGCGGCGGACGGGCGGAGTACGAGGTCGAGTTCGACCACTACCAGGAGGTGCCGGCCCACCTGGCCGAAAAAGTCGTCTCAGCCACCGGCTGAATCGCACGCCGGGAGCGGCGTGGACTAGCTTTGCGGGGTGAGCATCTACCAGCGCGATCCAGCCGCCCCCGGGGCAAACATCCGGCGTCGGGCGGCCGAGTCGATCGACGTCCGGCTCGAAGGGGCGGTCGTCAGCTTCAACGCCGGCGAGGCGGGTCGCACCGTTGCCGGTCTGGTCCGCAGCCTGGGCGAGCCGCGCGTTTCGGTCGGCGCCGCCGCGGGTGCTTCCGGTCAGGCGCGGATAACGGTGGCTTGGGAGCTCTGCTGGTACCAGTGGGGGGTCGATTGCGTCGACGGCCGGGTCTTCGAGCTCGGTAAGGGCAGCGAGATCGAGCAGCTGGATCGCGCCGCGCGGCACTGGAACGCCGCGATCGGCGAAGGGGCGCAGGTCGTCTTCGGCGCGGCCGGGCGGCCGCGCCGCCGCGGCTGGCTGAGGCGCCGGTGAAGCTCGTCGTCAACGTCGACGGCGGCGCCCGCGGCAATCCGGGGCCTGCGGCGATCGCCGCCGTGATCCAGGACGACGGGGGAGAGGTGCTCGCCGAGCACGGCGAGCGCATCGGTCGCGCGACCAACAACGTCGCCGAGTACAAGGCGTTGCTGCTCGGCATCGAGCGCGCCGCTGCGCTCGGTGGCACCGAGCTGGAGCTGGTCGGCGACTCCGAGCTGGTCGTCAAGCAGGTCAAAGGCGAATACAAGGTCAAAGACGCGACGATGCGCGAGCTGCACGGTCAGGTCAAGGACGCACTGCGGGACTTCGACGCCTGGTCGATCCGCCACGTGCGCCGCGAGCACAACGCCGAGGCCGACCGCCTCGTCAACGAGGCTCTCGATGGCGGCTGAGCGGCCGATCGATCCCGGTGTCGACATCGGCCACGTCCACCTCAAGGTGGCCGACCTCGACCGGGCCCTCTCCTTCTACTGCGACGTGCTCGGCTTCGAGCTGCAACAGCGCTTCGGTCAGGAAGCCGCCTTCGTCTCGGCCGGCGGCTACCACCACCACATCGGCCTCAACACCTGGCAGTCGCAGGGTGGTGAGCCGCCCCCGCCGGGCACGACCGGTCTCTTCCACCTGGCGATTCGCTACCCGACCAGGCGCGCTCTCGCCGACGCCCTGCAGCGCCTGGTCGACAATCGCATTCCCCTCACCGGAGCCTCGGATCATGGCGTCAGCGAGGCGCTCTACCTCGACGATCCAGATCGCAACGGGGTCGAGCTCTACTGGGATCGGCCCAAAGAGGAGTGGCCAGAGCCTGCTCCGGGCGAGAAGGTGGCGATGTACACGCGGCCGCTCGACCTCGAAAGCCTGCTCGCCGAACTCGCTTAGCCCGGCTGGACGGCCGCCTGGTCAATCGGCGCCCGCGCAATGGCGAGGGAGGGAGAGATCGCCAGAACGCGTAGCCCCGTCAGCAACGGAATGAGGGTCGTTCGCTTGCGCATCTGCGCCTCCACTTGATTGCTGAACCGGCGACCGTCCTACCGGGCTTCTCCAGACTACCAAATTTTAAGTAGAGCGCAACCAATCTCCTGCGTCGCCTATGGCAACCCAGGCAGGGACTACCCGCAACCCGCAGCTATACTCGCCGTCTTGCGCGGCTGTAGCTCAGCTGGCTAGAGCGTCTGCTTGCCATGCAGAAGGTCGTGGGTTCGAATCCCATCAGCCGCTTTTTCGGGAATGCCCTGCACGTGGGCGGGTCGGGTTCGGCGCGGGTCGCCGAAGCCAGATGGAATCATCCCGGCAATATCCCTCCGTTTTGGAACTAGTTCCCAGAATGCCGTGGATGCGCACGGATTAGCAGCAAGAGCGCGAGCTGGCAGTTGTAGCCCCGGCAGCGTGAGCTGTTCCTCGACGCGAACTTCTCGCCGGGACAGCACGGCTGTCGCATTCGCGCATAGCGGCAGCGCGGTCGCGCTCCTCATCCGCCCTAGCGGTCGGGAGGAAAGGCCGACTCGTCAAACGGCTCGCCCTCGAAGCGTCGGGCGAGCGCCTTTACAAGAGCCTCGAACTCGGGCTCGGTGAGGTCCGTCTGCATGCGGTTGACAAGCTTGCATGCCAGGACGACACTGCTCTCGTCGCCCGCCGTGAGGTGCGCCCACTCAGCCGACCTTCGCGTCCCCGCGGCGAGCTCTAGTGGCACGTTTGTGAAGTAGCAGCGGTAAGCGTCGATCGACGGGTCGAACTGCCGTTTCATCGCCCGCAGCCGCGCTTGCTTGTCAACGGCCCGCCCGCGCCCCTGGGGGTCCTTGCGGGTCTCTATGCGTCCCATGATTGGCCGGCAGCGGGCACACAGGTATGACCCCGCGACGGACCGCCCGTCGCAGGCGCGGCAGGTTGCGCTGGCTGCCCAGTAGGGGTCGCTCATCACCGCGTTGGAGCTTAAGGCACTGTCACTTCGCCGCCGACGTCCGCTTTCGCGTGGTTTCGAGCGCCTCGGCGGGTGTCAGCCCGCTACCGCAATGGACGAAGACGAGGTCGGGTCGGCGGGGATCCGGACGATATCGGCGGCATGGCGCCCGGTCGTCGTCCGGTGCGGGCATGAGCGGTGCGGTGCCCGGAATCAGGTCGTGTTTCTCGCCTTGACTAGCGGGTCGTGGGTTCGATTCCCATCAGCCGCTTTTCGAAATCCCGCCCCAGAGCGGGATTCGTGCGTTAGGCGGAAGTCGACTCAGATCCTTCGCGCAGGACAGCCGCGGCCGCAGCCACTCCCGACAGGGCAAACCCGGTCAGGGAGACGCTCGTGCGCTTCGGCAGGTATCCGCCGCTCCCCGCGGCGATTCCGGCAAGAGTGTCAGCGCTGTCGCAGACCAAACCGGCAAGCAGCCACTGTCGCTGAGCCTCGCCGTTGGTTCCGAGAGCGCCGCAGGCAAGAACGAGATCACGCACGGCCAGGATACGCGCCAGGTAGACAGCCTGTGGATTCCCGCTCATATCGAGACCGACGGCGTTGCCGACGGGTCGTGGCGCCAGCCACGCAGCAACGCCGAACGTCATCCTTCCCCAGATCAAGCCGTTCAGCGTCAGCTTGCTCAAAAGACCTCGATTCACAGCAGCATCGTATAGTCGCGCCGCTCCTCACGCAAAGCAGGTCACCCGGCACAGCACTCAGTACCGATCCTAGGTTCGGCTCTAACCGGGCCGCTCCGACTCGAGGCCGTCGCCGTGACGGTGGACGATCTTCCACTGTGCGCCCTCGCGGCGGTAGACATGGGTTACGCGTAGGCGGTTGGAGCGGGCCGGGCCGCCGTCGCGCGAGACCCGGGAGTGCTCGTATCCGACGGTGTAGGCGAGATCACCGCTGACGCCGGCGGCGATCACCTCCAGCTGGAAGCTCTCACATTTGGAGAACTGGGCGGCGACCCAATCAAACGTCTTGTTCACCTCTCCCCAGCCGCTGGCGGCCACACCGAAAGCGCCCAATACCGTCACCGGGTCCTCGCGCGACCAGAGCTGCTTTCGCGGTTCCGCGTCGCCGTTGTGCAGCGCCTCGTCAGCAGCCTGTTGTCGCGGAACGAATGAATCCAGAAACTCTTGAAGGTCTTCCACGGTTCCTCCCTTGAGGGGTTCGGTCGCGAACTTTGTGTACACGTGCACCTGGTCTGGGAATTCTCTTCATGCGTCGAGGATCTCCGCCGCTTCAGTCAGGCGGTCGTCTCCCCAGAAGATCTGCTCACCGACGAGCACGGTGGGGACGCCGAACACGCCGGCGCGAATTGCCGCCTCGGTCTCCGACTTCAATTTCTCTTTGATCGCCGGCCGGCGAACCTCGGCGAGGACATGGTCCGGATCGAGGCCCACTGTTTCTGTGACGGCGCGCAGGTCGGCCTCCGTTCCGAGGCCACTTCCATCGAGGAAGTTGCGCTCGAAGGCTGCTCGGCTGAACTCCCGCAGGCAGCCGGCGGTGGAGGCGACGTAGGCGGCGCGCAGGGCAGGCAGCGAATAGCTGTCGAGAGGCCACCCCGAGGGCCAGCGCATCGGTGGCAGGCCGTATTCAGCGGCACGCTCCTCACATTCGCGCTTGCCCGGCTCCCTGCTCTCCTCGCGCATCGACCAGGGGGTGCGTTGGTGGGCGCTGGTGACGAAGGCCATCGAGATCGGCGCCCAGCGCGGCATTCGCGGCAGCACGCGATCGATCCGGGTCGCCGCGAGGTAGGCAAAGGGAGAGCTGAAGTCGAAGTAGAAGATCGGCTCGACTCCTGCGGGGGCGCTGGTTGCCCCGGCGTCGTTCATCGGGCGAGTGTACGGCCGAAACCCGGATTGCTCGACCGGTGGCCGGGTAGACATCGGCAAGGCCGGAATGACATCGATGTGGTTCTGGTCTCCTCATCACCGGCACGCCGTCCGGTTCTCAGCGGGGCGGCGGACCGCGGTTCAGCAAACCGAACCACTGGAGGTACCTATGGAACGCGGTCCTATTCCCTTGAACGTGCACGCGGCCATCGAGCCGCTGATGGCAATCGTGATCATTGCTGCGCCGTGGATCTTCGGCTTCAGCGAGGTGAACAGCGCCACGGTGATCTGCGTCATCGTCGGCATCGTCATGCTGCTCGCCGGCTCGATGACCGATTGGCGTCTCTCCCTGGGGAGATTGATTCCGCTCCGCATGCATTTTGCGACGGACATGATCTTGGGAGCTGTGCTGATCCTCTCTCCCTTCGTCTTCGGCTTCTCCGACGAGGGCGGGGCCACCCGCTTCACGATCATCGTCGGGGCGCTCGAGCTGATGACCGCTCTGAGCACGCGCTGGGATCCGATCGAAGCGGAGGAGTACCACACCCGCTCGTCTCCGCCGAGCGGCGCCCACTGAAGCCCTTCGATGGCCCGCGGCGCGGAGCGAGCGCCGCGGGCCCCCGTTTCGGCGGGCGTATCTGTGGAGTGCTTGGAGAGTCGTTACGTGGGTAGTTCACCTGACATGGAAAGCAAGGAAGATCGTCGCGAGCGGGAAAGCCGGCAGCAGCCGGAGCCGAAGGACCCCCACCACGTACTGGGAAATCCCGCGCGCGATCCAGACCCCACGGAGTGGCCGGATCCCTACGACAAGCGCGAGGACCCCCGCGATCCCGCCGACCCCGACGATGCTCCATTCGGCGAGCAGCCGCACCCGCCGACGGGCAGTCAGAGCACCAGCGAACCGCATCCGTCGAAGGACCCCGAGGCGGCTGACCGTTGGCACGGTCCCGAGAGGGACAATCTCGACGAGTAGTTGCGCGTCAGTCGCCCGTTCAGTGGCGCCCTTGCTCCCCCGTGGGCTGCTCATGGGCGGAATCGGGGTGTGAGGCGGTGGTCTCTGCCTGCGCTCTTGCCACCTCTTGCACCGCGTCTGTGAGGCTTGGTTGGATGGCGATTGCCGCCGGCAGGCCGACGATCGTGGCGAGGCGCTTCAGCTGGGAGGTCTCGGGAATCACGAGAATCAGCTTGGCCCGGCGGTGATCGAGTAGGTCACTGAGGCGAAGCAGCATGTCGACGCCCGCGCTGTCTACGTATCGGGTGGCGCTGAGGTCGACCACGAGGCTCAGCGCGTCGGGGCCGAGCGCGTCAGCCAGCCGCTGCTGAATGGCTGTGGCGTTGGCGACGTCGATGTCTTCGTTGACATGCGCGATCGGCACCCCGTCGATCTGCTCGATATCGAGTGCGCTCATGCCCGGTGGGAGAGCCTCTTGGTCATCGTCACCGCGGTTCCTTCGTCGTCGCTGCTGATCTCCACGCTGTCGAGCAGGAGGCGCATGATCTCGAGTCCTCTGCCGCCGCCGGGTGGCCGGGAGGTGCGCCAGCGACCGCCGTCGCGCACCGTGATCGTGACCTGTTGCCCGTCGTGCTCGCAGCTGACGGTGAAGTTCGCCTCGCGGGCGCCGTAGGCGTGCTCGATCGCGTTGGCGGCAGCCTCGGAGGTAGAGAGGGTGATGTCGAACAGCTCGTCTTCGTCGGCGCCGACGACTTGGAGCCAGCGACCGAGCGTTTTGCGCAGTCCGCTGAGGACGGTCGGACGCGCCGAGAGGGTCGTCTCGAGAGTGTCCTCCAGGGGTACCGACTCGATGGCGAGGAGCGCGACGTCATCCTCGAGCGGGGTCTCGTCGAGAAGCGCCCGGTACACACCGTCGGCCAGGGAGGAGGAGGAGTCGGCGCGTTGCGCGGCGGCCTGGGCCGCGGTCGTCAGTCGCTCGAAGCTCGCGTCGATCGACTCGCCACGCCGCTCGATCAGTCCGTCGGTGTAGAGCAGCAGTCGGCTTCCCGTCGGGAACGGATAGCGGAAGGCCTGGTAGTCGTGACCTGTGCGCACGCCGACCGGCAGGCCGTGCTGTTGTTCAAGCAGCCGAGCGTCGCCCTTCGGCTCGATCAGCAGGGGCGGCAGGTGGCCGGCGATGACCGCTTCCATTTCCTCGGCCTGGGGGTCGAGTTCCAGAATCGCGAGCGTGGCTCCCCGGCTGCGGCCCATCAAGACCAGCAGGTCGTTCAGCATCGAGACGACTTTGGTGAGCCCGTGCCCTTGCATGAGGTAGGCGCGGAGCGCGGTGCGGATCTCTGCCATCACCGAAGCGGCCAGTACGCCCCGGCCGACTACGTCGCCGATCACGAACGCGAGGCAGCCGTTGGCGAGCTGGAAGACGTCGTACCAGTCGCCGCCGATCTTGACGCCAGAGCCGGCGGGCAGATACTTGGCGCTGAAGCGCATGCCGGGTATCGACGGCAGCGCGTTGGGGAGAAGCGTGCGCTGCATGATCTCGGTGACGGCGCGCTGCTCCGATACGCGGGCGTTGTCGATCGCCAGCGCAGCACGATCGGCGGCGAGCTGCAGCAGCGTCACGTCATTCTCGTCGAAGTCGCGCCGGACGAGGGTGCCGATGTGCATGACGCCGATTACGCGGCCTTCGACGTGGATGGGCACCCCCAGCATCGAGCGGATGCCCTTTTGTCGGAGGATCGGATTTACGACTTCGGCGTGGTCGAGGTCGATGATGATGGGCCGCGCCTCCGCGGCGACGCGGCCGGCAAAACCGCGCGCCAGCGGCACCTGGACACCCTGGCGGACCTCCTCCTCCAATCCTCGCGCGGCGCGTGCGACGAGGACACCGCGATCCTCGTCGAGCAACAGCACCGCTGCGGTGTCGACCTCGAGCGCGCCGCGGATCCGCTCCAACAGCTCGGAGAGCATGTCCTCCAGGGACATGTATCCGAGCGCGGCGTCCATGATGCTGAGCAGGTGGTCGCGACGATCCTGTGAAATAGAGGAGCCGGGCATGGATCCTTCAGTGCGCGGCGAGGCGACAGGCGGCTCGCCTGGCCCGTACGTCTGCGGCCGCTGTCCCGCCATCGCTGCCCTATACCCGCCACATCGAAATCAACCCACCTCATCACCGTTCGGCCCATGCAATCAGTGCCGCGCAGGCCTCGAGCGCTTCGAGGTGTGGGGTTTCGTCCTCGGTGACGCCGGCGAGGATCTCGACCTCGGCACCCTCGAAGAGGTTGCCGATCAGCGTGGCAAGGGCGCGTGGAGGCATCGGCAGCTCGGCGCCGTGCTCGGTCTGGAGGCGCTCGAGGCGTGCCTCGATCAGGTTGCGCCAACGGCGTTGGGTGGCGCGCCAACGCTCGGCGAGCTCGGGGTCGGCGAGTCCGGCGGCCCACAGCTCCCAGAGGATCCGCACGTAGCCGGAGTCGATGTCCTCGCGCAGGTATTCGCAGGCGCTTTGCCACTGCTCGGCAAACGACCGGCCGTCGCTGAACATCGCCTCCTGGCGCTGCAGAAGGCGCTCGGTGAGGTCTTCGAGGACCGCGAGCAGCAGGCTGCGCTTGGAGCCGAAGTGGTAGTGGACCAGCGAGAGTCGCGCCCCGGCGCGCTCGGCGACGGCGCGCGTCGAGGTCCCGGCATAGCCCTCCTCGCGCAGCAGGTCGGTGGCGGCGGCGAGCAGCAGCGCGCGCGTCGATTGGCCCTGCGCGACTCGGAGGTCCCCGCTCGGCGCTGGGGTCGAACGCACGTCGGAGTCAGCGGTTGACATCGGGTCGCAGTATACGGTAGAAGTTAGTTGGTCGTCCGACCAAACTATGCGCCATCGACAGATCGTCAAACCGGGAGAGCAATGACCGTCGCCGAGCAGGTCACAAACGAGCAGACCGATATCGAGGAGCAGACCCGAGCGCGGTATCCGGACGATCAGGGTTACGTCGAGCGCGACGGCGTGCGCGTCTTCTACGAGGTCTACGGCAGCGGCGAGCCGACAATTCTGTTCTGTCCGACCTGGTCGTTGGTGCACTCGCGGGTGTGGAAGATGCAAATCCCCTACCTCGCCCGCCACCACCGCGTGGTCGTCTTCGATCCCCGCGGCAACGGCAAGAGCGACCGGCCGCCCGACGTCGAGGCATATGCCGAGTCGGAGTTCGCCCGCGACGCGCTCGACGTCCTCGACGCGACCGGCACCGAGCAGGCGGTCGTCGTCGGCCTCTCGCGCGGCACCCAGCGCGCCCTCCTGCTCGCCGCCGAGCACCCCGAGCGGGTTCTCGGGTTGGTGCTGATCGGCCCCTGGTTCCCCGCCGGCCGCTCGCTCGGCAGCTTGCGCTACCGGGTCATGTCCCGGCCATGGGCGCGGTCGGCGTTCATGCGCAGGCCGATCGTGACGCGGAGCTGGGCGAAGTTCAACGCGGTGCACTTTCGCCGCGACTTCCGCGACTTCGTCGAGTGGTTCGCGGGCATGGCGGCCGACGAGGCCCACTCGACGAAGGGATTTGACGACGTCGTCGAGTGGGGGCTCGAAACCGATCCCGACACGCTGGCCATGACCGTGCTCGCCGACGCCGCTGCGCCGATCACCCGACGCGACCAGTTGGCGCTCGCCCGCCGCGTGCGGCACCCCATCCTCGTGATCAGCGGAACGAAGGACAAGGTGACGAGCCACGCCGACGCCAGGGAGCTGGCGAAAGCCACGGGTGGAAAGCTGGTGGCGATCGATGGTGGCGATCACCTCCCCGAGGGGCGGCAACCGGTCGCGGTGAACCTCGCGATCCGCGAGTTCGTCGATTCCTCGTTCCGCCGCGAACCCACTGTCAAGCGATCGAGCCGCCGCCGGCGCGCGCTGTACGTCAGCTCTCCGATCGGCCTCGGCCATGCCCGCCGCGACGTCGCGATCGCCCGCGAGCTGCGCTCGCTGCACCCCGACCTCGAGATCGACTGGCTCGCTCAGGACCCGGTGACGCGCGTGCTGGAGGCGGAGGGCGAGCGCATCCATCCCGCCAGCAGGCACCTGGCCAACGAGTCTGCCCACATCGAAGCGGAGTCCGCCGAGCACAGCCTGCAGTGCTTCCAGGCGATCCGGCGCATGGACGAGATCCTGGCCGCGAACTACATGGTCTTCGACGACGTCGTCGGCGAGACGCCATATGACCTTTGGATCGGAGACGAGGCCTGGGAGCTCGATTACCACCTGCACGAGAACCCCGGCCGAAAGCGCGCACCCTTTGCCTGGCTGACGGACTTCGTCGGCTGGCTGCCGATGCCCGAGAACGGCGAGCGGGAGGCAGCCGTGGCGGCGGACTACAACGCCGAGATGATCGAGCACGTCCGCGACCACCCGGAGATCCGCGACCGGGCGATCTTCGTCGGCAACCCCGACGACATCGTCGGAGAGCGGCTCGGCCCGGGCCTGCCCGGGATCCGCGAGTGGACCGAGCGCAACTTCGACTTCGCCGGCCACGTCACCGGCTTCGACCAGACCGAGCTGGGAGACCGCGAGCGCCTGCGCGCCGAGCTCGGCTACCGCCCGCACGAGCGCGTCTGCCTGGTCACGGTCGGCGGCTCGGGCGTGGGCGCGAGCCTGCTGCGCCGGGTCATGGCGGCCTTCCCCGCGGCAAAGGAGCTGGTTCCCGAGCTGCGGATGATCGTCGTCGCCGGACCGCGCATCGACCCGGCAACCCTGCCCGCGGCCGAGGGCCTGGAGGTGCGTGCCTTCGTCGAGAATCTCTACCGCCACCTCGCCGCCTGCGACCTCGCCGTGGTTCAGGGCGGGCTGACGACCGCGATGGAGCTGACCGCAGCCCAGCGGCCATTCCTCTACTTCCCTCTGCGCCACCACTTCGAGCAGCGCTTCCACGTCGCCCACCGACTCGACCGCTACCGAGCCGGCCGACGGATGGACTTCGAGGGTGCCACCACGGACGACATCGCCAGGGCGATCGCCGAGGAGATCGGACGCGACGTCGACTACCGCCCGGTGGAGACCGACGGCGCCCGCCTGGCGGCGCAACGCATCGCAGAGCTACTCGACTAACTGAGCGAGGAACACCCATGCGAGCCATCCCACGCGAGGCTGCTGGTTGAAGGTTGGGTCTTGCCCTGACAGGATGCCGCGAGCAATCGGCAAACCAGGGAGGCAGATCATCAGTCGGGTATTTCGTCTTTGGTCGGCGGCCATCGCTGCCACCGCGCTCGTCACGCTCTCGCTCTGCCCGTCGGCGGGCGCCGCAATGACGGTCGGCTCTACCGGCGACAGCGGCGGCTGCAGCCTGCGCAGTGTGATCGAAGCGGTCGAAGCCGGCACCAGCAACGGCTGCGGCACCGTCGAAAGCCCGACGACGACGATCCACCTGCCCGCCAACACGATCACGCTGGGCCCCCAGCTCGTCGTCAACAAAGGGAACATGGCGATCGTCGGCGACGAAAGCAATCCGACCGGGACGGTGATCCAGGGCGGCAGCGACCGGGTGATGGAAGTGAAAGCCTCCGCGACCGTCAAATTGGCCGGCCTCGAGATCACGAAAGGCCACACGCCCGACGGCGGGCTCGCTCCTTCGCTCTACACGGAAAACGTCGTCGGCAACGGCGGTGGGATCCTCAACAAGGGCCTGCTGACCCTCGAACACGTTGTGGTGACCGAAAATCAGACCGGCCAAGGCGACCTGGGGATGAACGGCCCGTTGGAGGGCAGTGGTGGCAGCGGCGGCAGAGGGGGTTCGGGCGGAGGCATATTCAACGAACCCGGAGCGAGCCTCACGATCAGCCAGTCGACGATCAGCAAAAACTTCACCGGAAATGGCGGCAGGGGTGGCGACGGGGGAGAGGGAGTCAACGCGATTGGCCACTTCCCGAACGGCGGGGACGGCGGGCGAGGCGGGGCCACAGGTGACGGCGGGGGCATCTACAACGCGGGCAATTTGACGATCGACCGCTCGACGATCAGCGGCAACTTCACCGGGCGGGGTGGAGAAGGCGGAACCGGCGCGATCGGCACCGGAGAAGTCGACGAATTCAGCCCAGGCGATGGCGGCGATGGTGGCGAAGGCGGCAATAGCGGCGAGCAGTACCAGAAGAACACGGGCTACAACTCCGACCTTCTTTCCGGCGGCGGCGGCATCTACAACGGCGGCAGCCTGACGATGACCAACTCGACGATCAGCGGCAACGCAACCGGGGCCGGAGGCACCGGCGGCGGCTCGGGCGCCGGCGGCGGGCCGAGCAAATACGGGTACTTCGCGGACAGCGGTCGCGCCGGCACCGGCGGCGGCGCGGGCCGCGGCGGCGGCCTCTTCACCGGCGGCGGCTACAACGGTCATTCGCCGGTGCACCTGACGAACGTGACGATCTTCGGCAACCGGACCGGCGACGGCGGCACCGGGGGGGCCGGGGGCGGTGGCGCCGATTCAACGCTCGGCGGCGGCGTCGGTGGCTGGGGCGGCGACGGCGGCGGCATCTGGTCCCAGGGAGCGAAGAGCGGCTCCGAAGTGGTGCTTACGCACGTGACCATTGCCGGGAACGGCCTCGGCGCCGGCGGCCTCACCGGCAATTCGGCGGTGCCCGACCGGGGAGGCTGTTGCGGGGAACGCGGCGTCGGCGCCGGGATCGACACCGGCGGTCGTTACGACGCCGGCGGCTCAGCGATCTACATGAAGAACTCGATCATCGCCAACAACGGCAGCAACCTTGCGGGCGACGCTAACTGCTACCAGAGCTACTACCCGACCTACATCGACATCGTCGACCAGGGGGGCAACGTCACCTGGAACGACACCACCTGTCCCGGCAAAGTCGCCGATCCGCTGCTCGGCCTGCTCGCCGATAACGGTGGGCCGACCGAAACGATGATGCCGGGCGCGGGCGGCTCGGCGATCGGGGCGGTCCCGACGGCTTCCTGCACCGTCCATGAAGACCAGCGCGGCCAGCCGCGGCCAGGCGCGGGGGGGAAGGTCAGATGCGATGCGGGAGCGGTCGAGACGCAAGCGGGTGAACCGACGCCTCCTGACGAAGAAGAAGAAACGCCTCCTGACGAAGAAGAAGGCGGCGGTGACGGCGAACAGCCGGCGGGCGGCGGCGGTAGCGCTTCCGGCAGCAGTAGCGCCGGCGCCGGCGCGGGCAGCACCGGTTCCACGCCGACGCCGACACCGGCACCGAAGCCGCTGCACTGCAAAAAAGGCTTCAAGAAGAAGACCGTCAAAGGCAAATCGAGGTGCGTGAAGGTGAAAAAAGCGCACCGGCACCACAAATAACCACCCTTGACTCGCACCCCCTGTGCCCGGTTAGGGTCTGCGCAAAGGGGATTTTCTAACTGAAGGGGAGAGGGAATGACAGGCTGGCGCGCTGCGAGGTTTCGGTGGGTCCTGTTGGCGTCGATACTGGGGATGGCAGTCACCTGCTTGGCGCTCGCCGGCCCCGCGGCTGCCGAAGACACGCCTCCGGACATCGCCGGCGGCGCGGCGTCGCCGAGCAACCTCGCCTACGAAGGTGGCCTCGTCCAGCTGAGTGCTGAAGTGACGGATGACAGCGCCGTGCAAATTGTCAACGCGGTCATAACCGGCTCCGACGGCTTCTTTCAGGCGTTTCAGCTCTACGAGGGATCGGCGGGCAATTTCTACGGCACCTTCGAAGCGCCTGCCAACTACAGCGAATCGCCGATCAGCTACAGCGTCGAAATCCAGGCCTACGACGACGTCAACAACTACTCCGCGACCACCGTCGCCGAAGTCCAAGTCGAAGGCGCGCCGCAGTTCGACGAACCGCCCTACATCGGCGAAACGCAGCTCTTTCCGACCTATCTGCCGGCCGAAGGCGGCGAAGTGACGATTCGCGTAGAGGCCGGCGACAATCGCGCACTCTCTGAACTTTTCGCGACGGTGACCCCTGTCCAGGGTGGTGGCAGCGCCGAAGTGGCGCTGCAGGCGACTGAATTCAACCGATTCGAAGGGACTTTCCAGGCGCCGGCCAACGCCGGCCCACAGGCCGCCGAATACATCGTCGAAGCCGTGGCGCGGGACGACATCGGACAGGAGTCACGCTCCCAAATCGGCACGGTCACCGTCGAAGCGCCGCCATCGCCGCCGCTCGCTCCGGGGATGCTGTTGCTGGACTCGACCAGCTACGAATTCCACCCCACCAAGCTTGGTCGGCAACAGCACTGGAACCTCGCCATCCGCAATCTGCCGCGGGGGCACCAGGGCGGACCCGTGTCGGGCACCGCCCGGATCGTCGGCTCCGCTGCCTTCGGCCTCGCCGGAGCCGGCCCTGATGGAATCCACTTCACCCTCCAGCCCGGTGAAAGGATGCGACTCGGGGTGGACTTCGCGCCGACGGCAGTCGGGCCGCAGTCGGCCACGATCGAAATCGTCCGTGACGATGGCGGTCAGTCCGGCCTCTCGGTCGCCCTCTCTGGCGAAGCTGTGGCGCCGCGACGCTGACACGCCTGGCCTGGGCGAGATTCTTCGGGTCTCACCGCCACAGCTCGCGGCGCAGCATCGCGTTGCCGCGCTCGAGCTGCTCGATGGTGGCACCGGCGACCGAGCGCACGCGGGTGGCGCGGTTGATGCGGGACTGGATCTCCCGGTGCGACTTGCCGGTGCGGCGGGCGACGTCGGTGACCAGGCGTTTGCGCTCGCCGCGCAGTCGCTCTCTGGTCGCGTAAGCCGACTCCCGTTCGGGCTCGTGGTCCTCTGACGCGGCTTTGGGCCTGGCGGGGGCACTCGCCTTCTTTGCCGGTTTGGGATCGTCTGTCGGGAAGAGCTGAAGCGTGGTTTCGCTCATGATTGCTTCGTCCAGCTCGGCGTCGCCCGAGCTCAGGGCGGCAAAGCCGCCGCCCGGCTCGGGACGGTCCGGATCGAAGTCGTCCATCTCGACCTCTTCCTCCTCGGCATCCGCTGAGAGGTCGAGGGCGTGACGGCGCTCCAGCTCGATCTCGTGGGCCAGTGCCTTCAGTCGCGAATCGGCCGGCATCAGCAGGTAGCTCATCTGGTGGCGCGGGCCCGGGGTGGCGCGGATGAAGCGACCGACCACCTGGCGGAAGAAAAGCTCGGTGCGGGCCGCCGTCGCGTAGACACCGACCCGTAGGCGAGGGATGTCGACGCCCTCGGAGACCATCAGGACGGAGACCAGCCAGCGCCGATCGGAGGAGGCGAAATCGGCGATGCGGCGGCTGGCGCCGGGCTCGTCGCTCATCACCAGCTCGGGTTGCTCACCCGAGATCGAGCCGAGCCGAGCCGCGATCGCCCGGGCGTGATCCTGGTCGGAGGCGATGACCAGGCCGCCTGCGTCTGGGTGCCCGTCGGCACGCACCTCGCTCAGTCTGGCGTCGCCGTCGCGCAGAACCTCGCCCATCCACTCGCCCTCGGGGCTGAGCGCCGTGCGCAGGCGCCGGGCCGCCTCCACCGAGGGCAGGGCAAGGTCGAAGTCGGCGCTGCGCAGGCGGCCGTCCGAGACCCATTCCATCTCGCCGTCGTAGGGCAGGAAGGTGATCGGGCGGCATACCCGGTCGAGCAGCGCCTGCGGATAGCCGTAGGCGTAGTCGGCCTGGCTGAGGCCGTCATCGTCGTAGGTGACCCAGGGAATCGCCGAGTTGTCGGAGCGGAAGGGGGTGCCCGAGAGGAGCAGGTGGAAGCGGGCGCCGTCGAATGCCTTGCGGGTTTGCAGACCCCAGGCGGCCTGATCGCCCATGTGGTGGGGCTCGTCGGCGATCAGCAGGGTCGGCCGGCGGCCGGCGGCCTGCCGGTGCGTATCGGGACCGGCCGCGATCGTCTGGTAGGTGACGGCGACGCCGTGGAAGTCGCCCGACTCGGGCCCGTCCGAGTTCGGCCTGTTCGGCTCGAGGTCGATGCCGTAGCGGCCGGCATCTGCGGCCCACTGGCGGCAGATGTGGGTGGTCGGGCCGGCGACGACGACGCGGGAGACGAACCCGGCGCTCAGCATCCGGTGGGCGATGTGCAGGCCGAAGGTGGTCTTTCCGGCCGCCGGTGTGGCCGAGGCCAGGAAGCTGGTGGCCGAGTGCGCCCGCACGGCCTCGGTCGCCTCCACCTGCCAGGAACGAAGTGGCCTGGTGTCGGGCCAATCCGGAAGCGAGCGGGCACGCGCCCGGCCGCCGATCTGCTGCTGAGAGGCGTCGTACAAAGGGCGGGCAACAATAGGGTCGCCCGCCGTCGGAAGACGGCCGCGGTCGATCAGCCGCCCGAGGCCTGCCCGACGATCTCCTCAGCCCCCACGGTGCCGGGCCCGACCAGCTCGCCGTCATAGGCGGCGAGCTGTGGGAAGGCGAGGGCGATCAGGCCGACCGAGGCCAGGCAGGCGAGGCCGCCGGAGACGACCGAGAACTGGGCCGAGGTCAGGGCCGCCACGGTGCCCGACTCGATGTCGCCCAGTCGTGGTCCGCCGGCGACGACGAGGCTGAAGACCGAGCTCATCCGGCCTCGCATCCGATCCGGGGTGAGGGTCTGGGAGATCGTGCTGCGGCAGACGGCGCTGACGCTGTCGGCGGCGCCGGCCAGGCTGAACAGCCCAGCGGCGATCCAGATCGAGCCGGCGAGCCCGGCGAGGGCGACGAATGCTCCCCAGGCGGCGACGGCCGCGAGCACGATGCGACCGAGGAAGCGTGCCCGGTTCAACCAGCCGGTCGTCAATGCGGCGACGGTCGAGCCGAGGGCGACGGCGGCGGTGAGCAGCCCCGTTCCGGCGGCGCCGGCGCCGAAGACGCTGACCGAGAGCACCGGAAAGAGGGCGCGCGGCATGCCGAAGGTCATCGCCGAGAGGTCGATCACGAAGGAACCGAGCAGCGCTTTGAGGCTGAAGACGAAGGCGAGGCCGCTGCGGATCGAGCGCAGCACCGGTTCGTGCTCCTCGCTGCCGGGCGGTGGCTGCGCCGACATCGCCGCCGCCGCGGCTGCCATGCCGAGGCAACTGACGGCGTCGACGGCGTAGGGCGTGCCGATGCCGAAGCCGGCGATCAGCAGGCCGCCGACGGCCGGACCGACGACCTGGGTCAGTTGGTAGAGGCCGTAGGTGGTCGCGAGGCCGGCGCGCAGGTGCTCGGGCCGCACGACGTTGGGCACGATCGCGGCTCGCACGACCCGCTCGACCGAAGAGGCTCCGGCCGTCAGGCCCGCCAGCCCGAAGAGCAGCCATACCGCGGGACTTCCCTCGTAGGCGGCGAGCGCCAGCGCCGCGGCGAGCCCGACCAGCGCCAGCTGACAGAGCAGCAACATCGTGCGTCGGTCGAAGCGGTCGGCGAGGGCGCCTCCGAAAAGGGAAGCGACGATCAGGGGGACCAGCTCGGCGGCCCCGAGCAGCCCGGTGAGGAAGGCCGAGCCGGTCGTTATATAGACCTGGTAGGGCAGGGCGACGAGGGTCGCCTGGGTGCCCAGACCGGTTACGAGCGAGCCGGCGGTGAGGAGACGGAAATCGCGTGACTCGCGCAGCGGCGTGACGTCGACCGCTAGACGCGAGAGCCACATGGGCGCGGGACTTTAGTCAGTCGGTGCAGCCGGTCCCGCAAGTCGACACCGGCTCCGGATCGAAGTACGGTTTGCGCGTGTCACGCCCCGTTCTACTCGCCGTTGACGAGAACCAGGAGTCGCTCCGCCGCATCGAAGACGAGCTGCGCGATCGCTACGAGCGCAGCTATCGCATCGTCTGTCATGCCTCGGTCGCCGAGGCCGAGGCGGAGCTTGCACGGCTGGCGGACGCCGGTGAGGACGTGGCGCTCGTGATCGCCGGCGATTCGCTCGACGGCGCGCCCGGCAGCGAGTTCTTGGGCCGGGTGCGAAAACGCCACCCGCACACGCAGCGCGGCCTCCTGATCGATTACGACAGCTGGGGAGTGAGCGCCACCGGGGAGGCGATCTTCGGCGCGATGGCACTGCGCCAGATCGACTACTACCTGATCCGCCCCATTCGTCCCCCGGATGAGGTCTTTCACCAGTCGATCTCGACCTTCCTGCTCGAGTGGTCGCACGCCCGCAGGGTGGCCGCGCACACCGTCCACATCGTCGGCGAGTCGTGGACGGGACGAGCGTACGAATTGCGCGAGATATTGGGCAAGTGTGCCCTGCCGCACACGTTCTGCCTCGCCGATTCCGCCGAAGGGCGAGAGCTTGTCGCCGGGGTCGGAGAGGACCATGCGCTGCCTTTGGTGGTCTTTCCGAACGGGGACGTTCTCGTCGATCCGAGCAATGCCGAGTTGACGGTCGCGGCGGGCGGGCCGGTCGACCCGGAGGGGCGCGACTTCGACCTCCTGATCGTCGGCGCCGGCCCGGCCGGGCTTTCGGCCGCCGTCTACGGCGCTTCCGAAGGGCTCCGCACCCTCGTCATCGACCAAGGCGGGATCGGCGGACAGGCGACCCTCAGCTCGCTGATCCGGAACTACCTCGGCTTCCCTCGCGGAATCAGCGGACGTCGACTTGCCGAGGAGGCTTACGAGCAGGGATGGGTCTTCGGGGCTCGCTTCGCCTTCATGCAGGAGGTCACCGGCCTGAGGCGCGAGGGGGATCGCATCCACGTCGGCCTCACCGACTTCCCCGACGTCAGCGCCCGCGCCGTAATCCTCGCCACCGGCGCCGCCTACCGTCAACTTCACATCGATGACCTCGAGGCGCTGGCCCTGAAGGGCGCGGGAGTGTTCTACGGCGGTCCGGCGACGGAGGCGCCGGCGATGGCCGGGCGCGATGTCTTCGTCGTCGGCGGCGCGAACTCGGCCGGCCAGGCCGCCCTGCACTTGGCGGAATACGCGCGGCGGGTCACCCTTGTCGTTCGTGGAGACTCGCTCGCCACGGGGATGTCCCATTATCTGATCCAGCAGGTCGAAGCGGTGCCGAACATCGAGGTCCGACTGCGGACCGAGGTTGTCGGCGGCGAGGGAGACGAATGGCTGGAACGGCTCCGACTGCGTGATCACGATGGGGCGGTCGAGGAGGTCGAGGCTCACGCGCTCTTCTTGATGATCGGGGCTCGCCCCAACACCGAGTGGCTGCCCCAGGAGATCGCGCGCGATGACAGCGGCTTCATCCGCACCGGAGTCGAGGTGGGCGACGAGCCGGCCTGGCCCCTCGATCGCAGGCCGTTTTCGCTGGAGACCACGATGCCGGGGGTGTTTGCCGTCGGCGACGTACGTGAGGGTTCGATGAACCGCGTAGCCGCGGCCGTAGGAGAGGGGTCGGTCGCGGTCCGGTTGGTTCACGACTTCCTTGCGAGCCGGCGCGTCGGTTCGCCGGTGGCCTAGTCGGGCACCACGCCGCAACTTCAGGGCATTTTGGGAGATAGTGGTTTAACCAAGACCGATGGGGAGAGGATGGCGACGATGAGGCAGGGGCGTGTGCTGGGACTGGCTGTGGCGCTATGCACGGTGGCGGCGCTTTTTTCGGCGGCGTCAGCTGTAGCGGCGACCGGCGAAATCCACGGCAAGGTCACTGATCATCTGGGTGAACCGATCGCCGGGATCACTGTCTGCGCGGAAGGGCTCACGATGCTGGTCGGCAGTGAATGCGATTGGCAGACCGACTCGGAAGGCGAATACTCGATCGACGGGCTCCAGCCCGCCCCATATCGCGTCGGCTTCCACAACGAAGGCAACTCTTCGTTGAACTACGTTCCGCAGTGGTACAGCGGAAAGGCTCACCCCGAAGAAGCGGACCCGGTTGAATTGGCCGCGGGAGAAAGCAGGGAGATCAACGCTCAGCTGTCGACCGGCGGACGGTTCAAAGGCACGGTCGTCGACCTGCAAACCGACCTTCCGATCGAAGGGGTCGAGGTTTGCGCTAATTCGATCGACTTTCGTCAGGACGGGGAATTCGGCTACTGCGGCCGTAGCAACGGGGCGGGCGAATTTGCCGTCAAGAACCTGGGTACCGGTCACTACCGGCTCGAATTCAGGACCGAAGGGCACGTCAACTACGTAGAAGAGCAGGTGCCCCAATCGCCGGGCTCGTTTCCCTTGTCGGCAGGCGAAGAAATCGAAATCAAAGCGCACCTTGTGCCGGGCATAGAGATCGAAGGGACCCTGACCGACGCGGGGACCGGCATGCCGATCGCCAGCCCGTTCGCGCCCTACTCGGCTCCGTCCGTATGCGCGCTGAACTCGGCGACGGAAGCGCGGGTCAAGTGCGCCGGCGTGGAATCCGATGGTCAGTACTCGATTCCGGGGTTGCCCCCCGGCACCTACGCGGTCGCCTTCGCGCTCGACTGGGTCGAAGAAGGGTTCGACCTGCACCCCGACGGCTACGTGCGGCGCTATTGGAACGAAGTTCCGCGTTTCGAAGAAGCGACGCTGCTGAGCGGCTCCCCGGGAGCGGTCCTCGACGAAATCGACGCCGGCCTGAGCAAAGGAGAAGAAGTCTTTCCGAACTGCGAAGTCCCGAGCGCCTGTCCATCGTCTTCTTCGGACGAAACTTCCTCGACTGGCGATGGCCTCACCCCGACGACGACGCTGTCCCAGGTGAATCCGCCCATCCGGCAGCCGACGAAACGGCCTCGGTGCAAGAAGGGCTTTCGCCGCAGCACGAAAAACGGACACGCGCGCTGCGTCAAGGTTCCAAGGAAGAGGCACGGGAACCGCAGGAAATAACCGTCCAGCCTCGGGCTCGCAGCTCTAGAATGCGCGTCCCGTGAAGCTGGCCGCGTCCGCAGCGATGATCATGGCCCTGCTCGTGGGCGCAATGGGCGCGAGCACTGCTGCGGGGGCGGCGGAATCTGTCTCGCTTGGGGCCGCTGAAGAAACCGGCCCTGAACCGGCGCCCCTCTTCGAACCCGCCGCCGTCGAGGACCCCATCTCCTTCAAGGTCACCTACACGGCGACGCCGGTGCAGTCGCTTCTTATCGGCCAAGGCCTGAACTGCATCCGCGGCTCCGAAACTCCGGGCGTCCCGGACAAACAGGAAACCGTGACGCCCCCCGTATCGATCACTCTCACCGCGCCGGCCGGATCCGATGCGTGCTCGCTCACGGCCTACGCCGAAACGCCGTTCTCCGGCGTTTTTGGCACGGTGCGGATCGAAGGAGAAGCGATCAAGGCCGTCAAGCCCCAGACAACGCCGCCGGCGGTGAAGAAATGCAAAAAAGGGAAGAAGCTGAGGCACGGCAAATGCGTCCCAGTCAAAAAGAAGCATCCGCACAGGCGGAAACACAACTCGTGAGCCTGAGTCGATGACGATCCAACGGATGGATCATGTCGGCATGATCGTCGAGGACCTCGAGGCAGCGACTGAATTCTTCGTTGAGCTCGGGCTCGAAGTGCAGAGCACGGGAGAAGTCGAGGACGAGCGGGCGGACCGCATCGTGGGGCTCGAAGGCGTCCGCTCGGAGCTCGTGATGCTGCAGGACCAGAACGGCCGGAGACTGCTCGAGCTGGTGAAGTTCCACTCGCCGCCGGCCCCAAGCAGCGATCCACTTGCGCCGTCAAACGCACCGGGAATCCGCCATCTCGCCTTCGTCGTCGACGACGTCGACGCCGCGGTTGCCGGCCTGCAAGCTCGCGGCACCGAGCTCGTCGGCGAGGTGGTGAGCTACGGGAACAGCTATCGGCTCTGTTACGTCCGGGGCCCCGAGGGAATCATCATCGAGCTGGCCGAGCCGCTCGGTTGACGATCTAGGGTCAGTCAGTCCCCCGGGACCAGGCTCCGACAGGAAACTGCCACCGCCCATCCCGCGGGTGCGGTGTAGACCGGGACTTCCGTGAGGTTTTTCGCTTCGCATTCGGCGGTGGCGGTGCGAACGGCGTCGTCCCACGGCGGTCCCCCGCGGTCGGTTTCGTTGCGGCTGACGTCGAACGAGGTGACGATCGAGGTGAGCAGCACCGCCGCCGCCACGATCGCCAGCACCGGGAGTCGCTTTTTGGCGGACCGATAGTGGGAATCGAGCAGAGCGAGGCCGGCGCTGAGGAGCAGCAGGGTGGGAACGATTGCGTAGCGGCCACCGAAGTCGTTGTAGACGTCGGAGCGCCAAACCATCACGTCGCCGACGGCTCGGGTGTAACTGGAGGCCAGGAACATCACCACTGAGGTGACGATCGCGATTGCCGCGAAGGAGCGGCTGGACGCTACGCGCACAAGCATCACGATCAGGTAGGCCGCGACGGCGACGACGATCCCGATCAGAAACGGCCATCCCCAATCGAGCCAGGTTTCCCCGGCGAGTTCGAGCCCGAGCACCGAGCCGTCGACGACGCGCTGCAGGAAGGTGGTGAGGATGTTGTGCGACCAGGTATCGCCGGCGATTGTTTCGGTGCTGGTCGCTATCGCGATCAACTGGAGCACCGCGGCGAGGACATAGGAGCCGACGACGATCGCATCCCGGCGACCGCGGATCGCGATCGCCCGCAGCAGGGCGACCGGGGCGAAGAAGAGCGTGCCGGGCGTGCTCAGTCCGGTTACCAGGATGAGCAATCCCCCGAGGCAGGCGCCCCAGGTCGTCTTGGGTCGCCAGAACAGCAGCCAGAAGACCGCGAAGGCCATGTACCAGGCGATGTTGGTCGCCGTGGCGACCGCCTCGAGCGTGCAGACGGGAGAGAGGACCATCAGCGCGGCCAGCAGTGTGCGTAGATAGGGGCTGCGGATATGACCGGCGCCGGCGAACCAGACGGCCAGGGCGCTGAGCGCGATCACTATGACTGTGGCGATGTTCATCGCCATCGGTGCGTCGTGCAGGGGCACGAGCGTCCCGGTCTCGGCGATCAGTCGGGGCATGACGACGAGATATTCGGCATAGGGCGTTGTCACGGAATCGAAGAAGCCGTGAGTCAGCGCGCCGCCGAGGAAGACCGCGCCGTCCTCCGCCCAGAGGGAGTTCAGCGCCGCGGACGGGCCGATCCTGAACAGCTGCAGGACGGCCCCCAGGGCCACCAGCGAGACGATGATCAGGGCCGCTTCCCAGCCTTTGAACGAGCTGTCCTCTTGCTCGGCCACAGGGAAGAGCGACTTGTCGAGCTGCCGGCGCAGCCTCCCGATGGCGTCTCCCGCCCGTTCGCGCATTGGCCGGCACCCTAGACTGCGCGGCCGTCGCCAGTACGGCCCATTCTGGCCCTGGCATCGCCGCGCCGACTAGCCGAGAAGGCCGAGCTCGCCGGCCCGGTGGCTCGCCTCCATCCGTGAGCGGCAATCGAGCTTGCCGAGCAGGTTGCGCACGTGCATGTCGACCGTGCGCGGGCTGATGAAGAGCTCCTCGGCGATCTCGCGGTTGGTGCGGCCGACCGAGACGTGGCGCAGCACCTCGAGCTCGCGCCGGGTCAGCTTGACCTCATCGGCTGCGGTCGCGGCGCGGCTGCCGAGTCGCTGCGCCACCGACTCGCCCATCGCGGCGACCTCCTGCGCGGCCTCGGCGGCGACCGGCCGGGCGCCCAGCTTGGTCGCGTTGCGGTAGGCGTCGCAGAGCCGCTCCAGCGCCTCCTCCCGCTGGCCGGCGGCCGCGAGGGCGACGCCGGCGCGCAGTTCGACCTGGGCGCGCTCGTGGGGGATCGCCAGCGCCCGGTGCAGCTCGACCGCGCGGCAGAGGTGCTCGGCCGCGGCAGCCTCGTCGCCTTCGAGCAGGGCGAGCTCGCCGATCGCCTGGGCCAGTGCCGCCAGGGCGTCTCCGTGCCCGGCGTCGGAGGCCATCGCCCCCAGCGCCTCGGCGCAGGCGTTGGCGCCGCCGCGATCGCCGTGGCGGGCGAACCAGCTCGCCGCCCAGCGCATCCCCCAGACGGCGTAGTGATGGTCCTGGCTTTCCTCCCAGCGGGAGATCAGCTCGCGGCAGTAGCGGCCGACCTCGTCGTCGAGCCCTTCGGCGGCGGCGACGATCGCCAGGCTCGTCGTCGAGTCGATGAACATGTTGTAGTGGCGGACCAAGGAGGAGACCGCGCGTGAGGCGGTGAGCATGCGGCGGGCGGGGGTGAGCTTGCCGCGGAAGGCGTGGATCGCCCCGAGCAGGCCCTCGGCCACCCAAACCGCCGTCCCCGAATCGATCAGCTCGCGCCCCATCTCTTCGGCGCGCTGCCATTCGCCCCGCTCGCGCAGCACGTAGATCAGGCAGGTGACGCAGGCGATTTCGGTGCCGGCGTCCTCGCCGGTGCGGCAGAGCCCGAGGGCGGTGTCAAGCGCCTCTTCGGCCTGGCGGTAGTCGGCCCCGTCGTAGAGCACGAGGCTGAGCCGCTGATAGAGCTCGGCGGCAACGGGTGTGAGGTCCTCGTCGAGCGCCAGGGCCAGGCCGGTCCGGACCGACTCGAGCCCGTCGTCGAACTTCCCGCCCTTGGCCTGCGCGACACCGCGCAGCCCGAGCGCGCGGGCGCGCAGGTCGACGCGCTTTGCCTCTTCCGCCTCTTCGATCGCGAGCCCGGACAGCTCGATCGCCTCCCCGTAGCTGGCTCGCCAGCGGCGGTGATCAGCCATCGCCAGGTGCTCCAGCGCGGCATCGGCGGGTTGACCGGCCCCGGCAAATGCCTCCGCGGCGAGCCGGCGCGAGGCAAACGCCGAGTCCCGCTCGCCGGTCAGGTCCTGCACCGCGGCGAGGCGGCGCTGCGCCCTCGCGTAGGCGACAGCGTCGCCGCCATGGTCATGGCTCGCGGCCAGCTCGCGCCAGGCTTTCGCGGCGTCGGCCAGCTCGCCGGCGAGCTCCGCGCAGCGGCCGAGACGCTCCAGGGTTTCCTCGCGCGGCGTCCCGGCTTCGTCCTCCGACCACAGCTCCAGGGCCTGCCGTGCCGCCCGCGCCGCGTCGCGGTGAGCCCGCAGTTCCTCCGACTCGCACGCGGCGCGGACGAGCGCCTCCCGCGCCCGTGGCGTGTTGCCGGCCCCGAGCCAGTGCGCCGCGACCTCGAGGCCGGGGGCGCCGGCGGTCTCGCTCGCCTCGGCGAGGCGAGCGTGGAGCTCGCGCCTGCGCGTCCACGGCACCTCGGCGTAGAGCGCTTCCTGCGCCAGCGCGTGGCGAAAGACCGCGCGCCCGGGTTCGGACTCTTCGAGCACGCCGGTTGCGATCAGCTCCGCCAGCCCGGGCTCGGGCGCGTGTTCAGCGGCCAGGCAGAGGTCGAATTGCTGCCCCATCACCGCCGCGACCTCGGCGGCTTCGCGAGCCCTCGGCGAAAGCTCGGAGGTGCCGACGAGCACCGCTTCCCTGATCGTGTCGGGAACCGGTAGCTCGTCGTCGGCCAGCTCGAGGCCGTGCTTGCCCCGCACCAGCGAGTCGCGCAGGGTGAGCGCCGCGACCAGCTCCTCGACGAAGAAGGGCGACCCCATCGTGCGATCGTGGACGGTGCTGGTCAGGGAGCGCGAGGGTGGTTCGTCCAAGAGCGCGGCCAGCAGCTCGCCGACGGCCTCCTGATCGAGGGGCTCGAGTGCCAGCTCCTCGAGCCGGCCGTCGCGGCGCAGCTCGTTGCGGAGCCAGCGCAGGCGATGATCGCGGGGCAGCCCGTCGGAGCGGTAGGCCGCGATCACCAGGACCCGCATCTGCGCCAGGGAAGGGGCCAGCGCCGCGAGCAGCTCGAGGGTCGTCTCGTCGGACCACTGCAGGTCGTCGAGGACGACGATCGCGAGCTGCTCGCTGCTGAGGTGGGCGAGGGCGCAGCGCACGGCCTCGAAGATCGTTGCCCGCTCGGCCTCCTCGGCGGCGCTGCCGAGCTCGGGCAGCAGCAGCGCGAGGTGGGAGAGGAGGGGGCCGCACTCGGCCAGCGCGTCGGGATCGACGCGGAGCCGCTCCCGCAGTGCGTCGACTATCGGCCCGTAGGCCGTGGTCGCGCCGCTGCTCGCCGCGCCGCGCAAGATCAGGTCCTCCGGCTCGGCGACCTCTCCCGCCAGCCGGCTCTTACCGACGCCGGCCTCACCCGCGAGGAGCAGGATCGAGCCGGTCCCGTCGCGGGCACGCTCGGCGGCTTCGCTGAGTCGGGCAAGCTCGGTCGCCCGGCCGACGAGCGGTGTCCGTGTGCTCATGGGGTCTTCAGTCTAGGCCCGTTCCGGCAGGCGCCCGGCTGGTTCTGGCCGGGCGCCTTGGTCTCTCAGCTCGTGGCCGCCACCGGATCGGGTCGGACGATCACGGTGTCCGCGATCTTGATGATCTCGTCGCAGGGCAGATCCGCGTCTTCGGCGTGTTTGCGGATCGCCTCGGGGCTCTCGGCCTCATAGACGCAGAACGTGCCCACCTCGCCGCTCTCCTCGGCGAGCGCGTAGCTGCGGATCCAGCGGACGCCGGAGCCGGGGGTGTCGCCGACTTCAGCCGAGCGCGCCCCGGCGACCTGCAGGTCCTCGGCCGATGCCCAGCCATTGCGACGAAGAATTCCGTAGAGCTGCATTGAACTTCCTCCTGTTCGTGTGCTTTTCGAATGCACGCTCGACAGTAGGTTCGGAATCGGGCCGTCGCATCAGTGAAACCACCGTATTTTCGCCGGGCCGATGCCGTAGCCCCCGGTGGAGATGCCGTAATAATGCGGCGGGTGGCGGATCGGCAGTACGACCTCGCGCTCTTCGGAGCGACCGGCTTCACCGGCGGGCTGACGGCCCGCTACCTCGCCGAGAACGGCCCGGCGGGGCTGCGCTGGGCGCTGGTCGGCCGCAACCGCGACAAGCTCGAGGCGGTCGCCTCCTCGCTCAAGCAGGTGACGGGGGAGGGCGTGCCGGCACCCGAGCTGCTGCTTGCCGATGCTTCGGACTCGAACGCGCTCGCCCGGGTGGCCGGAGCGGCCAGGGTGGTCATCACCACGGTCGGCCCGTACGCGCTTTACGGCGAGCCGCTGGTCGCCGCCTGCGCCGCGGCCGGCACCGACTATGTCGATCTGACCGGCGAGCCCGAGTTCGTCGACCGGATCTGGCTCGGCTACCACGAGCAGGCGCAGCGCAGTGGCGCTCGGCTCGTCCACTGCTGCGGCTTCGATTCGATTCCGCACGATCTCGGCGCTTACTTCACCGTCAATCAACTGCCCGAGGGAGTGCCACTGACCCTCAATGGCTACGTGAGCATGGGCGGCGAGTTCTCCGGGGGGACCTTCGCCTCGGCGATCAACGGGTTCGGCCGGGCGCGGCAGACGGTCAGCGCGGCGCGGCAGCGCCGCCGGCGCGAGCAGCGTCCCCCCGGCCGGCGGGTTCGCTCGGCGCCACCCCGTCCGCGACGCGACGCCGGGCTCGGTGGCTGGGTCGTGCCGCTGCCGACGATCGACGGCCCGGTCGTGCGCCGCTCTGCCGCGGCGCTGGAGCGCTACGGGCCGGACTTCAGTTATGGGCACAACGTCGTCGCCAAACATCTGACCTCGGTGGCGACGACGACCGGCGGCATCGGCGTTGCCTTGGCCCTCGCCCAGCTGCCACCGACGCGCAAGCTGCTGCTGAAGAGCTCCCGCGCGCCCGGCGAGGGACCGAGCGAGGAGGTGCGCGCCAAAAGTTGGTTCAAGGTCACCTTCGTCGGCGAGGGCGGCGGCAAGCGGGTCGTGACTGAGGTCGCCGGGGGCGATCCCGGCTACGACGAGACAGCGAAGATGCTCGCCGAGTCGGCGCTCTGCCTGGCCTTCGACGCGCTGCCGCAAACCTCGGGTCAGGTGACGACCGCAACAGCGATGGGCGACGCCTTGCTGGAGCGCCTGCAAAGCGCGGGCATCGGCTTTCGGGTGCTCGAGCCGGTCGCCACATAGCGGGATTCGCAATTCCGTTGCACTTTTGGCACGGGTCGCCCTTGATCAAGAGCGCTCGCGCCATAGATGCTTGGGGAGGTGGATGACCCCAACCACAAGGGCAATGTGGCGGAGCTGGCAATCGCAAAGGAGGCGGCGAGACTCGGTTTCTCGGTGTTGGCACCGTTGACCGAGCACGAGCCATATGACCTCGTCCTCGATATAGGCGGTCGTCTCTTGCGAGTTCAGTGCAAGTGGGCGAATCGGCGCGGCGATGTGATCCCGGTCAATTTGACGAGGAGCCGTCGCGGTCCCGATGGCTTCATCTGCCGTACCTATTCCAGCACCGAGATCGACGCCATCGGCGTCTATTGCGGTGTCATCGACAGTTGCTTTTTGATTCCCATCGACGAGGCCGAGGGGCGCTCTGCCTTTCAATTGCGCTTGAATCCGGCCAGAAACGGACAGCGTGCAGCACTACACTTCGCTGACGATTACCGACTAGGGGCTGTAGCTCAGCTGGAAGAGCGCCGCCATGGCATGGCGGAGGTCAGGGGTTCGAGCCCCCTCAGCTCCACTCCCGACGGTGGGACCCACCGGGTCCCCGTCGAAGAGGTTGGCGCCCATCTGTTCCGCAACCATTTTGGGTTTTATATGGAGCGCGCCGCGGCTGGTTCGGAAATCCTCGTTCGCCGCCGAGGGAAGCCTTACGTGCGACTCGGTCCAGTCGACCTCAAATAGCCGTCCCCGCCTGCCGATGAGGTAGCGATGAGCACGGCCAACCAGCATGTTTTCGCCAACGGCATGCAGGACACGCGCGCGGCGCTGGAGGGCTGGCGGGAGGGGCATTGGTCGGTCCTGCGCGGCTGGCTGGCGCTCAGCCTGGCAATTGCCCTGGCGCTGCTCGGGGCGGTTTGGGTCGTGGCGGGCCTGCTCACCCCGGACCTGACGCCGATTCACCTGCCGGGTCTGACCGAACCCTCTGAACCCGGCGACCTGCTGCCGATCCTCTGGCGCAACTCGCTGGTCCTCGCCCTGCACGCGACGGCCTGTATCGCCGGCTTCATCGCCGGCGCCTCGATGCCGATCGCGGCTGCTCAGCGCACCGGTTTCTCGCGCTGGATCCACGTCAAGGCGGGCGAGCTGGCGATCCTCTTCGTCTGCGCGGTGACGCTCTTCTCGCTCTGCACGCAGGCGCTCTACCTCGGCTTTCAGGGCGGGACGATCGCTTTCCAGCTCCATATCTCGATCGGACTGCTCCTGCTCAGCGTCCTGCCCCACGCCTTGATCGAGCTGTCCGCACTCTTCCTGCCGCTTGCGGCCTGGCTGATCGCCAGCCGTCGCGGCGAGTGGAACCAGCTGCTCGCCGCGACGCTGGTTACGGTTTTCATCGCTATTCCCGCGCTTGTCTTCGCCGCCACGATCGAGGTCTACCTCTGGCCTCACATTCTGGAAGCTCTTTCGCCCGTGGCGTGAGCCGAGAGTCGGGTGCCCCCTGCCGCAAGCGGCGTCCTGTTTTTCGCACAGACCACTTGGCGAGAGAGGTCCACTCAGAGGCGAAAAACCCAGCGCCGCGGCAGGGGCACCCGACTCTCGGCTTAGACCACTCGTAAGATCGCGCCCAATGGCCGGCTACGACCCGAAAGAGATCGAGCGCAAGTGGCAGCAGGTCTGGGCTGAGGAGAAGACCTGGGAGGTCGCCAATCCCGGCCAGCCCGGCTACGAGGACTCGAAGCCGAAGTCCTACGTGCTGGAGATGCTGCCCTACCCCTCCGGCGAACCCCACGTCGGCCATCTCAAGTGCTACGCGGTCGGCGACGCGATCGCCCACTTCCGCCGCCGCAACGGCTTCGAGGTGATCCACCCGATGGGCTATGACTCCTTCGGCCTGCCGGCGGAGAACAACGCGATCAAAACCGGCGAGCCCCCGCGCGTCGCCACCGAGCGCTCGATCGCCTCTTTCCAGCGCCAGTTCCGCGAGTGGGGGATCTCGATCGACTGGTCGCGCGAACTGGCGACCCACACGCCCGAGTACTACCGCTGGACCCAGTGGATCTTCCTCCGCCTCTTCGAGCAGGGGCTCGCCTACCGCACCGAGGCGCCGGTGCAGTGGTGCCCCAAGGACGCCACCGTGCTCGCCAACGAGCAGGTCATCGACGGCCGTTGCGAGCGCTGCGGCACCGAGGTCGTGCAGCGCAAGCTCGAGCAGTGGTTCTTCAAGATCACCGACTACGCCGAGCGCCTGCTCGCCGACTTCGAGCTGCTCGAGAACTGGCCTGAACACGTGATCACGATGCAGCGCAACTGGATCGGCCGCTCCGAGGGCGCCGAAGTGACCTTCCGCTGCGAGGAAGTCGACCTCGACTTCCCGGTCTTCACCACCCGCCCCGACACCCTCTTCGGCGCCACCTTCTTCGTCCTCGCCCCCGAGCACCCCGAGCTGGAGCGACTGGTAGCGGGCACGCCCGCCGAGGCTGCCGTGCGCGAGTACGTCGACAAAGCCGCGCGCGAGTCGGCCGAGGAACGCGGGGCGGAGGACCGCGAGAAGACCGGCGTGCCGCTGGGGCGCAGCGTCGTCAACCCGGTCAACGGCGAGGAGATCCCGATGTTCGTCGCCGACTACGTGCTGATGGAGTACGGAACCGGCGCGATCATGGCCGTGCCCGGCCACGACGAGCGCGACTACGAGTTCGCCAAGGCCTTCGAGCTGCCGCTGAAGCGCGTGATCGAGGGCGAGGATCCCGAGGTCGCCCGCGACGATGAGGGGCTGCCCTACCCGGGCGACGGGCCGATGGTCGGCTCGGGTCGCTTCGACGGCAAGGGAAACCGCGAGGCCTACGCCGAGATCGTCGCCTGGCTGGGCGAGGAGGGAAGGGGCGAATCCGCTGTCAACTACCGCCTGCGCGATTGGCTGGTCTCGCGCCAGCGCTACTGGGGCGCACCGATCCCGGTGGTCTACTGCGAGGAGTGCGGCATCGTGCCGGTGCCCGATGAGCAACTGCCGGTCGAGCTGCCCGAGATCGAGGACTACGCGCCGCAGGGCAAGAGCCCGCTGGCCGCGGCGGAGGACTGGGTCGCCACCGAGTGCCCCAAGTGCGGCGCGCCGGCCCGCCGCGAGACCGACACGATGGACACTTTCGTCGACTCCTCCTGGTACTTCGTCCGCTACCTCGACCCGCGCAACGCGGACGCCGCCTGGGACGCCACTGCCGCCACCCACTGGTTGCCGGTCGACCAGTACATCGGCGGCGTCGAGCACGCGATCCTGCACCTGATGTACGCGCGCTTCTTCACCAAGGCGCTTGCCGATTGCGGCGTGCTCGACGTGCAGGAGCCCTTCGCCAATCTCTTTGCCCAGGGGATGATCACCCGCGACGGCGCGAAGATGTCGAAGTCGCGCGGCAACACGGTCAGCCCGGCCGAGTACGTCGAGCGCTACGGCGCCGACACCGCGCGCACCTACATCTGCTTCATGGGACCGCCCGAGCGCGACGCCGACTGGGTCGACGAGGGGGTCGAGGGGGTCAACCGCTTCCTCTCCCGCCTCTGGCGCCTCAGCGGGGAGGTCGAGGGTAAAGAGGAGGACGACCTCAGCGCCGCCGCCGAGGGCGACGCCCGCGCCCTGCTGGCGAAGGCCCACTGGGCGATCGACAAGGCGAGCCGCGATTTCCAGCGCGGCTTCCAGTTCAACACCGTGATCGCCGCGGTGATGGAGCTGATCAACGACGCCTACCGGCTCAAGGACGGCCTCTACGGGGAGCCGGGGGGGACCGCCGCCGTGCGCTTCGCCGCCGCCACCGCCGCCTCGCTCGTCTTCCCGTTCGCGCCGCACCTCGGGGCGGAGATCTGGGAGCGGCTGCGCGGTGGCCGCGTCTGGGAGGAGCCCTGGCCGCAGGCCGATCCGCAGCTGCTCAGCAGCGAAACCGTGACTCTCGTCGTGCAGGTCAACGGCAAGCTGCGCGACCGCATCGAGGCGCCCGCGGAGGCTGCCGAAGCGGAGCTGCTGGAGCTGGCACGGGCGAGCGAGAAAGTCGCGCGCTTCCTCGACGGGAAAAAAATAATCAAGGAAATCGTCGTCCCCGGCAAGCTGGTCAACCTGGTCGTTCGCTGACGCGTCACTGACGCCGCCAGCTTTTTTGGTACAAAGCCGCCGTGCTGGTGAGGAGACACTCAGAGGCATCGGTCGAGGAATGGCACCGCCTGCGCACCCGCGTGCTGATGGACGCGGGCGAACTGGGCTCGCGCAATCTCTCCGTCACCTGGATCGAGCTGCCTGCGGGAGCCGAGCAGACGCTGCGCTCCGACGAGCAGGCCGAGCAGGCCTACGTGGTCGTGCGCGGCGCCGGCACGATGTCCGTCGCCGGGGACACTCAGCAGGTCGCCGAGGGCGACCTGATCCTGGTCCCGCCGGCGACCGAGCACGCGATCGCCAACGACGGCGGCGAGGAGTTTGCCTGCATCTCGGTGCAGTCGCCGCCCGTCGCCGCCTCGGAGCTCTACTCGGACCAATTGGCCGAGGTCGCGGGCTACGACGACGAAGATCTGTAGCGCAAGCGTTTGATTCTGCGCGCCACGTGCGCGTCGCCCTAGTTCACGGTTCGGCTCATGCCCGAGCTGAGCAGGTCCCAGATCGCCGTCTACGGCGCCGTTGCCGTTGCGCTGCTGCTGCTCGGAGCGCGGGCGATCAGGGCCGAGGGCGACAGCGGCACCGCAGCTTCGTTCTCCTCGGCCGGCGGTGACAAGGGGTTGACGGTGGACAGCGGCGCGGGCGGTGACGTCGTCGTCGACGTCACCGGGGCGGTGGCGCGGCCCGGTGTCTACCGATTGCCGGCGGGGGCGCGGGTTACCGACGCGGTCGAGCGCGCTGGGGGCGCCTCGGGCGGGGCGCTGCTGGAAGCGATCAACCTTGCGGCCAGGCTTGCTGACGGGCAGCAGGTGGTGGTGCCGAAGCGCGCGCCGGGGGGCGGGGCGCTCGCCGCGGTCGGCGCGACGGACGAAGACGGCCCGATCAGCCTCGGCACCGCCACGGTCGAGCAGCTCGACACGATCGACGGCATCGGGCCCGTCACCGCTCAGGACATCATCGAGTTCCGCGACGAACACGGCGGCCTCTCCTCGGTCGATCAGCTCGACCAGGTCAGCGGGATCGGGCCGGCGACGATGGAAGCACTGCGCTCGCGCCTGCAGCCCTAGCTGGTCGTGCGCAGCGACCGCCCGCCCTGGTTCGTGGTTCTCGGCATCGTCGCCGTAGTGCTCCTGGCGCTGGGCCATCGCGATGCGATCCACGGCCGTGCCGCGGACGCTCTCGGCAGCGGCATGCCCGAGCGCGAGGCCGAGCTGGCGCGCGGTTTCGTCCTCGGTGACGACGAGCGCATCGATCCCGCCACAGTCGAAGACTTCCGTCGCGCCGGGCTCAGTCACCTGCTCGCGGTGTCGGGTCAGAACGTCGCTCTGCTGGCGCTCTTGGTGATGCCTTTGCTGGCGGCGCTGGGCATGCCCCTGCGCACGCGCCTGCTCTGGATCCTCGCCGCGATCGCCGTCTACGTGCCGCTCGCCGGCGGCGGCCCCTCGATCGTGCGGGCGGGGGTGATGGGCGCGCTCACCCTGCTGGCGACGCTCGCCGGTCGGCGCGGCTCGCGGCTCTACGCCCTGGTCGTGGCGGCCGTCGTGATGCTCGTTGTCGACCCCGGCATCTCCGCCGACGTCGGCTGGCAACTCAGCTTCGCGGCGGTGCTGGGCATCCTCGCCCTTGCCGGACCGCTGCGGGGCGCGATCGTCGCCCGCATCGGCAGCCGTGACTGGCGCGCGCCACTGGCCGAGGGCGCCGCGGTCACGGTCGCGGCCACTTTGGCCACGGCGCCACTGATCGCCTTCCACTTCGAAGCGTTCTCGACGATGACCCTGGTGGCCAACCTGCTGGCCCTGCCGGCGGTCGCGCCCGCGATGTGGCTGGGCATGCTGGTCTCGATCGGGGCTCAGGTCCCCGGCTTTCCGGCCGCCGTGCCAAACGCGCTCGCCGCGCCTCTGCTCGCTTACATCGCCACGGTGGCTCACTGGTGCGGCCGGCCGAACTGGGCGTACCTGCAAGTTCACATCGGGCTGGGCGGGCTGGTTGCCTCCTATGCGCTTCTGGCGATCACTGCGCTGGGCGTGCCGGCATCGGTGCGCCGCCGCCGGATCGCCGTTTTGCGCCATTCCAGGTCGGCGCAGGTGGGGAGGTGCAACGCGTTGAGGGTCTCAGGGAACCGAAAAACGTTGCACCGGATCCGACGGTGGGCGTCGGGCATCGCGCTCCTTCTGCTCGCCGCGCTGATCGTGGGGTCGCGGCCCATTGGGCAGGCGGCAGCGCCGGTTCACGGCCTGCGCGTAACCGTGCTCGACGTCGGCCAAGGTGACGCGATCCTGTTGCAGCCGGCTGACGGAGCACCCGTGCTCGTCGACGGCGGGCCGGCGGGCGACGATCTGATCGAGAAGCTGCGGGAGGAAGGGGTTGAGGCGCTTGGATTCGCCGTGGTGACTCACGAAGAGTCCGACCACGCAGGCGGGATCGAGGAACTGATCGGGCGCTTCCCGGTCGGCGAGCTGCTCTACGCGCGGCTCGGTCGTCGCCTCCGTGCCGAGGCGGAGGCAGCGGGGTCTGACCCGACTCGCCTCGGCGCCGGCGACACGATCCGCTCGGACGCGCTGCGGCTGGAAGTCCTCTGGCCGCCGGCCGAGTTGTTGGCCGAGTCACTGGGCGCCGCCGACCCCAATTCCCAGGCCCTGGTCCTAC
>Ga0207682_10000012_pt1 | contig 84521 bp, 96 predicted proteins | sample KBSM63metaG_FD_184332 | JGI IMG/M metagenome (GOLD analysis project Ga0207682, IMG submission 184332) | Miscanthus rhizosphere microbial communities from Kellogg Biological Station, Michigan, USA - KBS M6-3 metaG (SPAdes) (version 2) | ecosystem: Host-associated > Plants > Roots > Rhizosphere >... | reverse complement strand
CAGGCCGAGCGCTTCGGGACCCGCTTCGTCACCGACGACGTCGACCGGGTCGAGCTCTCCGACGGCGGCGTGCAGAAGGTCTACCTCGGCGACGAGGAGCACCTGGCTAAATCGGTGATCCTGGCGATGGGCGCGGAGCCGCGCCGGCTCGGGGTTCCCGGCGAGATGGAGTTGAGCGGCTGCGGCGTCTCCACCTGCGGCGTCTGCGACGGGGCTTTCTTCAAAGACCAGAAAGTGATCGTGATCGGCGGCGGCGATTCGGCGATGGAGGACGCGATCTTCATCTCCAAGTACGCCAGCGAGCTGACCATGGTCAACCGCCGTGAGGAGTTCCGCGCCTCGCAGATCATGTTCGAGCGGGCCAAGGAGCAGGGCAACATCAGCTTCAAGACCCCCTTCGTCGCCGAGGAGTTCGTCGCCGGCGACAAAGGCCGACTCGACCACGTGCGCCTGCGCAACGTCGAGACCGACGAGAGCGAGGACTTCGCCACCGATGGCGCCTTCATCGCGATCGGCCACATCCCGCGCTCCGAGGTGGTCGTGGGCCAGGTCGACACCGACGAGGACGGCTACATCCTCACCGAGGGCGACTCGACCCGCACCAACCTGTCCGGCGTCTTCGCCGTCGGCGACGTCGTCGACCACACCTATCGCCAGGCTGTCACCGCCGCCGGCAGCGGCTGCAAGGGCGCCCTCGACGCCGAGTGGTACCTGCGCGACACCCCACCCTCACCCGAGGCCCACTGGCTTCCGGGCGGCGAGCCCGTCGAGATCGCCCCCAAGGTCGCCTGACCGGCGCATATCTGCGTCTTCGGTCGCTTGCGTGCGGAGCACGCGGCGCTCCCTGCATCCTTGATCTGCTTGGTCAGGCGACCTTGGGTCAGCCGACTAGCTTCCGAACAACAAAGGTGCGGGAGCCTTTGGGGGTTTCGATCTTGATCGGCTTGCCGACCTTGGCGTCGCGCAGGGCGCGGCCGATCGGGGACTCGGCGGAGAGGCGGCCCTCGGCGAGGTTGGCCTCGGTCGAGCCGACCAGGGTCCAGGTGTGGACCTCGTCTTTGCCTTCGTCGAAGACCTCGGCGGTGCGGCCGAAGGCGAAGGTGTCGGCATCCCCGTCAACCTCGACGACGACGGCGGTGCGCAGGCGCTCGCGCAGGCGCTTGATCTTGGTCTCGAGGTGCGCCTGATCTTCCTTGGCGATGTGGTACTCGGCGTTCTCCTTGAGGTCGCCTTCCTCGCGCGCCACTTTGATCCGGGCCGCCATTTTGGTCCGGGCCGGACCTTCGAGCTCCTCGATTTCCTCGCGCAGGGCCTCGATCCCCTCCTCGGTGATCGCCTCCCCGATGCCGTCGATCTCGGTCATGGGCATCAGCCTTGCAGATGTGAGTGCTTGATTGCCTCGGCGCCGGGACATGATCCCGCTATCGTGGGTTCACGGCCTCCTGCTCCCACATCCGCACGATCGAGATCTTCGATCCGCCGGCCGAGGTTGCCGGTTGCGAGGAGTGCCTCAAGCTCGGCATGCAGTGGGTCCACCTGCGCATGTGCCAGAGCTGTGGCCACATCGGCTGCTGCGACAACTCGGAAGGCAAGCACGCCACCGCGCACCACGCCGAGACCGGCCACCCGGTGATCCGCTCGGTCGAGCCCGGCGAGGACTGGAGCTGGTGCTACGAGGATGAGCTGATGTTCCGGCTCGCCCGCTGATCTAGTCCTGAGCTGCTGCGACCAGGCCGGGTGCGGGGCGGTAGGCTTCGCCGTGCTGCGCTCGTAGGCTTTCGAGCAGCTCGACGGCGCGCTCGGCGCCGAGCAGCTCGGTCAGCTCGAGCGGACCGCGAGGCCAGTTGAAGCCGAGGCGCATCGCCGTGTTCATGTCGTCGGGAGAGCCGACCTCTTCTTCGAGGGCGAAGGCGGCCTCGTTGACGATCTGGGCGATGAGGCGGGGGAGGACCTGGGGAGCGACCGGGTCGATGGCCGCCAGCTGCTCCTGGTCGAGCGTCAGTTCGCCCGGGCCGTTTTCGCCTTGCCGCGAGAGCTTGTGGGAAGGGACGCTGGAGTTGGGGTTGGGCGGATCGCTGTAGTCATAGAAGCCTCGCTCGCTCTTGCGGCCGAGGTGGCCCGCGGCGACCAGCTCTTCCTGGATCGAGCTGGGGCGCCAGCGCTCTGGCTGGTTGCCCTGGGCGTAGAAGGAACGGGCGACGCTGAGGTTGACGTCGAGACCGATCAGGTCGATCAGCTCGAAGGGGCCCATGCGGAAACCGCCGCCGAGCCGGCAGATGCGGTCGATCGTCGCCGCGTCGGCGACGCCGTCGGCCAGCATTCGTAGCGACTCCAGGGTGAAGGGACGGGCGAGGCGGTTGGCGATGAAGCCGGGGCTGTCCTTTGCCTGAATCGGGGTGCGGCCCATGCGGACGCCGACCGCGGTAGTCGCCTCGAGGGCTTCAGCAGCGGAGTCGGCGGTGGCGACCACCTCGACCAGCTTCATCAGCGCCGGCGGGTTGAAGAAGTGCATGCCGACCACGCGCTCGCGCCCCGTCACTTCGGCGGCGATCGCGGTGATCGGCAGCGAGGAGGTGTTGCTGGCCAGGATCGTGTCCCGGCCACAGGCTTGGGCGAGCGCGTCGAAGAGCTCGCGCTTCAACCCCAGGTCCTCGGGCGCGGCCTCGATCACCAGGTCGCATTCGCCGAGGTCGATGAGGTTGCGCGCGGCGCCGACACGGCCGCTGGCGGCATCGGCATCCGCCTCACTCCAGAGCCCCTTCGTCGCTCCCTTGGCCAGCGATTTGTAGAGGCGCTCGATCCCCGTCTCCAGGGCGGCCGGAATCGGGTCGTGCAGGCGGGTCTCATAACCGCCCAGGGCGGCGATCTGGGCGATGCCTGCGCCCATCGTGCCGGCGCCCACCACCCCGATGTGCTCGACCGACATGCTCATCGCTCCGGTGGTGGCTCCTGCGCGTCCCAGAGCTCGACTTCGTCCTCGAACATGAAGACCTTGTTGATGCCCTCGCCGCGCGCGCCGGGGGGGCGGCCGAGGGCGCTCAGCTGCTTGGACTCGGGTCGGACCACCACCTCCGGCGCGTTCATCTCACTGACCAGCAGGATGCGCACCTCCTCGTCACTGCGGTTGACGACCTGATGCGCACCGGCCTCGCCGCGGGGGAAGGAGACGACCTCGCCGATCTCCAACTCGCGCTCGCCGCCGGGGGTCCGCAGCGAAGGCTTGCCGGCGATCACGATCAGCATCTCCTCGTTGCCCAAGTGGTAGTGCATCGGGAAGGCGGCGCACCCGGGAGCGAGCGCGAAGAGGCTGGCGCCGAGGCGCTCGGCACCGGCCTGGCGGCCCAGCAGGGCGCGCCGCCAGCGGAAGCCAGGGCGGTCGATCGACTCCTCGAACTCGGGCTCGAAGAGGTTCGCCATCACTTGCCCTCGAAGTGGGGGTCGCGCTTCTCGAGGAAGGCGGTCATGCCCTCGACCCGATCCTCGGTCGCCATCGCCAGCTCGTAGAGGCGGCGCTCGTTCTCGAGGCCGGCTGTGAGCGCGGTCTCCTCGGCGGCGATCACCGCCTGCTTGCCGAGGCGCGAGGCGATCGGCGGCCTGGCGGCGACTTCCCCCGCCAGCTTCATCGCCTCCTCCAGCCAGGCGTCGTCGGGGGCGACCCGGTTGACGAGGCCCAGCTCCCGCGCGGTCGCTGCGTCGAAGCGTCGGCCGGTCAGCACGTACTCCATCGCCCGCTGCTTGCCGAGCACGCGGGCGAGGCGCTGGGTGCCACCGCCTCCCGGGATGATCCCGAGATTGATCTCGGGCTGGCCGAAGCTCGCGCCCTCGGCGGCGACGATCATGTCGCAGGCCAGCGCCAGCTCGCAGCCGCCGCCCAACGCGTAGCCGGAGACGGCGGCGACCATCGGCGTCTTGATCGCGGCGAGGCGGCGCCAGAAGCCCGCTGCCGGGTGGCGCAGGGTCTCGGCGAAGCTGCGCTCCGCCATCGCCCTGATGTCGGCGCCGGCGGCGAAGACCTTGTCGGAGCCGGCGATGACGACGCAGCGGACCTCGGGGTCGGGATCGAGCCGCTCCAGCTCGCTCGCCAGCTCCTCCATCAGCTCCGGCGAGAGCGCGTTGCGCGCCTCGGGACGGTTGAGGCGGAGGAGGACGACGTTGCCTTCCCGAGACGATTGGAGCAGGTCATTCCGCATCAAGCATTCGCTCCGCTCTCGGCGCAAAGAATCAGAGATGGATGCTTGTTCGCTCCGCTCATAGGGGCGTCATCGCGTTGATCCCGGTCGCGGCACGCCCGATGATCATCTTCTGGATCTGTGAGGTGCCCTCGTACAGCGTCGTCACGCGAGCGTCGCGCAGGTAGCGCTCGACCGGGTAGTCGTCGACGTAGCCCGAGCCGCCGTGCACCTGGATCGCCAGATTGGCGCACTCGACCGCCGACTCGGTCGCATACAGCTTCGCCACCGAGGTCTCGGTCGTGTTCGGCTTGCCTTCGTCCTTGAGCACGCCCGCGCGGTAGACCAGCATCCGACTGGCGTCGCGCTTGAGGATCATGTCGGCGATCATCTCCTGGACCAGCTGGAAGCGGGCGAGGGGGACACCGAACTGCTTGCGCTCCTTGGCGTAGGCAACCGAGGCTTCGACGCAGCCTTCGCAGATGCCGACGCAGCCGGCGGCGACGCTGTAGCGGCCGTTGTCGAGGGCGCTCATCGCGACCTTGAAGCCGTCGCCGATCTCGCCGAGTATCGCGTCCTCGCCGACCTCGACGTTGTCGAGTGAGATCTCGCCCGTGTCCGAGGAGCGCAGGCCGAGCTTGCCGTGGATCTCCTGCGTGGTGAAGCCCTCGCTGTCGCAGGGGACGAGGAAGCAGGCGAGCCCCTTGTGCTTCTTCTCGGGGTCGGTCTGGGCGAAGATCAGCGCCACCTCGGAGAAGTTGGCGAGCGAGATCCACATCTTCTGGCCGCTGATCGACCAGCCGTCGTCGGTCTTGGTCGCCCGGGTGCGTAGGTTGGCGGCGTCGGAGCCGGTGTCGGGCTCGGTCAGGCCGAAGCAGCCGAGCGCCTCGCCCGAGCAGAGCCGCGGCAGCCATTTCTGCTTCTGCTCCTCCGTGCCCCACTTCTCGATCGAGCCGGCGACGAGCGACGTCTGTACCGAGACGACGGTGCGGGCGGAGGAGTCGGCGCGGCCGACCTGTTCGACGATCAGTCCGTAGCCGACGTAGTCGAGCCCGCGGCCGCCGTAGGTCTCGGAGACGGGGGCGCCGAGGTAGCCGACCTCGCCCAGCTTGCTTGCCAGATCGCGGTCGAAGCGGCCGGCGCGATCGTTCTCGCGCACCCGCGGCGTGATCTCCTTGTCGGCGAATTCACGTGCGGTTTCGGAGATCAGCTTCTGCTCGTCGGTCAACTGGAAGTCCATCTCACTCCTTGCTTTCTCTGGTCTTGCTCATTGAAGTTCGCGTCCAAGTGTCGCGGCGAAGGCTTGCTGGGCCTCCTGGGTGCGAGGCCCCGGCGCTTCGGCGAGCGCCGTGCCGTCGATTGCCGAGACCGCTTGGATCTCGCGCGTGGTCGAGGCGAGGAAGGCCTCTTTGGCGGCGCGCAGGTCGGCGACCGGCCAGGCGCCCTCTTCTACCTCGAGTGCCTTGACCAGACGGTCGCGGGTGATCGACTCGAGCACGCCGTTGTCGAGTGAGGGCGTGCGCAGGCCGCCCTGCGGGGAGACCCAGAAGATCGAGGAGGTGGGCGGCTCGAGCACGATCCCGTCGGGCTGGACCAGCACCGCCTCGTCGGCGCCCCGCGCCTTGGCGAGCCGGGTCGCCTGCATGTTGGCGGCGTAGGAGAGCGACTTGACTCCGTTGAGGATGACGCTGGGGCAGTAGGTGACGGTGGCGACGCCGACCGTCTCGGAATGCGATGGGATCGGCTCGGTCATCGCCAGGCGGCGGCCGCCGCGGGTGACGATCAGCCGCAACTGCCCGTCGGCATCGCCGAGCTCGGTGAGCAGCGCCTCGATCTCGCTCTCCAAAGCAGACCGGTCGAACTCGAGCTCGATCGCGGCGGCCGAGCGACCGAGCCGATCGAGGTGGTCGCCGAGCGCGAACGGCGTCCCGTCATAGAGCCGGATCACCTCGAAGGCGCCATCGCCCCGGTAGAGCCCGTCGTCCTTCAGCGGCACGACCGCCTCGCCGGTCGGCGAGATCCGCCCGTCGACGCTGGCCAGCTCTCTCAGCTCCGTAGCCATCGGCTGGCGAGGCTACCCCGTCACACCTGTTCGCGCTTCACTCACGGCGCGAAGAACCAGAGATGCACGCTTGTTCGTTCCGCGCTCACTGGGCTTCGAAGACCGTCGCCAGGCCCTGGCCGACGCCGACGCACATGGTGGCGATGCCGTACTTGCCACCGCGGCGACGCAGCTCGCGGACGAGGGTGGTGGCGAGGCGCGCGCCCGAGCAGCCGAGCGGGTGGCCGAGGGCGATCGCGCCGCCGTTGACGTTGAGCTTCTCCTCGTCGATGCCGAGCTCACGGGCGCAGGCGAGGACCTGGGAGGCGAAGGCCTCGTTGAGCTCGATCAGATCGATCTCCTCGAGGTTGAGACCGGCGGCATCGAGCGCGCGCGGGATCGCCAGGGCGGGACCGATGCCCATGTAGGCAGGGTCGACGCCGGCGACCCCGAAGGCGACGACGCGGGCGAGCGGCTCAGCGCCCAGCTCCTCGGTGCCCTTCTCGGAGGCGACGAGCGTGCAGGCGGCGCCATCGTTGAGGGTCGAGGCGTTGCCGGCGGTGACCGTGCCGCCCTCGCGGAAGGCGGGGCGCAGCTTCGCCATCTGTTCCAGCGAGGCGTCGGCGCGCGGCCCCTCGTCGGTGTCGACGGTGACCGTCTCTCGGCGCCCCTTCGGCGCCTCGATCGGGACGATCTCCTCGGCGAAGAGGCCCGCCTCCTGGGCGGCGACGGCGCGCTGGTGGCTGCGCAGGCCCCAGGCGTCCTGATCCTCGCGGCTGATCCCGTAACGTTCGGCGACGTTCTCGCCCGTCTCGCCCATCGTCTCCGTCGAGTGCCCGAGCTCGGCCATGTGCGGGTTGACGAAGCGCCAGCCCAGAGTCGTATCGTGCATCGTCTGCGGGCCGCGGGGCAGGCCGCGCTCGGGCTTGCCGACCACCCAGGGGGCGCGGCTCATCGACTCGACCCCGCCGCCGAGGTAGAAGTCGCCCTCGCCGAGCTTGACCGCGCGGGCGGCGCAGTTGATCGCCTCCAGGCCCGAGGCGCAGAGTCGGTTGACGGTGGCGCCGGGGACCGAGTGGGGAAGGCCGGCGAGCAGCGCCGCCATCCGCGCCACGTCGCGGTTGTCCTCGCCCGACTGGTTGGCGGCGCCGAAGTAGACGTCGGTGATGCGCTCGGGGTCGACACCGCTGCGCTCGACCACGGCGGCGATCGTGTGTGCGGCCATGTCGTCGGGCCGCACGCCCGACAGCGCGCCGCGGTAGGCGCCCATCGGCGTCCGCACCGCATCGATCAGATAGGCCTCGCTCACGCTCCGGATTAAAGGGGACGGAGTGTTCCGGCGTATCCTTGGCGCCGTGTACTTCGTCCTTGGAACCGTCGCGATGGTCCTGCTCGGCGTCGGCGTGCTCTTCCTGATCGAGCACTTCTATACCGGCAACAACGCCGAACTGCTCGACTGGAAGCCGACCCGCTCGCCCGAACTCGAGGTGCAGAACGAGGTCGACGACGTGCAGCAGATGCTGGACGCCCAGAACGAAATGCGCCGCCGCCGCGGCCTCGCTCCCCGCGACGAGCAGGAGCTGCGCGACGAGGTCGCCGCGGAGGAGCTGGAGAAGATGCGTCGCCGCCGTTTCGGGGCGACCTGAGTGGCGCGCGCCCTGATCGTTGCTTGCGGCTGCCGTGGCCGCGAGCTCGGCGCTGCCTTGCTCGAGCAGGGCTGGGCGGTGCGGGGCACGAGCCGGCACGAGGAGGGGCTGGCCGCGATCGAGGCGGCGGGAATCGAGCCGGCGTTGGCCGACCCCGAGCGTCCGGCGACCGTGCTGGAGCTGGTCGACGACGTTGCCGTCGTCCACTGGCTCTTGGGCTCGGCGGTCGGCAGCCCGGAGAACATCGCGGCGATCCACGGGCCGCGGCTGGAGCGCCTGCTCGAACACCTGGTGGAAACGCCCGTGCGGCGCTTTGTCTACGAGGCGTTCGGGACGGTCGACCCGCAGATCCTTGCGAACGGCGCCGCCTTGGTCGAGCGAGCGGCGGCGACCTGGCACATCCCGGTCGAGATCCAGCGAATCTGATGCGCTCCGACTGCGGTGCAACGTTTTTCGGCTCTCAGAGCACCGAAAAACGTTGCACCAGGACCGGGCTCGGCATATGTCTAAACTCGGATAGGAATTTAGGTAAATGTCAGCCAGTACTCGAGAGGAGCACCCCTGATGGCTCTGCAGCTTGGTGACGTAGCACCCGACTTCGAGGCCGAGACGACCGAGGGCCGGATCAAGTTCCACGACTGGATCGGCGATTCGTGGGCGGTTCTGTTCTCGCACCCTAAGGACTTCACGCCGGTCTGCACGACCGAGCTCGGCTACATGGCCAGCATCGAGCCCGAGTTCGCCAAGCGCAACGTGAAGATCATCGGCCTCTCGATCGACCCGCTCGACCGCCACGAGGAGTGGGCCAAGGACATCGAGGAGACGCAGGGGACGGCGCCCAACTACCCGATCATCAGCGACCACGACTTCAACGTCGCGCGGCTCTACGGAATGCTGCCGGCCAACGTCACCGGCAGCGCCGAGGACCGCACTCCGGTCGACAACCAGACGGTGCGCAACGTCTTCGTCATCGGCCCCGACAAGAAGATCAAACTGATCCTGGTCTACCCGATGACCACCGGCCGCAACTTCGACGAGGTGCTGCGGGTGATCGACTCGCTGCAGCTGACCGCCAACCACAAAGTGGCGACGCCGGCCCAGTGGAACCAGGGGGACGACGTGATCATCGCCGGCTCGGTCTCCGATGACCAGGCGAAGGAGACTTACCCTGAGGGCTGGGAGTCGCCGCGGCCGTACATTCGCATCGTGCCCCAGGCAGCCGCCGAAAAGCAAGGCTGACCAACGAAGCCGTCAGCCGTCGGTTTGCAGGCGGCTGAGCAGTTCGCCGAGGATCCGCGCGGTAGCTCCCCAGATCAGCCGGCCTTCGATCTCGTAGGTCGGCGTGTGGATGGGGACGCCGCGGCGGACCAGGCGGCGCATGTCGTAGTTCTCTCGCAGCGCGTCCAGGGAGAAGGTGAGGACGGTCTCGACCTCGTCCGGGTTCGGCTGCAGGTCGAGCTCGCGCGGATGCGGGATGCGCCCGACGAAGGGGTAGATGCGGTAGCCGGTGGCGAAGGTGTTTGTCGCCGGCAGTTCCTCGCCCAGCTCGACCGCGGCCGGGTCGAGGCCGATCTCCTCCTGCGCCTCGCGCAGGGCGGTGACGCTGAGGTCGGCGTCGCCGGGGTCACGGCGTCCGCCAGGGAACGAGATCTCCCCGGCGTGCCGTCGCAGGTCGGCCCGCCGCTCGGTGAAGATCAACCCAGGGTCGTCAGGCCAGCCGTAGAGGGGGAGAAGGACGGCGGCTTCGACGGGGTGGGCCGAGTTACCCGTCATATAGACGTGAAAGTCGGCCCACTTCAGACAATGACCTGCACCGTGCCGCCATCGACCGACCAGGCGGCGCCGGCGACGTAGGAGGCGCGCTCGGAGCAGAGGAAGACGATCGCGCCGGCGATCTCAGCCGACTGGGCGAGGCGGCCGATCGGGCGCTTGGCGCCGGCGGTGGCGAGGGCGTCCTCGCGGGTGGCGTCCCCCGACATCGCCTGCGACTGATCGAGCAGACCGCCGGGCTCCATCCACATCTCCGATTCGACCGGGCCGGGACAGATCGCGTTGACGAGCACGCCGCTCTTCGCGTAGCGGTCGGCGAAGAGGCGCGAGAGCGAGAGCTCGGCCGCCTTCGCCACCGAGTACTCGGGCATCGCCGCCGAGGGACGCTTGCCCGCGGTCGAGCAGACGTTGACGATGCGACCCCAGCCGCGCTCGGCCATCGACGGGGCGGCGATGCGCATCGCCCGCAGCGGCGCCATCACGTTGAGCTCGTACTGGGCGCGCCAGTCCTCGTCTGGGACGTCGTCGAGGTCGCGCCACTGAGCGGTGCCGGCGTTGTTGACGAGGACGTCGACCTCGCCGAAGTGGTCGGCCGCGGCGGCGAGCATGTGCTCGGCCGCGCCGTCCGCCGTCACGTCGAGCACGAGCGTCTCGGCTCTTCCGCCCGCGGAGGCGCCCGCTTCCCGGGTCGCCTCCGCGGCCGCGTTCAGCCGCTCCTCGTTGCGTGCCACCAGCAGCACGCTCGCCCCCTCGGCGCAGAGCATCCGCGCGGTCTCGGCGCCGATGCCGCGGCCGGCGCCGGTGACGACGCAGTTGCGTCCTGCGATTCCCAGGTCCATCAGAGCGCCTCGATCTCGTCGGAGATCACGACCTCGGTCTCACCGGCGATCAGCTTGTGGACCGGGCACTTGCGGGCGACGACCAGCAGGCGCTCACGCTGTTCGTCGCTTAGGTCGGTCGGCAGGCGCAGCGTCACCGCGAAGGAGAGCGGCGCGTAGTCCTGGTAGGTGACGTCGACGTCCACCTCGACCGGGCCGATGTCCCAGTCTTTGCGGTCGGCGTACATCTCGATCGTGATCGCGACGCAGCTGGCCAGGCCGGCGGCAACGAGGCGAGTGGGAGAAGGGCCGCTGTCGGTGCCCCCGGCGGCGGTGGGCTCGTCGACGCGGATCGCGTGGCCACCCTCGATCTCGACGTCGTGCGCATAGCCGTCCCGGCGGCGGGCGACGACCTTCATCAGGCCTTGCGGCGGCCCTCGAAAAGGGCGGGATCGTCGACGTCGGCGAAGCGGGCCATGGCATAGGCGTAGTCGGAGGCGCGATTGATGAAGTGGATCACCGTCTCGCCGGCAAGCTCGCCTTCCGCGGCGAGCGCGGCGATGCGGCGCTCGGCGCGGCGGATCACGGTGCGGGCGACGTCGAGCTGGGCCGAGAGCTGGTTGCCGCCGGGGATGACGAACTGCGGTGGCAGCTCGACGTCGCTCATGTAGCGGTCGATCCGCTGCTCCAGCTCGGCGACCATCTCCTCGGTGGTGCGGCTGACGCCGTCTTCGAGCCGCTCCGCCGCCTCCGGCGCGGTCGCCAGCTCGGCGCCGGCGACGAAGAGGTCGTCCTGCAGGCGCAGGATGTCGGCGGCCAGCTCCGCCTTGCCCGCGTCGCAGAGCGCCCGCGCCAAGCCGAGTTGTGAGCAGGCCTCGTCGAGCGCGCCGTAGGCCTCGGTGCGGCCGTGGTGCTTGGGGACGCGGCCGCCGTACCAGAGCGATGTGGTCCCGTCGTCGCCCTTCTTGGTGTAGATCTTGACCACGGGCCGATCCTACGCTGCGGCGCGGATCAGGCGAGTGGGTTGAAGACCAGCCCGGTCAGGACCTTGGGGTAGAAGTAGGTCGACTTGGGCGGCATGTTGGCGTCGCTTTCGCAGATTTCCTTGGTCTGCTGGACCGGGATCGGGCGCAGGATGAAAGCGACGTCGTAGGTGCCGTCTTCGATCAGCCGCAATGAATCCTCGACGCTCTTGGCGTAGCCGATGCCACGCTTGGCGAGGATGTCGTCTTCGCTGAGCCCGGCGAGGCCCTTCAGCACGAGGGTCTCGAGGATCGCCGCGTCGAGGCGGCGGTAGGCCACCGGCTCGCCCGCCAGCTGCCGGTCCAGCTCGGCGGTGTCCTTGAGCCGCAGGCGGAAGGCCTTCTTGTGGTGGGAGTCATAGAGGCCGAAGACGCCGACCCCGTCCTCGCCGAGTGGGTCGACGCGGTCGGTCGCCACCTCCTCGACCTCGAAGAGCTCGCGCAGTCCCTCGCCGAGGCGTCGCTGTCGCTCGGGGTCGGCGGCGACGCCGGAGAGCAGGCGGTGGGTGGGGTAGACGGAGAGGCCCGGGTCGTCGAGCCCGGTCAGCGCCATCAGCGTGTAGTTGTGGTCGCCCTCGCCGCCGATCTCGTCGCGGTAGGCGATCGCCGTCTCGTAGCGGTGGTGCCCGTCGGCGATCAGCAGCTGCGCGTCGGCGAGCAAGCGGGGAATGTCTTCGTTCAGCTGGGGCAGGCGCCAGATCCGGGTCACGGTGCCGGCGGCGTCGGTGGCTTCCCCCCACGGCTCCATCACCGCCGTCTCCTTGGCGGCGAGCGGCCAGGGATCGATCGTGCTCAGCGAGAAGATCGGCGAGAGGTTGCAGCGGGTCGCCCGCATCAGCTCGAGGCGGTCCTGCTTGGGGCCGGGCAGGGTGCGCTCGTGGGGGAGGATCGTGCCGGTGTCGAAGTCCTCGACCCGGACCCGGGCGAGGATGCCGTGGCGGACGTGGGAGCCGCCGTCCGGCCCGGTGTATTCCTGCTCCATCGCCCAGATCGCCGGTTCTGAGTCCTTGACCAGCGCGCCGGCCTTTCGCCAGGCATCGATCGACTCGGCTGCGGCGGCGTAGGGGTCGCCTTTTCCCTCGGCCTGCGGGCCGGTCTCTCCGTAGGGCTTCGGCAGGTCGATCGCGACCGCGTTGTAGGGCGAACGCTTCAGCAGCTCCGTTCGCATCGCGGTGTCGATTACGTCGTAGGGGGGCGCGACCACGTTCTGCAGCGACCCGACCGCGTCGAGGTCGTAGTGCAGCGCGTGGATCGGGCGTACGTCGGCCATCGCGACAAACCTAACGCCTGCCCGGGGCCCTCGCTCTAGACTGGGCGCTTCGGGGCGTGGCGCAGCCTGGTAGCGCGCCGCCTTTGGGTGGCGGAGGTCCCCGGTTCGAATCCGGGCGCCCCGATCTTCGTTACGCGGCGAGGAACTCGATGCGGTTCTCCCAGGGGTCCTGGCAATAGAAGCGGCGCTTTCCGGGCATCGATGAGTCCCAGGTGACGGGAGTGCCCGCGGCCGCCAAGCGCTCCGCGAGTTGCGCCAGATCCGCGGCGGGGAGCGAGAACGCGGGGTGAGCCTTGCGGGCGGGCGCGAACTGCGGCTCCACTCCGACGTGGAGCTGGTGCTCACCGACGGCAAACCAGACGCCGCCGCGCTCGCGCAGTGGTTCGGGCTTCTCGATCTCCGTGAGACCGATCAGGTCGCCGAAGAAGCGTCGTGCTTCGTCCTCGCAGTCGGTGGGCGCGGCGATTTGCACATGGTCAAGCCGAATCTCGCTCAAAACTCGCTCCTGAGGTGTTATGTCACCTGGACGGGTATCTCTCATGACAGCTTGAAGGCGTGCCGATAGTCGCAAGATGAATGGTCCCGAAATCGCACCAAAAGAGCGGCGGATCGAACGGGTGCAGTTCGAAACCGATCGGCACCGGATCATCGGCGACGTGACGTTGCCACCGGAGGGATACCAGAGCCGATTCTCGGACTCGCTCAACCGACCCGACGTCACCTTCATCCCCGTGGTCAATGCCGAGGTCTCCTCGATCATGGGTGGCGACGTCGAGCGCTATCCGTTTCTCGTCGTCTCCAAGGACCACGTGCGCGTGGCCTTTCCCTTGCCTCGCGGCTAGCGCGTGCAGCCCGCGATCTCGGCGCTAGCCGTAGCGCTCGCGGCGCTCGCGGCCGCCCCTGGCGTAGGAGCCGAGATCGAAGGCGAAGGCGAGGATGACGATGAACCACTCGAAGCCGTGCACTCCGTGCGTGCCCGTATCCCACATCACGGCGTAGGCAAGCGTCGTCCAAGGCAGCAGGAAGAAGCCGAGGAAGGGGACGAACCAGCTGTCGTAGGCGTGGCTGAGCATGTCGCTGAACAGCCACAGGGCGAAGAGCGCCAGGCGGGGTGAGATCAGCGCGAAGAGGAATACGAAGCAACCGATGCGCGCAAGCTACCCGCAGTCGCCCCAGATGTCACGGAATCGAAAGGTTCCGGCGCTAAGGTCGGTGCAGGCGAAAAGGAGACGAGATGAACCGACTTGGCAAGCTGATGACGATGCTGAACCCGGAGAAGGCAGAGATTCCGACCGCTGAGCAGGCGCTGCCCGGGCGCAGCGAGCCGGCCTTCGACGTGCCCGAGCGACACGCGGTTCTCGACGCGCCGCTGAAGCCGCCCTTCCCGGCGGGAATCGAGGTCGCTTACTTCGCGCTCGGCTGCTTTTGGGGAGCGGAGCGACTCTTTTGGGGGATCGACGGCGTCTACACGACCGCGGTCGGCTACATGAACGGGGCGACGCCGAACCCGACCTATGAGGAGGTCTGCTCGGGGCGGACGGGGCACGCCGAGGCGGTATTGGTCGCTTTCGACCCGACCAAGGTCTCCTACGCCGATCTGCTCAAGGTCTTCTTCGAGGAGCACGACCCGACGCAGGGCATGCGCCAGGGAAACGACGTCGGCACCCAGTACCGCTCGGGCATCTACTTCGCCGATGACGCCCAAAAGGCGACGGCGGAGATGGCGCGGCATGCCTACGACGAGGACCTGCGCGCCGCCGGCCACGAGCCGGTTACGACCGAGGTCGAGTCGGCCGGGCCCTTCTACTACGCCGAGGAGTACCACCAGCAGTACCTGCACAAGGTGCCCAACGGCTACTGCGGACTTGCCGGCACCGGCGTCTCCTGCCGGATCCCGGCGGCTGCTTCCTAGCCGCCGGCCTCGACGAAGCGCTTCAGCTTCTCGGGCATCGTGTCGACCAGCTGGCCGCGCAGCACGCCGACGAGCGGCCCGCGAATCAGCAGGCCGAGCTTGCGGCCGAGGTCGACCTCGAGCTGGTAGGTCGCGCGGGTGCGCCCGTCGCCCAGGTCCTCCAGCTCCCAGCTGCCGTCGATCGCCTTCAGGTCGCCGTCCTCTTGGGTCCAGGCGATCCGGGTCGGCGTCTCATAGCTGAAGCGCATCTCGGAGCCGAGGCGCCTCACTTTGGCGTCGGTCTCCATGTGGACGAGCAGCTGAGCGTCGTCGGCGCCGCGCTCGCGGCACTCGGCGACCTTGATCTCGGGCTGCCAGCGCGGCGAGCCCTCGACGTCGGCGGCGACCTCGAAGACGGTGGCGATCGGCGCCTCGATCTCGATGCTCGCTGAGCCGTCGACCTTGCTCATCGCCGGCTCAGACCGGGGCCAGGGCGTGTTCGCGGATCAGCTCTGCCGAGCGCTGCGGCTGCTCCCACCAGAACATGTGGCCGACGCCCTCGAGCGTCGCCAGGCGGGCGCCGGGGATCGACGCAGCGATCGCCTCGCCGTTTGGGTAGCGGAGCAGGCGATCGACGTCGCCGTGGATGACCAGCGTGGGCAGGTCGATCTGGGCGAGCCGCGCGTATGTGTCGTGTTCGGCGCAGGCGCGCATCTGCTGCAGGACCACCGGCTGGGGAGCCGGCAGGGTCGAGCCCATCTCGGCGAAGGCGGCAAAGCGCGCGTCCTCGGCGCGAAAGTCGGGGGAGAGGTTGATCTCCCACATTGCTCGGAAGACCCGCTCGCGCTCTCCCGAGGCGTAGGCCTCGCCCAGCATCTGCAAATCCTCGGGTGCCATCAGCGATCCGCTCGGGCCGCCGCAGTAGCTCGCACCGATCGTCAGAGTGCGGATCCGCTCCGGATTGGCGAGCGCCAGCTCCTGGGCGATCATGCCGCCCATCGAGATGCCGACCAAGTGGACGGTCTCGAGTCCCAGCGCGTCAAGCAGGCCGACCGTGTCGGCGGCGAGGTCGGCGGTGGTGAACGGCAGCTGCGCGGGGCCGGAGCGCCCCATGCCGCGGTTGTCGAAGACGATCGTGTCGAAGCTGCGCTCCAGCTCGTCGCGGAAGGGCCTGCCCCAGGCGAGGTGAGTCGCGCTCATCCCCTGGATCAGCAACAGTGGCTCGCCCTCGCCGGCACGCTCGTAGTAGAGCTCGGTTCCGGCTGCATCGACGCTCGGCATCAGCCGCGATCCTACGCCAGGTGGCTTACCAGGGCCTAATCTTGGCCCGCCCGCCCCAGTAGCTCAGTGGACAGAGCACCGGCCTTCTAAGCCGATGGTCGCTGGTTCGAATCCAGCCTGGGGCGCTGACCCTTCGCACGCTACGGTGCCGACACTTAAGGGCAATCACCTGGAGGACGCCGATGTCGGACACCACCTGCCACATGTCGATCTCGCTCGATGGCTTCGCCGCCGGACCGGACCAGAGCCGCGAGAATCCGCTCGGGAAGCGCGGCATGGAGGTCCATAGCTGGCACCTCGGCGACGAGCGCGCCAATGACGCCGACGCGACCGCGGAGGGCTGGCTGATGCGACCGCGCGGCGCCTACGTGATGGGCCGCAACATGTTCGGGCCGATCCGCGGCGAATGGGACGAGGACTGGGACGGATGGTGGGGCGCCGAGCCGCCCTACCACGCGCCGGTCTTCGTGCTCACCCACCACGCCCGCGACCCGGTCGAGATGGAGGGCGGTACGAGCTTCCACTTCGTCACCGAGGGCTTCGAGGCCGCATACGCGCAGGCGCGTGAGGCGGCCGGCGAGGATGGCATCGACATCGCGGGCGGCGCCTCTACCGTCCGTCAGGCGCTCGCCGCCGGAGTGATCGACGAACTCACGCTCGACGTGACCCCAGTCCTGTTCGGGTCCGGCGAGCGGCTGTTCGACGGAGTCGAGTCCTTCGAGTTCGAGCCGGTCGAGGTGCTCCACTCTCAGCTCGCCACGCACATCCGCTACCGGCGGGTGGGGTAGGAGCCGGCAGGGCAGTTTCCTCCTAGCGCGCCTGGGTCCGGGGGCGGCAGACGTGAAGACCGGTGGCTCGGGCGAACGTCCCGCAGCCGGCGAGCGGCGGCTCTGGCGATGTTTTGCCCGCGGGCAAAGATCACAACCGTTGTACGGCCGGTGAAAATTTCCAATCGGCTGCCACCCGTGCCCCCGGTCGCCTTCGCTCCGTGGAAGTCGAACAGATGGAGCTTGCGATGCAGCCCGCCGGCCCCACGATCGCAGGCGCTCCAGTTCTGGATCTCCAGAGGGGGCGAGCAACTGGTCCCCTCGAAAGGTCCGCCACGAGGGTGTGGCTCGCAGTCGCCGTAGAAGAAGGTCCAGCGTCGCCAGGCCTGACTCGCGGGCCAGTCTCCTCCGCCGTCACCTTCAAAGGGGAGCCCGGCGACTTCGTCGCCGGCGTAGTAGATGGGGTAGGCGTCGAATTTCTGAGCTTCGCGCAGGTTGGGCTTTTGGCGTGACCGCGAGGTGGATGTGTCGCCGACGCAGCCGGAGAGAATCGATCCACAGAGAAGGCTCAGGGACGCGGCTCGGGAGATACGGGCGAAGCTCACGGCTACGCTCGCTTTCTCAGCGCGAGCAGGCCGACCGCGCCAAGGGCGACGGCGGCCAGGACCAGGGCGCCGGTGATCAGTGCCGGATTACGGGTGGCGAACGAGCGGGTGTCCGGGGGTGGTTCGAAGGACGGGTTTTCGTGCTCGGGTCCCCAGCGACCCGACACGGTGTGTTCGGCCCCCACCGCGCTCGTCGGTAGGCGCGCGAAGTCGTAGTCGGGCGCGCGGGCGCTTGCGCCTCCGTAGTAGACGGTGAAGGGGGATCGGTGTCCGCCCTCGAGCAGGAGGGCGCGCGATCGGCTCCAGGCTGAGACCTCGATCCCGCGCAGCGGGGGGTCGTCGCCGTTGTCGACCTCGATCCGGATGTAGCGGTCGTGCGCTCCGATCGGGATCGGCGCCGAGCTGGAGCCGGCGAAGCGGAAGATCCTGGCGGCAGCCAGGGGCGCGAACCGCGTCCCGTCGTTTGAGCCGAGGATCGTTACGGGTCGCTCGTATCGCTCGCTGTCCGCAGCGATCCGGAGCTCGTCGACCGGGACGGCGCGGAACCCAAGATCGAGGGTGACGACTGTGTGTCCACCATCCTCGTTTCGTTTCGTCGACTCGATCGTGCGTCGCAGGAGACGAGGCCGTTCGCGCGCTCCCGACACCCTTGCGCCGACGATGCGGCTGACGCCGCTCGCCCGGATCGACAGGTAGCGGTAATCGCTGGGCGGAAAGACGGCGACCGTGCTGCGCGCCGGCTCTGCGCCGCGAACGCCGTAGATCCCGGTCGTCGAGAGGCGCGTGAACGGACCGTCTCTGCCGTCGGCACCGAGGACCACGGCGCGACCGACGAAGTCTCGATCTGGGATGTCGAGCACGACGCGATCGCGAACCCTACGCCGCTCACCGAGGTCGAGGAGGGCGATGGCGGTCTGCCCTTGGCGACCACTGTTCAGGACCGGTACCGCTTCGGAAGTGGCGCCCCGTTCGCTGTCGGCATGACGCCACGGCACCGCGCGCCCATCCGCGTCCACCACCCGGAGGTCGGCGAAGGCCGGCGACGCGTGTTCGAACAGGGCCCCGTCGGGCTCGACCAGCACGGGCGCCGTCCCGCCGGGGTTGGCGACCAGCTTGCGCGTGTAGCGGAAATCAGCGCGATCGAGCTCGGCCGCGGCGGCCGGTTGAGTGACCGCCACCAGGGAGATGACCAGAGCCGCAAAGGCAGTGAGGTATCTCATCGGGTCACCTCCTCGGTCTCGTTGCTCACGCCGACCCGGATTCGCTGGTAGGCGAAGGCTCCGACCAGCAGGAACATCCCCAGCGCGATGAAGGAGAGCACCCGCGAGAGCTCGTCGAGCTCGGCGAGGTCGTAGGTGGCGACCTTGGTGGCGGCGAGGCCGAGCAGCGCCAGTCCGCTGAGGCGGAAGCGGGGAACGTCGCGCAGCAGCCCGTAGACGACCGCTGCGAGACCCGTCAAGGCCCAGAAGGCGGAGAGCAGGACCTGGCCGATCTGCCGTGACTCTCCGGATGCGGTGACGCCGAAGGTGTCGACGATCGTCACCGAGGCGAGGTAAAAGAGCGCGCCGCTGCCCACCGCCTCGCAGACCTGGGGGATGCGTGGGTCGAAGTCACGCAGGGCGAAGCGGCCGTACAGCGCCGCCGCCGCGCACACACCGAGCCCGATCGCCGCGTCGCCAAGGTGTGTGACGCCGTCGACGATCGCGGTAGGAGGCGCTTCGAAGACGAGTACGTGCCCGAGCGCGAGGCCGAGGTAGGTACCCGCCACGATCAGGAGGCGCTCGGCGTTGGAGCCGAAGGGCTGAGACTCCCGGTTGGCTCGGGTCGCCAGGTAGGCGAGGACGATTGCCTGGAGCGCCCAGCCGACCACGAGGACCGGCCCGTCGACGGCATTGGCGAATCCGAGTGAGGAGAGGCTGAGGCCGACGCCGATGAGGAGCGAGCCGATCTCGCGGTTGATCTCCTGGCGAAGCACGATCGCGCCGAGCAGGATGTGGCCGGCGGCCAGGCCCAGAAGCCAGGCGACCGCGGCGTCGGGATGGCCGGCCGACGAGAGCATGTAATAGCCGGCGCCGGCGATCAGAACGGCATTGGCGAGCATCAGCAGCCAGGACGCGACCGGGAGCTCCTCCGGCGTTCGCTGCCGCAGCTCGTAGCCGATCGCGGCCACCGCATAGAGCACCCAGAAGCCGGCCAGGACGCCGAGGGCGGCGGGCAACTGATCTTCGTAATTCTCGATGGACCAGGAAAGGAGCTGCGGAGTCGAGACCGCGAACGCGCCGAGCGCGAGCCAGTTCCATCGCTTCCAAAGCAGGATCGCGACGGCGGCGGTAAGGGCGATCGCCATGAAGGCGAGGGAGGTCCAGGTGGGCCCGGTGCCGATCAGGACCGGCGCCGACAGCGCGCCGCCGATTCCGATCGCGGCGACGATTATCGCTTCCCAGCGCACCGCGATCGCAACGCCGACGATGCCGACCAGACCGGCGCCCGCGAGTCCGACTCCTACCGGGATCAGGTCATACACCTGGGCGCCCACGAGGAGGGTGGCGAAGAGGCCGAAAAGCGCGCTCGCGACGGCTGCCAGCGCCGCTTCGGTGCGTCCCTTGCGCTCGTAGAGCCAGACCCCGGTCAGCAGCAGAGAGGTGGAGCCGAGGAAGCCGAGCAGGGTGCGCATCGGCTCGTCGATCCAACCGTGATCGATCGCGATCCCGAGTAGGAAGACGATGCCCAACAGGATCGCGATGCCGCCTACCCAGGCGAGCACGCGACCGCCGAGGAGCTCCTCGAAGGCGCGCTGGGAGGACCACGGATCTGCCTTGTGGGCCGGTGTCGGCGCGGAGGCTTCGGCCTGGCTGAAAGTAGGGGTTGGCCGGGCAGGTGCCGGCGGGGTCCAAGTCTGCGACGGTGGCGTGGGGGACGGGAAGGCTCGGGTCTCGACCCGCTCGAGCCGACGGCGGAGGTCCGCCAACTGCCGCTCGATCGACCCCATCTCGCCTTCTGCTCTTTCTTCATTCATGGGAACTCCTATCGTCGTTGCTGACCGGTGGTCAACAAAGTAACAAACTTGTCAACCGACGGTCAATAAGGCGATACAATTCGGCGCGATGGCCCGTCCCAACTACCGTCGCCTGCAGCCCGAGGAGAGGCGTCAACGCCTGCTGGAGCGCGGCGCGGAGCTGTTCGCCGTCCACTCCTACGACGAGCTCTCGATGCGGGAGATCGCCCGCGCCGCGGGTATCTCAAAGCCGCTCCTGTACCACTACTTCCCGAGCAAGCGGGCGTTTTTCCAGGCGACGCTCGCTCGGGCCGCGGAGGAACTGCGCGCACGGACAGAGCCCGATCCGGACCTGCCGCCGCTCGAGCAGCTGAAGGGGAGCCTCGAGGCTTTCCTCGAGCTGGTCGACGAGAACTCGCTCGCCTATCGCAAGCTGATGCAGAGCGTCAACAGCGTCTCCGAGGTCCGCGAAATAGTCGAAGACGTTCGCATGAGAACGGCCGCACGGATCCTCGAGGGTCTCTACCCGAACGGGGCGCCGCCCAAGGCACGTGTCGCCGTGCACGGTTGGCTCTGGTTCATGGACGGAGCCTGCCTCGATTGGATCGAGCGACGGGACCTTTCCCGCGACGAATTGCGCGATCTCCTCCTCGGGACCCTGCTCGGCGCTCTGATCGCGGCGGGCGCGATGCCGCCTGACAGCTAGATTTTCCTCCGTGGCCGAGGTTCTCTACTACGCGATTCCGGCGTTCGTGTTGCTGCTCGTGATGGAGCTGCTCTCGTTCAAGTACCTGCGCGACGATGACCTGGTCGGCTATGAGGGCCGGGACACGCGCACCAGCCTGACCATGGGCGGCGGCAACGTGGTTATCAACGCGGTCTGGAAGCTTGTCGTGCTGGTCGCCTATGCGGGGCTATATGAGCTGACGCCGCTGCGGATGCCGGCCGATGAGTGGTGGACCTACGTACTGCTTTTCTTCGCCGACGATCTCGCCTACTACTGGTTTCACCGGGTGCACCACGAGGTGCGGGTCTTCTGGGCGAGTCACGTCGTTCACCACTCCTCCGAGCACTACAACCTCTCTACCGCGCTGCGCCAGACCTGGACGCCGATGACGTCGCTGCCCTTTTGGGCGCCCTTGGCACTGCTTGGTTTCGCGCCCTGGATGATTCTTCTCCAGCTTTCGATTTCACTCATCTACCAATTCTGGATTCACACCGAGAGGGTGAAAAAGCTGCCCGCGCCGATCGAGCTCATCTTCAACACTCCTTCGCACCACCGTGTGCACCACGGCGCGAACGAGGTCTACCTCGACCGTAACTACGGCGGCATCCTGATCATCTGGGACCGGATCTTCGGCACCTACCAGGGTGAGACCGAGCGGGTGCGCTACGGACTGACGAAGAACATCCGCACCTTCAAGCCGACCCGCGTCGCCTTCCACGAGTTCGTCGCGATAGTCCGCGATGTGCGGGCCGCGAGTGGCTGGCGGGAGAAGCTCGGCTACGTCTTTCGGGGACCCGGCTGGTCCCCGGACGGCAGCGGTGGCGGCACCCGCGGTTAGTTTGGCGATCAGAACCGGGGGTAGTTCGGGGCCATGGAGCTATCAATACTGTTGATCATCATCGGGATCGTTCTGGCGATCCTCGTCAACTACATCTTGGGGATCATCGTGATCCTGATCGGGTTGGCGATGCTGCTTCTGCCTCGCCTTCGGGGAGGTGGTGCGCGGGTGTAGCTTGGTGTGAGCCATGGCCCCCTGGAAGCCTCCTTTCATAGTTGCCGGGGTTGTGGTGCCAGTTGCCGCGGCCTTCATGCTCGGCGGACCGGGTGTGGGGGTCGCGGTTGGTGCGTTGGCGGCGGTCGTCTTGGTAGTGGTGGCCGTACGGCAACAACCGGAGGATCCGATTGCGCCACCGCGGGGAAGTGACGGCGGACGTCATGTGTTGATCGTCGCCGCCGAGGACGTCGAGGATCCGGCGGACGTCGAGCGGGTTACGCGGGCGGCCGGGATCGCGGACGCACACGGTGAGGGCGAAGAGGTGCGTGTTCTGGTACCGGCGCGAATCGGCTTCCTCGATCGTTGGGCCTCCGATGTCGAGGATGCCCGCCACCGGGCCCAGCAGCGCTTGGTCGTCACCGTCGCCGCTCTGGCGAGGGCCGGTGTGTCGGCGGAGGCGCGGGTCGGTGACGAGGACATCGTGCAGGCGGTCGAAGACCAGCTGCAGAGCTATCCCGCGACCGAGGTGGTGCTCGTCGGCGCCGATGAGGACGGCGAGGGAGAGGCGGCCGCACAGCTGCGGGCGCGCCTACGGGCCGGTTTTCACTACGTGCGACTCGGCTGAGTCAGCGCGGGCTCAGCAGGCATGCGCGCGGGCGGCGCTGCGCACGACTTGAAAGGCGCTACCGGGAATGCGCTTCAGCTGATCGAGGTTTTCGTCGTTCCAGCGCCGGTCGCTGCTGCCGCTGACGTACCAGTTGGAGCCGTTGTCGGCGACGATCATCCCGTAGTGCTTGAGCGCTTCGGCGATCACCTTCGCGCCGCCGCTGAAGTCGCCGAGGCCGTAATCGGCCTTGAGCCGCAGTCGCGTTCCCATCGCGGGGGCGTTCGAGTTGGGGGTGTCGCCGGCGCAATGCGATGCGGGGTGGACCCAGGCGTCGCGGGTGCTGTCGAAGGTGACTCTGATCGCGTGGTCGAGGTGACCGGCGGCCACCTCGTCATAGCGGACGAGGCCGGGGAAGATCGGCAGGCCGGCGGCGTCGGCCGAGGTCCATGAGTCGGGGCGGCGGGCGGCCGAGCGCAGGTCCCATTTGGTCCCCGAATCGGCGTTCCAGTGGCCGCCTTTGAAAAAGGCACGGTAGAGCTCGTAGAGCGTGCAGCCGGCGCGGTCGACGACGAGCACGTGGCGGTCGCCATCGCTGCCGTTGCCGCCCTCGACGGGAGCACCCTTGGGCACTGGGAAGGGACCGGGGTCGCTCTCGTCACCGTAGGCGGTGTAGTGAATCGGCAGCTTGGCCTGGCCTCCGCCGACGACTGCGTAAGGGAAGCCGTAGGCGCGCGGTGAGCCGAAGTCGGGATGGAGATGATCGCCACCGTGGGAGTTGATGTAGGCGATCGTGGCGGCGGAATTGCGCGCGACGGGTGCCTTGGAGATGTCTTGGTTCCAGGCGGCCTCGGTGGGGAGGGACGGCGCGTTGGTCGGGGTGCCGGACGGTGGGGCAGGGAAGACGGGGCAACCTCCGAGGTCCGGGTAAGGACCGACCGCACGGGCTGGGGTCAGCCCCGGCGCCGCAATGACCGCCAGGCCGACGAGCGTCAGCGCTGCCACGAGCAAGTCCATCCGACCTTGACCCCGTCCCAGTGTGGTCAAAGTCGGCTACGCCTCGCCATCGACTCGGTTCTGGATCTGAAGCCGGCCGATTTCCAGCTCCTCGACCTCGAGCTTTTCGAAGGTTCCCTGTCCGACCTTGAGCCGCCCGACGCTGAGCCTGCCGATGGCGAAACCGCCGATTGCCGCCGCGCCGACGGCAAGCGCGCCGATCGCGACGGCGCCGCGGGCCTGCATGCCGGTGGCTGCGGCCGGTCGCATCTCCGGGCGAAAGAAGGAGATCCCAAAGCGCTCGGGCATCGCCCGAACCGTAGCGCGGCTAGCCTGGGGCGCCGATGAGCGCGGACGGCCGTCCAATCCTGCTGGCGATCCAGCACGTGCCCTGGGAGACGCCGCACCGGATCCTCGACGCCTGCGGTGGGCTCGACGTGCACACGGTCAAACCGCTGGCGGGCCAGCCGCTGCCCGATCACGACGAGGTTGCGGGGGCCGTCGTCATGGGCGGCCCGATGAACGTCGACGAAGTCGACCTTCATCCCGAGTTGGGGACCGAGCGCGAGTGGCTGGCCGAGGCCGTGCGCCGCGAGCTGCCTGTGCTCGGTATCTGTCTCGGCGCGCAGCTCCTGGCCCGAGCGCTGGGGGCCGAGGTGAGGCCGGGGGAGGGGCCGGAGCTTGGCTATGCCCCCGTAGAGGTGCTCGTTCCCGACGATCCGATCCTCGCTGGTCTCGCCCCGAGCACCACCGTTCTGCATTGGCACGGCGACGTTTTCGACTTGCCCGAGGGCGCCGAGCACCTGGCCCGCTCAGCCAAGACCGAGATCCAGGCCTTTCGCCACGGGAAGGCCTGGGGTGTCCTCTTCCATCCGGAGTCCGACTTCGCCCTGCTCGAGGCCTGGCTGGCCGTGCCGGAGATGATCGGCGAAGCCCGCCGGGCCCTGGGCGACGAGGGCGCGGCCGCCCTTCCGGGCCAAGCCGAAGCCGCTGAAGCCGAGCTGCTCGCGCGCACCACGCCCGGCCTCGAGGCCTTCGCCTCGTTGGTCGCATCCCAGCGCCCCCGCTGACCCCTCGCCTTGCCTGTCAGCCGCTAGATTGAGAGAAGCGCGGTGGACGTAGCTCAGTTGGTAGAGCTCCTGGTTGTGGTCCAGGCGGTCGCCGGTTCGAATCCGGTCGTCCACCCTCTCTAGAATCCCCATTACAGAGCCGTTTGCGGGTTATTCCGATCAGGCTGAGTCAGGAGAGATCCCGCTCCATTTCAGCCACTAGTGGCTGAAATGGACGAGATAGCGGCGGATTGAGGAGGATCGCCGCCGATTTTCCTTCGACTCCGGGAGGTGAGCCGCTAGCTTCGCGGAGGCAAATAAAAGTGCCCCGGCGGTGCGCAAACACCCCGGGGCGTGGCACCGAAGTCGTAGCTTCGATGCAAGAAGACGGTACTCGCCGTACCCCTACCGGGGGTGCATCGGGGCTGACTTCGGTGCCCTACCGAGAGGAGGGACGCCAGTGCCCGCGACCACGATCACGATCAACCGCGAGCAGCGCGACGGGCTCTACGAACTGGTCCGCAATCACCTTGGGTCGGTAGGTGACCTCTTCGACGCGCTGGAGCACGAGAAAGATTTCGGCAAGGCCGAGCGGCTCGGCCTTGAACTCATCGAAGACCTCCGCCTAATGCAGGACCTCGGCTGGGGCGAGAACGATGGGCGCACGGGAGTCGAGCTGACGATGCAGCCGCACGACCTGATGGAAGTGCTTGAGCGCTTGCGCGGCGAAGCGGGCCTCGTCATCGGCGACACGCAAGAAAGCCGCGAGGACGCCGAAACGACGCAGCGGTTCAGACAGGGCTACGAAGCTTGCGGGCAATTGTTGGCGACGATCGACCCAGGGAAGGGTCTGCGCGGGTGACGGCCACGCTGACTATCCGCCGGGCAACGCTGTCAGTCGCGGCTGCTTCCGATCTGCTGGCGGGATCGCGATTTCTCGGGGGCCGGGGTACTTGCGCCACCCCAGGGGCGACTGAGCCGGTAGCCCTGACAGGTGGGCCTCGGCCCCCGAGAAATCGTGCCCGCATGAGGGGGTCAAGGGTTGCCTTCATCGGCGGTTGTTCGAGGGCCGGGGCTCAGGCCACAGGGAGGAAGGGTGTTTCCGCGCTGGTTGCGGGAGCCGCTTCCTGCCCCGGCCCTCGAACAACCGCCGACCGTCGCGACCCACGTACGGGCGTCTGGGTCTCCACCCGGCCATGACGAGCGGCTGATCCTAGGGGGGCGGGTGAGTCGCAAGCGATCAGAGCGGACCGAAGCTACTCGCGTCGCTCGGCGCTTCGCAAAAAACCTCGTTTCGCGGCGTCGCCGGACGGACTTTTCCCAGGTTGAGATTGCCGAGCGGTCGGGCTTGTACCGCACGCAGATCAGCCTGCTGGAGCGTGGTCTGCGGGTGCCGCAACTGGACACGATCGTTCAGGTCGCGGCCGGGGTCGAAGCCGAGCCATGCGACCTCCTCGTTGGGATGGCCTGGAAGATCGACCGCGATCGCCTCTATGACGCAGAGGCGCCGCCGGGATTCTTCGAGGTCAAGGTCGGCAGTCGATGGGTGAAGGTCTAGATGGACTCTTCGCGCCTTGCCGAACACTTCGGCCGTCGGCTCTGGCATCGTCGGCGGCTGGCTTGTCTATCCCAGGAAGAGCTCGGTCGCCTGCTCGACGTGCATCGCACCGAGATCGGCCTGCTTGAGCGAGGGCGGAGGGTGCCGCGTCTCGACACCGTTCTCAAGCTGTCGGCAGGGGTCGAAGTCTCGCCGTGCGAGCTGATCGCGGGTCTTCGCTGGCAACCTGGCTCCCGTGACCTCGTCGGCGGCGTCTACGCCGGAGGCAGTTCCGGAGCCGCTGCAAGTAGGAAGCGAGTCGCAGCATGAGACCCAAGCAGCCGATGCCGCCCTCAGACGAGATGAAGGAGCGATTCGGGGTCAACCTGCGGGAATGTCGGAAGCGGCTGGGCGTCAGCCAGCACGAGCTTTCCTTCCGCGCGGAAATGGGCTTGAACTCTGTTTCGCTTCTGGAGCTGGGAACGAAACAGCCGAGAATCGACACTTTCATTCGCCTGGTCGGCGCACTAGGGGTTACGCCGAACGAGCTTGCTGCCGGCATCCAATGGATGCCGGCCGAGGTCGTCGCAACGCCAGGCAGATTCGATGTGCCCGAAGACCCAGAGCTCGCCGCGGAGGTTGCAGCGTTGCGAAGTGCGGCTCCTGGCCGTGGGAGGCGTTCCAAGCGATGAGCAAATCCAAGGGGCGCAGAGAGCTGCCATATGAAGCCAGGGCTCGGATCGCTGACAACCTGTTCTTGCTGCGAAGGCGCGCCGGGCATTCGCAGGGAGAACTCGCCGAGCTCGCGAGGGTGTCTGCCGGTCAGATTGGGTCGATCGAGAGTGGGAAGGCCTTGGGAATGCTCGATACCTACGTGAGGCTCGCTGGGGCACTTTCGCTCACCCTCGACGACCTTCTCGCCGGGGTGACGTGGACCCTGGAGAGTTCGAGTTCGAAATCGACGCTGGCTACAAAGTCGAGTTCGAGGTGGAAGGCGCTGAGAGCTTCGGGTAGAAGCGCTGGTACTCGTGCTCGCTTCACGTCCAACCGCCGACCTCCTGGGTGCGATCCGCGGCGGCGGGTTGAGGCGCTTCCTGCAAAAAACGCTGATTTCCAGGTATTTTCAGTCCTATCAGTTGGTTCGCCGACCAGTGACTCTCGCGCCAAGTGGATATGCGGCGATGTGATCGGAGTCGGGAACTTCTGGCGAGAAATTCCCGAAATCGTGGAGCCCGGTTCAAATGGGCGCCGCCTAGTCGCGCTGAGATCTTCGGCCCCGTGCTGGTAAATCGGAGACCCGGATGGGCGAGGCCGAAGCGGTCGGCCACAGGTCGTTGCCTGGCCCGCCTCCGGCGTCAGTCGCTTCTGACCCGGGCATCTTGCTGATGGGTGTCAGACACTGCGCCGCAGGAAGTCGATCTGGTCACCGACGATCCTGTCAAACAGGGGTTCGACGTAGGGGTCGAAATGGCCGCACTCGTAGCTGAGCACTTCCCCCCTGGGGATGCGTTGAGCGGCCTTCAGCGCGACCTTATAAGGAGTGACGACATCGTCTTTGGCGAGTTGGACCAGCGCCGGGCACGTGATTCTGCCTGCGACTCGGCCGGGTGAGTAGAAGGGCACTCGCAGCGCGATCCGGGCGGCGACGTCGTTCTGAGGCAGAAGTTCCTCGTACCGGTCTCCCGCCAGGCGCTTCATCATCGCCGTGGCGTCGGGCGTGGTCATCATCGCCAGGGTGCCGGGCTCTCCTGCCGCCGGGAGGCGTAGCGGCTCTCGCCCGAATGCCGCCCCCAGTTGATCGCGGAGCCCGGCGAGAGCCAGGCGCGTCATCGTCAGCGGGGAGCCAGCAAAGGCCGAGGCAGGTCCACTGATATGGGGAACCTGGGCGACGATGGCGGCCAGCCCGTGATCTTCGGCGGCGATGCTCAGCACGTGCCCGGCCCCGAACGAAGAACCCCACGCGGCCACATGGCTCGTGTCGACACCTTCAAGAGCCCGGGCGAAAGCAAGTGCCGCCCGCCAGTCGTCCTGCTGGCTACCGATTTCGAGCACCCGACGTGGCTCGCCGGCACTGTCACCCCAGCCCCGGTAGTCGAATGCCAGGACGGCGAAGCCGGATTCGGCGAAGCGCTCGGCGTAAGCGGCAAGACGCAAGGCGCGCATGGCGGCGAAGCCGTGGGCCATCACGATGATCGGCGGCCGCTCGACGCCGTCCGGTCGGTAGAGCCAGGTGGCGCACGCCGTTCCGCCGGATTCGAAGGTCGTGTCTTCTCGGGTGTAGGTGCTCGTTTCGATGATCAGCTCCTGAGTGTCGGGTGCGGAATTCCGGTTCTCCGGGTCAACGGCGGCGAAGCTCGCGGAGCGCAGAATTCGCCGCGTTGAACCCGCACATCCCGTGGGCCCCGGCGCCGGGTGGGGTGGAGGCGGAGCAGAGGTAGACGCCGGGGATTCCGAGAGCGTAGGGGTCGCGGGCCGGACGCGGGCGGAAGAGTAGCTGGCGGAGGTCGTTGGCCCCGCCGACGACGTCGCCGCCGATGTAGTTGGCGTCGTACTTCTCGGCCTCAGCTACCGTGCGCGCAACCTGGCGCTGGACGCGCTCTCGAAAGCCGGGTGCAAAGCGCTCGATCTGCCTTTCGATCGCCTCCGAGTATGAGCGCAAGCGGGATTTCGACATCACCGAGGAGCCGGCGCCGAGAACGAGGCGAGGCGAGGTGTAGCGACAGACGACCGGAGGGCGCCGCAACAAGGACAACCTGCGAAATCGGGTTCTCCCTCTGGCGCTCAAGCGAGCCGATCAGATCCTGGGGGAGCGCGGCCACGCTCCGTTGCCCCAAGGCGTGACCACCCACAAGCTGCGTCATACCTTCGCCTCGATCCTGATCGCCTGCGGCGAAGATCCGGCCTCGGTCATGGCCCAGCTCGGCCACACCGATCCGAAGTTCACGCTCCGCGTCTACACCCACATGATGCGCCGAGGACCGGCTGAGCGAGCCCGCCTGAAAGAGCTAGTCGGCGATGAGGGGATAGGCGAATTGTCGGCCCTGGCGGAAATATCGGCCTAGATGTCTCGGAGCGGGGGGCCAGCGCCTGTGTTAGCGCTTACTCGGATGCGGAGGAGCTAGATTTTCAGCTTGAGCGGTGAGAATCTAGATCTCGGAAGCCTATTGTCGGCACCCCCTGCTTACCGGACGCCGGGAGGGTTGCACGTAGTCTTCTTCGGCAATCCGATGCCCGACAGCGACTCGCCCGATTGGGTCGCCTCTCCATACGGCTTCGCGCTGCCCCAGGGGTCGCCCCCCACCCTGCTCGACCAGATCGTGGTCGTTGCCCAAGAGAGCGACCTAGGTCTCCAGTCCCTCACGGAGGAGCAGATCCGAGCGCTCCTCGCCCCGATCCCTCTGGCGCCCGCGCTGGCCTGGACCAGTCGCCATCTGCTTCGCCTCTGGGACGCAGATGACGAGGTTGCCGACCAGATCGAGCTGGCGCAGCGACTCTTCGATCCTGACGCCCCGATCATCGAGCGATGCCGGGCATTCCTGGCCGAGGGTGAAGAGGAGGAGCGGCGGGTGCTCTTCTCAGAGCAGCAGTTCCACGTTCTCTTGCGCCTCTGCTTTGAGTCCTGCGCGGATGCAGAAGAGGACACCACCTGGGATCAGGAGCGGGAGACGGCGATGCGACGTGCCCTCCTGGGGGTTACCTCGATCACTGGCGAGGGGGCAGCTCGCCTAGGGGAGGACTCCAGGTCGCTCGAGGACTGGCTTGGTTACTTCACCCAGAACGGCGCCTACAACTCCAAAGAGCAGCCACTCCTCGCTTACCAACGTGTATTGCGGGTCTTCGTTGAGCTCGCTGGAAGCGAGGCCGCAAGAGAGCACCCGGCTTTCCTCGATTTCGACGCCTTGTCTCGCGATGCGCTTGGTGCCAGCGTGCTCGAGCTCCTGTCTGTTGCCTTCGCAGCCTTCGCCGGTGCTAGTCGCGACGAGGACCCTGGCCACCCGGGCAATTTCGGCGTGGTCCGGAATTTCGTGGAGTACCTACGGCCCACGGCAATCGGCGATCGGGCGACCATCTTCGCCGAGGCCCTCTCGGCTCCAAGGCATTTCTACATAGGTGGGTTCGAGCGCAGCCGCGACGATCCGGTTCGCCTGGCCTGGGACATCACCCCGATCCAGCAAAAGCCCTTTTTTCAGTTGCCCGAGAACGGCCCGATGCTGCTGCTCTCACCACGGGGTATCAGCAGTTGGCTCACCGATGGCGTCTATTACCGGCTTCTCGACGCAGCGGCGGATCAGAACCATCGCAACGATTTCACGACCTTCGTGGGCTGGCTCTATGAGCGCTACCTCCTGGAGATTTTCGAGCTGGCGCTTCCTGGCCGCCCGGCGGGCGAGGGACGGGTCCACGAAGAGATCAAGTATGGCGGCGAGTTGACCTCCGACATCTCCATCGACTATGGCTCCGACTTGGTCCTCTTCGAGGTGGTCTCGACCAGGCTCCCGCTCGGCGTGCGTGCCGAGGCCGACGAGGCCGAGCTCGAGCGGTTCCTCAACCGTGCCGTGCTCGACAAGTTGCACCAGCTCGATCGCGTCATCACCGACTTGGGCACCGGGAAAGTCGGGATTCCCGATGTTGAGATCGGAGCGGTGAAGCGGATCTGGCCTGTCCTCGTCAACGTCGGTGAGATGACCGAGGGGGAGGTTCTGTACGAATTCATCAAGCGAAAGGCACCTGACGTGCTTGCACAGCCTGGCTGTCAGGCGCTGACGCTTCTCGGGGTCGATGATGCGGAGGTTCTCGCCGGAGTGGCAGCATCGGGGGAGGACATCCCCGACGTGCTGGCTGCCAAGGCCGCCGACGGCTACCAGGCGATGGGCCTAGCTCGCTGGGTGTTGGACAAGCGCACCGAGATTCCACCGCGGCTGACTGCCCTCGAGCAGCGCTGGCAGCAGCTTACTGAGGAGATGATCGCCATCCTGCGCTTGCCGCCCAGATTGGATTGAGGGGTCGGCTGTAGGCCTATCTTCAGACTCAAGGTTGAGCAGGCCCGGACCTGAACAGGGTTTGCGCGAAGGAGGCTAGAAGCCGTACTTCTCCTTGCGGAGTCGAAATGCCTTTTCGCCTCCCTCCATAACGACGGTGATCTCGCTGCGCACAGCCGGGATGTCGATCGCTCCCTCCAGCTTGATCGTTCCCCCGGAGTGATCGCCAGCTTTGCGGTAGCGACAGCAGATCACGAGCTCAGCATCACCGTTGACTACAAGATTCGCGTTGTGGCTGGAAAAGATGAGCTGGCGACGGTGCTTAGCCGCCCAGAGCTGGTCGACCACCTCAAGGATGACCTGGCTGTCGAGATCATCCTCGGGCTGGTCGATGATCAGAGGGGGGCCAGACTGATTGAGAAGAACGCGTAGCAACGCCGTCGCCTGCTGACCAGCTGATGCATCAGCGAACTGGATGTACTCGTCCTCCTTGCTGCGGTACTCGAATATTGGTTGATCGTTGAGGGGGAGTAGCGACAGCTCAACCACCTGCTCTGGGGAGATGCGCTTGACGATCTTGGCGAGCTCGGCATCGCTGAAAGTCGCCAGGGTGCTTTGCAGCGCCGGCGGGTCGCTCGACTCTGCAGTGCGAAGGACGCGATCTTCGAGCTCGTCCATCGCCTCGTGCCAGGCGACAAGCGGATCTGCGCTGGCGGCTACTTTGTCGAGGAAGGCTTCGATTTTGTTGGTCCGCACACCCGAGCCCGTTACCCCTGCCTTGAACGCCTCCTGTAGTCGATTGGTACCGGCGCTGCGGCGCACGCTGGCGCGGATCAAACCATCAGAGAGCTCGGTGAGCCGCTCGCACTGCTCCTCCATGACCTGAGAGCGAAGGTCTTGGACCTCTTGCCAACTCGTTCGCAGTTCGACATGCACGGCCTCGGGATTCTCCAAAGCGGCAAGCTCCCTGCGGTTCTCGGCGACCGTGTCACGAAGAGTTTTCTGGCGATCCTCAAGCTCTTCGAGTTCGGTCAGCTTGGAGGCATGAGCGCTCGAGCGCTCGGTGGCCGAGCCGTAGCGTTTTTGAAATTTCTTGAGCGCCTTAGACCAAGATGATTTGAGTTTCGAGAGTTTGGTGCCTCGCTTTTCCGCCTCCGAGATCGCAACGGCAGCAGCGTCGGCAGAGTCCTGGGCCTTTTCGAGTGCCGTCGTGACCGCCTCGCCGATGCCCTGGAGGAGCTCGGCTTCGGGGAGGTCAGTTTCTACCTCGTCGAGTTCAGCTCGTATCCGCGTCAATCGCCCCCGGAACGACTCAGCCTCCTCTCGTGCTTGCTCGAGCCCTTTCAGCCAATCTTCGACCAGATGCTCGGCCTGGTCATATCGGGGCTTGTCGGCGAGACACTCGCGATCCGCGTCGCTGAGTCCGCCTAGTTTCTCGCGCAGGTTTTTGGCCTGTTGGGTGAGTGAGGCGACGGCAACCGTGTCCTGGGCAATGGCTGTTGTCAGCGCTCGCTGGCGCTGGAGTTGAGCGTGGTTTCGTCGCAGGTCGGCAGCGATCTCATCCGCTGTCGACGCAGTCTCTCTCAGCCGATCGCGGACTGGCGCCGTGACGAAGCGGGTGAGCTCGTCCACCCGGACGCCGACGCTGCTTAGCTGGCGCTGGCTGTATGCCTCGATCGGCAGCAGGGCCCTGACATCAGCGGTGGCTGCATCTTCAAGCGTTCCGTCTCCCACCCTCAATTGCACCCTGCCGGACTCCGCATAGCGCCTGATCGTGTGTGGAAGGCCATTCACGACGAAATCAACTTCAACGTTGCTGGCGAACGGCTCAAGGGTTTGAGAAATCAGACGGCGCCGGCGCGCAGCGTGGTTGGGCATGTCGTCATCGTCCTCAAGCTCGGGCGGCTGATCGCACAAGGCCCATCGCAGGTACTCAAGGCAGGTTGACTTGCCGGTGCCACGACCGCCAATCAGGGCGTTGTACTGGGGGTTGAGGGCGAGGTCTATCGGCCCCATGAACTTCGAATTCGAGACCCTCAACTCCGTGATTACAACCGCGGGTAGAAGCGGCTCGTCGTGAGAGATTCTCGACTCCTGGGCCAGGCAGGCCTGGCGCAATGCCTCGGCGGTCGGAACTGCCCACTTGATCCAAGTCGAATGGCGGCCGAGCTGATTAAAGGCGGCGCTGCGCGCATCGGAAGTCTGGATCACAGCGATCCGTTTGTTGCCCCATTTCTTGTCCTCGCCGGCAAGGATCGAGGTGGCGCCAGCGCCGAGCTTCCCGACCCCACCGTCGACATAGCCACCAACGCAAGGCATCTCTCGGTAGCGGCCCTGCATCTGCTTGCGAATCAAGGTCCCCCGGCCACCATCAGTGACGTTAGGCAGGATGACGTAGCGGCCCCGGAGCCATTTCGATCTATCAAGATGGTCATGGAGTCCTTGCAGGCTGTCGAAGTCAACCTGTGTCGGCTCGTCGTGCTGGGCAGCGTCGGGGGCGGCCACGTCGATCGCTAGCACCTCCAATACCGTGGTGAGGCGCTCCGCAGGGAAATCTGCGTCGAGGAGCAGCAAAGCCTGGCAGGGAACGGCGAGAGTTAGCTCAAGCCCTGGGAAGACCGCTAGACGTTGGCCTGAAGGCAGTACCTCGCCGCCAGAGTCAGTCTCCTGCTCTGCGGCCTCGCGAATGTAGTCAACGAAGACAAAGTCGTGATGATCGGTAATCGCGACTGCTTCAAGGCCTTTCTGCCGGCAGGCAGCGACAAAAGCATGGCCGTATTCCTGCCGTTTCTCCTCGCTTGAGGGGCGTTCACCTTTCCAAGCGCGGTCGCGCGGCGTATGGACCTGCAGGTCGGCTCTGCGGTAGTGGGCACCTTGATCCAAGTCGGACTCAGCTCCAATCCTCGACGTGAGTCTGGAGCCTTTGCTCCCGAACGAAACTCGGTTCATACCATGTACAGACCAGAGACTTACCGGATGACCGTGCCCTCTCGTCTAGCCGACGAGACATCGGCGCCGCTCTCACCAGCCACCAGACGTTTCCGACGTTGCGATGAGCGTCGAGATCGACCCTGGAGATCTCACGTTCCGGCCGCCGCCCCGGAGATGAGCCAGGAAGCCAGTGTTGAGGATCCTGCGCGTCCGGAGGCGGGTATTCAGCCACTTGGCGTCAAAAGTGGCTGAAACGCCAACAATCGACCGTGATCCGCCGCGATTCGGCACCATCGAGCACTCACTTCTAGCCATCTATCCCCTGCAAACAAGCACTTTCTGCCGCGCCCGCAATCCCGATTGTGGTCCAGGCGGTCGCCGGTTCGAATCCGGTCGTCCACCCTCTATTACGGTTCTGCGAATCGAGCAGCCGCCCCGGTCTGTAGAAAGCCGAGTGAAGAGGAGGCCGGCTTCAGGCTCTCCCACTACACGAGGAGATAAAGATGGCGATTACCACGAAGGATGAGCTGGCGAAGCTGGTTGCCGAGCGGACCGGGCTTCAGACCGGCCAGGCGAAGCAGGCTGTCGAGGCGACAATCGATGAGATCACCGCTCAGCTCGCCGCCGGCAATGAGGTCAAATTCACCGGCTTCGGCAAATTCTCGACCGTCGATCGTCCGGCTCGCGAAGGCCGCAATCCCCAGACCGGCGAGTCGATGCAGATAGCGGCGAAAACGGCGGCGAAGTTCAGCCCCGGGGCAGAGCTGAAGAAGGCCGTCAACGGCTGATCGTCGCTTCGAGGCCCGGCGCGACTGGGCCGCTTGCTTGAGGAGCTATTGGCCGCTCCGGCGGCCAAGGTCTCCGACCACCCGGCTCACTGACGTCGAGCGTCGGCGGGAAACCTGACCTCGATGGCGAGGCCCCCCTCGAGCCGGGCCTCGGCGAGCAGGGTGGCGTGGTGGGCGGCGGCGATGGCGCGGACGATCGAGAGCCCGAGGCCGTGGTGGCCGTCGCTGGGTGCTGTGCGGTCGGTGCCGAGGCGCTGGAAGGGCTCGAACAGCCGCTCCACCTCGGCGGCCGGGATGACGGGGCCGTCGTTGGTCACCGAGAGGAACGCGCCGCCTTCCTTGACGCCGGTCCGCACCTGTACCCGCCCTCCGGGGACGTTGTGGTCCGCTGCGTTGTCGATCAGGTTGCGGACGAGTCGCCCCGCGAGAGCGGCATCGCCCGCGGCGGGGGCGGGTTCGATCTCGCTTTCGATCCGCACCTGAAGGGACTCCGGGCCCGGCGGCGGTTCGCGCAGGACCGCCCCGACGACCGCGGCAAGGTCGAACGGCTGCCGCTGGTCGAGGCCGCGCTCGCTCGAGGCGAGCGTCAGCAGTGACTCGAGCAGCCGCTCCTGCTCCTCGCCGAGCGCAAGCAGACGTCGCGAGGTCGCCCGGAAGGAGTCGAGCGTCGCGGCGGGGTCGGTGAGTTTCTCCTCGAGCAGCGCGTGCCAAAGGGTCAGCGGCGTGCGCAGCTCGTGCGCCGCGTTGGCGACGAAGCGCTGCTGGGCGCCGAAGGCGGTCTCGAGCCGCGCAAGGAGGCCGTCGATGGTGTCGGCGAGATCCTTCAGCTCGTCGCGGGGCCCCGAGAGGGCGAGGCGCGCGTGCAGGTTGCGCTCGGAGATCTGTCGGGTGGCCGCCGTCATCGCCCGCAGCGGGCGCAGAACCCGGCCCGCGACCAGCCAGCCGAGCGCGATCGAGACCACGGTCATGATCGCCAGCGAGATCCCCGACTGGACGAGCAGTTGGTGAAGCTCGGCACCGCGACCTTGTTCGGCCCCGGCGAATCTCGATTCGGCGGCGTGGCGCACATAGCGGGCGACTTCCGGGTTCTCGAGAAGATGTTCGAGGTGGTGTGGCCCGGCCGCTCCCTGTGGTGTGCCGGTCGGGACGACGATCAGGTTGATCCCGGTGGCGCGACGGAAGAGGAAGTAGGTGATCGCAAGCAACATCGCTCCCGAAAGGAGGAAGAGGCCGCCATAGAGCAGGGTCAGGCGCAGGCGAACGGTCCGCGAGGGCAGCAGCCGACGTGGGGTGAGCCTGGTGAGCGAGAGGTCGGGCATCGTCAGATTCGGTAGCCGCCCTGGGGGACGGTCACGATCACGGGTGGCTCGCCGAGCTTCGCCCGCAGTCGGTTGATCGTCGACTTGACCGTAGTGGTGAACGGGTCGGCCTCCTCGTCCCAGACCCGTTCCAGCAGCTCCTCCGCTGAGACCACACGGCCACCGGCAGCGAGCAGATGCTCGAGCACCGCGAGCTCCTTCGGGCTGAGTGCCAGGCGCTCGCCGGCCCGCGTCGCGACCCGGCGGCCAGGGTCCAAGCGCAGATCGCCGTGCTCGAGGATCGGCGGCTGTGGTGGCTGCGCGCGCCGCGCGAGGGCGCGGATCCGCGCCAGCAGCTCGGCGAAGGCGAACGGCTTCGGCAGATAGTCGTCGGCGCCGATGCTCAGTCCGTCGACCCGCTCGGCGATCGTGCCCGAGGCGGTCAGCATCAGCACCTTGGCCGCGCCGCCCCGCTCTACCAACGTGCGGCATACCTCGTCGCCATGCAGGCGGGGCAGGTCGCGATCGAGCACGACCACGTCGTAATCGACCACTCCGGCGCGACGGAGCGCCTCCTCGCCGTCAGAGACGACGTCCGCGGCGATTCCGTCGCGGCGAAGGACCCGGGCGACTGAGTCGGCCAGCTCGGCGTGATCCTCGACCACCAGGACTCTCATTCGTCTCCTAAGCATGCCTGTCGCCGGTCACAGGGCGGTCACAGCGCCCATGACCGTCGTGTGACCGCCCGTCTCCTAAAACGCCGGAAAAGGAATCGGAAAGGAGCGGGGATGAAGAAGACGGACTGGCTGGTGACCTTGACGTCGGCCCTCTGCGTCGTCGGACTGGTCGCGTGTGGTGGAGGCGGCTCGGGCTCGAGCGGCAGTGGCTCCGGCTCAAGCGGGGATGGCGAGAGCGCTGCGCGCGAAGACGCGGGACTCGAATTCGCCGAGTGCATGCGCGAGCACGGAGTAGAGATGAAAGACCCGAAGCCGGGCCAGAACATCACGCTCGAAAACAACGACTCGACGACCAGGCAGGCGCTCGCCGCCTGCGACGGCAAGCTCGGCGACGGCCAGGAACTCTCCGCCGAAGAAGACGAGGAATTCAGGGAAGGGTGGCTGGCGTTCACCCAGTGCATGCGCGACGAAGGCATCGACCTGGCGGATCCGCGGTTCCCCGGCAACGGGAAAGTGCTTTTGGGGATCGCCGGGATCGACACGACCTCACCCGCCTTCGAAACGGCGGCGGAAGCATGTAAAGGCAAGGTGCCCGCCCAAACCGGTCCCGGCATCGGCGTCGGTGGCTGACGGGATCGCCAGGCGGCGCTTGCTGCTCGCGGCGGCGACATTGGCGCTGCTCGGGGCGGCAGCGCTGCTGTTGTTGCTCGGCGGGGGTGCCGCTGATTCCGGGGCAGGGGCCACAGCCGGCTCCGTCGCGGCCGGTGGCGCCACAGGCACGGTCGAGCGACGCACCCTCGCCGAACACCTGACCGCCACCGGGACGATCGGCTACGCCGGCGAAGCGACGGTGCTCGCCCGGCTCTCCGGCACCGTCACGGCGCTGCCCGCGGTCGGTGACGTGATTCGCCGCGGCCGGCGCCTCTATGCGATCGCCGGCGAACCGGTGCTATTGCTCTACGGCGCGGTGCCGGCATACCGCACCCTGGCCGACGGGGTGTCCGAAGGCCCCGACGTCGCGCAGCTCGAGCGCAACCTGGCGGCGCTCGGGTACGACCCGGGGAGCGTCGACGAGGAATTCACCTCGGGCACGGCGGCCGCGATCGCCGCCTGGCAGGAAGACCTCGGGCTCGAAGCGAGCGGCGAAGTGGAGCTGGGTCGGGTCGCGTTCCTGCGTGGGCCGCAGCGAGTGACCGAGCTGGAGGCGACCCTCGGCGAAGCGCTCGGCGGTGAAGCCGGGGGAGGCGGCAACAACAGCATGGTCGCCTGGAAACCGGAAGCCGAAGGGCTCGACGAAGCCGAGGAAGCGGCAGAACCGCAGCGTCGGGAAAAGCCGACGCCCGAAGCCGAAGAAGAACCGGAACCGGAGCTCGAACCGGAATCCGAACCTGCCTCGGCGCCGGTGCTGCGGACCAGCTCGACCCGGCGCATCGTCAGCGTCGAACTAGAAGCCGACCAGCAATCGATCGCCCATCGCGGACAGAAGGTCATCGTGGTCCTTCCGGATGGCGCCGAAGCGCCCGGCAAGGTCGGCGCGCTTGCCGCGGTCGAATCTTCGGGCGGAGAAGGTGGGCCCGGCGAAGAAGCCGAACCGGGGGTCGAAGCGACGATCTCGGTGATCGGGAAGCGCCGCATCCCCGCGCTCGACGGGGCGACGGTCAACGTTCTCTTCACCCGGCGGGTTCGCCGCCACGTGCTCAGCGTGCCGCTGACGGCGCTGATCGCGATCGCCGGCGATCGCTTTGCCGTCCGCGTCGCCGAGCCGGGTGCTCGGCGCCGGATCGTCGTCACCCCCGGCCTCGCCGCCGACGGCTTCGTCGAGGTGAGGGGCAAGGGGCTGCGGGCGGGGATGATCGTGGAGACGGGCGGATGAGCGAGGCGCCCGTCCTCGAGCTGGAGGACGTTCGCAAGTCCTACCCGGGCGGGGTCGAGGCGCTTCGCGGCGTCTCGCTGACCGTCGAGCGCGGCGAGCTGACCGCGATCGTCGGCCCTTCGGGCTCGGGCAAGTCGACCTTGCTGCACATGATGGGTACGCTCGACCGCCCGACCAGCGGCCGGGTCGCGATCGAGGGCCGCGACGTCTCACAGGCCGACGACGACGAGCTGGCGGGCCTGCGCGCGACCCGGATCGGCTTCGTCTTCCAGCGTTTCTTCCTGCTCGAAGCGGCGCCGGTGATCGACAACGTCGCCGACGGCCTCCTCTACGCCGGTGTCCCCGCTGCGGAGCGCCGCCGCCGTGCCGTCGAGGCGCTCCGCCAGGTCGGTCTCTCCCACCGCGAGCGCCATTCCGCCGCCAAGCTCTCCGGCGGCGAGCGCCAGCGGGTCGCGGTGGCCCGGGCGCTGGTCGGTGAGCCGGCGATCGTGCTCGCCGACGAGCCGACCGGCAACCTCGACACCCGCACCGGCGGTGAGCTGATGGAGCTGCTGCGCGAGCTCAACGCGGGTGGGGCGACGCTGGTGATCATCACTCACGACGAGGAGGTCGCCGCCTCGATGCCGCGCCGGATCGCGGTCCGCGACGGGCTCGTCGAGACCGACCGATGAGCTGCCTGCGGCCCGGCGACCTGCTGCGACTGGCGACGGTCGGTCTGCGCACCCGCAAGCTGCGCGCCGCCCTCTCGGTGCTGGGGATCTCGATCGGGATCGCCTCGCTGGTCGCGGTCCTGGCGATCTCGGAAACGAGCAAGTCCGACCTGCTGGCGAAGATCGAAGGGCTGGGAACGAACCTGCTGACGGTCGGCCCTGGCGAATCTCTCTTCGGCGAAGAAGCGAGGCTGCCGGCCGCGGCGGCGGGCCGCATCCAACTGCTCGACGGGGTCGAATCGGCCGCCGCGGTCACCCAGGTCGAGGACGCGACCGTGCGCCGCAGCTCCTACGTGCCGGCCGAGATCACCGGCGGCATAGTCGTCGAGGCCGCGGACCCCGAGTTGCTGCGAACGCTCGAAGGGACGACCGCCTCGGGCCGCTTCGTCGATCGCGCCACGGAACGCTACCCCGCGATCGTGCTGGGGGCAAAGGCGGCGCAGCGGCTCGGTATCCCCGGCGTCGAGGGTCTCGTCCAGGTCTATGTCTCGGGTCGCCTTTTCACCGTGGTCGGCATTCTCGAACCGCTGCCGCTCATCCCCGAACTCGACAGCGCTGCGTTGATCGGCTACCCGGTCGCGGCCCGCCTCTTCGACACCGACCGCAGTCCGTCGAAGGTCTACGTCCGCGCCCGCCAGGGCGAAGCGCAGGTCCGGGCCGCAGCGGCGCTGCTGCCGCGCGCCGCCGACCCCTGGCGCTCCGAAGAAGTCGCCGTCAGCCGGCCTTCCGAGGCGCTCGAGGCGCAGGCCGCCGCTGAAGGCGCCTTCACCTCACTCTTCCTCGGCCTCGGTGCCGTGGCGTTGCTGGTCGGCGGGATCGGGATCGCCAACGTGATGATCATCTCGGTGCTCGAGCGCCGCTCCGAGGTCGGCCTGCGGCGCGCCCTGGGCGCGCGTCGACGCCACATCTCCGCTCAGTTCCTCGGCGAGTCGCTTGTCCTCGGGATCGCCGGCGGAGTAGTCGGCGTGCTGCTCGGCGTGGGCGCGACGGGCGCCTTCGCGGCATACGAAGGATTGTCGCTGCGGGTGCCACCCACGGCGGTCGCCGGTGGCCTCCTCGCCGCCTGTCTTCTGGGCGGGCTCGCGGGCCTTTACCCGGCAATGCGCGCCGCGCGTCTCACGCCGACCGAGGCCCTGCGCACGTCGTGATCCGCTACTACCGCACGCCCGCGGCCCGCCTTCGCAGAGCCCTGCGAATCGTCACGGTCGCCGCGGCGACCGTCCTGGCTCTCGTAGTTGCGTGGAACTGGGTCGACGGTCTCGGGCGGGGGAGGGCCGACCGGATCGAGCGGAACTCTGCGGGCAATGTCAAGCAGCTCTCGCTCGCCTGGCCACCCGAAGGTGAGGCGACGGTGGCGGTGGAGGGTCTCGGCAGCCTTGGCGTCAGTGGTGGCGAGGCGCCCGTGCCGATCGCCAGTCTCGCCAAGGTGATGACGGCTTACCTGGTGCTGAAAGATCATCCGCTGGAAACCGGCGAGGAAGGCTTCGGGATTGAAATCAGTCCCGCCGACGTCGAAGAAACTCAGCAGCGGATCGTCCTCAACCAATCAGTGATCGAGGTCGAAGCCGGCGAGGTGCTGAGCGAGCGACAGGCGCTGGTGGCGCTGCTGCTTCCCTCCGCCAACAACATCGCCGCCCTGCTCGCGGTTCACGAGGCGGGCAGCGTCGAAGCCTTTGTCACCGAGATGAACGAAGCCGCCGCTGAGCTGGGGATGCGGAATACCCGCTACACGGACCCCAGCGGCTTCGAGGACACCACCGTCTCGACCGCTGCCGACCAGATCAAGCTCGCGCACGCCGCGATGGCCGATCCGACCTTTGCCCGGATCGTCGCCATGCCCTCAGCCTGGCTGCCGGTCGCCGGTGAAGTCGCCAACTACAACGAGCTGGTCGGCCACGAAGGCTTCATCGGGATCAAGACCGGCTCTGACCAAGCGGCCGGTGGCTGCCTCCTCTTCGCCAAGCGGATCGACGTCGGCGGTCGGATCCTGACCGTGCTTGGCGCCGTCCTCGGCCAGCGCGAAGGCGACTTCGTCCAAGTGGCGCTCGCCCGTGCCAGGAGCCTCGCCGCTTCGGTGGGCCCCGCCCTTGGATAGACGGCCGCTCAGCGCAGCTCGTCGAGCGACTTGACCTCGACGTCGAAGGGCTCGTCGGCGGCCCGGCGGCGGCGGTAGGGGGAGACGGTGACGCGGTGGGTTTCGCCGCAGGGGCAAGGGATCTCGACCGGGCTGGTGTCGGAGGACGGGTCGGTATCGACCTTGAGGCGGCGCAGGGTGCCGGTGGTTTTGCAGCCGAAAGAGATCACCCAGCCGTAGTCGGGCCTCTCGCGTCTTTTCTGGCGGTGAGGTGCGGGCACCCGCACATCCTCCCTGTTGGAGGAGACGGACGCTTCCCACCGCGAAAGGGGATCGATCCAAAGCCGGCGAAGGAGGCGGAATGGAAACTCACCCGGCGCTTAGCGCCTTTCGCGGGCGCCTGGCGCCGGCTCTGATCGTTTTGGCCCTCGTTGCCCTCGCCCTGCCGGCGGGTGCCCTGGCCAAGAAGTCGGCGTCCCCTGTCCTCACCTTCAAGGTTATGGAGGTGGGCGCGCCGGGCAATCCGGCGGCGGGCATCGTGCCATTCACCAACGCGATCTATCGCACATGCGCGGAAGCGCCGAAGCCGAAGAGCAAGAAGCGTGGGCCCAAATGCATGATGGTCGGCAGGGTCGGCTACGAATACGGAATCGGCAAGCTCGAGGTGACGGTCGGGCAGTGGGTGACCTTCCTCAACACGGCCGACCCGCTCGGCCGCAACCGCCACGACCTCTACAGCGAAAACGAGAGCGGGGCGGCCTGGCCCCGGTTCGGCCAGATCAACTTCAACGCCGGCGCCTCCGCCGGTGATCACTACTCACTGGCGGCACCTGAATGGGCCGACAAGCCCTATGGCTTCGCCAACTTCCTGCGCTCGGCTCGTTTCGCCAACTCGCTCTACAACGGCAAGCTGCTCGCCAAGACCAGTGGCATCGAAGGTCCCTACATATACACCGACTACAGCGTGCGCCTCTCACCCGAAACCGAGCGGGGGATGTACGACATGCGGAATCCGAAGACGACCCGCACGAAGAAGAAGGGCTTCGTCATCCCCAGCCAGAACGAGTGGATCAAGGCCGCCTACTACGACCCGACCGGTCACGGCACCTACTCCTACTGGCAGTACCCGACCAACCCGGGCCTCTTCGGCAGCGAAGAACAGGCGCCCAAGGAAGCGGCGCTCGACCCCGCGACCGGCGACGTCACCAACGCCTCGACCCAGCCGCTGGCGATCTACCACAACCCGAAAGCCACGACCCCGGCACCGAGTTGGTGTCCCTCGAACCAGACGGCGGAAGCTTGTGCGGTCGACAATCCCTTCGGCTTTTCAGCGGAAACCTACGACAAGGGCTACACCAGCAGCCTCGGCACGGTCGGCCAGGCCGGCACCCTCTCGCCCTGGGGCACGCTGGACCAGGGCGGCAACGCGGTCGAGTGGACCGACACGATCACGGCGCCTCCGTTCGGGGTCAAAGGCAAGCGGGTCTGGCGACGGCTGCACGGCGGTATCGCCAATGCGCCCGCCTACCAGCTCTGGCTCTCGGCGGTCGGCCTGCAGCCGCAGAACAACACCTTCTTCACCGCGACCTACCCGTGGCTGGGGCTGCGGATCGGCGTGGTGGGTGACCTGAAGCCAGGCAAGCACTGAGCCTGGCGGTCCGGCGGGCGAGGGTGTCCGCCGGGCCGCATAGGTTGCCCTCATGAGTTGGGCGGGAGGGCGCATATTTGTGGTGACGGCTTTCCTCGCCGTGCTCGCGTTTGCCGGAAACGCCCAAGCGGCGCCGAAATCGCAGGCGCCGAAACACCCGCAAGCGCCGAAACAGTCGCCGCCGAAGCCGAAGCACTCGCAGCCGGGGACGTTGACCCAGCTCACCGGCAGGCGTGGCTGTCTGGTCGATCGCTCCGCCAAGGCGGGCAGCTGCGCTCAGGCGCGGGCGCTGAACGGTCCGGGCCCCTTCATGGGCTCGCGGGCAATCGCGATCAGCCCGAATGGCAAGCAGGTCTACGTCGCCTCCTCGAAGAGCGATGCGATCGCGATCTTCAGCCGCGACCACCAGACCGGGGTTCTCGCCCAGTCGCGGAAGGGCGCCGGCTGCGTCGCCGTCAAACGCGCCTACGGCTGCGCCGGCGCGATCGGGCTCGACGAACCGAACTCGGTCGCGGTCAGCCCCGACGGGCGCAACGTCTACGCGACCTCGCGGGCCGGCAACTCGGTCACGGCCTTCGCCCGCAATCCCAAGACGGGAGCGCTGCGCCAGTTGCCGCCCCCGCTGGCAGGCTGCATCTCCGGCCTGTCGATCCCCGGCTGTGCCAGTGGCCTGGCGCTCCTCGCCCCCGACGTCGTCGTCGTCAGTCCCGATGGCAACAACGTCTACGTCGGCTCCTTCTTCGGCAACTCGGTCGCCGCCTTCGCCCGCAATCCGGCGACGGGAGCGCTGACGCAGCTGGCGGGCAGCGCTGCCTGTATCGCCGAGGCGACCGCGGGGTGCACGACCGGCATCGCCCTCAACTCGGTCGAGGGCCTGGCGATCAGCCCCGACGGCGCCAGCGTCTACGCCGCCACCGCGCTCTCCAATGCGGTGGTGACCCTGTCCCGAGACCCCGGCACGGGCGCCCTGGCGCAGGCGAGCGACGGCAGCGGCTGCATCGTGCAGAGCGCACTGACCGGCTGCACCCTCGGTCGCCAGCTCGGCGGCGCCAACGCGGTCGCGATCAGTCCCGACGGTGACGGGGTCTACGTCACCTCGCTGTTCAGCAACAGCGTCACCTCCTTTGCCCGCAACGGGTCAAGCGGGGCCCTGACTCAATTGGAAGGGGCGGGTGGCTGCCTTATCTACCTGCGCTCCGCCGGCTGCTCCTTCGGCCGTGCCCTCGTCGCGCCCGAGGGCCTGGCCTTCTCGCCCAACGGCAAGAACGTCTACGTCGCCGCCTTCAAGACCGGGGCTATCGCCGTCCTCAACCGCGGCAAGGCCGGCGCGGTCGCGCAGAAGCCAGGCACCGCCGGCTGCGTGGCGGCGCCTTCGCTCTCCGACTGCACGGCGGCGCGGGCGCTTAAGGGCGTCAGCTCGATCGCGCTCAGCCCTGACGGCCATTATCTCTACTCGACCTCGTTCGAAAGCGACGCGGTCGACGTCTTCAGGAGGAATCGATGAGCGAGCGGGACGAGCGGCGCGACGACGAGCAGCAGCGCGGACTGACCCGCAAGCAGGTGCTCGGCGCCGGCGCCGGCGCTGCCGCCGCCGCACTGCTCGCCCAAGGCGCCGGGGTGGAGCGAGCGCTGGGCGCCGGCAAAGGCGGCAGGCGCAACGTCGCCGGAATGAACATCGTCCTCATCCTCACCGACCAGGAGCGGGCGATCCAGCACTTCCCGCCCAACTGGCTGCGGCAGAACCTGCCCGGGATGCGGCGCCTGCGCCGGCACGGGGTCAGCTTCGAACGCGCTTTCACCAACGCCTGCATGTGCTCGCCGGCCCGCTCGACCCTGATGTCCGGTTACTTCCCGGCCCAGCACGGGGTCAAGTACACGCTCGAGGAAGACATGCCCTACCCCGAATACCCGTACCAGGTGGAACTGCCGCGGCCGCCCGCCCTCTCGAATCTGGCCACGGTGATGAAAGCGGCCGGCTACAACGTCATCTACAAGGGCAAGTGGCACTGCTCGAAGCCGGCGCAGAAAGAAGACGCGCAGCCCTCTGACCTGGAGCGCTACGGCTTCACCCGCTGGAACCCGCCCGACGCGGGTGCAAACCAGAGTGTCCCCGAGGCCGGCGGCGGCTTCATCGACAACGACGGGCGCTTCATCGAATCGGTCGGCTCACCGGAGGCGGGCGATGAGGGAGTGATGCAGTACCTGAGCTCGGCCGCGGCCCAGCAGCAGCCCTTCTTCCTGGTGATCTCGCTGGTCAACCCGCACGACGTCCTCTTCTATCCGAGCAAAACCTTCCAGGAAGCCGGCTACGACAAGTCCTGGCTGCAGGGCGACATCGGCGTGCCGGCGACCAACGAAGAAGACCTCTCGACCAAGCCCTCGGTGCAGGAACAGTTCCTGAAGATCTTCAACCTCACCGGCAAGCCGCGGACCGAGGCGGAAAAGCGCGCCTACCTCAACTACTACGGCAACCTGATGCGCTCTTCCGACAACTACATAGTCAACGTGCTGAACAAACTGGAAGAGGCCGGCCTCTACGACGACACGCTGATCGTCCGCACCGCAGACCACGGCGAGATGGGCCTCACCCACGGCGGTATGCGCCAGAAGAACTTCAACTTCTACGAGGAGGCGACGCGGGTGCCGCTCGTCTACTCCAACCCGAAGCTCTTCCCCACGCCGCAGAGCACCGACGCGCTGGTCTCCCACGTCGACTTCCTGCCCACGCTTGCCAGTCTCGCCGGCACCCCCAAATCGGCGCGAGCAAACTGGCAGGGTGTCGACTACTCGAAGCTGGTGCTGAAACCGAAGACAGCCAAGCCGGTCCAGGACTACGTCGTCTTCACCTACGACGACATCCAGTCGGGACAGAAGAACGGGCCCTACCCGAAACCGCCGAACCACATCGTCTCGATCCGCGAAGGCCGCTGGAAGCTCGCCAAGTACTACGACACCAGCAAGAAGAACCCGAAGCCCACGCAGTGGGAGATGTACGACCTGAAGACGGACCCGCTGGAGAAGAAGAACCTCGCCTTCGAAGGCTACGAACGCTCCGAGCGCGAGGAGGCGCAGTTCCAGCGCCTCAAGCGCAAGCTGGCGCGGGTCGAAAAGACGCGCCTGCAGCCGCTACCCAAGGCGCGGTAATCAGGCCCGGGGCCTGAGGAAGTTTCGATTCCTAGCGACTGACAGGAGTGCCGCGCCGACGTTTGGGTAGTCGAAGGCAAACGTCGGAAGGAGGGACCGATGCGACGCTTTGGAGTCGCGATAGCGCTGATGTTCGTGCTGGCGCTCGCCGGGACGACCGTCGGCATGGCGGCAAAAGCGGGAACGGCGGATCTGGCGATAACGAAGACCGACAGCCCCGATCCCGTCACGGTGGGCACGGCGCTCACATACACAATCGGGGTGCAGAACCTCGGCCCGGATGCGGCGAGCGGGGTGACCGTCACCGATCAGCTGGCGAAGGGCGTCGATTTCGTCTCCGCGACCCCCAGCGTGGGGTCCTGTGAGCGTAAAGACCGGCGGGTTACCTGCCGGCTCGGCGAAGTCGGCACGCCCGCGATCGACTACTCGCCGACGACCGTGACCCTGACCGTGATTCCTCGCAGGCTGGGCGTGATCAGCAACACCGCTTCGGTCAAGGGGGAGCAGAAAGACCCCGACGCCGCGAACAACAAAGCCACCGCGACGACCACCGTCGTCGGCCCGCCGGCGACCTGTCGCGGCGTCCCCGCCACGATCACCGGCACGGTCGGGCGCGACTTCATCACCGGGACCTCCGGGCCCGACGTGATCGCGACCTTCCGCGGCAACGACACGATCGCCTCGCTGGGTGGCCGTGATCTCGTCTGCGCCGGCTCCGGAGCCGACTATGTGGGAGCCGGAACGGCGGCCGACCGAGTCTTCGGCGGGGCCGGCGGTGACCGCCTGATCGGCCGCGGCGGGCCCGACCTGCTCAAGGGCGAGGCTGGTTCGGACGTGCTCAAGGGACAACGTGGGGCGGACCGCCTGCGCGGCGGTCGTGGCAGTGACCGCTGTCGCGGCGGCGCCGGCCTCGATTCGGTGCGGGGGTGCGAGCGATAGCGCGCGGGTAGTAGAACCGCGCTGTGAAGTTCCGGATTCCGATCGTGCAGGCGCCGATGGCGGGGGGACCGTCGACCCCCGCCCTGGCGGCTGCTGTCTGCGAGGCGGGTGGCTTCGGCTTCCTCGCCGCCGGCTACCGCTCGGCGGGGGAGATGCGCGAAGAGATCGCCGGCCTGCGCGAGCTGACGAGTCGGCCCTTTGGCGTCAACGTCTTCATGCCCGGCGCTCCGGCGGACCCGGAGATCGTCGAGTCCTACGCGCAGCGACTGGCGCCGCTCGCCGAGCAGATCGGCGTCGATCTCGGCGAGCCGCGATTCGACGATGACGAATTCGAGGCGAAGTGCTCTGCGCTTACCGAGGACCCACCCGCGGTGGTCTCGTTCACATTCGGCTGTCCCGAGGAAGGGCTCGTCGATGAGTTGCGCGCGGCCGGCGCCGAGGTGTGGGTGACCGTCACCGATCCAGAGGAGGCGGTGGTCGCGGCGCGGGCCGGCGCCGACGGGCTCGTCGTGCAGGGCGCCGAGGCCGGGGGACACCGGGGCTCGTTTACCGATCGTCCCGAGCGGGTCGAGTACGGCCTATTGGCGTTGCTGCAGCTCGTGCGCCCTGAGGTCGAGCTGCCGCTGATCGCTTCCGGCGGGATCGCGACCGGCGCCGGTATCGCGGCTGTGCTGGCGGCTGGAGCCGCGGCGGCTCAGCTCGGCACGGCGTTCATGCTCTGTCCGGAGGCAGGCACCTCGCCGGCCCACAAGGAGGCGCTCGCCTCGACGCGGCCGACCGGCCTCACCCGCGCCTTCTCCGGCCGCCTGGCGCGCGGAATCGTCAATCGCCTGCAGGAAGAGCACAGCGACGCCGCGCCACTTGCCTATCCCCAGATCAACCACCTCACTTCGCCGCTGCGGGCCCACGGCCGCAAGACGGACAACGCGGATCTGATCAACCTCTGGGCGGGCGAGGCGCACGCGCTGGCCGAAGCACGTCCCGCCGCCGAGGTTGTGGCAAAGCTCGACCGCGAAACGCGTGAGGCATTGTTGCGGGTACGGTCCCGAGCGCAATGAGCGACGTGAGCACCGGAACCGACGTCTACGCGATCCCGCAGGAGCTGCTCGACTTCCGCGAGACGATCGGGCAGATCGCCCGCGAGCGGATCGCGCCGCGGGCCGCTGAGATCGACGAGAAGTCCGAATACCCGCGGGACGTGCGCGAGCTGCTGGCCGAGCACGACATCCTCGCCCTGCCCTTCGAGGAGGAGTACGGCGGCACCGGGACCGGCACGCTGATGCTGCAGATGGCGGTCGAGGAGATCGCCAAGGCCTGCGCCTCCAGCGCCCTGATCCTGATGGTGCAGGAGCTGGGCTCGCTGCCGATCCGGCTCTTCGGCAGCGATGAGCTGAAGCAGCGGGTGCTGCCGCGTTGCGCCACGGGTGAGTGGACCCCGGCCTTCGCGCTCTCCGAGCCGGAGGCGGGCTCTGACCCGGCGGCGATGCGGACCCACGCCGAGCTCGATGGCGACGAATGGGTGATCAACGGCTCGAAGAACTGGATCAGCAACGCGGGGGTCGCTGACTTCTACGTCGTCTTCGCCGTCACCGACCGCGAAAAGCGGCGGATCACAGCCTTCATGATCGAGGCCGACAGGCCCGGCTTCTCGATCGGCAAGCTCGAGCACAAGCTCGGCATCCGCGGTTCGCCCACCGGCTCACCGGTCTTCGACGACGTGCGCGTGCCGGCCGAGAACGTGATCGGCGAGGTCGGGCGCGGTCTCGGAGTCGCCCTCGGCACGCTGGAAAGGACCCGCCTCGGCGCTGCGGCACAGGCGGTCGGGATCGCCCAGGGGGCGACCGACTACGCGACCACCTACGCCTCCGAGCGGGTCGCCTTCGGCAAGCCGATCCTCGACCTGCAGGCGATCCAGTTCAAGCTGGCCGAGATGGAGACCGGCACCGCCGCTGCCCGCGAGCTGCTCTACAAGGCCTGCGCGATGGCCGACCGCAACGAGCCCGGCCTCGCCAAGCACACCTCGATGGCGAAGCTCTTCGCCTCCGACAACGCGATGCGGGTCACGGTCGAGGCGATCCAGGTGCTCGGCGGTTACGGCTACGTCAAGGAGTACCCGGTCGAGCGGATGATGCGCGACGCCAAGATCACCCAGATCTATGAGGGCACCAACGAGATCCAGCGCGTGGTGATTTCGCGCGCGATGGACCCGCGCTAAGCCATTGCGCCGTGACCAGCGTCACCGTCAGCGTCAGGCTGACGGCGATGGCGTTTTTCCACGTAGGACGGAAGATTGAGAATGTCTGATCATTTTTCATCAATTCGGTTTAGCGCAAAGTCGATAGATTGCAGCGCTTGTGCGGCGGGCAACGTGGATGAACAGCGGCCCGCCACAAGACGACGGCCACTAGTCACCGGAGGGCAGACTCATCACCTTTTCTCGTCTCAAGCCGACGCTTTTGTACACGATCTCGGCACTCGCGCTCTCGTTGTTCGCTTTGACCGCTTCGGCATCAGCGGCCACCGGCGCGATCAGCGGCAAAGTTGTCAAAGCCGGAACCAGCACCGGCATCGAAGGCGTTGAAGCCTGCGCCTTTCAGCTACCCGAATACGAACCGGTCTTTTGCGAAGAAACAAATGCGGCCGGTGAATACAAAATCAGCGAACTGCCAAGCGGCGAATACATCGTCGAATTCTGGGCCTCCTATCTCGGCTATGCCCCCCAGTTCTACAACGGGGTGTCGAGCTACGAAGACGCTGAAGAAATTACGGTAGGCAGTGGCACCGTCTCTGGGATCAATGCCGAACTCCATCAAGGGGGAGCGATTGAAGGACGGGTAACGGATGCCTCGACCGGCGCTGGCATCAACGAAGCCGTGGTGTGTGCCTTCTCACGGGTGATCGCCGGCAACTGCGGCCAGACGGATGCAGCCGGGAACTACGTGGTTATAGGTCTGGCGACTGGCTCTTATGGTGTCGAATTCTGGGCCGAACCCCTCGGCTATCCGACGCTCTTTTACAACCAGCAGTCGAATCCCAACAGCGCGAATCTCGTCAGCGTCACCGCGCCTGGCACGACCGGTGGGATCAATGCTCAGATGGGCACGCCGGCCTCGAAAACCGTGGTCGTTCCGCCTCCGGCGCCGCCAACGGTGACTCCGGCTCCGCGAAAGAAGCACAAGACCCTCAAATGCCGCAAGGGGTACAAGAAGACCAAGCGGCACGGTCGTCAGGTCTGCGTCAAGAAGCATAAGAAAAAGCACCACTCCTAAGGTCCACGCGGAGGGCGGCGACGAGCCACCCTCCGCATGAAAATCGAGGGGTCCGGTGGAGTCCCGTCGGAAACCCGTCCCAGCGCCGTCGGGTTAGGAGCGCCCCTCCGCCACCTGCGGCCCGCTCTCGACCTCGATTTCCGGCAGCACTCGCCGGAGCCAGTCCGGGCACCACCAGTTGCGGCTGCCGAGCAGCTGCATCACGGCCGGGACGAGGACCATGCGGACAATGGTGGCATCGAGGAAGATCGCCGCCGCGAGGCCGATGCCGAAGAGCTTGAGGAAGACTTCGGGCGAGGCGACGAAGGCGAGGAAGACGACGACCATGATCGCCGCGGCCGCGGTGATCACTCGCGCGGTCTTGGCCAGGCCGTCGGCCACCGCGCGCCTGGTGTCGTGGTCCTTGAGGTACTCCTCGCGGATGCGGGAGACGAGGAAGACCTCGTAGTCCATCGAGAGGCCGAAGAGGATCGCGAACATCATCACCGGCATGAACGGGGCGATCGGCACTTCGTGGTCGATCCCGATCAGTTCGCCGACCGCGCCGCCCTTGGCGACCAGGGTCATCACGCCGTAGGCGGCGCTGACCGAGAGCAGGTTCATCACCGCCGCCTTGAGCGAGATCAGCGGCGAGTGGAAGGCGAAGAGCAGCAGCAGGAAGGAGAGTCCGACCACGCCGATGATGAAGAGCGGCATGCGGCCGGTGATGTACTTGCTCTGGTCCTCCAGTGCCGGCGTCACGCCGCCGAGCCTGGTCACCACGCCTGAGCCTTCCAGCGCATCGGGAATCACGCTGTGGCGCAGGTGGTCGACCAGGTCGGTCGTAGCCGCGTCCTGGGGCGAGGTGGTCGGGATCACGGTGAAGAGTGCTGCGGTGCCCTGCGAGTTGAAGCGCGGTGGCGCGACGTAGGCGACCCCCGGGTCTTCGCGCAGCTGCGTCGTCAGGTCCTCGACCGCCGCGCGCGCCCCTGGGTCGGGCAGTTCGGCGGCGATCACGAGCGGCCCGTTGGCACCGGGGCCGAAGCCCTCGCTGATCAGGTCGTAGGCTTCGCGGGTCATCGTGCCCGGTTTGTCGTTGCCGGCGTCGGGGAAGCCCAGGCGCATGCCCAGTGCCGGCGCGGCGAGGGCGAGCAGGATCGCGGTGGCGACGATCGCCGCGGTCCAGGGCCGCCGCTGAACGGCGTGGCTCCAGCGCGCCGCGGGGGAGTCGCTGCTCCCTTCCTTCTCCAGTCGGCGGCCGAGGAAGGGGATGCGCAGGCGGTCGACCTTGGGGCCGAGGTAGGAGAGCAGAGCCGGCAGCAGCGTGATCGAGGCCAGCATCACGACCAGCACCGCGAGCGAGGCCGAGATCGCCACCCCGTACATGTAGGGGAGACCGGTGAGGAAGAGCCCCAGCACCGCGATCACCACGGTGCTGCCGGCGATCAGCACGCTGCGTCCCGCCGTCGAGACCGCCTCGACGACGGCGTCGTGGCGGTCCTTGCCGGAGCGCATCGCTGCGCGGAAGCGGGTGAGGACGAGCAGCGAGTAGTCGATGCCGACGCCGATGCCGATCAGGCCCGAGACCGCCGTGGTCCAGTTGGGAACGTCGATCACGTTGGCGAGCAGGGCGATCAGGCCGCCTGAGGAGATCCCCAGGCCAACCAGGGCGATCAGCAGCGGCAGGCCCGCCGCGACCAGCGAGCCAAAGGCGATCAGCAGCACAATCGCGGCGCCGAGGAAGCCGAGCCCCTCGGGACTGGTCTGTTCCTGTGCGGCGTAGATCGGTTCGCCACCGAGCTCGATCTGCACGCCGGCGCCGTCGTTATCTTCGGCCGCGGCGATCAGCTCTTCGCCCTGCTTCTTCTTGACCTCCCAGCCGGGGACGTTGAGCGGCAGCGTCGCGGTCGCGATCGTACCGTCCTTGGAGACGCGGATCGCTGAGCGGCGCTCGACGTGGTCGACCTTTTCGGCCTGACTGAAGAAGGCGTCCATCTGCCGCTTGGTTGCCGGGCTGTCGACCCCCTGCGGGTTCTTCCAGACGACGTAGATTTCCTGGCCCGAGTAGCCGCTGAATTCGCGCTTGGTGAATTCGCTGGCCGCCTTGGACTCCGAGCCCGGGGTGTTGTAGTCGGCGTGGTACTCGCCGGCGAGCGAGGAACCGAGTCCGATCAGGACGACGGTCGCGACGATCCAGGCGAGGACCATGCGGCCACGGCGGCGGTAGGCGATGTCGGCGAGGCGGGCGAGGCGGCGGGTCATCAGGCGATCCTTTCGCTCGAAAAATCCGTTGCAGGGCAGAAAGGTTTCAGGAAGAAACGATTCTTAGCAGAAAGCAAGACGGTAGGCTTCGCGATCCGTGAGCACCGATCCGATTGCGGGGGACACCGCTCCCTCGACACTGGCCTTTCTCCTCTCCCAGGTTGGGATCCACGCCTCGCGCCAGTTCGCCGAGCGGATCGGCGAGGTCGGCCTGCACCCGGCGCTGTTCCGGGTCCTGAACCTCGTCGACGCCGCCGAGGGCCGCTCCCAGCAGGCGATCGGTGATGCAATCGAGGTGCCCCCGAGCCGCATGGTCGGCCTCGTCGATGAGCTCGAGCAGCTGGGCCTCGTCGAGCGCCGTCCCCATCCCAGCGACCGCCGGATCCGCGCCCTCTACCTCACCGCCAAGGGACGCGAGACGCTCGAGCGCGGTCGCGAGATCGCCAAGGCGCACGAGCGCGACCTGACCAAAGGTATGCCCGCGGCCGACCGCAAGCGGCTCACCGAGTACCTGCAGAAGATCGTCGACGAGCAGACGATCGGGCGGGGAATTCATCCCGGACTGAGCGGCAAGGCGGAGGCGGCGGACTGAGTCAGCCCCGCCGCTCCTCGCGGAACATCTTCATGGCGTGCGTGCCGGCGGGGTGGGCTCGAAGCTCATTGACTTTCGTTGCCATCGGCGCCGGCAGATCGTCGGGCTGGGGGAGGGGTACGCCGTACTCGGGCGGCATCAGCACCGATGCCGCCAGTGAGGCGAAGGTGAGGTCGGCGGCGCTGAAGCGCTCGCCGCAGAGGTAGGGACGGCCGTCGGCGAGTCGCTCGGCGACGCTGTCGAAGACCGCGTGGACCGTCGCCTCGGACTGTTCGGCGCTGGTGGGAGTGATGTCGAGGTAGCGGTCGATGATCCGGGAGACGAACGGATACGCCAGGGGGAGGCCGCGGCGTTGCCAGGTGGGGACGCCGGTGCAGGCGTAGGCGATCGCGATGTCACGGCGGCCGCGCAGGTTGAAGTACATCCAGCGGCGTCCCTCTGGCCCGAGGCGCTGGTCGAAGTCAACTTGCAGCTTTCTGACTTCCGCCGCGCGAGTGGTGTCGTCGGGAAACAGGGTGCGGTCGGGCTGTGCTCGTGCGCTCGCCTCCTCGACGATTTCCGCCGAGTCGGCGAAGACCCGATCGCCCCAGACGAGCACGGGCGCGGTTTTCTTCCCACCGGCGCGCTTGACGGGGACCCAGTGGATCACCTGGAGGTGCGCCTGCTCCTGGTACTCGATGTCCGCCCAGTCGAGCGCCCAGCGGGCCTTCTCGCAGTAATGGCTGATCGGGATCGTGATCAGTACCGGCGACTCTGGCATTTGCACAGTGTGCCCCCGATCCTCAAAAGATGTCGATCGATCGCGATCTCACGAAGACGCCGATCGGGGCGTTTATATGGATGACGGCAGCAACGAGAGGAACTGGCATGCTCGCGACGCACACCACCATCGATTCGCCGATCGGGGAGTTGACGCTCGTCGCCCGCGACGGAGTGCTGAGCGGCCTCTACTTCCCGGGCCACTGGCACATGCCCGGGCCGGAGGTTTTCGGGACCCGAGCGGAGCGTGGCTTCGAGCGCGCGGAAGGGCAGCTGGCCGAGTACTTCGCGGGCGAGAGGACCGACTTCGAGCTGGCGACCAGCGTTGTCGGCGATGACTTTCAGCGGCAGGTGTGGGAGTTGATCGAACGCATCCCCTACGGGCGGACCACGACCTACGGTGAGATGGCCCGAGAGCTCGGCGATCCCACCCTGGCGCGTGATGTGGGCAGCGCCGTCGGTCGCAATCCGCTCTCGATCGTCCTTCCCTGTCACCGGGTGGTGGGCAAGGAGGGGCAGCTGACCGGCTACGCCGGCGGTCTCGAGCGCAAGCGCGCCCTGCTCGAGTTGGAGGGCGCCCAGGGTTGGGTCGGGAGCGCAGGGTGAGCAGTTGCTGCTCTCCTGACGGCGGCTCGTCGCTCAGCGTCGCTGCACCGCGTGCGCGGTGAGATCGCCGGGAGCGCCCTTGGCGCGGAAGCGCCGCTTCTGGGTGACGATCGCGTCGTCGTCGAGAGCCCCGAGGACGGCGCCGGAGACGAGGACCTCGCCCGGCTTCGCCGCCTCGGCGAGGCGGGCGGCGATGTTGACGTCGACGCCGAAGTAGTCACCGCCGAGCTTGCGCGGGCGGCCGAGGTGGATGCCCGTCCGCAGCAGCGGGCGGTAGCCGTCGACCTCGATCGCCTGCATGCGCTCCTCTGCGGCGAAGGCTGCCTCGACGGCACTGCCGCTGTCCCAGAAGGCACCCATCAGGCCGTCGCCGAGTCGCTTCACCACTTCGCCACGGTGGGACGCGACCGCGGGCTCGACGGCCTCGCTGAACTGGCGCAGCAGGCTGATCGCCTGCTTGTCGCCGGCCTCCAGCGCCCAGCTGGAGAAGCCGACCAGATCGGTGAAGAGGATCGCGACCTCGACCTTGCCGCGGCCGCGATCCTGCGACTCGGCGAGCCGTTGCCAGGCTTGCAGCGCCGTCATCCCCAGCTCGCCGAGCAGTCCCTGCTCGGCGCCGCGGAAAGTGACGAGCTGTCGAGCTGCCAGATCGGCGGGGCGTCCGCGAGCGGTCGAGAGCCGATCGACGAACTCGTCGTCTCCCATCGTCCGCTCTCTCGTCTGGCGCACCGATTCGACTAGCCAGGGATGCCGGTTGAGGCGTCGCGCGGTGGCGAGGAAACGCTTTGCCGCGGATTCTTTGCGGGCTTCGGTCACTCCCCGAGTCGCTCGGGAAAGCGCGGCAGGCCGTCGTCGGGGATCGGCTCCCAGGGAATCGCGTAGGCGGTGAACTGGTGGGCGGAGGGCCTGATGCCCGGATCGCCTTCGACGCAGCCCAGTCGCACCGCGACCAGGTTCGGGTCGTCCGGGTTCGTGGTGTGGGTGTGGCTGCCGCAGGTCGAGCAGAAGGACTTGATCCAGCCGTCGCCGGGGTCCCAGGCGCGCACCTGCTCCTCGCCTTCGGTGAGGGAGAAGGAGCCGGGGGCGCAGAGGGCGGTAATCGCGTGTGAGGTCCCGGAGCGCCGCTGACAGCGCCGGCAGTGGCAATAGAGGGCCCTGAGCAGCGGCGCGTCGACGCTGAACCTGACCGCGCCGCACATGCAGCGCCCCTGCAGGGGTTGGAAGCGCTCGGCCATCTCAGCTCACGGTAGTGGAGTCGAGTTCCCGCAGGGAATCAGGACGCTGGTGCGGCGCGTCGAGTCGAGCCGGACGCCCGGCGCTGAAGCGCGTAGAGAGCGATCGCGACCAGGGGCACGATGAAGTCGGACCAGAGGACCAAGCCGGTGTTGTCGCGAGCGTGGTTGTCGTGGATCGCGGCCTGGTGGATATGGCCGTAGGCATCTCCGAGGTAACAGATCGAGACGGCGAGAACGGCGGCGAGGAGGAAGCCGTCTCGGAAGCGGGCGCAGAGCACCCCGAGGACGCCGACCGCCAGATCGGCGAAGCCGACCTCGGTCTGGAAGCCCCCGTCGCCGTTGGTGAAGCCGATTTCCTTTGCCGTGTCAGGACCGTCGAAGAAGTGGAACATCGCGCCGAAGATCGCGGCGATGCCGACGGCGACCACCATCCACCAGACCAAAAAGATTTCGAGCGTGCGGGCGGCGCTGCGGGGCTGCGTGTCGCGATGTCGGTGAATCGCGGCGCCGATCAGCGCGATCGCGGCGAAGAAGAGGAACGGCATGCGGCGCGGAGCCTATCCCCGCTACCAGCCGCCATCCAGCGGTCTCAGCGTTTGTTCCGGAGCTTTCGATGATCGATTGCCCGGCCTATGGCCCGGGTAATCGATCATCGAAGCGGCGCGCCGCGTGTGGTTAGCGGCCGAGCGGCGGGAACGCCGGCGGGCGGCGCTCGACGAAGCTCTCGACGCCCTCGCGGAAGTCGGGGCGCTCGAAAGACTGCTCCATGTATTCGACCGCGGCCGCGTCCGCCTGGGCCAGGTCTCGAATCAGGTCGTCGTATATCTGGCGCTTGATCGTCGCCATCGAGGCGGGGGAGCTGAGGTCCGCGAGCTCGCGGGCATAGGCGTGGGCATCCTCGGCCGCCTGGCCCTCCTCGGTGAGCCGGTCGACGACGCCGAGTCGCTCCGCCTCCTCGGCGAGGAAGGTGCGGCCGGAGAGCAGCAGGTCGAGCGCGGTTGAGGTTCCGGCGACTCGGGGCAAGACCCAGGAGAGCCCGTACTCGGCGATCAGGCCGCGGCGGGCAAAGGCCGTGGTCAGCTTCGCTCCCTTCGCCGCGAAGCGGATGTCGCACATCATCGCCATCACGAAACCGAGCCCGGCGCAAGGACCGTTTATCGCGGCGATCACCGGCTTGCGCAGCGAGCGCGGCAGGCTCTGCGGGCGCGGGTCGGGCTCCACCGAGGAGCCGTTGCGCTCGACTTCCTCCAGGTACTCGAAGTCCGCCCCGGCGCAGAAGCCGCGGCCCGCCCCGGTGACGACGATCGCCCGCGCGTCGGGGTCGGTGTCGGCCTGCTGCAGGCGGTCGAAGTAGGCGCGGCCGAGCTCCGGCGTCCAGGCGTTGAGCGATTCGGGTCGGTTGAGAGTGACGAGCGCCACCCCTTCACGGACCTCGTAGAGGACTGTCTCGCTCACCGGCCCGCCTCCGCGGTCTCGACCGAGACCTCGATCCGTTCCAGCAGACGGCGGGCGTTGCCGCCGAGGTAGGCCTCCCGCGACCGCGGCCGCAGGCCCAGCAGCTCGATCTCCTCCAGCGCCCGCTCGTAGCGCAGCATCGGCCAGTCGGCGCCGAACAGCACCTGCTCGCGCAGCACCGTGTCCATCAGGTGGGCGATGTCGCCCCAGCCGCCGCCGGCGCCGGGGGTCATGTAGCGGGGGGCGATCGCGCCGAACTCGAGGTAGACGTTCTTGTGCTTCCAGGCGACCGCGGCCGCCTCGTGGGGCCAGGGCCAGCCGCCGTGGTGGCAGATCAGCGTCAGCTGCGGGAAGTCGCAGGCGATGCGGTCGATCAGGACCGGGCGCTCATGTTCGAGCGGGCCGTGCGAGGAGAAGTTGATCCCGGTATGGAGACCGACCGGCACGCCGAGCTGGGCGCAGCGGGCGTAGACCGGGTAGCAGCGGCGATCGGTCGGCGAGATGCCGAGGAAGCCGGGCTCGAAGACGATGCCGCTGAGGCCGAGGTCGAGGATCGCCCGGTCGACCTCTTCGACCGCGCCCATCACGTCGCGGGGGTCGACGCAGGCGAAGCCGCAGGCGATGCGGTCCCGGTTGTCGCGGATGACCGTCGCCAGGCGATCGTTCAGCTCCTTCGGGTCGGCCCACTCGACCTCGGCCTGCATCACGCCCAGGTCGACGCCGCAGCGCTCGGCTTCCCCGAGCCAGTCCTCGACCGTGCAGTCGAGGTTCTGCAGGAAGCCCTCGTAGACCTCGTCGTAGTGCAGGTACTCCTCGGGGATGGGCGGTTGGGGCTGCTCGCGGGTGTCGCGGGTCGGCAGCTTGACCCGGAAGTCGATGATCGGCTCCGCCATCCGCTCAGGCCCTCACTTTGCCGTCGCCGGTGCCAAATCCGCCGGTGCGCTCGAGCTGCTCCTCGGAGCCCTCCAGCGCCGCCATGTAGGAGTGGTAGAGGCGCATGCTCTGCTCCAGCGGTGCCCCGAGGCCGCGTAGGGCGAGCTCTTTGGTCATCGCCACGGCGTCGGCGGCGCGGGAGCCGATCGTCGCCGCCAGCTCGCGCGCAGCGGGCATCAGCTCCTCGGGCTCGACCAGCTCGTTGACGAGGCCGATGCGCAGCGCCTCATCGGCATCGATGAACTCGCCGCTGAGCAGCAGGCGCATCGCGTTGCCGAGGCCGACGACCGCCGGCAGCCGCAGCGCGCCGAAGCCATGCAGGAGGTTCCACTTGACCTCGGGCGCGCCGAACTGCGAGGCGGGCGTGGCGAGGCGGATGTCGCAGAAGAGGGCCAACTCGAGCCCACCGGCGATCGCGTAGCCGTCGATCGCGGCGATCAGCGGCTTGGAGATCGTCAGGCCGAGGTCCCAGCGCTCGGCGCGCCATGGGGCCCAGGGGGCACTTTCGGGCGCCTGGCTGTGCATCTCCTTCAGGTCGGCGCCGGCCGAGAAGGCCCGCCCGCCGGCTCCGGTGACGATTCCGACGCGGACCTCCGGGTCGGCCTCGATCCGCAGCAGCGCCGCCGTCACTTCCCGGTAGGTCTCCGTGTCCATCGCATTGAGGGCGTCGGGACGGCAGAGGGTCACCGTCCCGACCCCCTCAGCTCTTTCCTCGGTGACGGACATCACCGAATCTCCTCAGCCATGCCCGTGCAGTCCCCTCGTGTGTCGCCGTTGCTCCGTCGGCCCGGCGTGGCGATCGGGTTCGTAGGGCGGCACGTCGTCGCGCACGTCCGCCTCCTCCGGGGTCGCGGCGGCGAAGAGCTGGCCGGCCTCGACCAGGCGGGTCGGGTTGCGCCGCTCCAGATAGAGGGCGATGATGACGGCGACCGCGATCGTCGCCAGGGTCGCCCAGATGAAGTAGCGCAGCGGCGAGGGCGGCGTCGGGTGGACGTTGCCGTAGGTGACGATGCCGACGCCGATCAGGCCGACGATCGGCACGATCAGGTGTCGCCAGAGGGAGAACTCGGGCCGGTGCTGCTCGTAGTAGTACTTGACCACTCCGACCCCGAGCAGCGCGTAGGCGGCGATGAAGAAGAGCGTCGCGATGTAGGCCGCCCAGGAGGCGAGTTCACCCGGCTCGTAGATCGAGCCGAGGATCAGGGTGATGGCAAGGAAGACGGCCGCGACGGCGATGATCGCCCGGCTCGGGGCGCCCTTGTCGTTGACGTGATCGAACCACGGGGGCAGCATCCGGTCGCGTCCCATCGAGAAGATCATCCGCGAGGCCGCAGTCACGGTGACGATGTTGAGCGCGATGAAGCTGGTCATCACGGCGATGATCGAGAGCGTGCCGAGGAACGGGCCTGAGAAGTTCCGCGCCAGGGTGTCGAAGGGGGTGCCGTCGCTCTGCAGCGCTTCCAGTCCGGATTCGGTGAGGCCGAAGCCGACGACCCCGGCGTACATCAGCAACACGTAGAAGGCGCCGACCGCGAGCGTCGTCACCAGCACCGCCCGGGGGATCGTCTTGCGCGGTTCGTGCGCCTCCTCGCCGAGGGTGGTCGAGGACTCGAAGCCGACGAAGGCGAAGATCGCGAAGACGAGGCCGTAGATCACCCCCGAAAAGCCGAGCGCGCTTTCGGAGGGGTCGAAGGGCTTGAGGCTGAGCCCGTCGGCACCGCCGTTGAAGAGGACGATCAGCGCGATCAAACCGAAGATGAGGATCTCGAAGGCGAGGAAGAAGAGCCCGACCCGCAGCGACGGGGTCAGGCCGACCACGGTGATCACCGCGGAGAAGATGATCAGCGCCGCGGCGAGCCACTGCCAGGCGATCGTCACGCCCTGGCCGTCGAGGTATTCGCTGACGAAGGTCGAGAAGAAGCAGAGCTGGAAGGGCAACAGCAGGACGTAGGCGCCGAACAGCATCACTCCTGTGACGAAGCCGACCTTCGGCCCGAAGGCGTGCGAGAGGTAGGTGTAGAAGGAGCCCGCCGCGGGCAGCTTGCGGGCGAACTCGCCGATGATCACGGCGAGGCAGAGCGAGAACAACATGCCTACCGCCATCGCGAAGGGCGAGGCGAAGCCGCTCTCGCTTGCGATGAACACGAACCCAGCCGTGGCCCCCGCCGCCGGCCCGATCAACGCCGCCGATTGCACGACTGCGCCTCCCAGGCCGGTTGAGCCCCCGCGCAGGGTGGAAATGCGGTTGGACGTCGACTCCATTTGACTCCTACCTCTCTTTCGACTTTCTCTCGTTCCAGTCGGGAAGCTCTCGGTCGCGGTCCCAGGCGAGCGCGAAGGGGTCCTCGACTTCGGCGATCAGGGCGCTCTTCTTGACCCGCATCGAGGGCGTACGGGGGAACGGCTCCGTACGCCGCTCGATGTAGCGGGGGACCTTGTGCTTGGCGAGGCGGTCACGGCAGAACTCGACCAGGACCGCCGGCGTGACGACGCTCGCATCGTCGACGAACGCCACGTACGCCTTGACCTCCTCGCCTCGCAACTCGTCGGGCACCGCCACCACCGCCGCCTCGAGCACCGACGGGTGGGAGCGCAGGACGTTCTCGACCTCGGCCGCAGCGACGTTCTCGCCGGCCCGTCGCACGATGTCCTTCTTGCGTCCGAGGAAGTAGAGGTAGCCGGCCTCGTCGCGGCGGGCAAGGTCGCCGCTGTGCAGCCAGCCATCGGCAAGCGTCTCGGCCGTCGCCTCGGGCCGGTTCAGATAGCCGCGCATCATTCCCGGCGCCTTGATCAGGATCTCGCCGGGTTGATCGGGACCGACCTCGCGCCCCTCGTCGTCGACGAGGCGGACGCTGACGCCGGGGCAGGGCAGACCGATCGAGCCCGAGCCGGTCATCTCCTCGGCCTGCTCGAGCGGCATCGCCACCACCAACCCGGTCTCGGTCAGGCCGTAGCCCTCGACCCAGGGGAAGCCCCAGCGCTCGACGAACTCGGCGTGCAGCTGGGCCGGGATACCGATGTGCAGGGCGAACTCGACCCGCTGGCGTTGCTCCTCTTCGCGCGGCTCGGCCTTGAGCAGCAGCGCCGGGATCGAGGCCAGGGCGAAGAGCCGCGTCACCTGGTTCTCGACCACGACCGACCAGAAGCGCGAGACGCTGAAGCGGCGCATCGTCACCAGCGGCGCGCCCGCGTGCAGCGAGGTCAGGAACAGCCAGGGCGGGTCGTTGTAGAAGAACTGCAGGCAGCAGAGCAGGCGGTCGTCGGCGTCCAGGCCATAGAGGCCCAGGTAGAGCTCGACGAAGCGGAGCCAGTAGTCGTGGGCGACCATGCAGCCCTTGGGCGGGCCGGTCGTGCCGGAGGTGTAATAGACGTTGGTGATCGCATCGGGGTCGACACTCACCTCAGCGAGCGGCAGCGGTCCGGACTCGCCCGCGCAGTGCGCCAGGCCGTTTGGCTCGGCGCCGCTGACGACGACCACCTCGGTCTCGCCGGGCTCGATCACGGTCCGGATCAGCTGCTCGTGCTCGGCGCCGCAGATCGCCAGCTTGGCGGCCGAGTCGCGGACGATGTGGCCGGCGTCGTGCTCGCCGGCGGAGGTGTTGACGGAGACGAGGCTCGCTTCGCAGGCGTTCACCGCCAGCCAGGCGACCATGAACTCGGTCCGGTTCTCGAGCATGATCACGACGCGATCGCCGGGCTCGAGTCTCTCCGCAAGGTAGCCGGCGAAATCCTCGACCGCGGCGCGGAAGCGCTCGCGGGTGACGACGGTCCCGTCCTCATAGATGAAGGCCGGCTTGGCGGGCTCGCGATCCAGCGCCTCGCGGGCGAGGGTGACGATGTCGGCGGGCAGGTCGGCGACGGCTGAATCGAGCGGCGGCCAGGTGGCCTCGAGGCGATTCGCCGGCGCCGGGGTCACTCGTACCAGCGCTCCGGCGCCACCACGGTCTTTTGCGGCCACTCGAGATCGTGGGTGAAGATCAGCTCGGCGTCATGGCGGCGGGCGAGGGCGCGGATGCGCTGCCAGCTCGAGACCATCGCGTCCGGGCTCCAGACGATCCCCGGCAGCACGCTCTCCTCGATGTTGCGCGGCACGTAGGCGGCGTCGGCGACGAGGATCAGCGTCCGGCCGCTGTCCAGCCGGACCAGCATCGATTGGTGTCCGGCCGTGTGGCCGGGAGTGGGGAAGATGACGACCCGGCCGTCGCCGAAGAGGTCATGCTCGCCGTCAAGCTCGACCCACTCGACCGGATGGTCGAAGTCGGCGGGCAGGTAGATCTCGCGCTGGTAGATCGGCGGCCAGTGAGCGAACTCGAGCTCGCGGCGCTGGGCGTAGAAGGTCGAGTCGGGGAAGAACTCGATCCCGCCGGCGTGGTCGTAGTGCAGGTGCGAGAGGACGACGTGCTCGACGTCGGCCGGCGCGAAGCCGGCCGAGTCGAGCTGGCTGACGACGTCGTCTCCTTTCTCCATCGTCACCTCGAATGCATCGGCGGCCTCGCCGAGTCGGCCCCGGGGATCGTCAATCAGGGCCGGGTGGCCACCGGTGTCGAAGAGGACATTGCCCTCCGGGTGGGCGACGACGTAGAAGAAGTAGGGAATCTCGACCTTCGTCCCGACTTCGGGGTGGAAGGGGTCGAAGACGGACATGTCGGCGATCTCGCCCCCGCCGTGAAATGCATACACGCGGAGGCCGGCCATCTCAGCTCATCTCTCCGCCGGCCGCGGCTGCCGGTGGGTGCGTGGCGAGATCGGGCCGGTGCGGGGAGCCGGCCATGGCAAGGGCGAAGCCGGCCAGTTCGTCGGCGATCGCGGCAAGCGGCGTCGGGCCGGAGGGCGTGTACCAGTAGGTGACGCCGTTGCACATCTGGATCACGGCGAGGCGGAAGAGTTTTTGGTCGCCGATCCGGAAGTCGCCGGCGATCGCGCCGCGCATGATCACCTCGGCCCAGAGTGCCTCGTATTCGTCGCGGATCTTGACGATGCGAGCGCGGTTGGGCGGGTCGAGCGAGCGGATCTCGGCGTCGCCGACGTAGGCGTCGAGGAGGTTCTCGCCGTTGTACAGGACGTGGGCGCGGGCGATCCCGGCGAGTTCCTCGGGCGGACCCGGGGCCTCGTCCATCGCGGCGCGGGCTCCCGCGACCATCTCGTGCATCGCGTCGCGCATGATCGTCAGCAGCAGGTCCTGCTTGCTGCCCATGTGGTGGTAGAGCGCCGCGGTGGTTACCCCGGCTTCGTCGGCGATCTCCCGGATGCCGGTGGCGGCATAGCCGCGGGCGGCGAAGAGGCGAACGGCGGCATCTCGGATACGGGCGCCCGTATCTGGGTTTCTCTTGCTTACCGATCGATCGATAACCGAGAAAGTAGCAAGGGTCTCAAGGGCGTTCAACCCTTTTCCCCGATCTGGGCCACGGTGGAGGAGAATGGCGCCGATGGCTGGGCAAAAAGGCCAAAGGGCGGTGCGTGCGACGGTTCGCGGTGGGGTCCAGGGAGTCGGTTTCCGTGACGAGGTGAGGCGACGAGCGGATGAGCTCGGCGTGTCGGGTTGGGTGCGCAACCAGGACGACGGCGCCCTTCTGGTCCACGCCGAGGGGGCGGAGGCCGCGGTGGATGAATTGCTCGACTACCTCCGCAAGGGGCCGCGGATGGCTCGCGTCGAGACGGTCGACGTCGAGGAGGTCAAGGTCGAGGGCCACGAGCAGTTCGCAATCCGCGGCGTCAGCGCCGGCGTCTTCGTCGTCCAGGAGCACGCCGCGACGGCCCATCACTTCGACCTGCGGCTCGAGGTCGACGGGGCGATGCGCTCCTGGGCCGTCCCCAAGGGCCCGTCGATGGATCCGGCGGTGAAACGCCTCGCGGTCCAGGTCGAGGACCACGGGATGTCCCACAACGACTTCGAGGGGCCGACCGAAGGGGGCGGCGTGATCGTCTGGGACCGTGGCAGCTACGAGCAGGGCGGCCGCGTGCCCTGGCCCGAGGCGCTCGAACGTGGCCACGCCGTCTTCGTCCTCCACGGCGAGAAGCTGCGCGGCGGCTTCGCCCTGCAGCGCACCCGTCCCGGCGAGAAGCCGCAGTGGCTGCTGATCAAGCGGCGGGACGATGAGGCGGAGCCCGGCTCCGACGTGGTCGCCGAGCGGCCGGCCTCGGTGCTCAGCGGCAAGACGCTGGACGAGCTGCTCTAGCCGCGGGAAACGACGGACGATGCCGACCGATTTGATCCTGGGCGCGGCGGTGGCTTTCTGCCTGGCGACGCTGACCGCGCCGGTCGGCGTCTCCGGGGCGGTGTTCCTGGTCCCGTTCCAGGTCAGCGTCCTGCACACGCCGAGCCCGGCGGTGACGCCGACCAACCTCCTCTACAACCTCGTCGCGATCCCAGGTGCGCTGTTTCGCTTTCACGGCGAAGGCAGGTTGGGCGGGCGGCTGACCCGGCTGCTGGTCCTCGGCACGCTGCCGGGCGTGGTCATCGGAGCCGTGCTTCGAGTCACCCTGCTCGACGGTGGCGACGCGTTCCTCCTCGTCGTCGCCGCGGTCCTGGTCCCCCTGGGCGCCTGGCTCGCCCTCGCCGAGCCGCTGTCGGCGGCGGGCGCAGCGGATCTGCGGCGCCGTCGCCAAGTCCTCGTCCTCTCCCTCGCCGTGGGCGTGATCGGCGGGATCTACGGAATCGGCGGCGGCTCGATCCTCGCTCCGATCCTGGTCGGCCTCGGCTTCTCGGTGCTCGAGGTCGCCCCGGCGGCGCTGGCGGCGACTTTCCTCACCTCGCTCGCCGGGGTCTTGGCGTTCGTCCTGCTCAGCCTCGGCGCGGGCGGGGACGTCGCTCCCGATTGGTCCCTTGGCGCGGCGATGGGCTTGGGCGGCCTCGCCGGCTCCTATCTCGGCGCGCGCCTGCAGCCGCGGCTGCCGGAAGCCCTGTTGCGGCGCGGCCTCGGCTTGCTGGCGCTCGTGCTTGGGGCGCGCTATGCCGTGCTGGCGATTGCCTGAGGGGCGGGATCTTCTGACGCCTTTATATGTCTATAGGGGTGTAAAGGCATCAGAAAGTACGGTTGCCCCGTGGCAGTGACGATCGACGAGCTGACAGTGGCCGACGAGGCTTCGGCTTGGGCGGAGCTTGGCTTTGCAATCGACGGCGATAGCTGCGTGGTCGGTCAAGTACGGATCCGACTGGCGGGACGCGGGGCGGGCAAAGGATTGGTGGGCTGGGTGCTGCGGGGCCTCGATGGGATGGACGCCCATGAGCGAGGAAACAGCGCCGGCGAAATCGATCTGGATGGGCTCCCGACCTCCCTTTCCGACAACGAGGCGCCTAGTGAGCCCGCTCTGCATCCCAACGGCATCACCGCGCTCGATCACGTGGTCGCGATCAGCTCCGACCTCGACCGGACCGTCGCCGCGCTCCAGGGTGCGGGTCTCGACCTGCGGCGCGTCCGCGAGGAGCCGACGCCGGCGGGGGCGCCGCGGCAGGCGTTCTTCCGGCTCGGCGCGGAGATCCTCGAGGTCGTGCAGGCGCCACCCGAGGCGATCGAGCGGACCGGGGGAGACCGGCCGGCGTTCTTCTGGGGCCTCGCTTTCGTTGCCCCCGATCTCGACGCCACGGTCGCCCAGCTCGGCGAGTACGCCAGCGAGATTCGCGACGCGGTTCAACCCGGTCGCCGCATCGCCACCCTGCGCCGCTCCGCCGGCCTGTCCTTGCCGGTGGCCTTGATGACGTCGCTCGCTTAGTCGCCCATCCGATATTTACCCACCCCTGAGTGGGTCAAAGTCGGATGGACTAGGTCGTGGCGCTTACGTTGAGGCGCTCGTGGACGAAGCGGACTACCGCTGCGCCCTCGCCGACCGCGGTGGCGCAGCGCTTGATCGAGTCGGCGCGCACGTCGCCCGCCGCGTACACGCCGGGGACGCTGGTCTCGAGCAGCCCGCCGGCGCCCGCCTCGGCGCCGGTGAGGACGAAGCCCTTGGGATCGCGGGCGATCGCATCGCCAAGCCAGTCGGTGCAGGGGGTGGCGCCGAGGAAGAGGAAGAGGTGTGAGAAGGGCAGCTCCGTCCCGTCCGTCAGCGTCACCGCCTCGAGCTTGCCGTCTTTGCCGTGCAGGGCGGTGATTTCGCTGCGGTCGCGGACGGCGATGCCGTAGCGATCGAGGTCCTCGATCAGGTAGTTGGACATCGTCTCGCTGAGGTCGGCGCGGCGGTGCAGCAGGGTGACGAGCGCTCCGCCACGGGCCAGCCAGATCGCCGCCTGTGCCGCCGAGTTGCCGCCGCCGACAACACCGACCCGCTGGCCGCCGCAGAGCTGCGCCTCGGGCGGGCCGGCGGCGTAGAAGACGCTCAACCCCTCGTACTCGTCGAGGCCCTCGACCGGCAGGCGCCGGTATTCGGCGCCAGTCGCGAGCAGTACGGCCGGGGCAAGGATCTCGTTGCCTTCCTCGAGCCGGAGCAGGTGGCGCTCGCCGTCGGTCTCGAGGGCGGCGGCCCGGTAGGGAGTGGCGGTGCGAGCCCCGAACTTGCGCGCCTGGGTCACCGCGCGACTGGTCAATTCGGTGCCGCTGATCCCCGCCGGGAAGCCGAGGTAGTTCTCGATTCGACGCGAGGTGCCGGCTTGGCCGCCGAGCCCGGTGCTGTCGATTACCAGGGTGTCGAGCCCCTCGGAGGCCCCGTAGACCGCGGCGCCGAGGCCAGCCGGTCCGCCGCCGACGATGACCAGGTCGACCTCTTCGCGCCGCTCGAGCTCGCGCCCGATGCCAAGCGCGCGCGAGAGCTGCCCGTTGGTGGGCCGGCGTAGCTCGGCGCCCCCAGGGAGGCGCACCAGCGGGATCTCCTCCGGAGCGAGGTCGGAGAGTACTGCCGCCGCCTCCTCGCTCTCCTCCGGCGCGAGCCAGGAATTGGGGAGCCGTTGGCGCCTGGCGAAGTCGAGCAGGCGGCGGGTCTCGACGGAGTCACGGGGGCCGAAGATCTCGATTCCGACCCCCTGCTCGCGCTGCAGCAGCTCACGCCGTTCGATGAAGGCCGAAAGCAATAGGTCGGAGAGCGAGCCATCCTCGAAGAGCAGCCGGCGCAGGACTTCACGGTCGACGGCGACGTAGCGCAGGGGCTGGGTGACGATGGCGGTGAGGAAGACCGTCTGCCCGGAGAGCAGGTTCATCTCGCCGAGGAAGCTGGAGGGACCATGGCGGACGATCTCGCGGCCGGCGGCGTCGGTGATCGAGACCTCACCCTCGCGCACCGCGATGAAGGGGTAGGTCGCGTCGCCCACCTGGAAGAGCGTCTCGCCGACTTCCGCGGTCAGCTCCTCGCCCTTGCCGGCGAGGGTCTCGAGCTGGGAGTCGGAGAGGATCCGGCGTGCCAAGCGTGCCACGACGCCAAGCCTAGACGGTTCCCAGACCTGCCCAGCGAGCCCGCGAACCCCACTCGCTATCCTTCTTCTAGGACTAACTACAGAAATTGGACCTTGCCATGGCATATCTCTTGATTCCGCTTGACGATGCGCTCGTTTTCCCCGGCGTCTCCGCGACCCTGCCGATCGACACCGGCGATGAGGAGCGCGTCTTCCTCTTGCCCCGTCGCGACGGCGAGTACGGCCGCGTCGGCGTCGTCGCCGAGGTGGTCGAGAGCGGCCGCTCGCGCCTCGGCGGTCCCGCCGCGACGGTGGTCGGCCTGCATCGCGGGCTTGCCGGAGCCGCGGTCGCCGGCGAGGAGGGCGACGACGGCGCCCTGCGCATCGAGGTGCAGGAGGTCCACGACGGTCACCCCGACGACGAGCACACGCAGGAGCTGGCGCGCGAGTATCGCGCCGTGGTCGAAGAGATCCTCGAGCTGCGCGGCGCCGACGACCGCATCGCCGCCTTCCTGCGCTCGGTCGAGGAGCCGGGAGCGCTGGCCGACACCACCGGCCTCAGCCCCGACGTCTCCAACGAGCAGAAGCTGCGCCTGCTGGAGGCGATCGACGTCTCCGCCCGCCTGCAGCTGGCGGTCGAACTGCAGCGCGAGCGGCTGGCCGAGCTGCAGGTGCGCAGCCGCATCCGCGAGGACGTCGAGTCCGGCGCCCAGAAACAGCAGCGCGAGTACTTCCTGCGCAAACAGATGGAGTCGATCCGCAAGGAGCTGGGTGAGGACGAGGCCGACCTGATCGGTGAGTACGAGCGCAAGATCGCCGAGGCCGAGATGCCCGAGGCGGTCGCCGAGCAGGCCGAGAAGGAGCTGCGCCGGCTCGAGCGCCAGGGCGAGCAGTCGCCCGAGTCCTCGACGATCCGCAGCTACCTCGACTGGCTGATCGCGATCCCCTGGGCGAAGCGCTCGGAGGAGCGTCTCGACCCCGTGCACACGCGCGAGGTGCTCGACGCCGACCACGCCGGGCTCGAGGACGTCAAGAAACGGATCACGGAGTTCATCGCCGTGCGCAAGCTGCGCGAGGAGCGCGGGGTCGAGGACGACAGCCGCGCCAACGGCGCGATCCTCACCCTGGTCGGGCCGCCCGGCACGGGCAAGACCTCGATCGGCGAGTCGATCGCCCGCGCCCTTGGGCGCGAGTTCGTCCGCATCAGCCTCGGTGGCCTGCACGACGAGGCCGAGATCCGCGGTCACCGTCGCACCTACATCGGCGCCCTGCCGGGACGGATCGTCCGCGCCCTGCGCGACGCCGAGACGATGAACCCGGTGATCCTGCTCGACGAGGTCGACAAGGTCGGCGCCGATTGGCGCGGCGACCCCTCGGCGGCGTTGCTCGAGGTACTCGACCCGGCGCAGAACCACTCCTTCCGCGACCACTACCTCGACGTCGAGGTCGACCTCTCCGAGGTCGTCTTCATCGCCACCGCCAACCTCGTCGACACGATCCCGGCGCCGCTGCTGGACCGGATGGAGACGATCGCCTTCGACGGCTACACCACCGCCGAGAAGCTGGCGATCGCCCGCGGTTACCTATTGCCACGCCAGCTCAAGCGCAACGGGCTCGAGCCGGAGGAGGTCGAGGCCGAGGACGAGATCCTGCGCAGCGTCATCTCCGAGTACACCCGCGAGGCGGGCGTGCGCCAGCTCGAGCGCGAACTGGGCAAGCTGCTGCGCGGAGCGGCGACGCGGATCGCCGCCGGCGACGCCGAGACGCCGATCGTGCTCGACGCCGAGGCCCTGCACGAGGCGCTGGGGCGTCAGCGCTTCTTCCAGGAGTCGGTCGAGCGCACCGCGATCCCGGGAGTCTCGACCGGACTGGCGGTGACCGGCACCGGCGGTGACGTCCTCTTCATCGAGGCGACCGCGATGGAGGGCGACAAGGGCCTGGTCCTGACCGGCCAGCTGGGCGACGTGATGAAGGAGTCGGCGCGGATCGCGCTCTCCTACGTGCGCTCGCACAGCGAGGAACTGGGGATCGGCCCGGAGCGCTTCCAGCGCGAGTTCCACCTGCACGTGCCCGCCGGGGCGATTCCCAAGGACGGTCCCAGCGCCGGCACGGCGATGACCACCGCGTTGGCCTCGCTGCTCTCCGGGCGACCGGTCAAGCACACCGTCGGGATGACCGGCGAGGTGACCCTGCAGGGCAGGGTGCTGCCGATCGGCGGCCTCAAGCAGAAGGTGCTGGCCGCCCATGCGGCGGGCCTGACCGAGGTGATCCTGCCCGAGCGCAACCGCGGCGACCTCGCCGAGGTGCCGGAGGAGGTGCGCGAGCAGATGACCTTCCACCCGGTGATGAGCGTCGAGGAGGTGCTCGAGCACGCGCTCGAGCCGGCCGAGAAGGGCGCCGATGTCGCCGCGATGTCGTAGCTGCTCGCCCGTGCCGAACGAGGTGCGGGCGGCGGCCAAGCTGCTCGAGCGCCGCTGGACGCTGGCGACGATCTACGCCGCGGCCGGCGGCGCCGTCCGCTTCAACGAGTTCCGCCAATCCCTCCCCGGCGTCTCACCGACGACGCTCTCCGAGCGGTTGGAGCAGCTCGAGGCGGCGCGGATCGTCGAGCGCCATCTCATCCCCGGTCGCCCGCCCCACACCGAGTACGTCCTCACCGTGCAGGGCGAGCAGTTGGCGCGGGCGGTCGGTGGCCTGCTCGAGCGCGGCCAAAAGGGTGCCGTCGGTTCCGACTAGGGTTCAGCCGGTGAACGACGACTGGCGCCTGCAGGTCGACGTCGACCACCCGGATTCGCTGCTCGACAGCCTCGACGCCCGGGAGTTGGCGCATGACCTGAGCAGCGCCTTTCACGACCGGGTCATCGTCAGTCGCGACGACACTCGCGTCTTTCTCTACGCGGGCTCGCGAGAGCAGGCGGAAGCCGCCCGCAAGCTGATCGTCGAACTCGACCAGGAGCACGCCTGGAACGCGACGATCGACTTCAAGCGCTGGCACCCGGAAGCCGACGAGTGGGAGGATCCCGACAAGGCGCTTCCCGAAGACGCCGCCGCCAGGCTGGCCGAGCACGAAGAGCTGATCGCCGCCGAACGCAAGCGGGTCGAAGAGAGCGGCGAGCCCGAGTACGAGGTCAGGGTCGACCTGCCCTCGCGGCACGAGGCCGAGCGGTTCTGCGACCAGCTCAATGCCGAGGGTCTGCCGGCGATCCACCGCTGGCGCTTCCTCCTCATCGGCGCGACCGATGAGGACACCGCGAAGGTGCTTGCCGAGCGCCTCCGGGCCGAGGCGCCTGAGGGCAGTACGGTCAAAGTCGAGGGGACTTGGAGGACGGTCGTCGGCGAGGGCCCGCGCAATCCCTTCGCCGTTCTGGGCGGGCTCGGCGAGTAGCCGGCCTCCCGATCCGGAGTACCGAGCCCTCGTCTGTCTGCTCGCCTAGCCCACCTGTTCGGTAGGCCGGATCAGCATCTCGTTGACGGAGACGTGCGGGGGGCGGGTGACGGCGTAGGCGATCGCGTCGGCGATGTCCTCGGCTTCGAGCGTCTGGATGTCGGCGAAGCGCTCGCGCACCTGCTCCCTCACCCCGTCGCGGATGTGGTCGGTGAGCTCGGTGGCGACGGCGCCGGGCTCGATGATCGTCGAGCGCACCCGGCGTGAGGCGAACTCCTGGCGGAAGGACTCGCTGAAGGCGCCGACCCCGTGCTTGGTCAGGTTGTAGACGCCGGAGCCGGAGCGGGCGAGGCGGCCGGCGACCGAGCTGATGTTGACCAGGTCGGCACAGTTGCGGGCCGAGTCCTCGGCGGCGGCAAGCAGGTGGGGCACGGCGGCGTGGGTGGTGTACGCCAGGCCCTTGAGGTTGATGTCGATCATCCGCTCCCACTCCTCGGTGGGCGCGCCCTCGATCGGGCCGAGCAGCATCTGGCCCGCGTTGTTGACGAGGATGTCGAGGCGGCCGAGCTCATCGACGGTGCGATCGACCGCGGCGATCGCCTGCTCCTGGTCGGTGACGTCGGACTGGATCGCCAGGGCGGTGCGGCCGGAGCCACCGATCTCGCCGGCGAGGCGCTCGAGCCGTTCCAGGCGCCGCCCCGTCACCGCCACCTTTGCGCCCTGCGCCGCCAATGCGCGCGCGGTCGCCTCGCCGATGCCGCTGCTGCCCCCTGTCACCAGCGCCACCGTGCCCTCGAGTGAGACCGCCATCGCCTGACAACCTACCCGGCGGGGGGTTCCGGCCAACCCGGTAATGATCTCTCCATGACCGCCGCGCTCGGATGGGGAGCCCTGGCCGCTTCTTCGCTGCTGCTTGGAGCACTGCTTGCCTTCGCCCGACGCCGGCCGGACCGGCAGGTCGGCTTGGTCCTGGCCTTCGGCGCCGGGGCGTTGATCAGCGCGGTCAGCTTCGAGCTGGCGGCCGACGGACTGGAAATCGGCAGCCTCCGATCGACGGCGATCGGCCTCGGTGCCGGCGCCCTCACCTACTTCACCTGCGACGGGCTGATCGCCGCCCGCACCGCGACCGGTCGCGGGCGCGGCGGGCGGGCGGGAGCGGACGCTTCGGGCGGAGGCACGGCGCTGGCGCTCGGCGCCTTTCTCGACGGCATTCCCGAGCAGCTCGTGCTCGGGATCGGCCTGGCCGGTGGCGAGGGAGTCGGCATCGGGCTGCTCGTCGCGATCTTCGTCTCCAACCTGCCGGAGGCGATCGGCTCGGCCAGCGACATGCGCGCCGCGGGCACAAGCCGACGCAAGGTGCTGGCCCTCTGGGGTGCCGTCGCCGCGATCTGCACCCTCGCCACCGTCTTCGGCTACGCGCTCGCCGACGCCGCCTCGGGCGAGCTGCGCGCCGGCATCGACGGCTTCGCGGCGGGCGCGCTGCTGGTGATGCTGATCGACTCCATGATCCCCGAGGCGACCCGGGAGTCGGGACGGGTCGCCGGTCTGGTGACGACGCTCGGCTTCGCCGTCGCAACGGCGCTCTCCAGCCTCTCCTGAGATTCGTCTATCCGACGTTCACCCACCCAGGGTGTGGTCAAAGTCGGATGGGCTAAGAGACCGGCGGCGGTGTGCCTTTGGCGCTTGCCGCCAGCGCCGGGTCCCACTCGCAGACCAGGCAGGCGTGCTCGAAGACCGAGCGGGCGAACGCGAGCGCGGCGGCGTGCGGGTCCCCAGCGGCGATGGCGTCGTCCCAGTCGAGGACGTACTCGCCGAGGTCACTGTCCCACCTGGCTGCCGCCGGTGAGACGTCGGCGCCGGAGAAGGAGTCGGGAGCGGGGTGGGCGTAGGCGTAGAAGGCCGCCTTGCCGTAGTTGGCATCGCCCGGCCACCAGCCCACCGCGACCTCCTGTGAGTCCATCGCGTTGCGCATGATGAAGTCGTCTGACGGTGGCGTGGCGGGGTGGCCGGAGAAGAGGCTGACGGCGAGATCGAAGGAGCCCCACCAGGCATTGACCGGTGTGCTGCGCCCGCGAAACGGGGCGCGGAACTCGGCGAGGACGAGCGCCGCACGGGTGGCGGCGGCGAAGTAGCCGGCGACCCGCTCGGGCTCGTAGCGGGCGTGGGCGGTGTCCTCGTCGAGCGGGGTGCTCCAGGGCACCTCCTGCGGAGTGAGGTCGATCTCGCCGAGGCCGGCGAGGTCGCGCAGGGCCGCGAGCACGTCCCGGGTCACGTCGGCAACCGAGCGATTCGGGGTGAGGGGAACGCGATGGACCCCGCCGTCGCTGTGTTCGGCGACCGCCTCGTGCGCGTGCAGGTCGAGGGCGACGACGAAGGCCCCGGAGCCGTCGGGTGCCGGCAGTGGCGCCGTCTCCCAGCCGCGGGCGGTCAGCCGCAGCGCCGCGTGCTGGAGCTGTGGCTCGGCCGGGGCAAGTTGAGCCGCCAGCTTGCCGAGCAACTGGGTGTGGGCGTGCAACGTGTCGCAGGTCTCGCTCCACTCGCCGTAGGAGATCGAGGGCCACGCCGCCATGCGCCCAGCTTACGCCTTGGCTTTCGCCCGACCGTGAGGGAGGATGCAGCGATGAAGATGCGGGCGGCGGTGCTGGAGGAGTTCGGGGAACCACTCGCCGTACAGGAGGTGGAGCTGGCTGAGCCCCGCGAGGGCGAGGTGCTGGTTCGGCTCGAAGCCTGCGGCGTCTGCCACACCGATCTCTACACCGCCTCCGGCGCCGACCCCTCCGGCTACGCGCCGACCGTGCTCGGTCACGAGGGAGCGGGCGTCGTCGAGCGGGTCGGGCCCGACGTCGCCTCACTGGCGCCGGGTGACCACGTCGTAACCCTCTTCTCGCCCCAGTGCGGTGAGTGCATCCATTGCCTGGACCCGCGCACCAACCTCTGCCTGGCGATCCGCGAGCAGCAGAACAAAGGCTTCCTGCCTGACGGAAGCACCCGCATCTCCCGCGAGGGAGACGGCATCCGCCACTTCATGGGCTGCTCGACCTTTGCCGAGTACACGGTGATGCCGGAGATCGCTCTGGCCAAGGTCAATCCGGAGGCGCCGTTCGAGCACGCCTGCCTCTTTGCCTGCGGGCTCTCGACCGGCCTCGGCGCCGCGATCAACACCGCTTCGGTGCGTCCGGGCAGCACCTGCGTCGTCTTCGGCGCCGGGATGGTCGGGCTCGGCGCGGTGGCCGGCTGTCGTCTGCAGGGCGCCGAGCGCATCGTCTGCGTCGACCTCTCGGCACAGCGCCTGGAGCCGGCCCGCGGCCAGGGAGCAACCGACCTGCTCGCCGGCGGCGAGGACGCGGTCGAGCAGATCCTTGAGATGACCGACGGCTTCGGCGCCGACTACACCTTCGAGGCGACGGGCAACGTCGCCGTGATGCGCCAGGCGGTCGAAGCCGCCCGCATGGGATGGGGCCTCTGCACCGTCGCCGGGGTCGCCGGCAAGGGCGAGACCCTAGACGTCGTCCCCCGCTTCCTGATCACGGGGCGGCGCATCGCCGGCTCTTCCTTCGGCGGCGTCAAGGGCCGCGAGCAGGTGCCGCAATTGATCGACCGCTACCTGGCGGGCGAAATCGACGTCGAGCCCTTCCTCTCCCACCGCATCTCCCTCGACGAGGTCAATCGCGGCTTCGAGCTGATGGAGGCCCAGGACGGCATCCGCAGCGTGATCGAGTTCGGGTAGCTCCCGGATTCGCGCCGCTCACGCCGGGGTACGTCAGGCCCATGCCCTTTTGGATCGCCAAGCGCGCGGCGCCCGCCGTCTGGAGGCGGATCCCATGGCGGCTGGTCTGGACCGTGGTTCTCTGGCTGGGCGCCAAAGGCCGTGACCGGGTCCAGGAGAACCTCACCCAGAAAGAGCAGAGTGAATTCGGGCGGCTGGTGAAGAAGTCAAAGGGACGCCCGGGTAACCTCTCTCAGCGCGACAAAACCCGCCTCAAGAACATCGCCGGCAAGGCGATCCGCGGCTAGCGAACCGCCTCGCCGGCGTCTTTCAGTCCGCTGCTTCTCAGTCCCGCTGCTCCAGCTCGCGTTCGCGCTCGGTGGCCTTGCGCTCGTTCAACTCGGCCTCGGCTGCGGTCCGCCGTGCCCGCTCCTCGGCCAGCTGCGCCTCGTTGCGGGCGCTGTCCGCCCGCTCGCGATGATGGCTGACGTCGTCGTGCAGGGCCTCGCCCTGAGCGCGTCCAAGCTGCCGTTCGCGCCTGCGCTTCGAGGCGATCGCGGCCAAGGCGACGACCACCGCCAGAACTACGACGACGATTACGACGATGGCAATGGTGGACATCGAATCCCTCCTGAGCTTGCGTCAATGCATCGAATCTCTTAACCGGCTTCGGCTACCCGTCGGCCCAGAGCGGAAACAGGGAGTGCCGTGGCGGGAGTTGCCTGCGGCGCGAGGAGGAGGGCGCACCGCATAACCCGAGTCGGTCTCGGGTAGGGGATGCCGACAAGCAACTGAGAAGGAGCGATCGATGACTGACGAGATCAAGAACAAGGACGACGCCAAGGGGCGCGTCAAGGAGGCCGCGGGCAGCCTCACCGGTGACGACGACCTCAAGCGCGAGGGCAAGGTCGACAAAGCGACCGGTGCGGCCAAGGACGGCGTCGAGAAGGTCGCCGACAAGGTGAAAGACGTTCTCAAACGCGACTGATGCCCGGGACTGACGCCCACGGGGAGTCCGTGGCCGTCAGTTTCTCTAAGTCGCTCGGGCGCTAAGTCCAGACGAGCTCGCGATCGATGATCTCGTCGAGGGCGTCCCTGACGCCATCGGCGGGGGTGCCGGAAATCAGGGCGCCGGCGGCGACGCCGCGGACGTTTTCGGCGGCGCGCAGCGCGTGCCAGTGGGAATCGAAGGATTCTCCGGACGTGGCCACGGTGCCGCCGTCGGCGTTGAGCAGCCGCCAACGCCACTTGCCGACGAGGTCTTCATATGCATCGAATCGGGGCATTTCCTCTCCTGACCTTGGATACGAACATATGTTCGCACAAGGGTCGGCGGGAAACTAGGACTCCTCAGAAGCCGGCTTGCCAAGCGGGATCGCCGGCTCACCGAAGGCACGGGCGAGGACGATGCTGAGCTCGTAGAGCGCGATCAGGGGCGCTGTCTCCAGCAGCATCGAGACCGGATCGACGCCCGGCAACGCGGCGGCGATGACGGCGCAGCCAAGGTAGGCGTAGCGGCGGTTCTGCCGCAGCTGCCGCACGCTGACGATGCCGAGCCTGGTCACCGCGAGCACTCCGACCGGGACCTGGAAGACGACGCCGCAGGCAAGCAGCGTCGTGCCGAAGAAGCTGTAGTAGTCCCTGGCCCGCACCTGGATGTTGAACTGCGAGTCGTTGAAGTTGAGCAGGAACTGGGTTGCCGCCGGCAGCACGACGAAGTAGCCGAAGACGACGCCGGCGATGAAGAGAACCGGAATCAGCAACAGCAGCGGGGTGATCGTGCGCCGCTGCTGCCGGCTGAAGGCCGGCAGCACGTAGGCGTAGGCCTGGTAGAGGATGATCGGCATCGAGAGGACGAAGGCGCCGTAGGCGGCGACGGTCATCGTCGTCGTGAACGGCTCGCTGATCCCCAGGGTGAGCAGCTTGTCGTGCGCCGCGGGCAGTGGTGCGTTGGCCAGTTCGAGCAGCAGGTGGTTCTGCCAGAAGCAGAGGCCGAGGGCGACGCCGAAGACGGCGATCGAGACGACGACGCGCGCGCGCAGCTCGTCGAGGTGCTCGACGAGGCTTACTTCGTCCTCGTAGGCAAGGGTCTTTACGCGCCGCATCGTCGCCGACTCAGGCGGTCTTGTCGTTGTCGGCGTGCTCACCCGAGACCGAGCCGCGGAACTCGCGGATTCCTTTGCCGACCGACTTGCCGAGCTCGGGCAGGCGTTTGGGCCCGAAGACGACGAGGGCGATGACGAGGACGATCATGATCTCCATTGGTCCGATGTTTGGCATGGTGTGTCTCCAGTCTTAGGTGGTCGAAGCTTTGCGGGGTCTGGCGACTTAGGGGTGAAATAGGCGGGATAAGTCGCCAGACCCTCGGTGCGATGGCGTTATCGGAGGAAGCCTGTCTTTTTGACCGCTTTCAGCACTGCCGCTGCCGTGAGTGGCGTGTCGAAGGGCCCGTCGGGGGTGATCCCGGAGGGCTTGCCGCTGAGCAGCAGGCCGGCGACGGAGGCGTGGCGAGCCTCGATCGACCAGATCGAGAGGGCGGCGGCGACGTACGCCGGGCCGGCGATGTTGAGCGCCTGGCCGGAGTAGGCGTGGACGCCGGTGTTCTCCAGCGCGACCGCGGTCTTGACGAAAGACGCCTCGCTGGAGGTGGTGCCGCCGAAATCGACTTTCGGCGCCGCGATCGCCTTCGAGCCGAGGGCCTTCTCGAGGAAGGCGACGTGGGCGTTCTCGTCGGTCGTCACGGTCTTCAGGAAGACCTGGGTCTGCTTGTCCTTGATGAATTTGCTCTTGCCCTGGTTGGCCGTCGCCTCGTTGTAGAAGGCGGCCTCGAGGTACTCGAGCGTGAGGGCGAAGTTGAGAATGCCGACGTCGCCTTTGCCGAACGAGGCGGGCGGGCGGCCCTTGCCCTTGGCCATCGCCGCGGCGGGCGTCAAGGCCCCGATCAGCGCGCCGCCGCCGACGACCGCGCCGCCGGCGAGTCCGGCCTTCTTCAGGAAGCCGAGCCGGGTGTCACCCTCTTTGAGGGTTTCGGCGGCGTCGTCGGCCGCGCGGCGGACCACGTCGTCGACGTTGGTCTGCGCGAGTGTCTTTTCGGGTTCCATGGCGCTCCTTATGAGAGGGGGTTTGAACCCCACTGCGAGATCCCCCGGCGGGCGGATCAGTGGAGCGCCGGGATTTAGATTCGCCGGCCGCCTAGCGTGCCGGGCGCTTGCCCGCGGAGCGCGCGGAGCTGACCAGGCCCCAGAAGGAGACGATCGCCCAAGCGCACTCGAGCAGGAGGAAGCCCCACTGCGAGCCGCCGGCGGCGAGCACGGCCAAGATCAGCGAGCCCGCCAGGTTGAGGCCGAGGTAGAGGCGGGATTGGGGGTCTAGGCGCTCCATCTGCGCGGCGATGTAGGCGACGAGGATCAGCGCCGCGCCGATGACCTGGACGACCTGGTCCACGCCTAGGCGTCGAGCGAGATCACGTGGGCCGTCTTCGGGTCGACCCGGCCCTCGAGCACCTCGAGGTAGGTGTCACGGACGGCGTCGAAGCCGGAGCGGTGGATCACTTCTAGCCGGCCGGCAATCCACTCGCAGAAGGGGTGCCAGGTCTCGGAGACGCGCTGCTCGAGGACGGCGGGCCCCCAGTCCTCGGAGCGCTTGTTGACGCGGTCCGGGGCGAAGAAGAAGGCCGGAGTCGGCCCCGGCAGCTCGCCCCCCGCGCCCGCGCCGAGCTCCTCCCAGTGCGAGGCGCCGACGGCCATGCTGTGGATCAGCTCGTCGCCGAAGTGCGTGTGGACCGCCTGGCGCACGGCGCCGTCGCCGGCGACGTCGACGTAGGTGGCGGGACCGCGATCGAGGCTGTCGACCTCCTCATAGGTGACGGTGCGCCCGTAGATGCCGAGGCCCTCGACCAGCTCGACGTTGCGGGGTGAGGTGAGGCCGACGAGCTCGACCCCGTCGCGCCGCGAGAGCAGGAAGGCGGCGGCGATCGCGGTCTTGCTCGAGGCGCTCGAGATCACGATCGGGCCGCGCTCGGTCAAGCCGTCATCGGCGAGCTGGTCGTCGATCAGGAAGGAGGTGAAGAAGAGCGGCCGCAGCAGCATCTGGATGTCCTCGCTGTCGGGCCGGTAGAAGGGGTCGCTCGCCGTGGCGAGGTAGCGGTGGTAGGCAGAGGGCAGTGCCTCGCGGTGGGGCGAACGATCGACGAAGCTGCCGCGGTCCACGCTCCCGGGCGTGACCAGTAGGTGCGAAGAAGGAGGGAGGTAGCCGTAGAGCCGGGTACCGGGCTCGACACCATCGACCTCGCTCTGCTCGACCTCGGCAAACCCCCACATCGGCACCCGTCCCCAGCCCTCCTCGGCCGGGAAGAAGTTCCAGTAGGACATCGCCTCGCCCATCACCGCGTAGGTGACGTTGTTGGCTGTGAGGCCGAAGCGATCGACCCGCAGCAGCGCCTGGCCGGGACCTACCTCGGGGGTCTCGGATTCGGCTATCCGGCACTCACGCAGATCGTCGCGCTTGACGAGGAAGTCGCTCATCGTGGAGACCATGCTCTCATGTGGCGGGTGATCCGGGAAAGAGGGTTCGGTGCGGTGGCGCTTCTGGCGGGCGTGCTGCTTCTTGCCGGTGCCGTCGGCTGCGGCGACGCCAAGGATGCGGCGGGCGGCGAAGAGGCGAAGGGGGCCGAGCGATCCGTGCTCAAATCTCACCTGCAGTCCGCCAAGGAGAAGGCCGAGGTCAAAGTGCCGGTGCGGCCCTCCCACTGCCCCGGCGGCCACCCGAGCTGTCGCAGCGCCGCAGGAGAGATCATCTACGTCGAGCGGGTCGACCCCGACGGCGACGGCGACGCCCACTTCGTCCTCCGCGACCCCCAGGGGATCACGATGCCCGGCATCACCGTGATCGACGTCCGCAAGGGCCTGCGCCCGCACCCACTACCGGGAATCGGCGAGACGATCAGCGCCGCCGGTCCGGTCCAGATCGGCTCCTACGGCCAAGAGCAGATCCACGCGCTCGAAGTCCACGTCGCCGGCGAGTAGCGGCCGTCAGGCGACGGCGCGGCGGAGAAAGTCGATCTGGTGCTGCTTGCGCATGATCATGTGCTCGAGCAGGTGCTCCAGGGCCTCCGAGCGGCCCTCGCGGCCGGTCGGCTCGATCGCCTCCTGCAGCGCTTCCACGACTTCGGCCTCGCACTCGATCAGCCAGGCGAGGGCGTCGGCGGCCCGCTGCTCGAAGCGGAGCTCGGCGATCTCGGTGGTCGGCCGGCCGCCGAAGGAGACGATCTTTTCGATCAGCTGACGAACCCCGTTCAGCTCTTCGTCGCCGAAGCCGGTCAGGCGGGGGCCCAGCGCCTGCGCCTCGAGTCCCAACAGACTGGCGGCGACAACCGAGTACTGGAGCGCCGAGCGGTACTGATGGCGCAACGCGGCGTTGAGCCGCTCGATCGCCTGCTCCTCGTCCAGGCGCTCTTCCGAATCGGGCATAGCTGGGGCTCTACCCAATTCGATCCTGAGGCAATCTCTGTCGGATAGCGGCTCTCGTTTCGGGGTAGCCGTCAGCAACCGTGGAGAAAAACGAGACAGACGACGCGCGCGAGACGAGCGGAGCGCGGGGACCGGTGCGGCGGGACTACCGGCCCGAGGGCGCTGCCGCCGACTCTGGAATCTGGGCGACGCTGAAGCGAACGGTCCGGGAGTTCCAGGAGGACAACCTGACCGACTGGGCGGCGGCGCTGACCTACTATGGCCTGCTCTCGCTCTTCCCGGCCCTGATCGCGATGGTCTCATTGCTCGGACTGTTCGGCGATCCGCAGACGACGACCAAGAGCCTGACCGAAATCATCACCTCGATCGGGCCGGAATCGGCGGCGGAAACGTTCGAAGGGCCGATCGACTCGATCATCTCCAACCAGAGCGCGGCGGGTTTTGCCTTCGTCTTCGGCCTGCTGGTGGCGCTCTGGTCGGCCTCCGCCTACATCGGCGCCTTCATGCGCGCCTCGAACGTGATCTACGAGACCCCCGAGGGTCGCCCCTTCTGGAAACTCCGACCGCTGCAGGTCGGCGTGACGCTGGTGATGGTCATCGCTGTGGCGCTGCTCGCGCTCGGGCTCGTGCTCACCGGACCGGTGGTCGAAGCCATCGCCGATCCGGTCGGGCTCAGCGACACGGCGGTGGACGTCTGGAACGTCGCCAAGTGGCCGGTGATGGTGGCGATCTTCGTGCTCATGGTCGACCTCCTCTACTACGCCTCGCCGAACGTGAAGCTGCGTGGCTTCCGCTGGGTGACGCCGGGCTGCCTGGTGGCGATGGTCGTCTGGGCGGTCGCCTCGGCGGCGTTCGCTTTCTACATCGCCAACTTCGGCTCCTACGACAAGACCTACGGCACCCTCGCCGGCCTGGTCGCCCTGCTCGTCTGGGTTTGGATCAGCAACCTGGCGATTCTCTTCGGCCACCAGCTCAATGCCGAGCGCGAGCGCAGCGCCGAGATCGAAGAGGGCCGGCCGCGGGCCGAGAAGGAGATCCAGCTCGAGCCGCGGCAGGAGCCCAAGGACCAGCAGACGACCTGAGGCTGCCGAGTGGTCGATTGACCCCCATATACGGGGGTAAACCGTTCAGTCAGCAGGTCGCAGGTGGGTTACCTCGAAGCCGTGCTCGCGCTCGAGTCGCTCGGCAATCAGCGAGCGGTGGCAGGCCTCGGGGTCGCGCTCGACGCAGAGCAGCGCCGGCAGCTCGGTCTCGGCGAGATCGAGCAGGGGGGCGAGGTCGGCGACGGCGAGGATCTCCTCGCGGTAGCGGCGGGCGTACTCCGGGGCCAGGTGCGTGCGCGAGCGCTTGCCCTCGCCGATCCGATCGTCCTCGCGGTACTGGACCTGGCGCAGCTCGGTGGTCGGTGCGAGCTCCTTCAGGTGGACGTAGCCCAGGCCCGCCTCCGCAAGTGAGGCCTGCAGTCGTTTTGCGTTGGCCCAGGCGTACTCGGGCCCGCGCACGCCGCGCCGCTGCCTGACGTCGACCACCGTGCCGACGCCCGCGCTCTCCAGCGTGCCGAGAAAGCTCGCGAGGTCGAAGTCATAGATTCCGATCGTGGCGACGGCGGGCACCAGAAGATGGTCTCAGCTCGAGGCCGCGCGGCTGCTCGGGACCGAACGGCTGGGAAAGGCCGCGATGGCACTGTTTTGGACCAGTGGCTACATCGTCGGCGCTCTGGCGACCGCGCACACGCCGGCGCTCACGGTCAGCTTCTGGCGGCTGATCGTCGCGACGCCGCTGATGTGCCTGATCGCGCTGGGGGCCGGGGCCGCCTGGCCCCGCGGCCGGCAGTTCGGCTGGGTGGTGCTGACCGGCCTGCTGTTGCAGGCGGTGCAGTTCTCCGGCGTCTACACGGCGCTGGAGGTGGGCGTTCCGGCGGGCCTCGTGGCGCTGCTCGCCGGGACCAGCCCTGTGCTCGTCGCCGTCGGCGGCTCGCTCTTCTTCGACGAGCGGCTCGACCGCCGCCAGTGGCTCGGCTCGGCAATCGGCGTGCTCGGGGTCGTCTTCGCGGTCGCCGACGAGATGCAGGGCGCGCTCACCGTCGGCGGCTTGCTGCTGGCGCTGCTGGGAGTCGCCGGTCTCGCTTCCGGAACGCTGCTGCAGCGCTTCCGTGTCGGCACGGTCGACCCGCGCAGCGCCAACACGATCCAGCTCGCCGCCTCGGCAATCTTCATGGCGGTCGTCGCGGCGATCGGGCCCGGCTTCCACGTGCCGATCACCTACGCCGCCCTGGCGCCGATCGTCTGGCTCACCCTCGGCCTCTCGATCGCGGCGATCCTGCTCTTCTTCTGGCTGCTGCGGCGACAGAAGGGAGGAGAGGCGACGAGCTTCCTCTACGTCGTCCCCTCGCTGACCGCGATCGCCGCGGTGCCGATTCTCGGCCAGTCGCTCAACCCGGGCGTCGTCATCGGGCTTGCGCTCAGCTTGGTCGGGGTCAGCCTGGTCGGCGGCGGACGCCGCGATGCGACCCGCACGGGGGATCGCCTATCAACCTAGGCAGCCGGCGCCTACTTGGTCGCGGTCAGCGTCGCACTGGTGTAGGTGGTGCCTTCCACGAGGGCGACCGTCAGCGTTTCGGTGAAGGTTCCCGACGACTTGGAGATGAAGGTGAAGCTGGTCGCCGATTCGGCGGCGCCGGTGCTGGGCACCGTCAGTGGGCTGCCGCTGATCGTGCCGGTGCCGTTGGTGGTGACTTTGATCGAGGGGCTGGTGCCGAGGTTGCCGACCGTGTTGCCGACGCTGTCGGTCACGGCGACTTTGCCCGTGACTTTGCCACTGTTGCCGATGCCCGTCAGGGTGCAGGTGAAGAGACAGTTGGACCCGAGCGCTCCGGCGCTGATGGTGATGTTGGTGATCCCCAAGCGTGCCGCGGCGCCGACCGAGACCGTGATCGCGAGCGGAATGGGGCTAGAAATCGAGCCGTCGCTCACCGTGATGTTTGCCGACTCGGCGCGGTTGAGCTTCATCACGCCGTTTTTGGTCGTCGAGACGGTGGCGACGCCGCTGGTAAAGCTGATCGCCGTCACGGTGCCGAAGTTGGTCGCGGTGCCGGAGCTGTTGGAGACCGTCGGCAGCGCTCCGCTCGGGCTCGCCGAGGCACCGGAGAAGGTGAGGTTCTTGGCGCCGGTATAGGCAGTGGCGACGTTGTTGTAGGCGTCCTGTGCGGTGATCGTCAGGTTGTCGGTGGCGGCGGCGACCGGGGTGGTCGTGGCGGCGGCGAGCAGCAGCTTGGCGGCTGGGGCGGCGACCGTCACCGCGAGCGCCCCCGAGAACGTGCCGTCGCCGACCGTCACCGTGGTCGCCCCGCTCTTGTAGAGCTTCATCACGCCGTTTTTCGTGCCCGAGACGCTCGCGACGCCTTCGCTGAAGTTGATCGAGATGGCGGTCCCGAAGGCGGTGTCGGCGCCTTCAGAATTCGAGACCGTCGGCACCGTTCCATCCGGGCTCGCCGAGGCGCCGCTGAAGGTGAGGTTTTTTGCGCCGGAGTAAGAGGTGATCGTGTTGCCGTAGGCGTCCTGCGCGATGGTCGTGAGGTTGTCGGCAGCGCCCGAGTTGGGGGTCGTGGTGGCGGCCGTGAGGCCGAATTTCGACATCGCCGCCACGCTCACGGTCACTTTCACCGGGGTTTTGCTGGAGATCGTCCCGTCGCTGACGAGGATGCCCGCTTCCTCGACGTCATAGAGCGTCATCACGCCGTTTTTGCCGGAGGAGACAGTGGCGACGCCGGCGCTGAAGCTGATCGTCGTGGCGCTACCGAAGTTCGTAGCCGTCCCGGAGCTGTTGGCGACGGTCGGTTTGTTGTTGCCGGGGCTCGCCGAGGCGCCCGAGAAGGTGAGGGTCTTGGAGCCGGTGTAGGTGGTGACCGTGTTTTCGTAGGGATCCAGGGCGGTGATCGTGAGGTTGGCCGTACCCCCGGCGGTCAGGCTCGTCGCGGAGGCGGCGAGCAGCAGTCGTGAGGCGGTGGCCGCCACGGTCACGGTCAGGGCAGTGGGCGTGGTGAGGACGCCATCGCCGGCTTTGATGCTGGTCGAGCCGATCTTGTAGAGCTTCATCGCGCCGTTTTTCGACCCGTTGACCGTGGCAACGCCGGCGCTGAATTCGATCGCCGTGGCGCTGCCGAAGGCGACGTCGTTGCCGGCGGAATCGGAGACGGTCGGGACGGTCCCGTTGGGGCTCGCCGAGGCGCCGCTGAAGGTGAGGCTTTTCGCGCCGGCGTAGGAGGTCGCGACGTTGCCGTAGGCGTCCTGGGCGGTGATCGTGAGGTTGTC